>Ga0315336_1003253_pt1 | contig 22145 bp, 22 predicted proteins | sample ASW5metaG_FD_204512 | JGI IMG/M metagenome (GOLD analysis project Ga0315336, IMG submission 204512) | Ammonia-oxidizing marine archaeal communities from Monterey Bay, California, United States - ASW #5 | ecosystem: Environmental > Aquatic > Marine > Intertidal zone | place: USA: California... | reverse complement strand
TCCCGCCGCTGACGGATTCCGAATGGAGCCGGCAGTTCGAGGCTTACAAGACCATTCCGCAATACCGGGAAATGAACCGCGGCATGAGCCTCGGAGAGTTCAAGACCATCTTCTGGTGGGAATGGGGTCACCGGCTGCTGGGACGGTTGATCGGCGCGGTGTTTCTGCTGCCGTTTCTCTGGTTCTTGTGGCGCGGTTTTTTGTCATCCGAACTGAAGCGCAGATTGTGGATCATTTTCGTGCTTGGCGGTTTGCAGGGCGCGGTGGGCTGGTGGATGGTGAGCTCCGGCCTGACCGGGCGGGTATCCGTGTCGCAGTACCGGCTGGCGATCCATTTCATGCTGGCGCTGTTTATCTTTTCGGCGATCGTCTGGACCCTGCGACGGCTTCAGGTTCGTCCGCCATCCGTTGCGCCATTGCGGGTGAAGATCGTCGGCAGGATTCTTTTGCTGCTGGTGTTCCTGCAACTTTATTTCGGAGCGCTGGTCGCGGGGCTGCGCGCGGGTCGTGTGTTCAACACATGGCCGCAAATCGATGGCGCATTCATTCCCGCGGCGGAGCGGCTGTTCTTCGAGCAACCCTGGTGGCGAAATTTCTTCGACAACACTCTGACGGTCCAATTCACGCATCGGATGATCGCCTATACGCTGGTTGTACTGGCGATCGTCCACGCGATCGACGCAATCCGCGCCCGGACAAGCCCCGCCGTCGTCTCCGGTGCGTTGTGGCTTATGTCGGCGATGATTGCTCAAGCCGCCGTCGGCATTCTGACGCTGCTCAATCAGGTCCCGATCGACCTTGGGCTTGCCCATCAGGGCATTGCGATTGTCGTTCTCACGCTGGCGCTGTTTCAGGTCGAGCGGCTGGGCCGCGCGCTGCCGGACAGGACACCGGCCAAGCTTCGCCTGGTGGTCGGCGAGGGCGGCTAAATCGAACTATTCTAAAATGGCAGGACTGCGAGAAAGCACCAATTGATAGGCGTTTCTCATTTTTTTTCTCTCTTTCACTTTTTGGTGCTGCCCCGGCGTACTTTAATTCCGGTTTGCGCCGCGATAGAACGAGCCCTCCACAAGGGTCATAAGGTCTTCCATGTCTAATGCATTCGTCCAGGCCGCCGTCATTTTGTTACGTGAGGGCCTTGAAGCCATGCTGGTGATCGCGGCACTCGCGGGCTACCTCCGAAAGGTCGGTGGCGCTCATCGCGTGACCGCTCTTTATGCAGGCGCGCTTGCGGCCGTCGGGGCCAGCATTATTGCAGCGTGGCTGTTCGCGGTCCTCAATTCCGGGCAGCACAACGATATCTTCGAAGCCGTTGTGATCCTTTTTGCAGCAGCGCTGATGCTTTATGTCAGCGGCTGGCTGATGGTGAAGCAGGACCCGCGCGGCTGGCAGGACTATCTTGCGACCAAGGCTGATAGCGCGCTCTCGCAGGACACGGCGTGGGCCGTCGGGGCACTCGCGTTCTTCGCTGTGTTTCGTGAGGGGGCCGAAACGGTGCTTTTCATCAACGCGCTCGCTGTGACCGAAGGCGGCTGGGGCGTCGGGTTGTTTGCAGGTCTTGCGGCAGCAACCGCGGGCCTTGTGGTGCTGTTCTACTTCATCAACCTGATCGCGCAGAAGATCCCGCTGCGCCCGCTGTTCATCATTACGTCGGCGTTCCTGTTCGCCATGGGAATCAAGTTCATCGGCGAAGCTATTCAGGAATTCCAGGAACAGAGCCTTGTGCCCGTCACTGAACTCAAGAGCTTCGGCTGGCTTCAGTCCCTCGGGTTCAATGCGTCTCTCGAGGCCCTATCGGCGCAGCTACTTGTTATTCTTTTCGCGCTGGCAACATTCTCCATTGTTCAGCGTAACGCCCGGCTGACCCGCGAGGACAAGGCGAAAGCAGCGATGGCGAAAACCTGATTTTTCTGAAATCCTTTTGCTCTCCTCAATTGAAAAACGCGACGCCATGCCCGGCGCCGCGTTCTGCATTTCAGAGCAAGCTTGAGACCGCCTATGCCTTCAAGGCCTGATCCAGATCGGCAATCAGGTCTTCCTTGTCTTCAAGCCCGACTGACAAGCGCACCACATCGACGCCGGCACCGGCCTGGGCTTTTTGCGCGTCGCTGAGTTGGCTGTGAGTTGTCGAGGCCGGATGGATGATCAGCGACCGCGTGTCGCCGACATTGGCCAGATGCGAGAACAGTTTGACGTTCGACACCAGGCTGATGCCAGCGTCGTATCCGCCTTTCAGGCCGAATGTGAACACAGCGCCCGCGCCCTTCGGTGAGTATTTGCGCGCGAGGTTGTGATAGCGGTCGCCCGGCAGCCCAGCATAACTGACCCAGGCAACGGCCGGATGTGCCGACAGCCATTCTGCGACGGCCTTGGCGTTGTCCGAATGCCTCTGCACGCGCAGGCCCAGCGTCTCGATACCGGTGAGAATCAAGAACGCATTGAAGGGCGACAGGGCAGGGCCGAGATCGCGCAGGCCTATCACCCGCGCGGCGATGGCAAACGCGAAGTTGCCGAACGTCTCCTGCAACTTGATGCCGTGATATTCGGGACGCGGTTCGCTGAGAACCGGATAACGCCCGTCTCGCGACCAGTCGAACGTACCGGCATCGACGATGATGCCGCCGATGGAATTGCCGTGGCCGCCGAGAAACTTCGTCAATGAATGAAGGACGATGTCAGCGCCATGATCGATCGGTTTGATCAGGTAAGGCGACGCCAGCGTGTTGTCGACGATCAAGGGTACGCCGGCCTTACGTGCAATGGCGGCGATGGCTTCGATGTCGGTGACGGTCCCGCCGGGATTGGCGATGGATTCAATAAAGATGGCCTTTGTCTTCGGCGTCAGGGCTTTCTCGAAGGTCGAAACGTCATCCGTGTCGGCCCACACCACGTTCCAGCCGAAATTCTTGAACGAATGGTTGAACTGATTGATCGACCCTCCATAAAGCCTGCGGGCTGCGATGAATTCGTCGCCGGGCTGAAGCAGGGCATGGAAAGTCACCAATTGCGCGGCATGGCCCGACGCAACGGCAAGCGCTGCGGTGCCGCCTTCGAGCGCTGCGACGCGCTCTTCGAGCACAGCGTTGGTCGGGTTGCCGATGCGGGTATAGATGTTGCCGAACGACTGCAGCCCGAACAGCGAGGCCGCATGGTCGGCATCGTTGAACACAAAAGATGTGGTCTGGTAGATGGGCGTTGCCCGCGCGCCTGTGGTCGGGTCCGGCTGCGCGCCAGCGTGAATGGAGAGCGTAGAGAAGCCCGGCAATCTTTCCGTCATGAGGTATCCTTCTGAGCGCCGCGATGGGCGTGGAGAAGAATATGCTGGGGGTGGATGCGCTCGCCGTCAAGCCGTTAGCAGCGGTCGGTCGCAACTGACAACGAACCTGACGTTTTCTGCAAGCTGATCGAAATAATCGTTCTTTAGCGTACCGGATTTAAGGCTGGTCGTTCTTGTCCTTGGCGGCACGGTCCGCCGCCGTTGTTGCACCGCCGCTAACGCTGCTGCGGTTTAGCGACAGTCGCATATTGCTGGTGGGGATTGGCGCGCGCTTTGAGCTGATCGTGCGCGAGTTGACGCCGAGCCATTGGATTTCCGAGGTCAGCCGTGCGTACTCGATTTTCGGGCAGCGGTTCATCACGACCTTGACGCCCGCCGTTTCCGCTTTCGCTGCTGCTGCGTCGTTGCGAACGCCGAGTTGCATCCAGATCACTTTCGGCAATGTTGGCAGTGCCAGAGCTTCATCGACGACGGCGGCTGCCGCATCCGAATTGCGGAAGATATCGACCATGTCGATAGGGCGGCCGATATCCTTCAGCGATCCGACGAACGGCTTTCCGACGAGGCTTTTGCCAACCTGACCCGGATTAATCGGAATCATGTCGTAACCGCGCTCGACGAGATATTTGAAAGCGAAGTAGCTTGGCCGCACGTTGACCGGCGAGGCGCCGACCATCGCGATGGACTTCACGTCGGTGAGGATCGCGCGAATGTAATTGTCGTCGTAAGCGTTGTGATTCATTCGGACTGTTTCGCTATCGCTTGGCTGACGGTGTCAGCGGTCTTCCCATTTTGGGTCGCGTTTTTCGATGAAAGCGCCGATGCCTTCTTGAGCATCGCGCGCCATCATATTCTCAGCCATCACCTGCGCCGCGTAGGTATATGCGTCTGCAAGGTTCATCTCAGCCTGCCGATAGAAGGCCTCCTTGCCGACTTTCAACGTATATGCCGATTTCAGAGCGATCTGCTTTGCAAGTTCGATTGCGGCGGCGCGTTCCGTCCCGGCGGGAACCACGCTGTTGACCAGCCCAAGCTCGAACGCGCGCTGCGCGGAGACATGGTCCCCAGTCAGCAGCATATGCATGGCGTGTTTACGTGACACGTTGCGCGACAGAGCCACCATCGGCGTCGAACAGAACAAGCCGATGTCGATGCCGGGCGTGCCGAATACCGCCTTGTCGGACGCAATGGCGAGATCGCACGTTGCCACCAGTTGGCACCCGGCAGCGGTGGCGACGCCTTGCACCGCCGCGACCACCGGCTTCGGAAGCCGAACGATAGCCTGCATCATGTCGCTGCATGATTTCATCATCTGCGAGAAATATGCGCGGCCCTTGTCTGCATCGGAACGGCGTGCGGTGAGTTCCTTGAGGTCGTGACCTGAGGAGTAGGCCGGTCCTTCGGCTGCGATGACAACCGCGCGGACGCTTTTGTCGTCGCGAATGGAATCGAGCGCCTCGTGGAGTGCAGCGATCATGGCCTCGGACAAGGCGTTGCGCGTTTTGGGTGAATCGAGTGTCAGCACCGCGATGCTGCCGATTGTCTGGCGCAAAAGCGGCGAAGGTGCCTGTGAAACGGCGCGTGAGGTTTGTGACGTCATGGTTTTCCGGCTCAGATTTCAGGTTCGCTTTTCGGTTCCGGCAGGCTCGCCATTGTGCCCACCCTAAGATACAAAACCGTCACATACGAGAGCAGGGCAGGACATACGTTCCATGAGCAAGCCGAAGATGACCGTGGCAGAACTCGAAGCGTTTCTCCACAAGGAGTTTCCGCAGGCTTTCGCCAGCGGCGAAATCCTGATCGAGAGCGCGGACGGAGCGACTTGCCTGTTACGGCAGCCCTATAGTGAGCGAATGCTTCGCCCCGGCGGGACGGTGTCCGGGCCGACGCTGATGGCTCTCGCAGACTTCGCAATGTATGTGGTGTTGCTTTCGGCGATCGGCCCTGTGGGGCTTGCAGTGACGACCAGTCTCAACATCAATTTCCTGCGCAAGGGTCAGCCCGGTCAGGATGTGCTGGCAGCCGCCAAGCTGATGAAGCTCGGCAAGCGTCTCGCTGTCGGAGAAGTAAGCCTGTTATCAGGGACTTCGCCCGATCCGATCGCTCATGTCACCTCGACATACTCCATTCCGAACGTTCAATGATTTTTAAGGTGCTATAGCACCATATTTTTAAGTTGTTGCTTTGGTTGAATTATTTCTTGTTGAATGGCATTGACCCACGCAGGCGGGTTATCTAGAACCTCGTCCAGTTTGGCGATTGCGCCGAACGTACAATTTCACGGATCCCTCACATGAAGACGTTTTCGGCAAAGCCAGCCGAGGTCAACAAGAAGTGGGTGCTGATCGACGCCAAGGGTCTGGTCGTCGGTCGCCTCGCGACTTTGGTTGCCATGCGCCTGCGCGGCAAGCACCTCCCGACTTACACTCCCCACGTCGATTGCGGTGACAATGTCATCATCATCAACGCGGCCCACGTTGTCCTCACCGGCCGCAAGCGTGAGAACAAGGTTTATTACAACCACACCGGCTTCATCGGCGGCATCAAAGAGCGCACTGCGAAGTCGATCCTCGAAGGCCGTTTCCCTGAGCGTGTCGTTGAGAAGGCTATCGAGCGCATGATCCCGCGCGGTCCGCTTGGCCGTGTCCAGATGGGCAACCTGCGCGTTTACGGTGGTGCGGAACATCCGCACGAAGCACAGCAGCCGGAAACCCTGGACGTCGCATCGATGAACCGCAAGAACATGAGGGCCGCATAATGTCCGATACCATGCAGTCCCTTGATCAGCTCGCGTCGCTGAAGACACCGGCGCCAGATGCTCCGACATACGTCAAGAAGGTCGACAAGTACGGCCGCGCCTATGCCACCGGCAAGCGCAAGGACGCGGTTGCCCGCGTCTGGATCAAGCCAGGCTCCGGCAAGATCGTCGTCAACACCCGCGAAGTCGAAGTTTACTTTGCACGTCCCGTGCTGCGCATGATGATTCAGCAGCCGATCGTTGCTGCTGCCCGTCAAGGTCAGTACGACGTGATCTGCACCGTCGCTGGTGGCGGTCTGTCGGGTCAGGCTGGTGCTGTGCGTCACGGTATCTCGAAGGCGCTTACCAACTTCGAACCGGATCTGCGCGGGGTCCTCAAGAAGGGCGGCTTCCTGACCCGCGACTCGCGTGTCGTCGAACGTAAGAAGTACGGCAAGGCGAAGGCCCGCCGGTCCTTCCAGTTCTCGAAGCGCTAATCGTTTCGTTCAAATTTTCCGCAATCGCGGGACAAAAGGGCGCCTCCGGGCGCCCTTTTTGCTGTTCCAGATGCAGCCGAATTGCAGCGATTTTTTCCGAAAATTTTGTGACCGCCGCAAACGGAGTGCCAAGACACGGTTGCTAGTCTCGACGATGGCTGAGGGGGCTATTCCAGCTCCGTCTATTTTAAAGCGCTGCATAGAACATGCCGGCTGGCACACATCTGTCTCTCGATATCTCGACGCTCTATCTCGTGGCCACGCTGGCAGCGGCGCTGCTTGGTGCGATGCTGCTGTTTTTCTGGCGTCACGAAAAGATCGCGGCGCTCGGATGGTGGGGCGCGGCCTACATTCTCGGCGCGGCATCTGTGGCGCTATGGACGGTGGGTGGCCCTGAGCTTGGCTGGGAACTCTCGATTGCGGTCAACGCCGTGGGCTTTATCGCCTGCGGCCTGGTGTGGGATGCGGCGCGAGCCTTCCACGGCCGCCCTGCCAGCTGGATCGGCGTGATCGCCGGGCCAGCACTCTGGATTGCGGCTGTGGTGCTGCTCGATCCTATCGATCCAAAACTTCAAATGCAGATCGGTGCAGGCATCGTTGCCGTCTATGCTGCGCTGACCGCGGCCGAGCTGTGGCGCGAACGGCGCAAGAACCTGCGCGCGCGTTGGCCGGCGATCGCCGTTCCGGTGATGCACGGTGCCGTTCTGATGCTGCCGATTGTCATGGGCGATATGTTCCGGCCCGGCAATGCAAACGGCATCGGACAGGTCTGGGTTGCCGCGTTCGCTGCCGAGCTTGTTCTCTACGCCATCGGCACGGTGTTCATCATCTTCATGCTGGTCTCGGAGCGCACCGTCAGCGTCCATAAAACCGCGGCATCGGTCGATCCGCTCACGGGTCTGTTGAACCGGCGCGGTTTTGGTGAGGCGACATCGCGCATGATCGAGCGCGAGGCCAAGGCGGGCCGTCCCGTGACCGTGATGATCTTCGATATCGATCACTTCAAATCGGTCAACGATCGCTTTGGTCACGCAGCGGGCGACGATGTGCTGCAGGTTTTCGCCAATGTTGCCATTGCTTCGTTGCGCATGACCGACTTGCTCGGCCGGGTCGGCGGTGAAGAGTTCGCGGCGCTGCTGCCTTGTTCAATTGAGGAAGCGCTGCTCGCCGCCGAGCGGGTGCGCGAAGCCTTCGAGGCATCGGGTGTTGCGATCGATGAAGCGCCTCTGGAAACCACCGTGAGCATCGGCGTCGCCGGTGGTCCGGCGAACACCGAACTCGAAGTCCTGATGGCGTCGGCCGATACCGCTCTCTATCAGGCCAAGCGCGCGGGGCGGAACCGCGTGGAAGCCGCGATAGAGCAGCCGTTGTCGCTCGAGAATGCCCGCCGCAACATGGTTGGGGGCACCACGCCGCAACCGGATAGCGCTGCTTCGCAACGCGTGCCAGCGGAAGCGGTCGCCTGACAAAGCCGGATTGCTAACCCTCTGTTTACCATGCGCGCCGTAACATGCGGCATGAGCATCGCACACAGCCACGATTCACAATCCGATATCATCGCTCTCGAAGCGACCGTTGCCTCCGCCCGGACCGGCTTCGCCTGCATGTTCTCGACATCCGACGAATACGAAAACGCCCTGATCACGGCGCGCCGTGCCGAGGGCCGTTACGGCTCCGCATTCGACTGGCAGCCGGTGATGCTTGGCGGCTGCGCATTGGCGCTGCTGGGCGTGCTGGTGACCTTCATCTGAGGCGATAGATTCGCGGTATCGAGACGATAGGGCACCTTTGGTGCCCTTTGTCTTTTCCAACTGCGATTTTTGCGCTAGAGCCCCTTGGTAACCAGAAAGGGCGGAAGACCATGATTACGGAAATCGCACAGATCGAAGTTAAGCCCGGCAGCGAAAAGGATTTCGAAGCCGCAATCGCCAAGGCAGAACCGATCTTCAAGCGCTGCAAGGGCTGGAAGAGCTTCGAACTGCATCGGTCGATCGAGAAGCCGTCGCGCTATCGGCTGCATATCAAATGGGACACGCTCGAGAATCATACGGTGGATTTTCGCGAATCCGCCAACTTCACCGAGTGGCGCGCGCTGGTCGGACCGCATTTTGCGTCGCCGCCGGAAGTCGAGCACACCAATACGGTGACAAGCTTCTGAGATTGAAAAAGGCGCCAGATCTGGCGCCTTTTTTGATTACGCCATTTTGAATTCCGGTTCGCGGACATCATCATCTTCACGCAGGTAGGTGATGATCACTTTCACGATGGCCATCAGCGGCAGCGCCAGGGCCAGCCCCCACAGTCCGAACACCACGCCGAGCAGGATCTGGAACGCGAACAGCGTTGCGGGCGGGATGTCGAGCGCCTGCCGCTGGATGATCGGCGTCAGGATATAGCTTTCCAGCGCGTGGACCCCAAGGAACAGACCGAACGCGCTCGCGGCGGCAACCCAGCCGGATGCAAGGCTTGCGAGCACGATGATCAGTCCGCCCATCAGCGCGCCGACGGTCGGGATGAAGGCAAGCAGCCCGGCCTGAATGCCGAGGATGAACGAACTGTCGATCCCGATGATCGTCAGGCCGATCCATGTCACGAGGAACACGGCGGCCATGGTGATCATCTGCGCGATCAACCAGCGCTCCAGCGTATCGCTGATGCGGTCGACCACGACGGTCACGCTGGCGCGGTGCTTCTTCGGTGCCATCGCAAGTATGCCCTTGCGATAGACGCTCGGCTGCGCCGCGAAGGACAACCCTAAGAACAGCACAATGAAGAAGTTGCCGACGGCGCTGACCGTTCCAAGCAACAGTTTCAGGGTCTGGCTGACGATGGCACCGCCGCCGGAGGCGAGGGCACCTGCGCTTGGCAGATTCTTCGGTAATCCCGCCTGGGGTGTTGTGGTGGTCGCGGGCGTGTCGCCGGCAGTGCCTGCGGGTGCTGCCGTCGTGGGATTGCCAAGCTCGAGATAGCTGGTGTCGACGCCATGCTGTTCAAGGAAGCTTTTGACGGTGGCGATTTGCGACTTCAGCGTGTTGCTCAGCACGGTCGCCTGCCGTGCAATGGTCGAGCCACCGAGAAACACGACGCCGGACAACAGGCCCGCCAGCACGATGCAGACCAGCGCCAGCCGCAGCGCGTGCGGCCCGCCCATCACCTTGTGCAGCAGGTTTGTCATGGCGGTGAGGGCGACGCCGAGCAGGGCACCGGCGAACACCAGAAACAGTGTCGCGGCGTAGTACCAGGCGAACAGCACGAAAACGGCGAAGGCGACAATGCCGATGCCCCCCACCGCGATCGACCAGGCCATGTCGCCGCGGGTTTGGAGTCTGGTCTCGATGGGAGCTGACACGTGCGGTCCTCTTGCGTTATTTCGGCGTCAGTCTTTCCCGAAAGGCCGCGCCGGATCAAGCGAAGAACCTATGACGCCGTGCTCCCGCGCCCCAATGGCGCAGGGTGTGCTTTTTCGTTTCGCCCCTCCGTCATGAGGAGCCTCTCTGCTTCACCCTCACATGATGAGGGGCATGGAGCGCCGCGAGGCGCAAATGTATTGGTTCGCTTCCGGCATCGCGTGCGAGGCGATGATGTTTCCGAAAGCGCGTCGCCTCACGGCGCTCCATTGGCGGCGATTTTGGGCGAGGGGACCGTACTTCCGGGTCAGGACGGGTGCCGAGCGACCCTTTATCCAGCCGGCTTTCACCGGCCTTCATCCTGTCCGCGTCCAGCCGCGAACGGCAGAGCCACGTAGTTGGCCCGGACGGTGACCCCAGCCTCCCGGACGCAACGGGTGCGAACCGCGCGCGCAGGCGCCGCATCCTGCTCCGCTTCAAAGCGCCCTCGAGAAGCGCCCCTCACGAACAAGACGAAACGGACTATATTCCTAGATTGGGAAATGTCAAGACGGCGACGCGGATTCTCATCCGTCATTCCGGGGCGCGCGCCTTCGCGCGAGCCCGGAATCCAGAAACGACAGCAAGAATGGATTCCGGGCCTGCGCCAAGAGGCGCATCCCGGAATGACGGCAGATCAAGAGACGCGTGACAGTCGCCCGGCTGTCGCCTAATTCAGGTCGCCGCATCAAGGGTCTGCGCAGAATCAAAGGTCTCGCTGGATGAATTTAAAAAGATGGATCGGCCCGGTGGTGCTGCTGGCAGCGCTGGTGCTCGGCGAGCGGACCTATCTTTACCGGCCAGACCACAAGTACCGCCTGACTGTCGAGGTCGAGACGCCTGATGGCGTCCGGTCGGCATCAAGCGTGATTTCGGTGCATCCCAATCGCGGCTATGGCGGCTCCGGAAGTGGCCCGGCCGGTCCCCGCATCAAGGGCGATGCTGTATTCGTCGATCTCGGCAAAGGGCGGAATCTCGCGGCGCTGATGCTGCATGGAATCAATCCCGCCGAAACCGATGGCCTGAGTTATCTGCCGTTGCGTGCTTTCGCTGGCGCAGGCCGGCGGATCGATTTCCGCGACGTCAAACGGCAGACCGAGGCTGTGTCAGTCACCGGCGAACTGATCCCGACGTTCGTGACATTCACAGACGCTGCGAACCCCGCGTCCGCGCGCGCGGTCGATCCCGCGAAGTTGCAGACGACGTTAGGGCAGGGCTTCGCGCTGCGCCGGGTGTCGCTTCAGATTGTGCCGACCGGAGCGTGGCCGCTGGATTTCGGCGGCGCGCTGGGTGAGCCGGTGAACCGGCATATCCAGACCGAACTTCTGTGGTCGACCGATCCGGCGAAAGCGTCTGCCGCGCTCACCGCTGCGGGCATCGTCGCCGTACCGCCGCCGGATACGAGTTTTACGCCGGTCGAGGCGTTCCGGAGGGAGTAGGGGAATGCGCTCAACTTAAATTCCAAGCACATACCCTCACCACAACGTCCCCGCGCAATCTCACTCCGGTCTTCCCCGCGAAAGCGGGGATCCATACTCCCTGAGTTTTCGATTTAAGTGAGATGTTGGAGCGATCTTCCCGCCGTCATTGCCGCGTTTGGTGGTTATGGGTCCCAGGCTGCGCGGGGACGACATCAGGTGTGTTGATGTTTCGGCAAGCCATAACCCAGCGCGGCTTCCAAGCAAGCCAACGCGCCTCCAAACCAAAAAAGCCGCTCCTTTCGGAGCGGCTTTAATGTTGGCGCAGTTCGCTTAAAGCAAAGTGCTTACTGTGCGTAGTACATTTCGAACTCAACCGGATGCGGGCTATTTCGACCGCGCAGCATCCGCCATCATCACCCCGCCATCACTTTTTTTGCAGCCTGCGCTAAAAATCCCGAGCGGGTGAATCCTTCCCGCTCGGCATATTGATCGATTTGATCCAGCACATCGGAAGGGAGAGTCACGTTAACCCGAACCGATTTCGTAACGGCCGCAGGCGCTGCGATGAGGACTGCAACACCATCTTTGTTCTCGGCATTCGCCATCACATCTTCAAGCGAGGAGGGTTCGGGAATGGCGTCGCCGTCCTCGATCAATCCCTCGATATGAAACGCCAAGGCCTCGGTCGCCATATCGCGCGCTTCATCCAAGTCTTTTCCTGCGCTTATAACGCCGGGTAGATCGGGAAACGACACGCCGTAGTCGCTGTCGGCGTCTTTGTGGATCAGGGCGATGTACTGTTTCATTCTAATTCCTCCTGCGCTCCGGCGCGCTGCAGGTGGCCGCATTGGCCTGTTCGATATTTGCTATTTGAATTTCATGCCCGCCTGTTTTTCGATGCTCCTCAGCGTTCCAGGCGGGATGTCCTTCTTGGGGTGCGGGACGGTGACACGGCCCGGCTTTACCGGATGCTTGAACTGAACATGACTGCCTTTTTGGGCAACCTGTTTCCAACCGTCAGATTTCAGGGCTTTTATGATGTCCTGAGATTTCATGGTGTATAAATACGCACTGATGTTGCGTAGTCAAGTGTATAAATACACATCGGCTTGCGTATCAGATGCGTTTTGCGAAACCAAAAAAGCCGCTCCTTTCGGAGCGGCTTTGATGTTTTGCAATAGCAATCGCTGTGAATCGTGATGCTTACTGCGAGTAGTACATTTCGAATTCGACCGGATGCGGAGTCATTTCGAAGCGAGCGACTTCGGTCATCTTCAGTTCGATGAAGCTGTCGATGAAATCGTCGTCGAACACGCCACCGGCTTTCAGGAACGCACGATCCTTGTCGAGGCTTTCGAGCGCCTCGCGCAAGCTACCGCACACCGTCGGAATGGTCTTCAGTTCTTCCTTCGGCAGATCGTACAGATCCTTGTCCATCGCCGGACCCGGATCGATCTTGTTCTTGATGCCGTCGAGGCCGGCCATCAGCATCGCCGCGAAAGCGAGATACGGATTGGCCATCGGATCGGGGAAGCGCACTTCGACGCGCTTGGCCTTCGGGTTGGTCGTGTAAGGAATGCGGCATGAGGCCGAACGGTTGCGCGCCGAGTAGGCGAGCAGCACCGGCGCTTCGTAACCCGGAACCAGACGCTTGTAAGAATTGGTCGAGGGGTTGGTGAAGGCGTTGATGGCCTTGGCGTGCTTGATGATGCCGCCGATGTAATGGAGGCAGGTCTCGGAGAGGTCGGCGTATTTGTTGCCGGCGAACACCGGCTTGCCGTCCTTCCAGATCGACTGATGCACATGCATGCCCGAGCCGTTGTCGCCATAGACCGGCTTTGGCATGAAGGTGGCGGTCTTGCCGTAGATGTGTGCGACCTGATGGATGCAATACTTGTAGATCTGCATCTGGTCGGCCATGTGGGTCAGCGTGTCGAACTTCATGCCGAGTTCGTGCTGGGCGGACGCCACCTCGTGATGGTGCTTCTCGACCTTGACGCCCATCTTGGCCATCGAGCCGAGCATTTCCGAGCGCATGTCCTGCACCGAGTCCTGGGGCGGAACGGGGAAGTAGCCGCCCTTGGTGCGGATGCGGTGACCGAGGTTGCCGCCTTCATACTCGGTGTCCGAGTTGGTCGGCAGTTCGGACGAGTCCAGCTTGAAGCCGGTGTTGTAAGGGGTGGTCTGGAAGCGCACGTCGTCGAATACGAAGAACTCGGCTTCCGGGCCGACGAACACGCTGTCGCCCACGCCCATCGCCTTGACCTGTGCTTCGGCCTTCTTGGCGATGCCGCGCGGATCGCGGTTATAGGGCTCGCCAGTCGACGGTTCGAGAATGTCGCAGGTGATGACCATGGTGGTCTCGGCGAAGAACGGGTCGATCGTTGCGGTGGTCGGGTCGGGCATCAAGGTCATGTCGGACTCGTTGATCGCCTTCCAGCCGGCAATCGATGAGCCGTCGAACATCGTGCCCTCGGCGAAGATCTCTTCGTCGATCATCGAGATGTCGAAGGTGACGTGCTGCCACTTGCCGCGCGGATCGGTGAAACGCAGGTCGACGTATTTTACGTCGTTGTCCTTGATCGACTTGAGGACGTCTTTAGCCGTTTTCATGAATACCCCTTATGTCTGCTTGGTCGTTTGTCGTGTCGTCGTGGATTGGAAGCGCGAGAGTTGGGACGCGGGTAACGCCCCGGGCGGCAGGAGGCTGCCGCCAGCGAGGCGAGGTGAAGCGAACTTCGGATTCAGGACAAGAGTCCGAAATCAGGTCAGATGGCGTCGAGCCCGGACTCTCCCGTTCTGATGCGGATGGCTTCTTCGATGTTGGAAACGAATATCTTTCCATCGCCGATGCGGCCAGTTTGCGCGGCACGCCTTATCGCGTCTATGGCTTTCTCGACAAGATCGTCGCCGATCACAATCTCAATTTTCACCTTGGGGAGGAAGTCCACGATGTATTCCGCGCCGCGGTACAGCTCGGCGTGACCCTTCTGCCGGCCGAAGCCCTTGGCCTCGGTGACGGTGATGCCCTGAATTCCGACTTCCTGCAGGGCCTCTTTCACCTCGTCGAGCTTGAAGGGCTTGATAATGGCCTCGATTTTTTTCACTGAACGTCTCCCCGGCACTTCTAACTGGCCTGTCTGTACTTCCATATCGCGCGCTGCCACGCACCTTGTTTCGCATACTGAACGGCCCTCCGGGCGCATTCGTCACGTCGGTTCGTCGGTCTCCGTCATCGACGCGGGCGGGTGAACCGCCCGGAAAACGTCGCCGCGGGCACCGATATCTGCCGGTGAACGCGACAATCCGAAGACCAACCCCTAAAAGCAGGGTCTGTGCCAATTTATTAATACGTTGAATTACGTAATTTTATCATAGCGTTAGATGGGTATTTGCCTCTTTGTGCGGCTTGTGGCGCGAAAGTAAAAGATCATCAATTAGGCAATTGCATAAAAATTAGACTGTCGTTCCTTGGCGAGCTGGAAAACAGATGCCTCTGGATCAGGCGAAGCGGGCAGGCGAACGGCAAATGGAAATCCTGACAGTCTCGGAAATGGCAGCGGCCGACCTGGCTGCAATTTCAAGCGGCACCAGCGGCTTCGCGCTGATGCGCCGCGCCGGGCTTGCGGTCGCGGATGCGGCGGATGCGATGGCGCCGCACGGCGCGATCCTGGTGGTGGCCGGACGCGGCAACAACGGCGGCGACGGGTTCATTGCCGCAGCCGAACTTGCGGCGCGGGGCCGCAAGGTTTCGGTGATCCTGCTGTGCGACCGCGCGACGCTGAAGGGCGATGCGGCGCTGGCCGCCGCTGAATGGAAGGGTCCGCTGCTGCCGTGCGATCCGGCGTCGCTCGGCAAGCCGAACCTGATCGTCGATGCGCTGTTTGGCGCAGGTCTCAATCGCCCGGTGAAGGGCGATCCCCACGCGATGATCGAGGCCATGAACGCGAGTGGCGTTCCCATCCTCAGTGTCGATCTCCCGAGCGGCATCAACGGGGATACCGGCGCGGTCGTGGGCATTGCGGTGGAGGCATCGGCCACGGTGACGTTCTTCCGCCGCAAGCCGGGACACCTGCTGCTGCCGGGACGCCTTCATTGCGGCGAGATCGACGTTGCCGACATCGGCATTGAGCCGGACGTGCTCGACGCCATCGCGCCGAAGACGTTCGGGAACGTGCCGGAGTTGTGGGAGGACACGTTTCCGTTTCCGCAGATCGACGGCCATAAATATGCGCGCGGCCATGCGGTGGTCGTGTCGGGCGACATGGTATCGACCGGCGCTGCGCGTCTCGCTGCGCGATCTGCGCTGCGTGCCGGTGCGGGGCTGGTGACGGTGGCGTCACCGCGCGATGCGCTTGGCGTTAATGCGGCTGCGCTGACGGCGGTGATGGTGCGCGAGACGGAAACGCCGCAGCAGTTCACCGAGCTGCTGACGGACAAACGGCTCAATGCCTGCGTGATCGGACCAGCATCCGGAGTTGGCGAGCGCACGCGCGATTTTGTTCGTGCCGCGTTGTCGGCACGCCGGGGTCTTGTCCTCGATGCCGATGCGCTGACGAGCTTTGCGGACGATCCCGAGGTGCTTTTTGCCGAGATCAAAAAGCAAAACGATCCACAAGTTATCCTCACCCCCCATACGGGCGAATTCGGACGCTTGTTCAGCAGGTTCCTTACCAGTCATCCACATGCGTCGAAACTTGAACAAGCGCACGTAGCTGCCGTTCAATCCGGCGCGGTCGTGTTGCTGAAGGGTGCCGACACGGTCATCGCTGCACCGGATGGCCGCGCAGCGATCACAGCCAACGCGCCGCCGTGGCTTGCAACGGCGGGATCGGGCGATGTGCTGGCCGGGATCGTCGGCGGAATACTGGCGCAGGGCGCGCCGGCGTTCGAGGCGGCCTGCATCGCTGCGTGGATGCACGGTGAGGCAGGACATGAATTCGGTCCCGGCCTGATCGCGGAAGATCTTCCCGACATGCTGCCCGCGGTGCTGCGCAATCTCTACGACGAACTCGGTATCGCGTATTAGCGCACGCCCCGGTGCGATTCAGCGGTGTGTAAAAGTTCGCGACGCTCACGCACCGCATCGGATCGTTGAAAATCCGAGAGCAGCGCCGCAAGTTCGTCAGGCTTTTCTTTCGCAATCAGGTGTCCGGAATTCGCAACCGAGACGATCTGCGCGTGTGGAGCCAGTTCGCGGAATCTGTCGGCATCGGGGTCCGCGAGTCCGGTGCGCTGGCCGGCACGGATGGCGAGGATAGGCAGGCACAGTCCTCTCGTGATTTCCCTCAGACGGTCCCGTCTGCCCAGGATATCCGCGACGAGGGGTGATGTGTCCATGCCCAGCGGGGACAGGAAACGCCGGGTTCGCTCCGGATCGGGGTCGGGAAAGACGTCAACGAGGACCAATCCCGCCACGCGGGCCTCGACCGCCGCGTCTGCCAGTGCAGACAAGCCGGCAAAACCGCCAAGCGACGCGCCGACCACCACGGGCATGGTCAATTGCTCAATCATATCGACCGTGTCTTCGCCGTAGGCCGGCAGGGGAAACGCGCGGCCCTCAATGCTTTCGCCGTGCCCGCGCTGGTCGTATGCGGTGGCGCGAAATCCATCGTGTGCAAGGCGCTCCATCACCGGATGCCAGACCCGACGCCGCTCGCCGCCGGCGTGCAGCAGGAGTACGTCGGGGCCGCTGCCGAGACTGTCGAAATAAAGCCTGCCGTCTGGTCTCGTCAATGAGCCGGTGATCATGCGGGCCTCCATCTACCTTGATATCTCAAGGCATAATTCTACCTTGAGATATCAAGGTAAAGAGGAATATTCTTGCTGCGGAGGTCACATGCCAGCCACGCAGACCAGACAGCAGCGGAATTCCGAACTTGCACGCGCACGAATCCTCGCCGCAGCCGAGGAGTTGCTCGTCGAGGGCGGAGTGCATGCCGTTCAGGTTCGTGCCGTGGCGCGACAAGCGGACATGACGGACGCGGGCGTGACGCATCATTTCGGCGACCTGCAAGGATTGCTGACCGCTCTGATCGAGGACGCCGGGCAACGTGCGCGACTTATGATCGACAAGGTCGTTGAAGAATGGCTCGCGGGCGAGGTGGATATCGAACGGTTGCTGCGCGCCCTCGCGACGCCCTACCGGAAGGGGTACGCCGAACTTGGAGTGGCGCTCCATGCGGCCGGATGGCGCGATCGTGGCGCACCGGTTCTCGGGAAAGTGGTTCAAGCCATCCATGCTGTCAGGGTCGCTCGCTCGCGCGGGCCGGCACCCGATCGTCTCGACACACATCTCGCGGTGGCGGCCTTTCATCAAGCAATCGCCACCGACTCGCTGTTTGGCGAAGAATTTCGCCGGAGCACTGGCTTGAAGAGTTCTGCCGCAAAGGGTTCCGGGCAGCAGCTCAACTGGTGGATACGCGCAGTCCGGACGACGCTGGATATCTAGCCATGACAGCGGTGAGCTACTCCACCACGTAACTGCGCACGAGCTTCGGCGCGGCCCAGTTCAGCGCGGTGGCTTCCATCAGCCAGCGTCCCGTGTGCTCGCCAAGGAACGCGATGCGCTGGGTCTGGCCCTTGTCGAAAATCAGCGTGTCGAGCCAGAACGGCTTCCAGCCGTCGTCGAGCCGGTCAAGCAGCCGGAAATGATGCCCGTGCAAACGGAAGACGACGGGGGCTGTGGTCGGATTGGTGATCGCCATCACGACGGTGCGTCCGCGCTTGACGCGATACGCGGGTGCTGTGGCCGCATCGAATTTGAGCGGCGCGATCCATTGCGCGTTCGGATCGAGCGACAGATCGGTGCGCAGCGCACCTTTCAGGTCGAGACGCGCGGGCAGGTTGCCTGAGGGCAATGCCTCGGCCTGCGGCAACGGCGCGGCGCGAACCGGCGCATCGTTCGACATGGTCAGTTGGGCGACGGTCCGTGGGCCTGTGCCGTCGTGCAAGACGATTTTTGAGACGGTGCCCGGCGCGCGCGTGGTGTCGATCAGCACGTCGATCCGTGAGCCGGGCGCGAGTACGAGCTGACCGTCGCGCGCGGGAAAGGGTTCGGCGGGCTGACTGTCGATTGCCATCACCCGGACGTCGTGATTCTCGACGCGCAGGCCGAATGGCGAACGCGCAGATCCGTTGATGAAGCGCAGACGCAGGCGCTCGTTGACCCGTGCGGTCAGATCCAGGTGCGGAAGGCCGTTGACGGTATAGGCCGTCGTGGTGCCATCCGTATTGCTTCCCGGTGCAATGGCGCTGCCATCGGGCTTCAGACGCCAGTCCTCGATCAGCAGGACCTCGTCGCGGTCGACGGTGACCTGCGGATTGTCCGCGACGATCAACGCGCGGGCGGATATCGGGCGGTCGGCGGCATCGCCAAGAAGTTGGGCATTGACCAGGACGGTTCCGGCCTGCCGCAGGGGCACCGTGAACGCCGCACGGCCACCCGGCAGGATAGGCGTCTGTCCGGTCAGCGGGGCCGCCGCCTGCGCGCCATCGATTCCGAGCCAGTTCAAGGCGATAGGAACCGGGAGTTCATTTGACAGCGTAACCGCCAGATCGCCCTTGCCGAACCGCAAGGGAGCTGCGGCGGAACCCGTATTTGCCGCTTCAAGCGCCCAGATTGGGCTCTGTGGCAGGCCCGCCCCCAGCGCCGCCGTTATGGGCCGTGCCCGCAGGGACAGGCTGGCCCCGGTCTGGGCCGAGGCTGGCAGTCGCAGTCCGGAGGCGAGGGCGGCACCGCCAAGACCCGCCAGCAGGGTGCGTCTGGAGGGCAAAAACACCTGATTTGTCATGGTTGTTTTCATGGCTGATGCGGACCATTTTCGGTAAGCGCTGTCCAGTGGGCGCTTGGTCGCTAACGCCGCGTTGCGAAAGCCATATTTTTGGCTCGCGAAGCGGTAACACCATGTTATAAGCCCGCCGCTCGCGGCTGTGCCGGGACACTTAAACACAGACGATGTGTGCTGCGCGCTCGTGGCGGAACTGGTAGACGCGCTGGGTTTAGGTTCCAGTGACGAAAGTTGTGGGGGTTCGAGTCCCTCCGAGCGCACCAAGCGCGATATTCGCTTGCGCAAGAAATTCTGGAGGGAGTGGTTCCTGCGGGAAACGCTTCAGCCGCACCGCCGACGCATGCTGAACGGCTCCACTGCCGAACGGCTTTGTGTCCAACCGATTGACAACGACCCGGTTTCACCGGGCCAAGCCGGAAGAAGATTGACGTTATGCAGGTCACAGAAACCCTCGCCGAGGGATTGAAGCACGAGTTCAAGGTCAGCGTTCCCGCATCGGATATCGATGCCAAGGTGGATGCCCGTCTTGTCGACATGAAGGACAAGGTGAAGCTCAACGGTTTCCGTCCCGGCAAGGTTCCTGTCGCGCATCTCAAGAAGGTCTATGGCCGCTCCGTTGCCGCCGAGACCGTCGAGCAGCTGATTCGCGATACCAACGCCGGCATTTTCACCGAGCGCGGCTTCCGTCTGGCGACCGAGCCCAAGGTCACCATGCCGACCGAGGAAAAGGAAATCGAAGACATTCTGGCCGGCAAGTCCGACCTGAATTATTCGGTCGCCATCGAAGTCGTCCCGGCCATCGAACTGGCCGACTTCAAGAGCTTCAATGTCGAAAAGCCGGTGGCTGACGTCACCGACGCCGACATCGACGAAGCGCTCAAGCGCATCGCCGACCAGAGCCGTCCGTATGAAGCCAAGGCGGAAGGTGCGAAGGCCGAGACCGGCGACCGCGTCACGGTTGCTTTCAAGGGCTCCATCGGCGGTGAGCTGTTCGACGGCGGCACCGGCGAAGGCATTCAGGTCGTCATCGGTTCCGGCACGTTCATTCCCGGCTTCGAAGACCAGTTGATCGGCATCGGTGTTGGCGAGACCCGCACTGTGAAGGCCTCGTTCCCGAAGAACTACACGGCCGAACACCTCGCAGGTAAGGACGCCGAGTTCGAGACCACCGCAAGCCTGATCGAGGCTCCGCAGGAGTCGAAGGTCGATGACGAGTTCGCCAAGAACCTCGGCATGGAATCGCTCGACAAGCTGAAGGAAGCCATGCGCGAGCGGCTGGTGGCTGAATTCGCCGGCGCATCGCGCCAGCGCGTCAAGCGCGTGCTGCTCGACAAGCTCGACGAGACCCATCGCTTCGGCCCGCCGCCGTCGCTGGTTGAGGAAGAGTTCAAGCTGATGTGGAATTCCATCAAGGCCGAGATGGAGTCGACCGGCAAGAGCTTCGCCGATGAAGACACCACCGAGGAGAAGGCCAAGGAAGAATACGAGAAGATCGCCGATCGTCGCGTTCGCCTCGGACTTGTGCTCTCCGAGATCGGTGAGAAGAACAAGATCACCGTTACCGACGATGAAGTCTCCCGCGCCCTGATCGACCGCGCCCGCCAGTCGCCGGGCCGCGAGAAGGAAGTCTGGGACTTCTATCGCAGCAATCCGAACGCGCTGGCCCAGCTCCGCGCGCCGATCTACGAGGACAAGGTCGTCGATTTCATTCTTGAGCTTGCCAACGTGACCGAGAAGAAGGTCACGCGCGACGATCTGCTCAAGGAAGAAGAAGACAAGACCGCGGCCTAATAATGACTCCCGATCCCTTCATGGGATTGGGGCCACATTAACGATACCGCCGGAATGAGCGGCGCGGAGAGCCCGCGCTGCTTTGCGCACCTGGCCGAATCAGCTTCAACTGCGGCCGCTTTGGCCTGCCTTTCGCTCTTGTGGCGGGGCCACCGGTCCATATCTGTAGTGCCCAACCCTTCTGCATCACGAGGCGTTTCCGCCACTGCCTCCGCCAACCTTCAGGTGATAAATGCGCGATCCCGTTGAAACCTACATGAACCTCGTGCCGATGGTGGTCGAACAGACCAACCGCGGCGAGAGGGCGTACGACATTTTTTCGCGACTCCTGAAAGAGCGCATCATTTTCGTGACCGGGCCTGTCGAAGACGGCATGTCGGTGCTGGTCGTGGCACAGCTCCTGTTCCTCGAAGCCGAGAATCCGAAGAAGGAAATCTCGATGTACATCAACTCGCCGGGTGGCGTGGTGACATCGGGTCTGGCGATTTACGACACCATGCAGTTCATCCGCCCGCCGGTCTCCACGCTCTGCACGGGGCAGGCGGCGTCGATGGGTTCGCTGCTGCTGGCAGCCGGCCATAAGGACATGCGCTTCTCGCTGCCGAACTCGCGCATCATGGTCCATCAGCCGTCCGGCGGTTTCCAGGGTCAGGCGACCGACATCATGCTGCACGCCCAGGAAATCCTGAACCTGAAGAAGCGGCTGAACGAAATCTACGTCAAGCACACCGGCCAGCCCTACAAGGCAATCGAGGACGCGCTGGAACGCGACAAGTTCCTCACCGCCGACATGGCCAAGGACTTCGGTCTGGTCGACAAGGTGATCGACAAGCGCGCCGAGGAAGCGACACCGAAGCTGCCGTAAACGGTACGCGTAATCGAATTTCGAGAGTTAAAGCAAACGGACACCTTATGGGTGTCCGTTTTTGCGTGAGCGCCTTCACCCAAATGGGTGATTGCGAAAGCTTTTTTGGGTTCCCTACCTGTGCTGCACTTGACCCGGTACAGTTCTTGGCCGCTAATTATTTTCAATTGATCCGGGACTGTTTGGTCCGTCTTATTTTCAGTTGTTATTTCTAGACGGCATCCAATTGCGCTCCGGACACACCGCATTTCGGTGAGAACGATGATGTCCGGGAGCCTGTAATGATCAAAAGCGCAAAAAGCGGCATTGCCGCGATCCTCTTTTCGCTCGGCTCACTCACGGCCATTGTTCCAGCCTCCGCACTTCAACTGGAGCAAGCCC
>Ga0315336_1003251_pt1 | contig 22146 bp, 7 predicted proteins | sample ASW5metaG_FD_204512 | JGI IMG/M metagenome (GOLD analysis project Ga0315336, IMG submission 204512) | Ammonia-oxidizing marine archaeal communities from Monterey Bay, California, United States - ASW #5 | ecosystem: Environmental > Aquatic > Marine > Intertidal zone | place: USA: California... | reverse complement strand
GGTGTCGAGATCGATGTCGATGGCGTCGTCGAAGCCAGGGCACAGATCGCATCCGTCGGGAGCCCCGTCGGTGTCGCCGTCGGTGAAGTCGTCGAAGCCGGGGCAGATGTCGGTGTCATCGCAGTTTCCGTCGGCGTCCGAATCTCCTGTGCCGTCGTCGCCAACGCACAGATCGCAGCCGTCTGGAATCCCGTCTCCGTCGCCATCGACGTTGTCGTCGAAGCCAGGACAGAGGTCGTCTGCGTCGCAGCTGCCGTCGGCATCGGAGTCGTCGGGGTTGTCGAGGGGGCAGGGGTCGGTGTCGTCACAGACGCCGTCTCCGTCGGTGTCGCCGGTGCCGTCGTCGCCGGTGCACAGGTCGCAACCGTCGGGAATCCCGTCTCCATCGCCATCGACGTTGTCGTCGAATCCGGGACAGAGGTCGTCTGCGTCGCAGGTGCCATCGGCATCGGAGTCGTCGGGGTTGTCGAGCGGGCAGGGATCGGTGTCGTCACAGACGCCGTCTCCGTCGGTATCGCCGGTGGCGTCGTCGCCGGTGCAGGCGTCGATGTCATCGCAGACGCCGTCCAAATCGGAATCGCCAGTGGCGTCGTCCCCGGCGCACGCATCGCACCCGTCTGGAACACCGTCTCCGTCTCCGTCGATGGCGTCGTCGAATCCGGGACACAGGTCGCATCCGTCCGGGACCGTGTCGGAGTCGGCGTCGGCGTTGTCGTCGAATCCAAGGCAGATATCACAGGCGTTTCCTGCCCCATCCCCGTCGGCGTCGGTCTGACCGGTATTGAAGTCGTCGGGACAGTTGTCGCAGGTGTCGCCGATTCCGTCCGTGTCGATGTCGGCCTGGAGGGGATTGCTGTCGGTCACGCAGTTGTCGCAGGTGTCGCCGACCCCATCGCCGTCGCCATCCGTCTGGCCGGCGTTGCCGTCATTGGGGCAGTTGTCGCAGGCGTCGCCCAGCAGGTCGCCATCGGCGTCATCCTGCAACGGGTTGTTGTCGTTTATGCAGTTGTCACAGGCGTTTCCGACCCCATCTCCGTCGGTGTCGCTCTGGCCGCTGTTGAAGGCGTTCGGACAGTTGTCGCAGGCGTCGGGGTGGGTGTCGCCGTCCGTGTCGACGTTGTCGTCGCCGCCCGCACACACGTCGAGGTCATCGCAGACGCCGTCGGAATCCGAGTCTCCGGTGGCGTCGTCACCCGTGCACAGGTCGCAACCGTCGGGGACGCCATCCAGGTCCGCGTCGAGGGTGTCGTCGAATCCAGCGCACTGGTCGCAACCGTCGGGCACGCCATCGAGGTCGCCGTCCACGGTGTCGTCGAATCCGGGACAGACGTCGCAGTCGTCGGGAACGGTGTCCGTGTCGGCATCGAGGGTGTCATCGAATCCGTCGCAGACGTCGCAGCCGTCGGGGATGGTGTCCGAGTCGGCGTCGAGGGCATCGTCGAATCCGGGACACAGGTCGGCGGCGTCGGGAACACCATCGCAGTCGGAGTCGATGGTACAGATGCTCGGCTCGCCCACGCAGGACCAGCAAGGCGGGGACGGCGTGATGGTGCAGTCGGGCTCGCAACCATCGGCACCGATCAGGTTTCCGTCATCGCAGACTTCGTCTGACGCGATGAGACCGTCGCTGCACCAGCTGGCGCAGATGCTTGGAACAACCGGCGCGATCATCGTAAATGCCGCGTCGGTTTGGGAGAAATCGTAGAATGCCAGTTGTCCGGGTGGATAGGTCCCGGGAAGGTTGAACTCAGGCACACCATCGATGGAGATCGACAGGTTCGTCGGCGTGTAGTCGACGGTAAACGTGTAGGTCTGGTTGTCGTTCCAGCCGTTGTTTCCGAAGTTGGTGCCGCGTGCGACTTCTGCCGCAGCACCGGTGTGGCCCCAGTATTCGCCCAGAGTGGGCGTGCCGTTCACCCTCGAGACGGCTGTTCCCTGGGACGCATTGGCGCCATACGCGTTCTGGTTGCTCTGCTTCCAATCGAAGAGGACGAAGTCGGCGGCTGGATTGGTCGTGTCGCCGACCTGGATGCCCAGAGCGAAGCCGATGAAGTCGTCGTCGCTTGTAGTTCGGACCTCGATGGCTATGTCGAACGGCCCATCCCCGGCGTCGTAATCGAGGATCAGGAACGAAGGCTCGGTGTTGATGGTCTGTACCGCGGTCAACGGGCCCGGATAGGTCCAGACCGACGATGCCGCGGTGTCCTCGATGACACCCAGCGAGGGGTCTGGGGGATTGCTGCAGGTGAAGCCGTGCTCGACAGCACAGGTGTCGTCGCAGCCGTCGCCATTGACCTGGCCGCCGTCGTCACAGGCCTCGATTGGAGCCAGCAGGAGGCCGTCTCCGCAGACGGGGTCGCACACGTCGCCGATGCCGTTGCCGTTGGTGTCCGCCTGGCCGGGATTGGCGACTGTGCGGCAGTTGTCCGTGTCGTCGGTGATGCCGTCGTTGTCGCTGTCGTTGTCCTGGAAGTCGGCGAACCCGTCGCAGTCCGTGTCATCTGGCGGCAGGGTGGTGAACTCGGCGCTGTCGGGAATTGTGTCCCCGTCGCTGTCGAGGTCGAGGGCGTCGATCGCACCGACGCCGTCGGAGTCGTAGGGCAGATCTTGATGGCCGACCTCGTACCGATCCGGGATGCCGTCGCCATCGCTGTCTGCGGATCCGACCGACGTGCCCAGCGCCGTTTCGACGACGTCCGGGATGCCGTCGAGGTCGGTGTCGACGTCGAAGGTCTCGACGGTGACGTTGTCGATGACGAACGAGCCATTGCTGCTGCCGTGGTTGTACGACATGACCCCGGCGCTGCCGGGCCCCAGCGGTGCCGGGTCGACAAAGCTCATGACGGTGTCGGAGCCGTTGCCGAGGCCGTTGTTGTCGGTATCGACCGTGCAGGTGACCGCGTCGCCGATGACCTCGAGGCGCATCCGATAGTTCACGCCCTGGGTGTAGACGAAGTTGTCGGAATCGACGATGTAGTCGGCAGCGCACGGCGTGGTGGAGTCCATTCGCCGCAGCACCATGCCGGAGGAGTTGTTGCCGTTGCCGCCGCAGTCCTTTTCGCCATCGGCCGACATCGTGCATTCGTAGTAGCTACCCAGCCCTCCGTACCGGACGATCAGGCCACCGGCGTCGTCATCGAAGTGCAGGAGGTCGGCCTCGATGGCGGTGTCGATCCACAGGCTCGACCCGGTGACCAGGAAGTTCTCATACGCGTCGACGGGCGACCCAAATCCCCCATTTCTGTCGTCGGTGTTCGGGGAGACGCCGCCGTTGAAGTCGGTGGCCCACGGGTCGGCGGGATCTCGGATGGAATCCCAACCCCAGGTGCCTGCGGGATCTCCAAAAGAGGACTCATCCGAGCAGCTGAAGTCGTCCTCAAACGCCGTGGTTTGAGCGAACGCCCCCGTCCCGCTCAGGAGAAAAATTATCAGCGAAAGTTGCACCGTGGGCAGGATACCCGATCTATCTGGGATTTGGCCGCGAAATCTGGGCCCGCTTCCGGCGCCAATACAGCGCGGTGAGTGCGATGAGCCAGGCGCCGCCTGTGGACCCGCCCGTGTCGCAGTCACAGGCGCCTCCCGAGTACGTCAGCTTGTCGCCGTCGATGTTGCCTGCGGTGTCGGGCGTCACGTCGGTGTCGGTGTCGCTATCGGTGTCCGAATCGGTATCGGCGTCGGTGTCGCTATCGGTGTCGGAATCGGAATCGGAATCGGAATCGCTATCGGAATCGCTATCGGAATCGGTGTCCGAGTCGGTGTCGGCATCGGTGTCCCCTGCGGTGTCCCCAGTGTCGGCCGTGTCCCCGGTCTCGCCAGGGAGGATGATCACGCCGGTTTCGTTGCCAGCTCCCGTCTCGCCGGTGTGGCCGGTGTGGCCGGTGTCCCCGGTGTTGCCCGTCGCACCCGTTCCGAGAGTTAGCGTGTCGCTGGTGTCTCCGGTATGGCCTGTTGATGGCGTAGAATCGGGAGAGCCGGTGCCGCCAGTGCCCCCAGTGCCCCCAGTGCCCCCCTGTCCGGTTGCGCCGGTGCCTCCTCCGCCCGTCCCGCCGGTCTCGGTCTGGCCCGTCTCGCCGGTGTCTGGCAGTCCGGTGTCGAACACCGGGTCGCAATCGTCGGGGATGCCGTCTCCGTCGGCGTCCAGATTGTCGTTGAAGCCGTCGCACTGGTCACAAGCGTTGTGCACGCCGTCGCCGTCTGCGTCGATGTTCGGCCCGACGCAGGGGTCGCAGCCGTTGGGGATGCCATCGCCGTCATCGTCCTGGGAGTCGTCCGATCCGGGGCACACGTCACAAGCGTTCGGAGTTCCGTCCGCGTCCCCGTCGGAGCTGTCGTCGAAGCCGGCGCAGAGATCGCAGCCATCGGGCGTTCCGTCAAAGTCGGAGTCGAAGAAGTCGAGCTCGCCCGGACACAGATCACAGCCGTCCGGCGTTCCGTCGAAGTCGGCGTCGGGAGCGTCGTTGAAGCCTGCGCACACGTCGCAACCATTGGGTACACCGTCGGAATCGTCGTCGACGCCGTCGTCTGAACCGGGGCAGATGTCGCACCCGTCGGGGGTGCCGTCGGCGTCGGCGTCGATCGTGTCCGGGAAGCCGGTGCAAGCGTCGCAAGCGTTGGGGACTCCGTCGCCGTCGCCATCGAGGAGATCGTCGCCCGCAGCGCAGATGTCGCATCCATCGGGGACGGTATCGAAGTCTGTATCGATGTTGTCGTCAGATCCCGGGCAGAGGTCGCAGGCGTCGGCGTTGCCGTCGTTATCAGCGTCAATGTTGTCGTCGAAGGCAGGGCATTGGTCGCAGCCGTCGGGCACGCCGTCCCCGTCGAGATCGTCTGAGTCGTCAAATCCCACACAGGCGTCGCATCCGTTGGGCACGCCGTCTCCGTCATCATCGAAGTTGTCGTTGGGACCTGCGCAGACATCGCAGCCGTTGGGCACCCCATCTCCGTCGTCGTCTACGCCGTCGTCGGATCCAGCGCAGAGGTCACACCCGTCGGGAACGCCATCGGCATCGGCATCGGAGGTGTCGAGGAAACCCGGACAGAGGTCGCAGTCGTCCGGGGTGCCGTCCGAGTCCGCATCGGCGCTGTCGTCGAATCCGGGACAGACATCGCAGGCGTTGGCGGTGCCATCTCCATCGGTGTCTACAGTGTCGTCGCCGAGCGGGCACGCGTCACAGCCATCGGGGACCCCATCACTGTCGGTGTCGACCGCGTCGTCTCCACCGGGGCAGACGTCGCAGCCGTTGGGTACGCTGTCTCCGTCGGTGTCGTCGCTGTCGTCGAAACCGAGGCAGGCGTCGCATCCGTCGGCAACGCCGTCCGCATCCGTGTCGGTGAAGTCGTCGTCTCCTGGGCAGGCGTCGCATCCGTCGGGCACCGTATCGCCGTCCGCGTCGTCGTTATCATTGGATCCCGGACAGACGTCGCATTCGTCGGGAACGCCGTCTCCGTCGCTGTCTGCGATACCGATACAGCCTTCGCAGCCGTTGGGAATGCCATCGCCGTCGGTGTCGATGTTGTCGTCGAATCCGGCGCACTGGTCGCACCCGTCCGGCACCGTGTCCAGATCGGCGTCGGCGTTGTCGTCGAAGCCCACGCACACGTCGCAGGCATCGGGGGCTCCATCGACATCGGCATCGTCGCTGTCGTCGAATCCGGGGCAGGCGTCGCAGCCGTCCGGGACCCCGTCGATGTCGCCGTCGTCGTTGTCGTCCGCTCCCGGGCAGGCATCGCAGCCGTTGGGTACGCCATCGCCGTCCGGGTCGATGTTGTCGTCGGATCCAGGGCACAGGTCGCAGAAGTCGGGGACCCCGTCCAGGTCGCTGTCGAAGATGTCGAAACCGCCCGGACAGACATCGCATCCGTCGGGCACGCCGTCGAAGTCCGAGTCGACGCCATCATCGAATCCGGCGCAGACATCGCAGCCGTCTGCCACCCCATCGGCGTCGCTGTCGATGCCATCGTCGGATCCCGGACACCCATCGCATCCGTCCGGCACGCCATCGGCGTCTGCGTCGAGGTTGTCGTTGTTGCCAGCGCAGGTATCGCAGCCGTTGGGGACTCCGTCGCCATCGCCGTCGATGCCATCGTCGGATCCGGGACAGGCATCACATCCGTCGGGCACGCCGTCGACGTCGGAGTCGATGGTGTCGTCGGATCCGGGACAGAGATCGCAGCCATTGGGCATGCCATCCACATCGGAATCCACATTGTCATCGAATCCAGCGCACAGATCGCACCCGTCGGGTACGCCGTCGGTGTCAGTGTCTACAGCGTCGTCGAATCCCGGGCAGAGGTCACAGGCGTCGGGAACCAGGTCTGCGTCTGCGTCTGCGTTGTCGTCGTTGCCGGGGCAGACATCGCAACCGTCGGGCGTTCCATCTCCGTCCGCATCCGTCGTGTCGTCGGAGCCGGGACAGAGGTCGCAGCCGTCGGGGGTTCCATCGAGATCGGCGTCGACACCATCGTCGAATGTGGGGCACAAGTCGCAGCCGTCGGGCGTGCCGTCGAGGTCGGTGTCGACCGCATCATCGGCGCCGGGGCAGAGGTCACAGCGGTCCGGCGTTCCGTCTCCGTCTCCGTCGTCACCGTCGTCGAAACCGGGACAGACGTCGCAACCGTCCGGTGCCCCATCGCCGTCTCCGTCGTTGCCGTCGTCGAATCCGCCGCACAGATCGCAGCCGTCGGGGACGCCATCGCCGTCCGTGTCGGTGCCGTCGTCGAAGCCCGGGCACACTTCACAGCCGTTGGGGACACCATCCCCGTCGAGGTCGTCGTTGTCGTCGAACCCGGGACAGATGTCACAGCCGTTGGCCACGCCGTCGAAGTCACTGTCTATGGTGTCATCTGCGCCGGGACAAACGTCGCATCCGTCCGGTACACCGTCTCCGTCTGTGTCATCGCCGTCGGGGAACCCGGGGCACACGTCGCAGGCGTCGTCGACACCATCTCCGTCGCTGTCCACGGGCGGACCCACACAGGTGTCGCAGCCGTTCGGGATCAGGTCGCCATCGTCGTCGAGGGTGTCGTCGAACCCCGGACAGACATCGCAGCCGTTGGGCACGCCATCGGCATCGCCATCCAGGAGGTCGTGAAAGCCCGGGCAGGCTTCACACCCATCGGGCACACCGTCGCCGTCGTCGTCCGCGGCGTCGTCGAGCCCCGGACAGGCGTCGCAGCCATCGGCCACGCCATCGCCGTCGGAGTCGACGGTGTCGTCGGCCCCCGGACAGACATCGCAGTCGTCGGGGACGGCGTCGAAGTCGGCGTCGAGGCCATCGTCGAATCCGGGGCAGGCATCGCATCCGTCGGGTACGCCATCAGCGTCGGCGTCGTTCGTATCGGGCGATCCTGGACAGACGTCGCAGCCGTCTGGCACGCCGTCGTTATCGGTGTCGTCTGCGTCGTCGGAGCCCGGACAGAGGTCGCAGCCATCGGCAGTGCCGTCGCCGTCGGAGTCCACATTGTCGTCGAAGCCGGGACAGGCCTCGCACCCGTTCGGCACGCCGTCTCCGTCTCCATCGGCGAAATCGTCGAAGCCCGGGCAGATCTCGCACCCATTCGGTACCCCGTCGCCGTCTCCATCGGCGGCATCGTTGAAGCCCGGACAAGCGTCGCATCCATCGGGGACGCCGTCGAAATCAGAGTCGGCGCCGTCGTCGAATCCGGGACACTGCTCGCATGCATCGGGGGTCCCGTCGGCGTCCGCATCGAGGTTGTCGTCGAATCCAAGGCACTGATCGCAGCCGTCTGGCACGCCATCGCCGTCACCGTCGACCCCGTCGTCGTCTCCAGGGCAGATGTCGCAGCGGTTGGGAACGCCGTCGTAGTCACCGTCGAGTCCGTCGTGGCCTCCCGGACAGAGGTCGCATCCATCGGGAGTGCCATCGCCGTCGCTGTCGATGTTGTCGTCGAATCCGTCGCAGACATCGCACCCATCGGGTACCCCGTCGCCGTCGGCTTCCAGGGCATCGTCGGACCCCAGGCAGGCGTCACAACCGTCGGGCACGCCGTCACCATCGCCATCGGCGGTGTCGTCGGCTCCCGGGCAGAGGTCGCACGCGTCGGGAACCAGGTCTGCGTCGGCGTCTGCGTTGTCGTCGTTGCCGGGGCACAGATCACAGCCATCCGGCACGGTGTCCGCATCCGCGTCCAGGCCATCGTCGAATCCGGCACAGATATCGCAGCCATCGGGCACGCCGTCATTGTCTCCATCGACGAGATCGTCGAATCCATCGCAGATATCGCAACCGTTGGGCACGGTGTCGGTGTCGCCGTCCTGACCATCGTCAAAGCCCGGGCAGAGGTCGCATCCATCGGGTGCGCCGTCGCTGTCCCCATCCACCCCATCATCGAATCCAGCGCAGATGTCGCAGCCATCGGGCACGCCGTCGGCGTCTCCGTCGAGGTTGTCGTCGAATCCGGGGCACACGTCTGAAAGATCCGGAACGCCGTCTCCGTCGGAGTCTACGGTGGCGTCGGCCAGCGGTCCGCCGAACGCTCCGACGTCGGATCGGGTTCCGTCGAGATCGTACAGCGACGGCTCGCCGGTATCGATCAACGGACTGCCGAGGACGAGGCTCAAGTCGTCGTTGGTGCAGTCTCCGTCGGCCGAGTAGCCGCGGAAGACGGGGTCGACATCGATGAAGTCATTGGTGCCGAAGTCGGCCGGCTGGGTCAGGTCACCGCCAAGGTGGGCCAGGAGGTTGTTGAACCAGTCGTTGTAGTCGCGGTTTCCGCCCAGCAAACCGACGCCCTCGAGGCCAATGGGATTGGTGGTGTCCGAGACGATGTTGTTGACGAAGCCAAGCTGGCTGGCCGTCACATAGAGCCCACCGCCGCCCGATCCGGCGGCGTTGCCGACGAAGTCGTTGTTGGTGAAGTCCAGCGTGCTGCCGCTCGCGTAGACCCCACCGCCACTACCCGTTGTGCTGTTTTGGATGAACACGTTGTTCGCCCACCCGTTCGTTCCGGTGAAGTCGACGGAGGCGAATGCCACTCCACCGCCGTCGCCGGTCGAGGTGTTCGTGCAGAACAGGTTGCGAAGGCCCTCGCTGACGATTCCATCCAGGGCGACGGCGCCACCTTGTGGGCTGTCGTTGGTAGTGAACTCATTGTCGTGGAGCGCAATCAGGTTTCCGTCGACGGCGTGCACGGCTCCGCCATCGCCCTGTGCAGAGTTCCCTTGGAAGACGCTGCCGGTGATGGTGGCATTGCTGGTGTTGCTCCCATTCTCCGGAGCGAATTCGATGGCTCCGCCGTCACCGGCCGAGTTGTTGGATCTGAAAGTGCAGTCGGTAACCGTGAGGTTGGCATCGTCAGCAACAAAGGAGATCGCCCCGCCAGTTCCAGCGTCATTGTTCTCGAAGAGCGTATTGGTGACCGTCAGACCGTTGCTGTCGACCTTGGCATGGAGGACACCGTCATCAGCCTGGGCGTCGTTGTTGAGGAAGAAACTGTCGTTGACCGTTGCGCTGCCGCTCTGCTCCAGGGCGAGCGCCGTCCCTTCCTTGTTGCGAGTACAGCTGTCCCAGGTGACCCGGTTGAAGGTGGCCATCGCGTCGTCTTTGACTCGCACGCAACGAGAAGCCGCGAAGCCGAAGGTGAGGTCGTTCACGGTGACGACGGAGTCGCCGACGATGTCGAACATGTCGTTGGTGACGACTGACACGATGGTCACCGCCGCGCCATCGGGTCCGGTGAAGGTGAGGTCTAGATCGTCGATCGTGACCTTGGCGACGTAGGTGCCGGCGTAGACCTCGATGGTGTCGTTGTCCGCTGCGGCGCCCACGGCGTCATCAATTTCGAGGAAATCACAGGTTCCGCCCGGGCATACGGTGTGCGTCGCCGCATTGGCGAGCCCGGCAATCAGCCAAAATAGCATTCAGTCGTCCAGAGGGTCATCGACCGGGTTGGTGCCAGCGTCCACCTCTTCGCCGTCCTTGGCGCCGCCGCCGTCGGTGTCGCCGTTGAGTGGATCGGTGAGGTGGGTCATCACTTCGTCGAAGTCCGACAGTCCATCGACATCGGAGTCGGAGAAGAGCTTGTTGGTGCCCAGAGCCTGCTCCTCACCGTCGAGCAGTCCGTCGCCGTCCGTATCGGGATTGAGCGGGTCGCTGCCGCCAGCGATCTCCAGGCCGTCGTTGAGATAGTCGTTGTCCACGTCCGGATTGCCGTCATCGGTGTCGCAATCGTACCCCAGGCCGTCTCCATCGCCGTCCGCCTGGCCGTTGTTGGACACGATGCGGCAGTTGTCGGCGTCGTCGTCCACGCCATCGTTGTCACTGTCGTTGTCCATATAATCGGGCAATCCGTCACAATCCGTGTCGACAGGCGGCGTGAAGAGGTCGACATCTCCGGCCTCGACCTCGTCGGAAATTCCGTCGGCGTCGCTGTCCTTGTCTAGTGGATTGATCTCCAGGTCGAGGTCGCCGTCGGGGGGATTGTCGGCCATCAACGTCTCGTGTACGTCGGCGATGGTGTCGGCGTCGTCATCGGGGCTCAGGAAATCGATCGCCAGGGCGGACTCGGTGATGTTCGGCAGCCCGTCCTTGTCGACGTCGCCGTCGGTGACGGTCACCTCGATGTCGTCGAACACCCCGTTGACCAGGTTCCATGCGGCGACACCCGTCAGGCCCGTCGGGAGCTCGTCGCCGTCGATGAACGAGATGGAGACATCGCCGGGGTCGCCGTACAGGCCGTTTCCGTCGACATCGACTGCACAGGTCACTGTGTTTCCGGCCAGCGACAGCTGCATATCGTAGGAAAGGCCAGCAGAATACGTGAAGGGGTCCGAGTCCACCATGTAGTCGTCGTCGCCACTGCACACGGCGCCATCCACGCGAGAGAGCACGACGCGACCGCCCGCGACCGGCGCGGCCATACATCCAGGCGACGCGCTGTCTGTCATCACGCAGGAGTAGTAGGAGGAGGTGCTCGAGTAGTGGAGAACCAAGCCAGCGGCGCCCGAATCCGCGGCCAGCGTCGCCTCGATGGAGGTGTTGTTCCAGGAGCTGTGCCCGGTGAGGAGGAAGTTCTCGGCGTCGCCGCCGCCACTCAGCAGATCCAGCCCGGAGATGGTCTGATTCGCCACGCCGTCGCTGGTGTCACTCGTCCAGTTGTCGCCGATCCAGGTGGATTGCCAACCGTAGAGCTCGGGGAAGAGGCCGATGTCGTCTACATCGAGGCAGGTGAAGGCCTCATCGATGGCGGGCAACTCGACGCAGGGGCCGCCCACGACGCCCACATCGTCGTTGTCGACGAAGTTGTTGCAGTCGTTGTCGTGCAGGTCGCAGACCTCGGGCGCGCCCGGGTAGACGACGGCGGCCCAGGCGGTGTTCTCGTCGTCGCAGTCCGTGTCGTCGAGCACGAAGGCGTCCGGTTGGCCACAGCTGACGATGGAGTAGATCCCGCCTCCGAAGCCGTCTCCGTCGCGATCCAGCCACCAGGTGACCGGGGTTGGAGAGGGGTCGGTGTTCTCGTCGAGCCCATCGCAGTTGTTGTCGATTCCGTCTCCGCAGTACTCGGGCGACTGGTCGTAGATGATCGGGTCGGCATCGTCGCAGTCCAGCGCCGTGAGTGACTCGCCCGGGGTGAGGCAGAAGAGGTCGGCGTCTCCATCGAAGACGATCGCCGCGTCGTCTCCGTCGCCGTCGAAGTCGGCATCCTGGAAGCACTCCTCGGCGCCGTCGCAGTTGCGGTCGACGCCATCACCCACATCGATGACCGCGATGGCTGCACCGGGGAAAATCAGGACTCCACCTACGAAGCTGTCGTTGCAATCGTCGAAGACCGTGCCCTCTCCAGGGCTGGCGCACACGTCGTCGCCATCGTCGGGCTGGGTGGTCTGGCCGTAGAACCCATCGCCGTCCACGTCGATGAGGCACTCGTCCAAGCCATCGCAGTCGCGGTCGTACCCGTCCTCGACGTCCTGGTCGTCGCTCGGAGCGCCGGGGAAGGTGTTTCCATCGGTGTCGTCGCAGTCGGTGTTGTCCTGCACGAAGCCGCTGGCGGAGCAGGTGCTGACCTCGACCAGGGGATCGCCAAAGCCGTCTCCATCGGTGTCGGCGTACAGCGTGCCGCCGCCGACCGCGAATCCGTCATCGCCATCGAGGAGGCCATCGCAGTCGTTGTCGATGAGGTCGTCGCAGATCTCGGGCGTGCCGGGATGCACATCGGGTCCGGTGATCGGATCGTCGTCGCAGTCGCCGGCCACCAGGACGTACCCGGGCTGCGGATCGCAGGTGAAGATCGAGGTGTCGGGATCTCCCCAGCCGTCTCCGTCGGCGTCGAGATACCAGTCGCGGTTTTCGGGAGAGGGGGTCTCCGGAAATCCGTCGCAGTCGTTGTCCTGCCCGTTGCAGCGCTCCGGTGCGCCCGGGAAGATCAGCTGATCGGTGTCGTCGCAGTCGCTGTTCACCGACGAGTGGCCGGCGGGTTGGAAGCAGACCACCTGGGCCACGACGCCCTCTCCGAATCCGTCTCCATCGTTGTCCACGTACCAGTTGATCTGGTCCTGCACGTCGCCATCTGCGTCGTCGGTGTCACCGTCACAGTCGTTGTCGACGGTGTCGCACATCTCCAGTGCTCCCGGGAAGATCGCCGGGTTCGTGTCGTCGCAGTCACTGTCGTCCAGGACGTGGAACTCCGGCTGGTCGCAGGACAGATTGTCGGCGTTTGTGTCGCCAAACGTGTCTCCGTCGTTGTCCAGATACCAGAAAGTTGCGTCGGAAATGTCAGGATCCTGGTCGTCTTTGAGCCCGTCGCAGTCGTTGTCGATGTTGTCGCAGATCTCGTACGCGTCGGGGTTGATGACCGCCTGGATGTCGTCGCAGTCCAGGTTGTCGTCGTCGTAGAAGTCAGGCTGGTCGCAGGCGATGACCGTGTCGCGAAAGGTGCCGAATCCGTCCTGGTCGAAGTCCGCGTACCACGTAGCTCCGACTACGTTGTCGTCGGCATCGTCGACCAGGGTGTCACAGTCGTTGTCGTCGCCATCGCAGACCTCGGGAGCTCCGGGATTGAGGGAGGGGTCACCGTCGTCGCAGTCGTCGTCCGGGAAAACGTACCCGGAGGGCTGGCTGCACTGGGTGATCTGGTCGCTGGCGTCGCCATAGCCGTCTCCGTCGGCGTCCAGGGACCAGGTCTCCGGCGGGTCCGCGTAGTCGCCGTCGCAGTTGTGGTCCTCGCCGTCACAGAACTCCGGGGCGCCGGGGTACGTCGTCGGTTCGCCGTCGTCGCAGTCGGTGTTGTCGAAGACCAGTCCCAGTCCCGGAAGGCAGGTCGGGGCGCCCTGGGGCGAGGCCGGGTCTCCGAATTGGTCCCCATCGCTGTCGGTGAAGCCCTGCTCGGCCGTCACCAGGTCGAGGCTGTTGTCGGCGTCGTCGACCAGGGCGTCGCAGTCGTTGTCGATGCCGTCGCAGATCTCGGGACCGTTGGGATGTAGCGATGCGTCGAGATCATCGCAGTCCAGGTTGTCGGGTGCGAATCCGCCAGGTTGCAGGCAGGCGATGACCGAGTCTTTGGTGCCATCGCCGAATCCGTCTCCGTCGACATCCGGCCACCACTCGGTCGCATCGAGTGTCGGGTCCTGGTCGTCGATGAGGAAGTCGCAGTCGTTGTCGATGCCGTCGCAGGTCTCGGGCGCGCTGGGGTTCAAGGCGGGCTCGTTGTCGTCGCAGTCTTGATCGTCGGGCACGTAATTTGGGGGTTGGAAGCACGAAATCAGCTCGTCGCTTGCGTCGCCGTGGTTGTCGCCATCGCTATCTAGATACCAGCGATCGGCGATGACATCCGGGTCGTCCTCGTCGACCAAGGTGTCGCAGTCGTTGTCCTTGTTGTCGCAGATCTCGTCGTGGCCGGGGTTGATGGCAGCGTCGTTGTCGTCGCAGTCCCCATCGAAGGCGGAGTGGTTGCTCAGCGGTGTGCAGTTCTGGTTGGGTGCGCCGTCGCCGTACCCGTCGCCATCGATGTCTGGATACCAGAACGGGATCTCGACGCCGTCGTCCTGCAGTCCGTCACAGTCGTTGTCGATGCCGTCGCACACCTCGGGCGCGATGGGATTGGTCAGCACGCTGAAGTCGTTGCAATCGCTGTTGTCCTCCAGGTAGCCGGGCGGGGCCACACAGGCGTCGAACGGCTGCACGGGACTGCCGAAGCCGTCGCCGTCGCCATCCAGGAAGAACGTCGTCAACAGGGCTTCATCGAGGTCATTGTCGGCGTCGTCGACCAGCTCGTCGCAGTCGTTGTCGATTTCGTCGCAGATCTCGGGCGCGTCGGGGTTCACGGCGATGTTGCCGTCATCGCAGTCGTTGAAGGTGACGACGTATTGGGCCGGAGCAATGCACAGCTGCACGCCGAATGCAGGGTCGCCGAAGAGGTCGCCATCGGCATCCAGATACCAGAATGGTGCGTCGACGCGTCTCGGATCGGCGTCGTCGATGCGGACGTCGCAGTTGTTGTCGATTCCGTCGCAGACCTCGGCGGCGGAGGGATGCACCCCGGGGTCGTTGTCATCGCAATCGCGTGCGGCGGTGACGTCAGTGCGGCCAACGGGGCGATAGCAGGCGGTCGCACCGGCGAGGGCGTCGCCATAGCCATCGCCATCGGTGTCTGCGAACCACTCCGGCGCATTGACGGCGTCGTCCTCGTCGAAGACGCCGTCGCAGTCTTCGTCATTGGCGCTGTTGTCGCAGTACTCGTCGGCGTCCGGGTTGATGTCGTCGCGGGTGTCATCGCAATCGTCGCTGTTCGCTACAAAACCGGTTTCGGGCCCGCAGGTGATGTCCTCGGTGTCCAGATCTCCGAATCCGTCGCCGTCGGCGTCCAGATACCAACGCGCCGTGTCGAGGTCGAGGCTGTCGTCGTCGAGGTCTACCAGCCCGTCGCAGTCGTCGTCGATGAGGTTGCAGATCTCGTCCGCGTCCGGATTCACCGCCGGGTCGTCGTCGTCGCAATCCCCGGCTTCGCGGAGGAAGCCGACCACGTCGTCGCAGACCTCTTCGGTGGTGTCTGGATCGCCGAAGCCGTCGCTGTCACCGTCTGCATAGACGGTGAAGAAGGTCACATCGTTGTCGACCTCTCCGTCGCAGTCGTTGTCGATACCGTCGCAGTTTTCGTCGGCATCGGGGTAGATGGAATCGACATCGTCGTTACAGTCTCCGCCGTCCTCCACAAATCCGGGAGGCGCGAAGCACTCAACGACCTCGCCGGCGGGGGAGCCGAATCCGTCACCGTCATTGTCCGGGTACCAGGCGGTCTTTTTGCCGAGCTTCGGATCCTTGTCGTCGCAATCCGCGGGCCGCGGGACCTGATCGAGGTCGACGTCGAAGCGGGCGGCCTCCTCGGCCTCGCTGATCCAGGCGCAGCCGCCGAAGAGCACTGCGAATACGATTGTCAGCGTCCAACGACCCATGCTGTACCCCAAGGGGTACAGCGTACATCACCCCGCGTGTACCAGCTGAACCGAGATGGGCGTGTGCAGCAGGGACCGTCCAGATCGCGGACGCGTGGACTCCGCTTTGGCCGCCGCCTGATGTCCCGAGAGCAGCCGGTGACCAATACTCAGAAGCTCGCGCCGGTGGGCCTCGGCGGCTTCTAGCCGTCCAGCGGCTTGGGCCGCACGAGAGGCCCACAGGAGGATCTGCCCACGTGGGAAGCGGGACCGCTCGTGGACCAGAGCGTGCTCGAAGTCGGTCAACGCCGATGAGAACTCGCCATTTCTCATGGAGATGGCGCCCAGGAGGAAGCGGTACGTCGGGTCGTCGGGGGACAGCGCGACCGCTTTTCGGAGGGATGCGGCGATGGCATCGGGATGTGCGGCGTGCTGTTCGAGCACATACGCCTCCCGAAAGTGGGCGTAGGCCGCCCCTCCATGGCCATGGGCGTATGCGGACTCGGTGCTGGCTGGGATGGTTGGGCCCGCCAGCTCCACCACGCCGTCGGGGCGCTCCCAATCGACGTCGACACGGGTGTAGCCATTTCGGCCGGTCGGCGTGTCGCCGACGGAGATGAAGAGGGCATCTCGAGAGAGATCGGCGACGATGGTCTGTACCGAGCAGGGCTGAGCGAGTACCGGTCCGCCGGCGCGTTCCTCTCCCGTCTCGGAATCGATGTGGGAGCCCATGAGCGCCATGACGTCTTCGGACCGCCAATCCTGTGCGCCGAGTCCCGCCTTCCGAAGCGCCTCCAGCCGTCCCTCGCAGTCGTGAACGAACGCGCCCGATGGGGTGACCTCGTCCAGCTGCATCGAGGGGTGGTGATACCGATTGGTGGAGGCCAGGAACCCCTCGTCAGGCCGTGGCCAGGTGGCCTCGATCCCAGCGGATGTCGTCTCCAGGACCACGGCCTTGCGCTCGCGGGCCGACGAGATGATCAGGCCCCAGCTCGACGCGACCCGGTTCTCCTTGGCGATGGTCAGGGCGTCATCCAGGGTCTCGGCGCGGCGGATGATCTCGTGTCCGAGGTCGATGATCGACATGCCTGAGAAGGTGACATCTCGATGAAAGCGCGTGTGGGCTGTCAGGGTGAGCCCGGCCTCGTTGAAGCAAGTCGCGCCTGGCACATCGGCGCCTCGAGTCGTGGTGAACCCGTACTTCAGGCCCCGATCGGGCGTGCAAAAGACGACCGCTGGCCACTTCTCCCAGATCCCGGTTCCTGGGAAGTCGAAGTTCCTGCCGTGCAAGAGATGGCCGTCCTCGGTCCGCCGTCCCCAGAGCGCCAGACTCGAGCAGGCGGGCGGCATCCCGTGGGCGGCGCGCTGGGCAAACGCGACCAGGCCCATCTTCGTCAGCATGCCCACCGCGTTCTGGAACAGGTCCATGACACCGAAATACCGTGCGATCTCCGACTTTTCGCCGGCGCCCTCCGCGAATGCGCGGCTCCTGGCGAGAAACTGCGGCGGTCGATGGGCCTCCAGACGCGACAGCCCGAGTTCAAAGAGGGGACGCGCCAGTCGCAGCGCCATCCGGTCCGCGAGCGTGTGTCGGGATGACGCGTAGAAAATGCGGTCCGGCATCGTCGGGTAGTAGTTCAATGCCTCGCGGAAGTTTCCGACCGATGCGACGAGTTGTCCGTGTTGGAAGCCCATTTCTTCCTGGCTGCCGGACACGTGGATCTGGATTAACGGATTCATGGTTTTCTCCGAAGGGGGTCGAGTACCGTCTTCTTCGTGAAGGCGAGCAATGCGTCGATGTCGCTGTTGTCTGGGTAGAGGGAGACGCGGATGAAGCTGCCGTCGAGCACGGTCTGCATGAAATCGACGAGCTGTCCGGCATCGACAGGAGCCACGCGGCCTTCGGCAATCCCCTGTTCGATCATCGCGATCAGGAGCCCGCGGCTGGCCACGACGTTGCGGCCGACCAGCTTCTGGAAACGTTCCCGGTCTTCGTGGGAGCCCATGGCCAGGAACTGGGCCAGAAAGATGGTGAAGTCTTCGAGCCCCTCACTTGCGAAGAACTCGTGTTGGGCGCTGATGAGGACCAACAGGGCATCCAGTGGGTGGTCGACCCCGATCAAGCTCTCCGCGATGAACCGCGCCGCCCGCTCGTAGGTGTGATCGAGAATCCACACGAAGATCGACTCGATATCGGGGAAGTACCAGTAGAGCGTGGGCCGCTTGATCTCCAGTGCCCTGGCGATCTCAGCCATCGTGGTGCGGTGCATGCCACGGGCCCGGAGCACGGCTAGCGCCCCCATCGCGATCTCCTCGCGTTTTGCCTCATCCAGTTTGCGTGCACACATAGAATATCCTGACAGGGTGTCAGGTTATCCAATCCTGACAGGGTGTCAAGTTATTCTTCAGCTGGAGAGTAGTCATTGCGAGGGTATTGCGAGGGGGGCAGGACGTTAAGTCAGAGGGGTCATCAGAGGGGGTCAGGACGTTAGGTGTTAGATCTTGGAAGGTCTAACACCTAACGTCCTGGTCCCCAGCGGACTGGTCCCCAGCTGAGTTCGCCTGTCGTCGTCAAGCACCGGCAGAATACTCTCCAACCGACCCGCCGATCCGGGCTCCAACTCCGACCTCAACACGATCCGAACCCAGAGTCGCGATCCGTCCTCGCCCTCGCGGCTCCGCCGCTGCGGGTAAGGGATTTTAAAGGGACGAATTCCCTTTTGCAGGGAGCAGTCGAGGGGGACGCCGTCCCTCTTGACCGGGGGTTTGCAAAGGGGGAACCCCCTTGTCGAGCTTTAGCTCGGAAGTGATCTTTTCCACGTCGCTACTCCCGACGCCCTCTCACCCGCAGTGAGCTTCGCTTGCAGCTGGCAGGGATGGAAGGGCGGCACGCCCTCCCGAGGGAACCGAGCTAACCGGATCTATTCCGCCATGATCTGTTCGAGGTCATCCACGGCGTCCGACGCCAGCGAACGCGTCAACTCGACGACGCCGCGCAGGTAGGTCGGCTTCGCGTAATAGGCAGCCGGTTCCTTGCCATCGGTCAGAATCTGGACTGGCCAACTCTCCGTCTCGCCCTTCAACTCATAGGTGAACGCGAGCTCGAGTGGGCCTTCGACATCCGCCTCTTCGACGTAGGTCTTGGCGCGCATCTTGTAGACCTTGCCGAGCCAGGTACCGACGGGGTGCTCGGTCTCGACATCGTCCTGCGTCGTCCACTTGGCCTGGGCGCGGTCGTCTCGGTTCTGCTGTACGAAGGTCTTGGCGCCATCGGGCGTGGTGATGGTCACCGACACCGTCTCGGGCTCGCCCAGTGGCTGCAGATTGCGCTCGAGCAGGCGGGTCTTTCCAAATTGGAGGGGCCGAATGCTCTGGTCGTCGAGGAGGAAGATCTTCTCACCGGTCCGCACGTATTTGTCGCGGCCACCGAAGGTCTCGCCACCGACGAGGATGCTGATCAAATCGCCCTTCTTGGTCACTTCGACGGTGCCATCGGGCTCGGCGAAACCGAAGAACTCCTCGGTCGCGTCCTCGGGCTCGAGCTGCCGCAGCGCCATGAGCGGCGCGAAGCTGTCCCACATCTCCTCGGCCTGCTTGTTGCCGCGGAAGGACAGGGTAGTGGTCTCGATCTCCGCGGGTGCCTCTTCGACTTCGGGCGCCTCTTCTTCGCCTTCGGTGGGCTCTTCGCCCTCTGCGTCCTCGGGCTTGTCTTCGCCCTCTTCGCCTTCTTCGTGATCGTGGGGCTTGGGAGCGGGCTTCGCTGGTTTCTTCTCTTTGCGCTCGGTGGTGGTCACCCAGGTGTATTCGCCTTTGGCGTCCGACTTGCGCTCGAGCACGATGTCGACCTTTTCGGATTTCCAGGCCAGCTTCGACAGATCCGTCGGGTTGGCACTGAAGACCATGACCTCGTCGCCTGTCGTCTTCACGTCGGGGGAGTCGTCGGTCCAGACCATGTAGGAGCCGACCATGGAGAGGGTCAGCAGGATGGCGAGTGCGGATATCTGTTTCATTTCTTGACCCCCTTCTTCCGGCGGCGAACGACGATGAAGCCGAGGACGAGAATGACGCTCGGAACTGCAAAAACGGTGAGGTAGAACCAGCTCTGGTCCTCCTCGCGGGAGTGGACGATCTTCACGTCTTCTTCGGACTCGATGTCGCCGGCGATCTCGTCGTCGCCGATTTGCCACCGCATGGTGTCCAATCCGAACAGGAAGTTGCCCTTGGACTGGGAGAGGATCGGGTCGCCGAGAAGGTTCACGTCGCCGACCACGATCGCGCGGGCGTCGCCCTCTGGGGGCTCGACAGCCACTGCGAGTTCGAACACCTTCTTCTCTTCGCCGTCGTCGCGCATCCGGTTGTTGTTCACGTCCGCCCAGGTGTCTGGGAAGGACCGAATCAGCGTCGAGACCTTGTTCTTGGTGCCCTCGATCTTGGCGACCGGACGAACGGTTGGGATGATGACGCCCATCTGAGAGCTGTTGCGGGACAGCGTCTTCACTGATGCATGACTGCCGAACTTGTTGGTAGCCAACAAGATGCGGTCGGCCGGGCCACGGGTCTGAGGAATGAAGGCGGTCTCGTGGGCGAGGGGGCCGGGGCCGACCTCGACGCCGATGTGGGCGAGCAGATCGGTGAGGGGGTCGCCGTCGGGCTCGACCATGATGAACAGCTTGCCGCCGCCATCCCAGTACTTCTTGAGCGCCTCGGTCTCTTCGGGCAGCAGCTCGGTCTCGGGCGCGGCGATGATCACCGCCGCCGCGTCGTCGGGGATTGCGTCGGCGGACCCGTCGGCGACACCCAGGTTCTTGACCTTGAGGTTCTGGGACTCGAGTGCGTTCTTCTTGAAGAGATTCAGCTTGCGAAGGCGGTCCTCTTTCTCCCGTGAGCTGGCCTCGCCGTGGCCGACGAGCATGTACACGGTGCGGGCGCCTTTGGTGAGCTTGAGCAGCGCTTTCTGCACGTTGCTGTCGAGCTTCTTGAGGTCGCGCTTGGCCTTGTCGAGGTCGGTCCCGATCTTGATGGGCTCGTGGTTCTCGCCCTGGCGGATGGCGATCTGCCCGTTGTCGCGGATCTTCAGCTCTTCGGCGAGCTTCGGGTCCAGGGCCTGGTCGACGACGCGCACGGTCATGTTGCCGCCGGACTCGTTGACCAGCTGATTGAAGTACGGCTCGACCTCGCGGCGCACATCGTTACCGGGGCTGAAGAACAGCACCACTTCGACGGGCTCGGCCAGCGTCTTGATGATCGACATCGTCGACTCGCCGGGCTTGGTCGTCCGGAAGTAGGCGTAGTCGAACTCGATGTCCTTGGCGGACGCGATGTAGTTGACCGGAAACACCAGGGCGATGGAGAGCGCGGCCACCAGACCGGCAACCGTTGCCCGTCGCCCGGTTCCGGGCGGCAGCATCACTGGATGGACCGCAAGCACCCGATCGAGCATGAAGACCGGCAGGGTGCCGATGAGCATGACAATCGGGAAGATCGAGCTCCAAGCGCCTGTCCAGCGAGCCTGGCCCTCGTCGTCCAGACCCGCCATACCCATGCCTGTCTCGGTGGTCAGGGCGTAAATACCGAGGCTGAACATGACCAGCAGCGTCCACATCAAACCCTGCCGATGGAGATTCCGGCGGTCGCCCTCGCTGCGCCACATGGCCCAGCCTCGAAGCGCCATCGAGACGGCGATGATGAAGATGCCAGCGCCCGTGATCGGGAAGCGGAGCTCCTCGAATCCGAAGACCCGTTCGCCGATGAAGATCACACCCAGTCCGAGGAGCAGGATGAGACCGGAGCCGCTCATCTTCTGGTAGATGTCCCGGAGCAGGGCGGCGAGGACAACGACGACAATGACTATTCCTACGCGAATCATTCCCACCGCCTGCCGTTGAGGACCAGCGTCGAGAGGCTCAGGAAGAGCGCTGTGATCGAGCCGTAGAAGACCAGCGAGCTCAAGGCGAGCCGCCCCTCCTGGAAGGGGATGAAGTGCTGGTTGAAGATGGCCGTGTAGGCCATGATGTCGCTGAAGGGTGGCTCGGTGACCTCGGAGACGATCCAGGAGGTCAGGAAGGTGACAACGATCACCGCCGTGAGCACCCCGGCCGCCATCTGGCTGCGGAAGATGGACGACCCGAAGATGCCCATCGCTGCGCACACGCTGCCGAGTCCCATCACGCCCGTGTAGCCGACGAGAACGTGGGCCATTGAGACCTTGCCGTTCACGAAGATGAGTCCGGGCATGTAGACGGTCAATGCGGTCATCAATCCGAGGATGGCCATCGCCGCGACGTATTTGCCGAGGATGATCTGGCCGTCACCCGCCGTCGAGGTCCGCAGGAGCACATCGGTGCCCTCGGTGCGCTCTTCGGCGATGGACCGCATGGTGAACAGGACGGCGGCGACCATGGTGCACCCGCCCTGAAAGTAGAAGAAGTCCTCGAGAACTTCGTGGGAATACCGTGCGCTATCGCTGCCCAGTGCAAAGGCATTGAACAGGATGCCCTCCACGAACAGGATGCCAGCGATGATGACGAAGCCGGCGTACCCGTGTAGGTACGAGGCCATGTCTCGCCGCGCGATCGTGATGATGTTCACGTCGCCACCTCCTCTTGAATGACGCCGAGAAAGATGTTCTCGAGCTCGGCGTTCGGGGGTTCGACCAACCGGATTCCGAACCCGGCTTTGGCCACATCGGCGAGGAATCCCTCGCGCTCGTCGCCGGTCAGGTCGATGACTGCGGTGACCAGGCCGCCACCGAGGAAGGCCTC
>Ga0315336_1003250_pt1 | contig 22151 bp, 22 predicted proteins | sample ASW5metaG_FD_204512 | JGI IMG/M metagenome (GOLD analysis project Ga0315336, IMG submission 204512) | Ammonia-oxidizing marine archaeal communities from Monterey Bay, California, United States - ASW #5 | ecosystem: Environmental > Aquatic > Marine > Intertidal zone | place: USA: California... | reverse complement strand
TTGTCCGCGGCAAGACCGACGTGATCCATCTCTTGGTCCTCGCGCTCGTGTGCGACGGCCATGTCCTCGTCGAAGACGTCCCGGGTGTCGGCAAGACGAGCCTCGGCAAGGCACTGGCCCGTAGCGTCGACGGCAAGTACGGCCGAGTGCAGTTCACCCCGGACCTCCTTCCCACCGATGTCACCGGTATGTCGGTGTGGAATCGCTCCGACGAGACCTTCGAATTCCGCCCTGGCCCGATCTTCTCCGATGTTCTCCTCGCCGACGAGATCAACCGAGCCTCGCCGAAAACCCAGTCGGCGCTCCTCGAAGCAATGGCCGAACGGCAGGTCACCTCAGACGGGACAACCCATCAACTGGGCTCGCCCTTCATGGTGATCGCCACCCAGAATCCGATCGAACACGAGGGCACCTACGCACTCCCGGAAGCGCAGCTCGACCGTTTTCTCATGCGGTTGAGCATCGGCTATCCGGCCCGCGACGCGGAACAGACCATCCTCGAATCGCAGGGCGGTACCACGCAGCTCGTCGACCAGCTCAAACCGGTCGTCACCGCGGCTGAGGTGCGCGAGATGTCGGAGTCGATCGAGAACGTCTATGTCGCACCCGCGCTCCGGTCGTACCTCCTCGACCTGGCCGAAGCCACCCGCCGCCATGGCTCGCTCTCCCTGGGGCTCTCCCCTCGCGGCGTGCTCGCGTTGCAACGCGTTGCCCGCGCCCAGGCGGCGTCGCAGGGCCGAACCTACGCAACCCCCGACGACGTCAAGGCGCTCGGCCGCGTCGTGATGCCCCACCGGCTCCTTGTCACACCCGAGGTGCGGATGCGCGGCGTCAAGCCGTCCGACATCGTGGCCGAGATCCTCGACGGGGTGCCGGTCCCGCGGCCCGAGTCCAGCTGACATGCCCACACGCGCCGGTTGGGGGGTCCTTGCCGGTGGGTTCGTTCTGCTCGCCGCCGGCCGAATCGTCGGCGGACTCGAGTTCGTCATTCCTGGCGCCGCGGCCGTGCTCGCCGTCGCCGGAGCCGTGATCCTGCGGCGCCTGCGCCCTTCCCGAATCGCGATCGCGAAACAGTTGACACCGCCCCGCGTGCCGGCGGGCGAGCCGGCGCGAGTCGACATCGAAATCACCAATCGCTCCACCCAGAAGTCGCCCGTCCTTCGGCTGCACGACGCGGTCAGCGGCACACGTGGTGTGCACCTGTCGATTGCCGCACTTCCCGGCCACGGCACTGCTCACGGCGCCTACCGTCTCCCTACGACGAGACGCGGCATCCTCGAGCTCGGTCCCACTCGCATCGACGATGTCGACCCGATGGGCCTGGCTCGCCAATCCCACCATCTCGACTCCACTGTTCGCTTGATCGTGCATCCGATCATCGAGGCGATCCCGGTCCGGCGGGTCCCGTCCGGCGACGATCCCCTTCTCGGTGAAGAACTCCGACAGTCCCTCGGGCTCAGCGACGAGGAGTTCGACGGGCTGCGTCCCTACGCCCCCGGCGACGATCTGCGCCGCATCCATTGGCCTTCCTCGGCTCGTCAGGGTGAGCTCCAGGTCCGCCAGTTCCGCCCTCCTCGCCACGGACGACTCACCGTTGCGATCGACACCCGCCCTCCGGGTGATGGCGTCGACGCACTCGACATCACCACGTCGATCGCCGCGTCCATCACTGCGTCCGTGCTCGCCGCCGGCGACGCCACGCGAGTCGAGACCACCGACGGTCGAGCCACGCCCCTGGTCCATGGAAATGCGCAGCTCGACCACATCCTCGAATTTCTTGCGCTGCTGCAGAACGGCAGCCCTGCGATCCATCCAGCCGTGCCCACCGATGCCGGAACGGTTGTGGCCGTCACGACTGATCCGACCATCGCGACCGACCGTGCGGCTCGGCAATCGCTGGCCCGTCGCCTGAGGGCCCGCATCGTGGTCACGTGCGACGCCGAGAAGTGGGGATCACTCGATGCCGGCCACTCGACCGGCGACTGGATCCACCTCACCGGCCCGGGCCAGCTGGCTTCGCTGTGGACGCTCGATCAGCGCCGGACCACATCGGTGGTGGCCTGATGGAAATACGTCGCAATGTCTTGTTGGCGGCCGAGGTGGCTCTGGTCGCACTCACCGTCGTCGTCGCGATCTCACTCGAGCGTCTCTTCGACGACGTCACCTTCCTGCGCGAACTCCTGATTCTCGTAGTCGGCTCTCACATCGTCGCTGCCGTCTGTCGTCGCGCCGAACTCTCGATGGCCTGGGCCACACCGATCAGCGGGGTTGCGCTGGTCGTGCTCGCCACCGCAGTGTTCTACCCGGATGCCTCGGCTCTGATCCTGCCTACCCGTGAGACCGTCACCATGCTCGGCGATGACCTGCGAGAGGCATGGCAGGTGTTCAGCGACGACGCTGCACCGGTACCGCCCGTTCGCGGCTTCCTCGTCACCACGTCCGTCCTCCTCTGGTATGGCGTCTTCTTGGCCGACTGGGCGGCATTTCGCCTCCGCTCCCCGCTGGAAGCCGTCGCCCCCGCCACTGCGGTCTTCGTCTTCGCCTCTCTCCTTGGCGTCGGCCGCAACGAAACCGCTCACGGCGTGCTGTTCGCGGCCGGCCTGCTCGGCGTTCTGCTCACCCTCCGAGCCGAGCGCCAGGTCCGCGAAGAGGTCTGGGTCGGGAGCGGCGCGGCCGAGGGAGTCCGCACCACGCTCCAACTCGGCGCCGGCGCCGGGTTGGTCGCCGTGCTCGTCGCCGCGCTCATCGCCCCACAGATACCGGGAGCCACGGCGCAGCCGCTTCTCGACATCACCGAGATCAACGATGGACCCGAAACCCGCTCGGTCCTCAGTCCCCTCGTCGAGGTCTCGGCGTCGTTGGTGAACCAATCCAACACCGAGCTCTTCTCGGTTCGCGTCGACCGAGCACAGCAGGACTACTGGCGGCTCATGGCCCTCACGAAATTCGAGGACGAGATCTGGCGTCGGAGTTCTAATTTCGATGAGGCCCGCGGCCCCGTCGACAGCGACATCAATGCTGAAGTCGCCACGATCCCGCTCACACAGGAAGTCACGATCGCGTCGCTCGGCAACATCTACCTTCCCGCCGCCTACGAAGTGAGCGAAGTCGTCGACAACGGCGGGGTGACACTCGAGTACGAGGTCGCCACGGGAGCGCTCGTCGTCGAGAGAGGGCTCGAACACATTCCCCGTGGGCTCACCTACACCATCGAGTCGCAGGTCCCGGATTTTTCTGTCGCCGACCTGCCCGCCGACGCTTCAGCGGGGATGGGCCGGGACTTCGTCAACGAACACACACAGCTGCCCGCCGTCTGCGCCGAGGGCGAGTCCACGCTCGACACGGGCTGCTGGCCCACGGAAGTGAGCCAGCGAGCCGTCGACATCACCGCTGGCGCCACCACCGACTACGAGCGGGTGAAGGCCCTGCAGGACTTCTTTCTCGACCCCTCGCTCTTCACCTACGACCTGGCCGTGGCGCTCGACCACGACATCAACTCGATGAACGAGTTTCTGATCCTCGGCCGCGGCTATTGCGAGCAGTTCGCATCGACGTTCGCGGCAATGGCTCGCTCGCTCGGCATTCCCGCACGCGTGGCCGTGGGGTTCACCTGGGGCGATTGGAGCGACGAGCGCGGCGAATACGTCGTCCGCGGCAAACACGCTCACGCCTGGCCCGAGGTGTACTTCGCGGGCGTCGGCTGGGTCATCTTCGACCCGACCCCCGGCCGCAGCCGGGGCCACGACAGCGACATCACGGGACTCGAGAATCCTCAGCAGACCGGGCCGCACGACATTCCATCCCCGGACGACGAAGCACCGACCCCGTCCACCGAACCTCCACGCGACACCGACCCCGAGCTTCCGGGTCCCAATGATTCGCCAGGCCGAACCACGACCACCACGAGTCCCGTCGAGATCGACGGGGTCGCCGGAGGCAACAACTCGGGCGACACCGACGGCGGCGCTGGAGATGGCAGCGGAACCGGCGGCGCACTGATCCGCATCGCCTTGGCGCTTGGCGGGCTGATGCTCCTGGCCGGCTTCGTTCCGGCGGTGCAGTTCCTACGACGCCGACGAAGGATGGCGCTAGTCGCCGCCGATCCTCTCGGACGAGGAGAAGTCGCGTGGGACGACGCGCTCGGCGCGCTTCGACTTCTCGGTCTTGTGCCCACGCCGAATCAAACGCCGCACGAGTTCGTGTCCGCGGCCGAGAGCGCGCGGCGCGACTTCGGACCGCTGCGAACTCTCGCCGATCTCATCACGACACTGCGCTACTCCGCCGGCGAAGATGCCGTGGCCGACGCAATCGCCGCACAAGACGCGGCGGCCGAGATCGTTCGACGTTGCCGTTCACAAATCGGCCGTGGCCGCCTGTTGGGCGACGCGATGGACCCCCGAACACTCTTGCTGCCGGCTCCGGCGCCAGTGACCCTGCGCTGAGCGGCGCGGCCGACCTGAGTTGTTCGGCGGAATCAGTCGATGTCGTCGGGCCGCTGGAAACGCTCGCGCATGCGATTACCTGCTCCACCGATGGCATCGCCGAGTCCGCCACCGCGGAAGTTCTCGGTCATCTGTTCGAGACCGGCTCGACCCAGCTTCCGAGCGTTGTTCTCGAACCACAGAAGGCTGGCCAACATCAGCAGGAAGCCGGCGAAGGCGAAGACGAACCACGCCGACAGCAACATCACCATGAGCACGGCCCCGAGAATGAATCCGGCGGCCGCCCACTTCAGGTTGCGAAAGGCGTGGGTGTAGATCGTGGTCTGGGCGACCTCGCGAGCAAGCGCGGGGTCAGATTCGTAGAGATGATCCTCGATCTCGGTGAGGATGCGTTGTTCGTCCTCGGATAGCGGCACGACGTACTCCTCCAGCCCTGGCCTCGTCACGTCCAGTGTCGCACAGCGCCCTACCTTGGACAACGCGCGAGTCGACTCTGTAACGCTTTTCGTTCGTTCGACCCAGACGGCGCGATCAGTCCTTCGCGCCGCGATCGGGCCCCCACTGCTGCTGACCGACTTCGAAGCGGCGAAGTCCTTCCTCTCGACTTGCGAGCCCGGCTGGGCCGATCGCACTGGACCCGAACTTCTCGCGTATCTCGTCGATCACCGAGTCGGCCTCTGTCCAGGCCGGCCCGGTCACCTCATCGAGAGTGAGCTGGCGGACCGATCCGTCCACCAGCTGGGTCAGGCTCACTCCGAGGAGCCGCACCCCGGGGGTCGGGTCGAGCTTCGAGAGCATCTGCTCGGCTTCGATGGCGATAGCTCTCGCTCCGTCGATCGGCTCAGGCATCGTGGTCGATCTGGTGATCGTCGTGAAGTCGGCGAAGCGGACTTTGATCGTGACGGTGCGTCCCAGGACGGCTCCGCTGCGCAGCCGCGCGCCGACCGCGTCGGCCATTCGCATCAGGTGCGGGCGCAAGTCCTCATGGGTCTCGAGATCCCGAGCGAAGGTCTCCTCGTGGCCGATCGATTTGAGCTCCTGGTCGGTCATGACGGGGCGATCGTCTCGGGCATTGGCGAGGGCATGTAGATGCGCTCCCGCGGCCTTGCCGATGCCAGCCTCGATCCGATGGCGCGGCTGCGCCGCGAGATCCCCGACCGTCTCGATTCCGAGGCTCGAGAGTTTGCGGCCCGTGGCCGGGCCCACTCCCCACAACTCGCGGACCGGCATCGGATGGAGAAACTCGATCTCCGTGCCTATCGGAACCACATGCACCCCTGTCCCGAAGATCGGGCCACGCGGCGATACCTTCGGCTTGGCCCTCTCGGTGGCCAGTTTGGCGAGAAACTTGTTGGTGGCCACACCGACCGAACACGTGAGCTCTTGCTCCTCGAGCACACGAGCCCGCAATTCTGCGCCGATCTCAGGCGCGCGGTCCTCCCCGTGCAGCGCCCCTCGCACATCGAGAAAGGCTTCGTCGAGGGAGAGGGGCTCGACCAGTGGTGTGACGTCACGCAGGATGGTCATCACCGCAGCGCTGACCTCGCCGTAGTGGGCGTGGTCGCCCGGCAGGAAGACCGCGTGCGGACACAACCGTCGAGCTCGCGTGGAAGGCATCGCCGAGTGAATGCCGAAGAGGCGAGCTTCGTAGCTCGCGGCGGCCACCACTCCCCGATCGCCGGTGCCACCCACCACTACGGGTTGACCCCGCAGCTCGGGTCGGCGCCGAAGCTCGACCGACGCGAAGAACGCGTCCATGTCGACATGGATGAATCCCAGCGTGCCGTCGGGCGGACGACCCGCCCCGGTCACGGCAGAACGCGCTCGGCCGACATCTCGCCCGGCGAGCGACCATGAGCGCGATAAGCAAAATGGCGGCTTCCGTCCCAGGCCGCGTGCAGCCAGTCCCGCATTGGTTCGGCCACCCACGGCGGGCTGGCCTCGAGGTGTCGGTCGATGGTGGCCGGGTCGTGGAACGCTGCGTCGACGACGATTCCGTCGGGGTCGTCGATGGTCAACGACCCGTCGTAGCCGGCGGCGAGGTGGACCTCGACCTCGAGATGCATTTCAAGGTCGACAAAGATCACCTCGGTGGTCCAACAGAGGCGATGCCAGTCGGCGACGACCAGCCCGGTCTCTTCCTGCACCTCGCGGGAAAGTGCGAAGAGCAGCGTCTCGCCTTCATCGACGACTCCCCCGGGCGGTGACCAGTCGACGCGGCCGTCGCGACGGCGATTGGCGACGACGAGCAGACCCTCGTCGTTGGCAATGAGGCCTCCGGCGACCTTCCATTGGCGCATGACCCCAGCATGCCAGCCGCCGAGGGGCGACGTGTGGTCAGTTGGCGGGGTTGATCTCGATGGCTGCGCCGTTACCCAGATCGGTGATGATCGAGCCGCTCTCCTCGATCGCCGCGTTGCCTATCTGTGGGGCCGGACTGGGCGGGGCCGAGTCAGCCACGAGGATGAGGGTCCCGACACCCGTGGCCGCGATCACGACGCCGACGAGCGGCAACAGGAGCTGACGCCGAATCCGACGCTGGTCGGACTCGATGTCGTTCGTGGAACTCATCAGGCGACCGAGGCGTTGCTCGATGTCGTTGGATGCAAGGGACAACGAGGAGGACAGAACCTCGACGTCGACGTCTCGCAGCTGCAATGCCGTACCCAACGGGAGGTCCCGCAGGCGATAGACGAGAGCCAGATACCGAGTCAGGATCGCGTCAGGGCCGTAGGAGTCGTCGATGTCGACATCGCTCTGATTCACCGCGATGCGGCCCTCGTCGAGATCGATCACCAGCTGTGAGCGCGCCGGCACGAGGCCGGCGCTGTCCACGCCGTACGTCGCGATCAGCGCCGTGAGAGTGGCCTCGTCGAGTTCGTGGCGGCCGTGCTCGACATCATCGAGTTCGACGACCGAAAGGCCCGAGCCCGTCGTGAGATCCGCAAGGTCCCAGCCGGCGGTCACCCGCGCTTGACGAAGCAGCGTGCCGAGTCGACGGGGCGGAACGAGAGTGGTGGTCGGGGCCATACTCGACCGATCGGCATCTAGCGCCTGGATCTGAGGACCCGGTCGCGTACACCCCACCAGGTCACGAGCACGAGAGCCTCGACAACGATCCGACTCGACATCTTCGAAGTGCCGCGCACCCGATCCACGAACTGGATCGGCACTTCCTCGACGCGCCCGCCCGTCTGAAGCACTCGATGCGCCATCTCGATCTGAAATCCGTAGCCGTCGGCACGCACGGTCTGAAAATCGATCTCGGCGAGGGCCGGCGCTGCGTAGGCGCGAAATCCGCTGGTCGCATCCTTCACGCCGATGCCCAGGATTCCCGCGGCGTAGCGGTTGCCCCACTTCGACAGAGCGCGGCGATACCAGGACCAGTCGGGAATCGACCCACCCGGAACGTAGCGGCTGCCGATCGCGAGATCGGCTCCTCCCTCCACGGCTTCGAGCAGCGCAGGAAGCGCGGCCGGATCATGCTGAAGGTCGCTGTCCATCTCGACCATGACGTCGAAACCGTGAATCAGCCCGTGGCGGAACCCGTCGCGGTAGGCCGATCCCAGACCTGACTTCGAGGGGCGGCGCATGACTTCGAGCTCACCGATCTCTTCGGCCATCGCTTCGGCGATGTCGGCGGTGCCGTCGGGCGAACCGTCGTCGACGACCAGGACGCTGGCGCTCGGGCATGCGGCGCGGAGGAGCCGAAGCACCTCTTGGATGTTTGCCGCCTCGTCGTATGTCGGAAGAACCACCAGAGCACGCACCGTCGGGCACTCTAGAGGCCCGGCCGCCTCGGTCACGCCCTCGCGGCATCGGTAGGCTGCGAATCGTGGCTACCTCTTCGCCGAACTCGTCTCCGACGGCTGCTCCTCCGCTGCTTGCCCGCGTCCTCGCGACGCTCGCGATCATGGTCGGTGGCCTCTGTGGCGGGCTCATCGGATTTGCGGTCACCGATGTCTCGTGCATCGACGGCTGCACCGGCACGGCGAGCATCGTCGGCTTCGCTTCGGCGGTCGGCACCGCCATCGGGGTTGCCGTCGTGGCAGTGCTCGCACTTCGGGCGATGGCCGAGTGGAACGAGAAAGAGGCTCGGCAGCGAGCCCACGAGGAATGAGCGTCGATCTCGCGGAATTGCTGCAGATCGCCGATCACGCCGGCGATCTGGTCGTGCCTCGTTTGGCCGACGCGCTCAGCGAGATGGATCTCGGCGCCGACACCAAGTCGAGCCAGACCGACATGGTCACCGAGTACGACCGCTGGTGCGAGACCACGATCGTCGAGGCCATCACCGCCGCCCGCCCGCACGACGGATTCGTCGGAGAGGAAGGCGCCAACATCGTCGGCACATCCGGAGTGGTGTGGCTGATCGATCCGATCGACGGCACGACCAACTTCGTCTACGACCTTCCGGGATGCTCCGTGTCGGTCGCCGCGGAGGTCGACGGAGCGATGGCGATCGGGGTCGTTCACGACCTCGTCAGGAACGAGCGCTTTCGTGCCACACGCGGTGGCGGTGCCACCCGCGACGACGCGTCGATCTCCGTGAGCCGGAAGTCGGACCTCGCCACCGCGTTGGTGGCCACCGGGTTCTCCTATGACGCGAATCGACGGCGCGCCCAGGCCACCACGCTGGTCACCGTGCTCCCACTCGTGCGCGACATTCGTCGACTCGGTGGTGCCGCAGTCGATCTGTGCGCGCTTGCTTGCGGCCGAGTCGACGCGTATTACGAGCGGGGCCTCAGCCCCTGGGACTCAGCGGCGGGTGCCTTGATCGCGGCCGAGGCGGGCGCACTTCTCGACGACCGATCCGGCGCCGGAGGCGGTTTGGCCGCTGCAACTCCCGCTATTGCTGACGAGTTCTTTTCGCTGGTTGACACGGCTGGCGGCCACGAAGGCTGACCAGATTCGGCGAGTGGCCCCCATCCGCCCCGAGAATCTGGCAGCATCGTCCACCGTGGGAAGCCGAATTCTGACCGTTGAGGACGACGAGCGAATCCGAACCTCGGTTCGCCTCGCCCTCGAAGACGAGGGCTACAACGTCGTCGAAGCCGAATCCGGTGAAGACGCGCTCCTCGCGTTCGGACAAGACCCGGCCGATGTCGTGCTGATCGACATCATGCTCCCCGGCATGGACGGGTTCGAGGTATGCCGAGCCATCCGCAAGATCTCCGACGTGCCGATCGTGATGGTCACTGCTCGGGCCGACACCCACGATGTGGTCGCGGGCCTCGAGGCCGGAGCCGACGACTACCTCACCAAGCCTCACGCCCCCAAGGAACTCTCCGCTCGGATCAGGGCGCTTCTCCGACGCGTACGCCCCACGGAGCCGGGAGCCAAGCAGCTGATCTTCGGCGAGCTTGAGATCATCCCCGACGAGGGCGTCGTCCGCGTCGGCGCCGAGGAAGTCCACCTCACCAAAACCGAGTTTCGCCTTCTCGTCGAGCTCGCATCCAATGCCGGTCGAGTCTTCTCACGCGAAGTCCTGCTCGAACGAGTGTGGGGCTACGGCTACTTCGGTGACGGCCGTCTGGTCGACGTCCACATCCGGCGACTGCGCACCAAGATCGAGCCCGACGCGGCCAATCCTCGCCATGTCGTCACCGTGCGGGGCCTCGGCTACAAGCTCCAGGCCTGATCGACCATGCGGTCGCGCTGGGAGCGGCTCGGCCTTCGAGCCCGAGTCGCGCTCGTGTTCGCGTTCGGCGGGCTGCTCCTGTCGGTCACCTTGGCGCTGGTGACGCTCACCTTCACTCGTCAGAACCTTCTCGATGAGCGAGAGCAAGCCGCCCTGATCTCGTTTCGCAACAACGCGGAGGAGGTCGCCCGTCAGCTCACCGCCGATGCCGACGCTGCCGCGATCACCGACATCGTCAGCTCCGTTGCCAGCGAAGGTGAGTTTCCCCTCATCAGAGTCGGCGGCGAATGGTTCTCCGATATCACCGCGGTCTTCAACGAGGACAAGATTCCGACGAGCCTCGCATCGCTCGTGGAGGAGGGCAGCGCCGCGCGTATCCGGTCCTCGGTCGACGGCGTGCCCGCGATCATCAGCGGCATCCGCCTGCCCGGCGAAGAACGCAACGCCGCCTACTTCGAAGCGATTCTGCTCGACGATGTCGAGAACACCCTCGGCTCGCTCGGCATCGTGCTCGTCGGCGCGGTCGCGGCGACTGCGATTCTCGCCGCGGCGCTCGGCACGTGGGCCGCAGCCCGAGCACTGTCCCCGGTCGGCAACGTCCGTCGGGCTGCCGAAGCCCTCGCCGCCGGCGAACTCGACACACGGCTCGAGGCGCCCGCTGATGCCGACCTTGCATCGCTGGCCGCCTCCTTCAACGGCATGGCCCAGTCGCTCGAAGATCGAATCGAGCGCGACGCCCGCTTCGCCAGCGAGGTGAGCCACGAGTTGCGCAGCCCTCTCATGACGCTTTCCGCCTCTGTCGAGGTGCTCAACAACAACAAGGATTCGCTGTCCGAGCGCGGGCAGACCGCCCTCGGCCTGCTCCACGACGACATCATTCGGTTCACCCAGCTCGTCGAGGACCTCCTCGAGATCAGCCGATTCGACGTGGGAACGGCCTCGCTGCAGGCCGAGCCGCTGCTGGCTGTCGAGTTCATTCGCCAGGCCATCAGCCACAGCGCACGATCCGACGCGCGGGTGATGGCGAAGCCGGATGTCGAGGACTTGATCATCGCCGCCGACAAGCGCCGGCTCGCCCAGGTGGTGTCGAACCTCGTCGACAACGCCGACAAGTACGGGGCCGGCGCGATCGACATACAGATCTCCCGCTACGACGACGTCCTCGTCATCGCCGTACAGGACGAAGGAATCGGTGTCCCTGAAGCCGAACGAGCGATCATCTTCGATCGCTTCAGTCGCGGCAGCGCGGGAGGACGCCGCGGCTACGACACAGGCAGCGGCTTGGGGCTGTCATTGGTCGCGGAACATGTGGGACTCCACGGTGGCAGGGTGTGGGTAGAAGACCGACTCGACGGCCGCGACGGCGCTCGCTTCGTCATCGCCCTGCCCATCACCGACATCGAGGACGACCTCGTATGAAGCTCTCCTTCTCGAATCGGCTCTTCACATTCATCGCCGTTGTGTTCGTCGCCGCCAGCTGCTCCGTTCCGACCGAGGACACAGCCCAAGCCATCAGCCAAGACGAGCTGCCCGAGACCCTCCAGAACGTCGCTCCCCCCACGACGACCACCACGATCGCCCGTGCCAACGAGCCGTTCACCTATTTCGTGCTGCAGCAACGGGCGGAACTGGAGACGAGGTTCGTGGTCGCGGTTTCTCGGGCTGTCGAGATCGGGGCCAACCCGGCCACCAAGCTCGCGCCCATGTTCAGCGACGACTTCGTCACTCCCGAGGAAGACGACGCCGGTCTGCTGAATCAGATGCCGGGGTTCGGCCTCGACGCGATCGACGTGAATGGCGGCATCGCGACCGTCCGGCTGAACATCGAATCGGAGACCGGGGTCGGCCAGGACCTCCTGTCGGACATCGCCGCCCAGCTCGTGTGGACGCTCATCGGCGTGGACAACATCGAAGAGATCCTCATCGAGATCAACGGCGACCTGACACCTCTGCCGACCGACGAGGGCGACGTGTCCGTGCCGGTGACCAAAGACCAGTACCCCACCTACGAACGCGATTTCGAGCCCGCCGACATCGACGAATCCGCTGACGACAGCTAGCTCGAGAAGGTCCGCATCGCGGCCAGCAGGTTCGGGTGGGTGTATTTCAACTCGGCGATGCACTCGGCCAGAGGCGCTCTCACGACTTCGCCGTTTCGCAAGGCCACCATGGTGCCGAAGTCGCCGTCGTGGGCCGCATCCATCGCTTCGACCCCGTACCAGGTCGACAGCACACGATCGAACGCCGTCGGCGTGCCGCCCCGCTGCACATGGCCGAGAACGGTCACGCGGGTTTCGAAGCCGGTGCGGGCCTCGATCTCGGATGCGACGACGTTGACGATGCCACCGAGTCGTTGGTGACCGTATTCGTCGACGGTCGGCTCCGGGATCTCGATTGTTCCCTCCGCCGGGATCGCTCCCTCGGCGACCACGACGATCGAAGCGAATCGACCCTTCTCGTGGCGGCGGACCAGCGACTCGCAGACCGCGGCGATGTCGAACGGCTCTTCCGGGACAAGGGTTGCGGTGGCGCCTCCCGCGATGCCGGCCCAGGTCGCGATGTGGCCGACGTGGCGACCCATCACCTCGACCACCATGACCCGATTGTGCGATTCGGCCGTGGTGTGGAGACGATCGATCGCGTCGGTCGCGATCTGGACCGCGGTGTCGAATCCGAACGTCATCTCGGTGCCGCCGATGTCGTTGTCGATGGTCTTCGGCACGCCCACCACGGGGATGCCGTCCTCCATCAATCGGTTGGCACAAGAAAGCGTGCCCTCGCCGCCGATCACGATCAGGGCGTCGACGCCGGTCGCGGCCATGGTGGCCCTCACCGTGTCGACACCGCCCTCGACCATGTAGGGGGTGATCCGGGTCGTACCGATGATGGTGCCGCCGCGCGGGAGAATGCCTCTGCACGTTTCGATGTCGAGAGGGATGGACCGGTTGTCGAGGAGGCCCTGATAGCCATCGAGGAACCCGATCACCTCATCGCCGTACTCGCGCTCAGCCTTACGGACGACACCGCGGATGACGGCGTTGAGACCGGGGCAGTCGCCCCCGCCGGTCAGCACTCCAACTCTCATTGTCGCTCCACTGCTGGGTGAACTCGGATCGTAGCGACCAGGGGCATGCCGCCGTCGGAGTAACGTCGCCCGCCATGGGAATCGTCATCGCCATCGACGCCGGCACCACCGGCGTTCGCTCGTTTGCCATCGACGAACGGGGAACGCCCCTCGGCTTCACCTACCGAGAGTTCACGCAACACTTCCCGCAGCCCGGATGGGTCGAACACGACGCCGACGAGATCTGGGATGCGGTGGTCGCGACGCTTGCCGAACTCGTCGAACGTCTCGACCAACCGGTGGCCGCCATCGGCATCACGGACCAACGCGAGACCGTGGTGCTCTGGGACAAGGCAACGGGCCGACCGCGCCACAAGGCGATCGTCTGGCAGGACCGGCGCACGGCTTCTCGCTGTGAGCAACTCGAAGCCGACGGCGCCCTCGATGCGGTCAGGCGGACAACGGGGCTTGTGCTCGACCCCTACTTCTCCGGGACGAAGATCGAGTGGCTGCTGAACGAGGGCGGCGTCGAGGTCGACGACAACCTGGTGTTCGGCACGATCGACTCGTGGCTCGTATGGAACTTGACCGGTGGTGTGCACGCGACCGACGGCTCGAATGCCAGTCGCACGATGCTCTACGACATTCGCACCAACAACTGGTCGGAGGAGATGTGCGACTTGCTGCACATCCCGATGGGCATCCTTCCGGAGATTCGTCCGTCCTCAGGACGCTTCGGCGAGACCACGGCCGAGATTCCCACCGGAGCCGGCATCCCCGTCAGCGGCATCGCTGGCGATCAGCAGGCCGCGCTGTTCGGCCAAGCGTGTTTCTCTCCCGGCCAGGCCAAGAACACCTACGGGACGGGGTCGTTCGTGCTCATGAACGTGGGCACCACATGTCCTGATCCGGTGGAAGGCCTGCTCACGACCGTCGCGTGGACCCTCGACGGCCCGAACGGCCCCGAGACGACCTACGCATACGAAGGCGCGATCTTCGCGACCGGCGCGGCCATCCAGTGGCTCCGCGACGGACTCGGCATCATCAGCGATGCGGCCGAGACCGGTCCGCTGGCCGAGTCGGTCGCCGACACAGGAGGCGTGGTCTTCGTTCCCGCCTTGACCGGTCTGGGAGCCCCGTACTGGGATCCCCGGGCGCGGGGCACAATCATCGGTCTCACCCGCGGCACCGGACGCGCCGAAATCGTCCGGGCGACGGTCGAAGCGATTTCCTTCCAGAGCCGCGATGTCGTCGATGCAATGGCCAACGCAGCCGGCACGGGACTGACCGATCTCCGCGTCGACGGCGGCGCATCGGTGATGGACCTGCTTCTCCAGCTCCAAGCCGATCAGCTCGGTGTGCCCGTCATCAGAGCTGCTGTGCCGGAGACGACCGCTCTTGGTGCCGCATATCTGGCCGGCATCGCCGAAGGGGTCTGGGACAGCACCGACGATGTCGCGGCCAACTGGTCAGCCGACCGAACGTTCTCACCGGTGTCCGATCGCACGGCGGCGAACAGCGACTACGCCCGCTGGCAGCGGGCCGTCGAACGATCTCGGGGCTGGGAGCTCGACTGAAGCTCAGCCGAGCCGGGTGAGCGCTCGGCCGAGGTTGCGCGTGGCCTGGTTGATGCGCTGTTCGTTTTCGATCAGCGCGAAACGCACGTGACCCTCGCCGCCGGGACCGAAGCCCACGCCGGGCGACAGCGCGACGTCGGCCTCTCGTACGAGCATCGACGCAAACTCGACGCTGCCCATTTCGGAGTACTGCTCGGGAATCGGCGCCCAGGTGAACATGGTGCCCTTGGGCGGCTCGATGTCCCAGCCGACTCGAGACAGACCCTCGATCAAGGTGTTGCGGCGACTTTCGTAGACTGCTCGGGCCTGATCGGGATATTCGGGCGCCTCGTTCATCGTGACCGTCGCCGCTATCTGCACGGGTTGGAAGGTTCCGTAGTCGAGGTAACTCTTCAGCTTCTGGAGGGCCGCGACGATCTCGGGGTTGCCGACCATGAAGGCCACGCGCCAGCCGGCCATCGAATAGCTCTTTGTCATCGAGTAGAGCTCGACCGCGACTTCCTTGGCTCCGTCGGCCTCGAGAATCGACGGCGGCATGTAGCCGTCGTAGCCGAGATCGGCGTAGGCGAAATCGTGAACGAGGATGACTTCCTTCTCACGGGCGAAGTCGACCACTTTCTGCATGAAGTCGAGGTCGACACACATCGTGGTCGGGTTGTGCGGAAACGACAGAACGATCACTCGTGGCCGCGGCCAGGAATACTCGAAACGGTCCTGGAGGGTCTGAAGGAAGGTGTCCTGATCATTGGTCACCGGCATCTCCCGCACGTTCGCGCCGGCGAACAGGGGGGCGAAGAGATGGATTGGATACGACGGCGCGGGCACGAGCACCGAGTCGCCGGCCTGGAGGAGCACCCACATCAAGTGGCTGAACCCTTCCTTCGCGCCGATCGTGTTGATGATCTCGGTGTCGGGGTCGAGCGACACCCCGAAACGGCGGTCGTAGAGGGCGGCGACGGCCTCGCGGAGCTTGGGAATGCCCCGGCTCGCTGAGTAGCGATGATTGCGTGAGTTCTGGGCCGCCTCGATCAACTTTTCCACCGCGATGTCGGGCGACGGCAGATCGGGGTTGCCGAATCCGAGGTCGATGACATCCTCACCTGCTCGACGCGCTTCGACCTTGAGCGAGTCGATGATCGTGAAGACATAGGGCGGCAGCCCGTTGATACGACGGAAATCCATCGAGCCAGGCTAGCCAACGAAATTCGCGGCTAGACGAGAGTTCCGGCTTCGACCCAGGCCGCGACCTCAGGTCCGGCTCCGGCCAGCCATTCGTCCATACCCTGGCCGTCGCCGATCACGAGAATCTGCACATCTGGCGGCAGAACGGCGAGGCGATCGAGCATCGTTGCTGCGGAGTCGCCCATGACGATCACCACGGGCACCGGACCACCGGCGCCACGCGGCACGCGTTCGGCGAGAGCAGCAGCATCGTCGGCACCGGCTCGTCCGTCGCGGCGACGGGCGGCGAGATCCACCAGCACCTGGGCGCTCTCGCGTTGGACGAGGCGATCGTCGTGCTCCTCGGCGAGGTTCAGCTCGGTCGACGCGAGTACATGGAGCTGCAATCGAGCGTCGACGACCTGTGTCAGTGCGTCTCTGGTCCGGGCGAGATGGGCTTCCGCCTCGCGGACGACGGTGCGCTCGCTGTCGAGGCGATCGACGCGGGAGCCGTCGCCGAGATCCTCGAGGGCGCCGAGTTCTTCGTTGGCTCGCTCTCGGTCTCGAAGGAGCCGAACGGCGAGATCGTCGGCGGCCATGAGCACGCTGACCCACGAGTCGCCCAGGGCGACGATTGCCGCATCGCTCGTGAGAGATTCGTGACCGACTGCACCAGCGACGGTGAGCGCCTCTCGGAGGTGAGCGATGCCGGCCTCGCGGGACACGCCGACCTCAGCCGAGTCGATGGTGAAGGCTTCGAGCGCGGCCGCCACGACAGCCTCGGCGCCGTCGGTGGCCCCGTCGGACGGATCGGTTCCGAGGATCTGCGTCGCGTGATCGAGCGCCTTGTCGATCCCGGTCAGCACGTCTTGGAGATCGGTGTCGCTCTCGAGCCTCGACATGAGCATTGCCCATTCGAGCTCACCAGCTTCGAGCTCGACCTGTGCACGGTCGTACTCGACGAGCGCCTCAGTGGGAACCGAGGCCAATCCGTTGCCCATCCGGAACGCCGACCACGTGGGGTACCCGAGCGGCGCAAGCGCCTCCTGGAGCGCGGCTTCGGCTTCGTGGAATGCAGCACGACCCGCTCCGCGACGGACACCGCGTCCGGCCTTCTGCTCGGCGTCCATCATGATTTCGTGCAGACGCTCGAGTTCGGCTACCTCATCGGGTCGGACCTGGCGGGGCACGGCGCCGTCCTCCGCCTGACGGGCCGAGGCGCGGGCAGCCTCGAGGCGAGCGGCGACAGCCTCGGTGCCGCCTCCGGCGGCTTCGATTCGAGACTCGAGACCGCTCAGCCGCTGATGCAGCGAGGACCAGGCCTGGGCAAGCGCCATTGCTTCGGGGCTCGGCACCGGGCCTGCGATCAATGCGGCGCGGGCGGTGGCTACGCCGGCAGCCAGCGCCGGGCGGTCGCCGGACGGGAGCCGGGCGAGACGAGCGTCGACATCTTCGATGTGCGTCCGGAGCTCGGCGATACGTTCGGGCACATCGCTCATGCCGGTCCACGGGTCAGGGCGATCAGCCAGTCGAGCAGCTCGGCCGAGTGCGCCATCGGCACGATCAAGATCCTCCACGGCCGACGGGTCGACCTGGGCGAGCGACGAAGTGAGGTGCGCGGTCATGTCGGACCGAACGTTGCTGCTCGCCGCCAGCTCTTCAGCGAGGTCACTGATGCGCCCGTCGAGCTCCTGCAGCTTCACCTTCGCCGCGTTGAGGCCCGCCTCTGTGGCCCCTTCAGGGGCAGCGGGTTCAATCGGTGACGCCTCGGGCAAGCTCGCCGCATCGATGATCAGCGCCGAGTCGGCCGTCTCGCCGAGCTTGGTCACCGTGTCACCGAGGTCAGATTCGACGCCCTCGATCTCGACGATGCCGGTCCAATCCGGACGTTCACCGAGGGCGACATCGTGCACCATGCCGACCACCGCCACACGGGCGGCCGGATCGAGGCCCTTGAGCCACGTGATTCTCGGGTGCAGGCGGAGCGACTCCCCATCGGGGGAGGGCCGTAGTTCGACAAAGCGCATCGTTGGATCTATCGGCACACTCGGTGGGCTATCAAGCCCCACGAGTCAGGATTCGTCCGCTACTTCGTCACTTTCTGCGGTCGCGTCGGCCGATTGGCCCGTGAACCCGCCGATGAACGCTTCGACGATCGACCGGCCGCCGTCGACAGCCTGCGAAAACGCGGCAGGATCCTCGATGACCCGTTCCGTGGCGTCGATGAGCTGTTTGAGCGACGAAACAACGGCTCCCGCCGCCTCGCGGATCTCGTCGAAGGTGTCGTCGGCCGGGCCGGTCTCGTCGGGGTCGCTCACGGCCGTACTTCCTACGTGGGGCGCGATTCGACGTAGCGGGTGAAGTCGTCGAGAGCCGTGCGAACAATGCGAGCTTCGGCGCGTCGCTTCACGAAACCAGGGAGCGGCACCGAGAGATCCACGGCGAGGTGATACACGACCTCGGTGGCTCCGGGGTCGGAAGCCACGGGAAGAAACTCGTATTCACCGTCGAGCCGCCGGGTGACGTCACCTCGCTGCAGGCGCCACGCGAGACGCCTCGGATTCGAGCCGTAGAAGTAGCGCAGCGTGTAGGTGGTGCTGCGGCCCATTGCGGCGGCCCGGAATTCGACGTCGACGGCTCGGCCGTCGTCGTCTCGCGAGAGTATGCGGGCCATCTTGATGTCGCTCGCCCACTCGGGGTAGCGCTCGAAGTCGATCGCGGCGTCGTAGCAAGCATCCGGCGGGGCCATGATCGTCGTCTGCTCGGTTGTCTGATCGACCATCTGGCCCTCCCAATCAGCGGCGCGGAGAGGACCCTACCGGTCCGCGTCGGCCCGGGGTGCGAACTCTCCGTGGCGAGCACACCAGAGCCCCGCGAGCCCGAGCCCCCATACGGGGACGAGGATGCCGAACGCGAGGCTGGTGAACACTCGAATCGAGGCCGTTGCGAAGGCGACGACGAGTTGGATGGCGAGCGAGCCCATCAAGTGTCGCTGAACCGGCTTCGGAGCAGAACCGGCTCCGAAGTAGAGGCCGCCGATTCCGATCGCATCCGTGCGGCTGCGCTGCACCGCGATGAGGAACGCCCAGAACATCGCGATACTTCCTGCCGCGAAGAGCAGCAGCGACACGACCACGGCGGGCACACCGAGGGAGTCCGGGTCGATCGTCGCGATCGTCGCCACGATGGCGAAAACGAGCGTTCCCGCCCACGACGCTTTGATGATCCCCGCACCCTCGTGGTTCATGGCGACACCATCGCATCGATGGCCTCTCGCAGCCGAGCCGCGAGCACGTCGTAGGAGAACTCTTCCTCTGCCCTGGTCCGACTGGCGACGGCCATCGCTGCCCGTCGATCGGGGTCATCGAGCAAATCACTCAGCGCGTCGGCGACTTCCCGCTCGTCGGTGGGGTCGTCGACCACCAGGCCCGTCTCGCCATGAGCGACAGCTTCATGAGCCCCTCCGCTACGGCCCGCCACCTGGGGCACGCCCGCGGCGGCTGCCTCGACGAACACGATGCCGAAGCCTTCCTGCTCGAGACCGCGCCAGCGGGTGCGACACAGCATCGCGAAGACATCGCCGCAGGCGTAGATCGCCGGCATGTCCTCGTCCGGCAACCGTCCGAGCAGCGTGACGGGCGCGTCGAGTTCCTTGATGAGCTTCTCGAGGCGACCGTGGTCGCGCCCACCTCCCGAAATGGCCACATGGACATCGGGGTGCCGATCGCGAACGGCGAGCGATGCACGGATCAGGACATCCATTCCCTTGCGGGGGACGAGGCGGCTGGCCGAGGTGATGAGCGGTCCGTCGGTCGGAAGCCCCAGGTGGACTCTGGCCGCGCGCTTCTGTTCGCCGTTGAACGGCACGATCCGCGACGTGTCGACTCCGGGCGGAACGATGGAAGTGGGCAGGGTCCGGCCCAGCGACCTCTCGGCTTCAGCAGCGGGGTAGCCGCCCGCCGCGATCACCCCGACGGCGTCCTTCAGAACCCGATTGAGGAGCGAATGGGTGACCGGCAAGCGTCCCGGAATCGTCACCTCGGCGCCATGGAGTACCACCGCATAGGGCAGGTCGAGGTGCGGGCCGATCAGGCCGGCGGGGACAGCAGGGTCGAGGATGACCAGCTGGGCGCCGTACTCCTTGGCGAGCGCATTGACCCGCCTCGTCAGCAGTGGCTGAGGAAGAAGCCACGGCTCCTTGCTCCGCACAATGGTGAAGTCCTGAGCGGCGTCGAACTCAGCAGTGCCGGCGTAGGGCGTCGTGTGCACAACGACATCGTCGGGCGGCAGGCGACGCCAAAGCTCCCAGAGGTAGCTCTGGATTCCGCCGACCTTGGGCGGGAAGTCGTTGGTGACCAGAAGATGACGCACCACAGCGCCGGACCCTACGCCCTCGACCCATCGGCGCCCACGTCTGCTCTCGGCACGTCGACGCGACCGAGTTCGAGGAGAACCGAGTCGTCGGTGTCATTCGCGACCACCGAGAGAAGCGCGTCGAGTCCGAGACGGCGAGCGGCCCAGACGCCATGGGCCCGTACCAGGCCTCGATCGTCGCTGAGGGAAGTGGCTATCGCCGCCGCGACAGCGGCGTCGTCGCCCGCTCCGATGTTGCCCAGTACGACGAGCAGGTTGCGACGTAGGAACGCCGGGTCTCGATCGGGGATGTACCAACGACCGAGCCGTTGCATCAGCGCATCGTCGTCGAGCGCGAGCACCTCGAGGATGGGCACCCACGCTCCGTCATCGCCGGCCGCTGAGGGGCGGCGGCGACGGATCTGGTTGGGCGGACAGACGTCTTGGCAGTCGTCGCAGCCATAGATCCGGTCACCGAGCTCGATGCGATAGTCGACGGGGAACGGCCCGTCGGTCTGCAGAAGCCAGGCCAGACAACGCGCGGCATCGATCACGCCGGGTTCGATGATGGCGCCAGTCGGGCAACCGTCGAGACACATCGTGCACGAGCGACATCCGTCGTCGACCATCGGCGCGGCTGGCACCGCGAGCGGCGCATCGGTGAGGACCGAGCCGAGCACCACAAGACTGCCGACCCCGGGCACCAGCACGTTGCTGCTCTTTCCCCACCAGCCGATACCGGCGCGGTGTGCGGCGGCGCGATCGACGAGATGATTCTGATCGGCGAGGACGATCGCTCGATGTCCCTCAGCGCGAAGGACAACGGCGATCGCTTCGAGCCCCGCTCGCAGATCCTCGTAGTGGTCTTCCCACGAGTAGGCGGCCACGCGGCCCGCTGGCCCGCCGAGCGGACGGGTGGGTTCGAGCCGTTGATAGTCGTAGGCGCCAACGATCAGCGTGGACGCTCCGGGCAACGACCGCTCGGGATCGGTCGATCGGGCCGGATTGCGGTAGGTGAACTGCATCCCGGCATCGAGTCCGCGCGCCTTCCTCGCTTCGAGGTCGGCACGAGTTGCGGGGAAGGGATCGGCGGTGGTGGCGCCGACCGCGCACAGCCCGGCGGCCACGCCGATCTGTTCGAGCTGTTCGATCGTCGCGGCCACCCGCACATCGTGGCACGCTCACTCGACAAAGCGACGATGTGGGTCAGGCCACCCCGGGGCGCGGTGCGAAGCGGCTCGCCGGCACGAGCCCCGCTTCGGCCAGCAACTCGACGGCGCGCTTCTCTTCAGCGTCGAGGGTCACCGGAGTGCCCGCCTCGTGGCCGACCAGATAGCTGACCATGCAGTCGTCGCACGCGTCGGTGTCGCGAACGGTACAGACCGCGCAGTCGATCGTGAGCGCCGCCTCGGTCGAGTAGGGCTCGAAGAAGTCGGGACCGGGAACGGACGGGACCAGCCGAAGGTGGGGAGTTGCTGCCATGTGTTGCACCCTACGAACGGGGTGTGACACCACTAGGTTCCACACGGTGTCCGAGCCGTCCGACCCTGCAGTTTCACGTCGTCGCGCCCTCAAGCTCGGCTCGGGAGCAGCGCTGGCCGTGGTCATCGCCGGTGGTGCGGGGTGGCTCGACCGGCGCGAGACCAGCGATACGGGGACGGGTATCGACTTGGCCGATCTGACGCCGAGCACGTCGTCCACCACATCGACGACCACCACGAGCGGCGCTCCGGTGGTCGTGGGCGACATCGGCGACGTCGACCCTGCGATCATCACGCTCGGCCGGCGGGTGATCGAGGTCACGGGCGAGAACGACCTCGCCGCGCTGCTCGCTCTACTGCCGAGCGGCGACGGCGACCCCGTCGAGCGAGCGGCGGCTCAGGTAAGAGACGATTTCCGCGCCGGCGACACCA
>Ga0315336_1003249_pt1 | contig 22156 bp, 21 predicted proteins | sample ASW5metaG_FD_204512 | JGI IMG/M metagenome (GOLD analysis project Ga0315336, IMG submission 204512) | Ammonia-oxidizing marine archaeal communities from Monterey Bay, California, United States - ASW #5 | ecosystem: Environmental > Aquatic > Marine > Intertidal zone | place: USA: California... | reverse complement strand
ACAATGGCGTCCCGAGGTGCGTGAATGCGGACAGCGACAGAGTATATCGAGAGCCTGCGAGACCGGAATCTACAGCTGTGGGTCGACGGTGAGCTTGTGGCCGACCCGACAGAGCACGTGCGGATCCGCCCGTCGATCAACGCCGTGGCGATGACGTATGCGCTGGCGCACGAGGAGGAGACCCGGGACCTGGCCACGGCGCATTCCGACCTGGTCGACGGCCCTGTGAACCGGTTCACCCACCTGTTTCGCGAACCCGATGATCTGGTAAAAAAGGTCCAGGTGCAGCGGATCCTGGGCTTCCGCACTGGCACCTGCTTTCAGCGCTGCGTAGGCATGGACGGCCTGAATGCACTGTTCATCGCCACATGGGAGAGCGGTCCGGAGGCCCATGCGCGCTTCGTAGACTGGCTCACCGGCGTTCAGACCCGCGACGAGGTGATCTGTGGGGCCATGACCGACGCCAAGGGCAACCGCGCGGCCCGTCCCTCCGATCAGTCCGAGCACTACCTGCGGATCGTCGAGCGGCGGCCCGACGGGGTGGTCCTGCGCGGCGCGAAGATGCATCAAACCGGCGCCGCGAACAGCCACCAGATCCTCGTCATGCCGGGCGGATCGCTCCGCGAGGGCGAGGAGGACTTCGCCATCGCGGCGGCTATCCCCGTCGACGATCCCGGCGTCGTGATGATCCTCGGCAAGCAACCCTCCGAAGAGCGCCGCGGTACCGCCGACGCCGGCAACGTGCGGTTCTCCGGACAGGAGTGTGTGGTGTTCTTCGAGGACGTCTTCGTGCCCAACGAGCGCATCTTCCTCAACGGCGATCTGGCGGCCTGCGCCACCCTGGTCGACGCCTTTGCCGGCTACCACCGCGCCAGCTATGGGGGCTGCAAACCTGGCAAATTCGACACTCTCATCGGTGCGGTGTCCGCCCTGACCGAGGAGGCCGGGGTCCGCAAGAAGTCCCACGTGCGCGACAAGCTGGTGGAGATGGTGCACCTCACCGAGACCATCCACGGGGTCGGGCTCGCCGCCAGCCACAAGTCCACCCAACACGGCGCGGGCCTGTGGCAGGTCGACCGCATGCTCGCCAATGTGTGCAAGCAGAATGTCACCCGTCTGCCCTACGAGATCGGGCGTATCGCCGAAGACCTCGCCGGGGGTCTGGTCGGGACCATGCCGTCTCTGGAGGGGCTGGATCACGAGCGGATCGGCCCGATCCTCCGCAGCGTCGTCGGATCGGAGGCTCGAGCGAAGCTGCTGCGCTTCGTGGAGAACCTGACCTACGGGGCCGGCGCGGTTCCGCTCCGGCTGGAGTGCATGCACGGAGCCGGATCGCCGGCGGCCCAGCGGATCGTGATCGAGCGGAACACGGATTGGTCGGCGCGCATGGCACAGGCGCGGAAGCTGGCCGGGCTCGACTGAGCTCTACCGGAAGCTGAAGAGCTCCACGTCGAAGACCAGCATTCCATGTGGCCTTCCACCCTGGGGTGTGTTGCCGTACGCCAGATCTCCGGGGATCCAGAACCGGGTCTTCTCGCCGGTCACCATCAACTGCAGGCCCTCGGTCCAGCCGGGGATCACCCGGTTGAGCGGGAAGCTGATGGTCTCGTCGCGGACCACCGAGCTGTCGAACATGCTGCCGTTGGTCATCCAGCCCGTGTAGTGCACGGTGACGGTCGATGCGGCGGACGGCTTGTCGGCGCCGGTTCCGGCCCGAAGCACGCGATACGCCAGTCCGGACCCGGTTTTGGTTGCACCATCGGGAACCGCAGCGACATCCTCGGGAACCGCCGGCGGCTTCGGCGCGGCCTGGAAGGAGAGCAGCTCGACATCGAAGACCAGCAGTCCGTGGGGACGGCCGCCCTGCGGGGAGTTTCCGTAGGCCAGCTCGCCGGGGATCCAGAAGCGTGCCTTCTGTCCGAGGCCGATGAGCTGCACGCCCTCGGTCCAACCCGGGATGACCTGGTTCAGGCCAAAGGTCGCCGGCTGTCCTCGCTCCACGGAGCTGTCGAACATCTTGCCCGTGGCCGCGGTCCATCCGGTGTAGTGCACGGTGACCTTGTCGGCGGGTCCGGGTTGGTCGCCGCCGGCGTCGCCGCTGAGGATCTTGTAGGCCAGGCCAGAGGCGGTCTTCGTCGCGTCAGCCGGGGCGGCGGCGACATCGTTGGGCGCGGGAATCATCTTGCTCTCCTGATTGAGCAGCGCCTATAGCAGCACAGCGGCCACGATGCGCTCCCCAGCCGCCCGCGGCGTGAGTCGATCGGTGTCGATCTCCATCAGCGGCTCCGGAAAGGGCGGGGCCACAAACGCGCCATCTGCCCGCAACTGGCGGTACATGTCGACGTCGGTGAGCTTGCCAAAGGCCTGCCGACTGTCGGCGTCCATCCTCTCTTCCAGGGAGGACTCTGCACACACCAGAGACACAAAGACGGTTCGGCCACCGCTCTCTTCGATAGTCCGAACGAGACGGTCGATGAAGTCCTCGGGAACGCTCGACTCCCAGCTGAAGGTGAAGATCAGGGACTGCCCGCTGCCAATCGACAGCGACATCGCCTCCAGCCAGATGCGCTCCCGCATACTCACGAACTCCGGAGAGCCGAACGGAAACAGCGTCAGCGCCAGATCCACAGTCATGTGGTTGTGGAAGAGGGGCCAGCCGAGCTCCGCCGCCACGACCTGGCCGACGGTGTACTTACCCACTGCGGGCGGCCCGTGCAGCACGAGCAGCGTTGGTACGCTCATCCGTCTTCGTCTTCGTCGTCCGATGGGTTCTTTCGGGCGGCCAGATCGCGCTTCATCTGCTCGAGCTGGGCGCGGGCGCTGTTCTCTTTCGCCTTGCGTCCCATGGCCTCGGCGCGGCCCTGGATGCTGTTGCCCTCCTCGTCGAGATAGCCCGGATGCGCCTTGCGTTTCAGGGAGTCGACGTTCTCGCGCACCTGCTCCAGGGCCTGGGCGGTGGTGCTCTCCGACATGCCGTAGATGGTGTCGTTGATCTCGATGCGAGCCTCGGCGACGGCGTGCTGTGCGGCGACGGTGATCTTCTCCCGCTTCAGGGCCTTGGTGTCCTCGCGGAACTTGTTCAGGGCGACCTTGGTCTCCTCGACCTGCCCGGTCACCTTGAGGAGCTCGGCAGTCTTGGTCTCGGTCAACTTCATGACCTCCTGACGGCGGAACTCGAGGACCAGAGCCGTGTCGTCGTCTCCCTCGTGAACCGCGCCGTGCAGCGCCTTCATGAGCTGGCCGAGCTCTCGCTCCAGCTTCTCGAGCTCGGCGGTGACCCGATTGCGTTGCACGACCAGGGTCGCGGCGATCTCCTTGTGTTCGGCCAGGGAGAGCAGACGCCGGTTCACTGCCGATTCGAACACGGCTTCGGGGTTGTTGCGCTCGACGTCTCCGACGATCTTGGAGACCTTGCCTTTGGCGACGTTCTTGATGCGATCGAAACTGGACATGGGGCCCTCTCCGCAAGCATACGCCGCGGGAGCCGCCCTATTGCCGAGAGAAGTCGAGGGCGCCGCCCCGCTCCAGGTCCAACAGCCGGCGCTTGATGTCCAGTCCGCCCGCAAATCCGGTCAGGGATCCGTTCTTTCCAATGACCCGGTGACAAGGCACGACGATCGGCAGCGGGTTGCGGCCGTTGGCCAGTCCCACGGCCCGGCTCGCTTTCGGCTTGCCCAGGTCGGCGGCGATGGCGCCATAGGTGGTCGTCTCCCCATACGGAATCTCCCGGAGCGCGCCCCACACTGCCTGCTGGAAGTCGGTCCCCGCCGGCGAGAGCTCCAGGTCGAAGTCGCGCAGATCTCCGGCAAAGTAGGCGGTCAGTTGCGCAACAGCGTCATCCAGACCGCCCTCGGTCCAGCTCGCCTCGGGCACCCCTCCATGGAAGTGGATGGCGCGCAGTCCATCGGCATCGCCGACGATCATCAGCTCTCCGATCGAGGTCTTCAGCATTCGGTAGTTCACGCGGTCCTCCACAGGTGCATGGCGGCATAGGAACGCCAGGGTCTCCAGGTCTCGGACGCCCCGTCTGCGGCCGCCCGCTTCAAGACCAGGTCGGTGCCAGGGAAGGCGTCCGGCTCACGGAACACGCGCATCGCCAGATAGTGGGCGGTCCAGGGTCCGAATCCGCGCAGGGCGCACAGGTCGGAGACCGTGGTCTTCAGATCCCGACGAGGCAGGAAGTCGATCCGCCCATCGGCGACTCCGGCCGAGAGCTCTCGCAGGGCGCGGGATCGGGCGCCGGGAATGCCGACCTCCTCGAAAGCCGCTTCGCGGAGCTGCTCTGGCGTCGGGAACAGGTGGGTCAGTCCAGGACGGGGCTCGCTCACCGGATCTCCCCAACGATCGATGATTCTCGCCAACAGGGTCGTGGCCCCTTTGACGCTGATCTGTTGACCGAGGATGGCGCGAATCGCGACCTCGAAGCCGTCGAAGGCGCCGGGAACCCGGAGTCCTGGGGCCTCGCGAACCGACGCACCGATCTGCGGATCGGATCCGAGGGCTTCGCGGAGGGAGTCGGGGCTGGCGTCGAGGTCGAACTGGTGGCGGATCCGGCGGACCACGTCGGTCAGGACCGGGGCCAGGGCCGCCGGAACACGGACTTCCACCGCGTTCTTCTCGGGGAGGAGACGGGCGGAGATCGTCGCAGCACAACCGTCGGGAGCCCGAACTGTGCGCGCGTAGATCCCGTCCTCGATGTGAACGACACCGACCGGCCCTCGAGCCTTCAGGAACGACAGCAGCGCCCCCCACTCCAGGGGCGGCCGGTAGCTCAGATTCAGGGTCAATCCGCGGCCACCGACACCCTGCGCACGGAGCTCCGTGGGCGTCCTTCCGAAGGAGGTCTTCACGGCGTCGTTGAAGCGGCGGATACTGGAGAACCCAGCGACAAACGCCACATCGGACAAGGGCAGCTCCGACGTCTGGAGGAGGAGACGCGTCGCGTTCAGCCGCCGCACCCGCGCCACGGCCTTTGGAGAGGCGCCGACATGCTGGGCAAACAACCGCCGCAGCTGCCGCTCTCCCAGGCCCAATCGGGAGGCGAGCTCCGGCAGGCTGCCGCGATCGAGTGCGCCGCCATCGATGAGCCGCAGCGCCCGCGTGACGGTCGCCGCCGTCCCCTTCCACGCCGGTGCCCCGGGAGCGGTCTCGGGACGACAGCGCATGCACGCCCGGAAGCCCGCCTCCTGCGCAGCGGCCGCACTCGGAAAGAACCGCACATTCTTCGCCAGCGGCGTGCGTGCCGGACACACCGGGCGACAGTAGATCCCCGTCGTCTCGATACCAGCAAAGAACCGCCCATCAAAGCGAACATCCTTGCTGGCCAGTGCCGCAAAGCAGCGATCGTGAGCGAGCTCCATGTCCCCCTCCTATCGACCCCGTCCCCTCCGACTCGCCAGAATCGGACGTCTCACAACCCCGTGCCCGTGCCCGAGCCACCCGCCGACAGCGCTCCTACCGTTTGTTCCTTGGGGTCAGGCGCGTCTTGTTCCTTGGGGTCAGGCGCGTCTTGTTTCTTGCGCTGGCCGACCAAAGAAGAAAGAAGACGCGCCTGACCCCAAACAAAGAAGACGCGCCTGACCCCAAACAAGCGCATGCACGCTCACCTCGACGACAGCCCAATTCCTCGCCAGCAATAGCCAACTCGACCACGACCTCGACCACGGCCACGATGCGCCCAACGCGGGCAACGTCGCAGCTAGAGAGTCAACCGCATCACCAACTCCGGCAGCACCTCCCCCGCCTTCCCCTCCACCAAGCAAGACGCCAACGCATCCCCCCGCGTCGCACCCAGGTTGACGATCCCCACCGGAATCCCCCACTCCGCCGCCCGCTTCACGAACCGATACCCGCTGAACACCTGAAGCGAGCTCCCAACGACCAACAGGGCCTCCGACTGTCGAAGCATCGCGTAGGAGCGCTCGACATCCGGCTTCGGAACGTTCTCCCCGAAGAAGATCACGTCCGGCTTCAGCGCACCGTCACACACCAGACAGTCCGCGACCCGGAATCCGGCCACCCCATCGAGCTCGGCATCCCCGTCCGGAGCGATCTCCGCCTCGCGCTGGTCCCAGCCGGGATTGAGCTCCAGCAGACGCTCCTGGAGCTCGGCCCGATCCGACCGATCCTCACAGGCCATACAGCGGACCCTGCGCACCGCGCCGTGCAGCTCGACCACCTTCTCGCTCCCGGCCAGGTGGTGCAGCCCGTCGACGTTCTGGGTGATGAGGCCCACCAGCGGTCCCGAGGTTTCAAGCTCCGCAAGGGCGTGATGGGCGGGATTCGGCCGCGCCGTCGACATCCGTCGGAAGCCGACCACGCTCCGCGCCCAGTAGCGCTGCCGCGAGGCCGGATCGTCGCGAAACGCTCGATACTGAATGGGATTTCGCGCGCGGCGGGCGGTCTCCGGACCCCGATAGTCGGGGATCCCGGACTCGGTGCTGCAGCCGGCTCCGGTCAGCGCCGTGAAGCGCCGGCCTTCCAGTAGTTCTCTCAGGGCGTCGACCACGGATTCTACTTAGCGTCGCCGAGCTCCTCGGCAAAGAAGGCCCATGGGTCGAAGGCAAAGGCCTCCAGTGCCTCCATCGTCATCGACGTCCAGCTCGCCGAGCCCCCGTCATCGATGCTGGTCCGCATCTCGAAGTGCAGGTGGTTGCTGGAGAACGGGGACCGCCCGTACTCCTCCTCCGTGAACAAGCGACCGATCCGGGTGTTCGGCCCGACCAGATCTCCGACAGCGACGGAGATGTCCTCGATGTGCTTGTAGGACGAGTAGATTTGCTCTCCGTCGGGCCGGATGTGCTCGACGACCACCGTGCGGTGCGGGAAACCCAGGTGCATATCCGTGACCTTGCCCTCGCAGATTGCGACCACGTCCTCCGAGAATCCACCGGTCAGATCGGTGCCGCCGTGCTTGTGGCCCTTGACGAAGCTCCGCCGGTAGTCGCCGAAGCTGCCGACCTTCCTCGCCGACAGTGCCTCCAGATCCCGTCGGACCTCCCCCGGAAACGGCGCGCGAACCGTCTCGCAGACGTGGAACTCGGGCGCCGGTGTGCCCGGCTCGGTGTAGGTCACAGCCTTCTCCCCGCGGTCCTTGTAGGTGCGGGCCGCCTCGGCAAAGGCCGTCCAGAGCGGGGTCTGCGTAGTCAGGCCCTCTCCGACCTCTTCTGGATGGAACTGCACGCCGGCGACGAAGAGGTGATCCGGCGCGACCACCGCCTCCACCGAACCGTCCGCCGATCGGGCGGCGACAACCGCATGAGCTCCGGGGTGATCGACGGCCTGGTGGTGGTTGGACCGGACTCGCGCCGACTCCCCATACAGATCGGCCATGAGAGAGCCTTCGACGGGTCGAATTTCGTGAGCGCCGCGGTGGTCCTCGGCCAGCGACACCTCGGTCGGTACGTCTTGCACCAGGGATCCACCCATCGCGACCGCCAGCTCCTGAGCGCCCAGGCACACCCCGAGGACCGGCATGTCGCGGCGCAATGCCTCCCTGGCCAGGGACAGGTCCATGTCCTGGCGGCTCTGGGGAACGGGCACATGAGTCTCGTGGGGCAACTCACCGTACAGCGCTGGATCGATGTCCATGCCGGGTCCGAGCAAGAGGGCGTCTACGGAGTCGAGGGTCACCATCGCAGCCGCTGGCGCGCGCTCGATCAGCCGAACGACCTCGGCATTCACCCCGGAAAGTGCGTCCTCGAACGCGGAGATGTCGGCGCCGCGGGTCAGCGTCACGCCGATGCGTATGTCGGGCGGCGGCAGGGGCTTGGGGCCACAGGCGAGGAGGGTCAGCAAGACGAGCATGGGCGGTTGGACCGCTTCGGTCCTCGACAGTTCCATGTACCCTGAGCCATGGCAACCGCTCGCACAGCCGGACTGGTCGTCGCCATCGCGGCAGCCTCCGTCTACTTCGCCGTCGGCCGGGAGTGGCTGCTCCCGAAGCCTCCTTCCCCGTGGCCACCAGTGGTCGGAGAGCTGTACCCGGACATCGTGCTCCTGGATCACGCCGGGAGGAAGGTGGCGATCTCGGACTTCCGAGGCAAGGTCGTGCTCATCGAGCCAGTCGGGGTGCCCTGCGCGGCTTGCCAGGCCTGGTCCGGAGGCCACCGGGTCGGCGGCTTCGGAGGCGTACAACCCCAGGAGAACCTCCCGGCCTTCGAGGAGATGATCTCACAGTACGCCGGCATCTCCGTCGATCACCCAGACCTTGTCGTCGTTCAGATCCTGATGTTCGACCTGACGGCGACCCACGCCCCTTCCATGGAGGAGGCGGCCAACTGGGCGCGGCACTTCGGCCTCGACGAGGAGTCGGACAATGTGCACGTGCTTGTCGGCGATGCGCGGTTCACCGGGCGCGCCTCCTACGACCTGATCCCCGGTTTCCAAGTGGTCGATCGCGACGGAGTCCTCGTGGTCGATGCCGCCGGACACGACGCGCCCAGCGATGTCTACCGGGAGGCGATGCCCCGTCTCGGAGAACTGGTCGGCCAGTGAGGTCTATCCGCGTTCACTCACCCAGGCGGATGCGGGCAACATGGCCGTCGGCCCCGGCCAGGTAGACGACTTTCCCCGAATCGCCGACCGCCCCCGTGTAGTAGGACGCGTCCGACGCCGGCTTCCAACTGTGGCCATCGTCGACAGACAACGCCAGGCCGGTGCGTCCGATAGCCAGATACCGCCCGGGCCCGAGGTGGACAACGCAGGCCTTCTGCCCCATGCCGCCCTCCCCAGTCTGACCGACTGTCCAGGTCGCCCCTCCGTCATCGGTCCAGAAGACGTTGCCGTCTGACAGCTCGGGTTTCTTGTAGTCGCCACCGACGATGACGCCGCGCTTCGCATCCCGGAAGGCCGCCGAAAAGATCCCGGTGGAGGGCTCACCGTGCCGCATCGGGGTATCGGCCACCGTCCACGCCTCTCCCCGATCACCGGAGTGGAAGACCCGCGCGACCTGCCCGCCGGTGACGAGCCAGGCGTGGGTGTTCGCGGTCGCGGCGATGAGGGTCCCGCTGGCGGCGAATCCGTATTCGCCCTCCTTCAGGGGTGGAAGGTCGGTGCCGATCCGCTTCCACGTCTGCCCGCCATCGGCAGTCCGGAAGAGCAGCAGTTTGCCGTCGATGGGATCGCTGGTGAGCAGCCCATTGGCGTCGTCCCAGAAGGCCAGGCCGTTGAAGAACGCCTTCTCATCTGTATTCTGGAGCACCACCCGCCAGGTCTGGCCGCCATCGCCGGTCTTGTAGATGCGCGAGGTCTCTCCGTTTCCGACGCTCATCAAAAGGGCCGTCTTCGGACCGGTGATCTGGATGTCGCGAAAGTCGAGGGCCGCAGTGTCGGGCGGGGCGACATCTCGCCAGGTGGCCCCGGCGTCCGTCGACCGAAGCACGGTGCCGTCCGAACCCGTCACCCACACCGTGTCGGCGCCGTGGACCGCGATACCGCGCAGAGAGGCCTGAATTCCGCTGTCGAGAACCTCGAGATCGAGATCGGCGGCCATCGCGTTCGACGCCATCACGAGTGCTGCCAGCCAGAGTCCACGCAATCACACCTCTTGGGAGACTGGCGCTAGACCGCCGGCTCCGGCATGTCGAGGCACAAGTCCGCCCCAAACGTGCGCACGTCGTCGAAGGGAATGTGGTCGCTGACCGCGTCCCCGTAGTAGGCCTGGTAGATCAGGCCCTCGGGATCCACCAGGAAGTCGGCGGGAACCATGTGCACCGGGGTGTCGATCTTCCAGGGAATGAACCCGGCAAACAGGCCCCGGAAGGCCCTCCAGAACACCCGCAGGTGCAGCAGGCCGAAGATGCGCGGTGCCACGCCATAGCGCTGGTAGAGCTCGAGCGTCGGGTCGGCGACAATGGGGAACGGGGGATTCTGGGTCCCCACGAAGCTCGCGATGTTCTCTGGCGGGGAATGGAACACGGCGATGAGCTGGATACCCGCCTCCTCGAACTCCTTGGCCTGCTGGATGACCTCGCTGATGCGGAGGTTGCAGAGCGGGCACGACGCCCAGCGGTAGAAGCCCAGCCAGACCTTCTTGCCACGGTAGGAGGCGAGGTCGATGGGCTCACCTCTGAAGGTCTTGCCATTGAAGGCCGGGGCGAGTTGTCCTGTCTGGATCATCAAGCCTCCTGTGCCACGGGGATCGTGAAGGCAAACCGGCTCCCGGCACCGGGTTCACTGTCCACCCATATCGTGCCGCCGTGGGCGGTGACGATCTCGCGGCAGATCGGCAACCCGAGCCCGGTGCCCTGGGGGCGGTCGGTCAGCGTGTCCCCGACCTGCTTGAAGCGCTTGAACACCTCGTCGAGGTGTGCCGGTCGAATGCCGACACCCGTGTCGCGTACGGAGAACTCCACGGCGTCTCCAGAGGCGACCGCAGCGACCTCCACGACGCCGGTCTCGGTGAACTTGAGCGCGTTGGCGATGAGATTGATGAGCACCTGGAGCACCCGATCGCGGTCGGCGTGCACCGGCGGCAGGTCGGGGGGGATGGTCACCTTGCGCTCGAGGTCGGTGCGGTCGGTGAACAGGGCCTCGGTCGCCTCCACCGAGCGCTGCACGAGCTGGCCGGGCGCGTGGCTCTCGAAGCGGAAGTCGATCTGTCCCGACTCCATCTTCGCGATGTCGAGCACGTCGTTGATGAGGGCGGTCAGGCGCTGCCCTTCCTCGAGAACGATGTCCAGGTTGCCCTGGATCTTCTTCACGGCCTTGCCCACGCCGGGCTCGTCGAGATCGACAATCGGGAACACGCGCCGCTCCAGCTGATTCCGCACGACCTTGGTGAACCCGAGGATACTGGTCAACGGGGTGCGCATCTCGTGGGAGACCGTCGCTGCAAAGTCGCTCTTCATGCGATCGATCTCCCGGTCCAGGGTGACGTCGCGCACCAGGATCACCGCGCCCCACATCCCATCCTTGACGGAGACCGGGGACGCCGCGGCGAGCCCGATACGGCCCGCTGGAAGCGGCAACTCGGCCACCTTGAGCTCCCCCGCATCGAGACAGCGTCGGACCAGCTCTCCAACCTCGGGGGAGATGGCGTCGTCCACCGGCGTCCCCGGCGACACCTCGGGCAACTCGAAGAGCCGCGCCACCGCGGGGTTTGCCACCTCGACAGTGCCGTCCGCGGTGACCGCCACCAGGCCTTCGGAGAGGGTGTCGAGGACCGTCGTCAGCTTGGCCAGCGCCTCCTCCGTCGCGTCCATGCTGCCGCGAAGCTCCAGGTTGGAGCGTTGCAGTTTGCGCCGCGCGACCTCACTCATCTCCTTGCCGACCAGCGAGTAGCTGCGCATCCTGCCGCTATGCCAGGCGATGCCGACATAGGCCGCCGAGACCAAGCCCCAGATCGCGACGGCGACACCATCGAACGTTCCTGGAAGCCCCGCTGCGGCGACAGCGATGCACAGCGCCGTCCACCCCGCCGCGAGAACGGTCCTCTCGCTCGATCCAGCCAGCGCGGCGACCAACGCCAGACCGACCCAGGCCACACCGTTCGCCGCGCTTGGCCCGAGAGCGAGCACTGCGGCGGCGGCCAACACCAACGCGATGTTGAGGATCCGGAGCAAAGACACTCGCTTGGACGAATACGACCCAGGATACCATCGCACCCCACTGCCTGAGCAGCGTCAATACGGCGGAGCCACCGCGGCGACGCCGTTCACGCCGATAGGGATGGCATAGAGCTGTGATCGGTCGGTCACATACAAGGTGTCGCGCTCCCAGCCTCCGATGCCGCCGCCAAAACGCACCGACGAGAACGTATGGGTAGCGCTCTGGACTCGAACCACCTCGGTCCAGCTGTCGCCGTCGGGCTCCAGGCGCCAGACGCCTCCGGCCCCGTACCTCACCGTGTAGAGCCGATCACAGACGTCGACGGCGAGGGTCCAGAAGGGACCGTCCTCGGGCAGATTCGCGAAGTGAGTCGGCGCGGCGAACGCGCGATCCGACCTCAGAAGTGATCGCAGCTGATCGAAGTGATGCTGGAGGGCCCGAGCGGGCAATAGTCATTGAACCCCTTGACGCGGACGCCCACCATGACGCGCACACTCCTCCCCATTCTGCTCACCGCCTGCACCTTCTCGACGCCCGAAGAGGCGCCCGACACCGGAGCGGTGCCGCTGGTGACGACCGGATCAGGGCCCGTGACCGGCGGGACGCTCGCGCAGGTGGTGGACGAGTTCATCCAGGCTCCGGGTGCCGAAGTCGACGTGCTCTTTGTGGTCGACAACTCCTCGGGCATGCAGGAAGAGCAGGTTGCGCTCGCCGAAAACATCCCCTACTTCCTTGATTTCTATCTCGGTTCCGGGCTCGACTACCACATTGGCGTGGTGTCCACGGACATGGCCGATCCCACCCACAGCGGCCAGCTTCGCCAGATCGCCGGCGACCGGTGGCTGCACGACCAGACCGCGGATCCCGTGAATGTCCTCAGCCAGATGATCCTGTTGGGGACCAATGGTTCGGACGAGGAGCGCGGTCGCGACGCGGCCCACAGCGCGCTGGTGACCCTGGCGGGCGGCGCCAACGCCGGATTCCTGCGTCCGAACTCCTCGCTGAGCGTGATCGTGCTCTCCGACGAAGACGACGGGTCGTCCAACATCAGCCACATCGACTGGGTAGCGTGGCTCCAAGGCGAGCAAGCGAACCGGCCGTCAGTGACCCTGAACGCAATCGTCGAATTCGACGACGGGCTCCAATACATCGACGCCACCAACGCGGTGGGCGGGGTGCTCTGGGACATCGACGGGGGAGACTACGACGAACCTGTGGAGCAGATCGGCATGGCCACCAGCGGCCTCGTCCAGGAGTTTCCGCTGACCGAGATCCCCGTGCTCGGGACCATTGCCGTCGAGGTAGAGGACGAAGGCGTCGTCTACATGTTCGCGTCCGAAGTGGACTGGCAGTACAACCTCGATCACAACGCGATCGTGTTCACCGAGTTCGTCCCGTCAGCGCTTTCCACCATTCGCGTGAGCTACGCCGCGGAGCCACCAAGCTGAACTATGCGAGCTTGCGAGCGTAGAGCAGCAATCTGCTAAAGCTCGGTGCAGGGAAGTGCCGCGTAGTAGCTGACGTCGTGCCCCCACACCCAGCACTCGTTCTGGTCGTTCCCCAGGATGTAGGTCAGGTACGGGTCCTTGGCGGCGTCGAACAGGGTCGTCTGGCCCTCGACCACCGACAGCACGCTGCAGTCGGTCACTTCGGCGAGATTGAGGGTATCTCCTGTGAAGTCGTGGCAGTAGTTGAAGCCGCCATAGCCCATGAAGCAGTCTTCGCCGTACCAGCCGACGGGAGAGCCCGTCTCTGCCATACCGAAGGACCAGTTGGTGTTCCCCATGGGGTCGTTGACGACCACTTGAAGGGTGTCGCCGCAGCCGACATCCGGCAACCCGTCGCCGTCCGTGTCTGCGGGCACGAGCCCGTCATCGAACCAGTTCACCGTCACCTGGAAGGCCAGGGGCCCACCGGTGTCGGTGTCCGTGTCCGTGTCCGTGTCGGTGTCCGTGTCCGTGTCCGTGTCCGAGTCCGTGTCCGAATCGGTGTCCGAGTCCGAGTCGCTATCGGTGTCCGAGTCGGTATCGGAGTCCGTGTCGCTGTCCGTATCGGAGTCCGTGTCGCTGTCGGTATCGGAGTCCGTGTCGCTGTCGGTATCGGAGTCCGTGTCGCTGTCGGTATCGGAGTCCGTGTCGCTGTCGGTATCGGAGTCCGTGTCGCTGTCGGTGTCCGAGTCCGTGTCGCTGTCGGTGTCGGAGTCCGTGTCCGAATCGCTGTCCGAGTCCGAGTCCGAGTCCGAGTCACTGTCGGAGTCCGAGTCACTGTCGGAGTCGGTATCGGAGTCCGTGTCCGCGTCGGTATCGGTGTCCGTGTCCGCCGGGTCGTCATCCGTGGTACCCGAATCCGTCTTCGGGTCAGAGGGGCCGCAAGCCACCATCAACAACAACAATCCCAGTTCAACGCGCATTACATCCTCCGTCTGGCAGGGTAGCATCTTGCTCCCGATTCGATGTGCGCAGCATCGGACAAACGACGGATGACCCATGAAGAGTCCCCTGAATCGCGCGCGCGAAATCCTCGGCACGGGCCGGCTGGGGCGGTGGGCCCTCGCCAAGGCCGTGACCTGGAGCGCCCCGTTCTTTCTCTCGATCCGTCCCCGATTCGCCGTGTTCGAGCCGGGGCATGTCGAGGTGCTCCTTCGCAAACGATGGGGTGTGACCAACCACATCGGCACCGTGCACGCCATCGCGATGTGCAACGCCGCCGAGTTTGCGGCGGGCACCTGCTGCGAGCTCACGGTGCCCGGCCAGCTGCGTTGGATTCCCGTCGGAATGACGGTGGAATACCTGGCCCTGGCCAAGACGGACCTGCGAGCGGTCTGTGTCATCGAGCCGGCGGTGCTCTCAGAGGTAGGAGATGCCGTATTGCTGGTCGAGCTCTTCGATACCGATGAGCAGTTGGTGTTCACCGCGCGAATCACCATGCGGGTGTCGGAGCGAAAGGCGCGCGCCAAGGCGGCCTGAGCCTGAACCCATAACTCCGGCCGATAAATCGGCCTCCGAGCGCCGACCGCAAACGGAACCGGTTCTCGATCCAGTGTAGGCAACGCGCACCGCAGGCGGTACCCTGGTCTGGCCGACATGCAGAACCACGGCGCGCTCCCATCGCGGCGTCGGCCAACCTGCGACGGCAAAAGGTGAGATTTCAATGACGCAGTTCCTTCGCTTGTCCGCATTTGGCGCGCTCTTCTTCTGCGGTGACGCCCTGGCCCAGGACGTGCTCATCGTGAACGCGTCCTCGTACATCGCCGACACCCAGCTCCAACTGCAGAACACCGGGTTGCTCGCCACTGTGGACCTCTGGAGCGCGGGTCTCACCACGCCGACACTGGCCGACCTCCAGCCCTACGACGCCGTGCTGGTCGTCTCGGACGGCGGGTTCAACGACGGCAGGCTCCTGGGCGACAACCTGGCGGACTACGCCGATGATGGCGGGGGCGTCGTCGTGGCGACCTTCTGTTTCCATTCCCCTGGCGGTGGCCTGACCCTCGAGGGGCGTATCGATACAGATGGCTACCTCCCCTACAACGGAAGCGGCCAGGGCAACCTCGGCAACGCCGGGCTCGTTGCCGTCGACGTGAACCACCCGATCCTCGCCGGGGTGAACAGCTTCAACTCGGGGTCGAGTGGCTACATCAACACCGTCACCCTCGAACCCGGCGCCAACCAGGTCGCAGTGTACGACGACAACTCCACCGAGCTCATCGCGACCATGGAGACCGCCGGAACCCGGGTGGTCGGCCTCAACTTCTACACGCCGTCTTCGGACATCCGCAACGACTTCTGGGACTCCACCACCGACGGCGGGCTGATCATGGCCAATGCGCTTCTCTGGTCCGGAAACCCGTGCCCACTCGGCGACGCGGACGGCGACGGCGTGTGTGACTTCGACGACGTCTGCCCCGGCTTCGACGACGCCATCGACCTCGATCTCGACGGCCTGCCGGACGGCTGCGACCTCTGTCCAAACGACGCGTTGAACGACTGGGATGGCGACGGCGTGTGCGGCGACGTCGACATCTGCCTCGACGGAGACGACGCGAACGACTTCGATGGCGACGGGGTACCCAACGCCTGTGACATCTGTCCCCTCGACAACCCCGACGACCTCGACGGCGACCTGGAGTGCGACAGCATCGACATCTGCCCCGGGTTCAACGACCTGGACGACTTCGACGGGGACGGGACCGCGGACGGCTGCGACCCCTGTCCGCTGGACTATCCGGACGATACCGACGGCGACACGGTCTGCGATACCGACGACCTCTGCCCCAACGGCGACGATCTCATAGACGGAGACGGAGACGGCACCCCCGATGGCTGCGACCCCTGTCCCCTCGACATCCTCGACGACTCCGACGGTGACGGCGCCTGTGACTCAGACGATGTCTGTCCCGGCTTCGACGACAACCTCGACACGGATGTCGATGGCGTCGCCGATGGCTGTGACGTCTGCCCACTCGACGCCTTCGACGACTCCGACGGTGACGGTTCCTGCGACAGCGATGACCTCTGTCCCGGCTTCGACGACACCGCCGATGCGGACCTCGACACCATCCCCGACGACTGCGACGCCTGTGCCGGCTTCGACGACCTCCTCGACGCCGATGGAGATGGCGTGGCCGACGGCTGCGATGTCTGCCCCGGCTCCGACGACAATCGGGACTCCGACAACGACGGTGTGGCCGACGGCTGCGACATCTGTCCCCAGGACGCCCTCGACGACTCCGACGGAGACGGCTCGTGCGACTCCGATGACCTGTGCCCGGGCTTCGACGACTACCTCGACGGCGACGGCGACATCATCCCCGACGACTGCGACCCCTGTCCCATCGACAACCCCAACGACACCGACGGAGACGGCGTCTGCGACAGCGTCGACCTGTGCGAGGGCGGCAACGACGCCGCCGACGGAGACGCGGACGGCGTCCCCAACGCCTGCGACCCCTGTCCCTACGACAACCCCGACGACACCGACGGAGACGGCGTCTGCGACCGAGATGACATCTGCGACGGAGACGACACCATCGACACCGACACCGATGGGGTCCCCGACGCCTGCGACACCTGCCCGCTGGACGCCAACGACGACACCGACGGCGACGGCGTCTGTGACACCGACGACGCGTGCGAGGGCAGCGATGACGCGGTGGACGGAGATGCTGACGGCCAGCCCGACGGCTGCGACCCCTGTCCCTACGACAACCCCGACGACACCGACGGAGACGGCATCTGCGACATGGACGACGACTCGCCCGCAGGCGACGATGTCGAGAAAGAGCCCGGTGAAGGCTGCGCCTGCGACAGCGGTCCCGGTCCGGTCGCCGGCTGGCTCCCGCTGATGCTTCTCGCCCTGGTGGTGCGCCGCCGGAGCTGACTCAGCTCACCGTGCGTCGAGCCAAAGCAGCAGATTGTCGATCGCCGCTTCTGGGTGAACGCGCGCCGTCTTGCGAACCCGCGCCGCCCCTGGATCCAGAAACCGGACCCGCTCGCCGTCGTCTGCCGCGACCACCCACGCCCAGCGAAACCGGGCCGCCTCGGATTCCATTCGATGCCACTCATCCAGGGAGAAGACCAACGGCAGCGCACGTCGCTTCACCTGAACACCCAGCTGCCGCGGCCCCCGAGTGGCCAACAGATCGAAGGCCCCGCGGGACGCGCGCGACTGGTAGACGAGATCGAAGCCCATCATCGCAAGAGCCTCGGCGACACGTCGCTCACCGTCGTCGCCCAACACCGTCATCGGGACCACCGAGCCGCCGGGGCTGCGCCATCGTACCCAGAGGCCGAACACCGGGTCAGCCAGCTCGTACAGACCATCTGGACGCTTCACCACCGCATCGCCGAGCCGCTGTAGGTAACGGGCGGTGTCCCCACTGGGCGCGCCGATGGACTTCGCCAGATCGGTGAGGCGAGTTGGCGACCGGGCCAGTCCAGCCAACACCGCGGCTGCGTAAGACGAGCGCCCCACAATCTGCGAGAAGACGCGCTCGAAGAACAACGCCAGGCGACCGGTCCGGGAGAACAACGTGCGTTGGGTAGCGGCTTTCAGCGCAGCGCTGTCGAAGGGCGGGCCATCGCGGTGCAGCTCCTCGCCGACGACCTGCAGGTAGAAAGGGTGGCCACCGAGAAGCGAGTAGATCGCCTCCGCCGTGGCCAGGGGGAACTCCCCCTCAGACGCTGACAGGAGGAGCTCCAGCGCGTCGTCGCGGCCCATCGGACCGAGTTCGAACACGTCGAAATGTTGGAAGAACGGCGAATGCCTCGACGCCACGAGTTCGCGAAGCATCGACGGTTCGGAGCCGGAGATCACATACGCCACCCGCTCGTGTCGCTGCCAGACACTCCGCATGGTCGCAACGAGGTCGTAGCCGCCGGACTTGCGCGTGGTCAGCACCTCCTGAAACTCGTCCCAGGCACAGACCACCGTTGTATCCAGGACTTTGGCGAGGTTCTCTGGGAGTTCCAGGCACTGTAGTATGACCTCGTGACTCAGGTCGGCCGTCGGGAGTTCGAACAAGAAGTCGCGGGAGTCAGCCGGGATCTCGGGAAGCGCCGCGGCGAGCACCGCCGCATACCCAGAGCCACGCGCTGCCACTTCGAGGGAACGTCCGTCGGCCGGGCTGAGCAGGGCATCGAGTGTGCGAAGCGCGTAGGTGCGGAAGATTTCGAGGTCCGTCGGAGTGCGCTCGTAGAGGTCGAGGAGCACGAAAGCCCCGCCCTCTCGACGCTGTGTTTCCAGGAGCAAGCTGGTCTTTCCAACCTTTCGTTGCCCGATGATCGCGAGCCAGGTCGAACCGCCACCCGCGCGAAGTCTACGGACCATCGCCGTCAGCCGGGCCAGCTCAGTGACACGGTCGTGAAATCGCGCTTCGGTGACGGGAGTGTGGCTTCGGAACACAGGAATACCGTAGTGGCAGAGTTGCCACGTGTCAAGTCTGCCACGTGTCGTGGGTGCCACCTGGCGAGGGTCTGGGCCCGTTGGACCCTTTCCTCGCTCTCGTTCGCAACGCGACCATGCCAAGCGGCAGCAGCCAGAGCCACAGCACAGAGGGCGGAGCGGTCGTGCAGCCGCAGCCGCCGGAGGAGCGCCGGTCTCGCCCGTTGCAGTCCTGGTCGACCCCGTCATCGGGGATCTCCCTGGCGTCTGGATGGACAGACGGGTCGCCGTCGTCACAGTCGAAAGCGGCGGGGGCCAACAGGTAGCCGTCGACCTCGTCGCAGCTGTCGAACTGGTTGCCCGCATTGGGGAAGCCATCGCCATCGAGGTCGGCGTACCAGGTGGAGGCGTCGGTGGCGTCGTTGTCGACCAGGCCGTCGCAGTCGTTGTCGAGGCCGTCGCAGATCTCGGGGTTGCCTGGACCGACCTGGGGCTGGGTGTCGTCGCAGTCGTCGGCGTTTTCGACGTAGCCGGTGGGTTGGTCGCAGTGGCCGAGCGGGGTGGAGGGGTCTCCGAAGCCGTCTCCGTCGGCGTCGAGGTGCCAGATGACCGTGCAGCCGAGGAAGATCGTCGCCGAGCCGCGGTCGGGAGTGTTGTTGCGGTCCTGATAAGCGCCCACGATGATATCCATCGTCCCACTCCCGTCGACGTCGCCCGCCCCAGCGACGGAAATGCCAAACTGGTCATCGGCCTCGCCAGCCGGGTTCAGGAGCTTCGTCACCGCCGCTGCTTCGATGCCCGTCGGACCACCGAGATACACGTACGCCGCGCCAGCGTCGGCACCGTTGTCGTTGTCGTCGCCGGGAGCACCGACAATGACATCGGCGTAGCCGTCGAGGTTGATGTCACCGGTGCCAGCAACCGATGTCCCGTAGGAATCGTCGGCCTCGCCATCGAAGGCCATGAGCTTGGTCTCGGAGGTCAGGTCAATACCACCTGGCCCACCGAGGTAGATATAGGCAGCGCCCGTGATGAACCCGTTCCAGTCGTCGCGATTCGCACCGACGATGACGTCGTCGTAGCCGTCGCCATTGACGTCGCCAGCGCCATCGACTGCAGCACCAAAGTAGTTATCGGCGAATCCGTCCGATGCCGTAATCTTGACCTCTGTCAAGGCGTGGACTCCCGATGGGCCTCCGAAATAGAGATATGCTGCACCGGCTTCGTCTTCTGCCCACAACGCCGCGCCGACGATCAGATCGTCGTACCCGTCGCCGTCCACGTCTCCTGCGCCAGCGACCGAATACCCATACCAGGCGTTTGACGACCCGTCTAACGCTACGAGTTTCGTCTCGGACGCCGGATCGACACCGAAGGCGCCACCATAGAAAATGTAGATGGCGCCTGCATTCGATCCGTTGTCATCGTCCCATTGTGCCGCGACGACAATGTCGTCGTAGCCGTCCGAATCGAGATCGCCGGCTCCTGACACGGCATCGCCAAAGCTATCCAGCTCCTCGCGATCCGACGCAACAAGCTTGATCTCGGTCGCCAAATCAACTCCTTGAGCGCTGCCTAGAAAGATGTAGGCGGAGCCCGCGCGATCCCCCAGGAAGTCGTCACCGAAGGCGCCGACGACAACGTCGTCAAAACCGTCGCCATTCGTGTCACCAGCACCCGAAGTGCCGTCACCGAACTGATCCCACGTCGCATGGTCGGAGGCGCTCAGTCGACCCGCAAACGCAGGAACAATACCGCCATCGCTGCCCAAGTAGACGTACGCAACCCCTTCGTCATCTCCAGACAAATCGTATTCCTTGGCGCCGACGAGCACATCGGAAAAGCCATCGTCATTCACATCACCTGCACCAGACACACTCCAGCCATACTGTCCGTCATCTTGCCCTGGATCAGACGCCACAATCTTCGTGTCTATGAGTACTGGGTCGACTGCCAGTGGATAGACAGCTGCACTGTCGTCGATCGAGATGAGGAGCCCCTCCTGAGACATCAACATCGATGCCGGAACCGGTGCTCCCAACGCGTCCGACACCATCAAGTCGACATATCGCCAGGTGCCCCAAACACCGTAGAAAGTCGCATTGACACCCGCTTCATCCACGTCACTGCGCGCCAGCCCAGACAGCGCCAATCGCAGTACGATTGGGCCCGCTCCGCGCGGAGGTGTCTCGATATCCCATCCATGCTTGAACCCCGATTGCACCACTCGCCAGTATTCATCGATTCCCGAATGGGAATACCTGACTTCTCGTGTGCAGGAAGCCTCTCCTTCGTCAATGGGGTAGCAGTCACCGAAGATCGGGGCTGTGGGTACAACCTCGGTCATGCGTTGCGCTCGCCCCCAGGCCGCCAAACGAACACCGATTTCGCCAGCGCCGTCAGTCGCGTGTAGCCCCCAGCGATCGACGACCACCACGCCGCTGTCAACATCCCTTTCAAATGATCCTGGTCCGAAGCGGCGAAAACCGACCGAAATCGGCACGCTCCCCTCTAAGCTCGAAGCCAAGCGAAGGGGCGAATCATCCAAGCGCGAGCCTACCCGCGGCTCGAATGGTGGGCTCGCCGCGTGGCACAGACACGCGACGAGCAAGTAGAACGGCAGCGCCGTCACCATGCTGGACAGGTCAACGGAATGGAGTTGATGTCGCCACAGGTCTCGCAATTGGTCCAATGGCCCCAAGTGCCGAAGTGACCGCAGCTCTGACATGTCGTCGTATCGTTCGGGCCCGCGTAACTGTTGGCGTGCGCGTCGACGCCCAAGGTGCCGTGCCAGAGGATGTTGTGACCACCCGTGCCGCCGTCTTGCGTGTCGGCGTCCTGATCATCACAAATTGTGTCGTCTCCGGCATCTCCATAGAGAAAGTCAGCACCATCGTTGCCCTGGATGATGTCGTCGCCACCATCGCCGTGGATGGTGTCCACGCCGCTCCCACCCTCGATGGTGTCGCCGCCCAGGCCACCGTCGATCGTGTCGCTGTGGTCGCCCCCATTGATGGTGTCGGCGCCGATGCCGCCATCGATGGTGTCGTTGCCGGACCCACCGTCGATGATGTCGTTCCCGTTGTTCCCCTCGATGATGTCCGGACCGTTGCCGCCGTTGATGATGTCGACATCTGGACCGCCGCAGATATTGTCCGCACCCTGGTTGCCGTTGATGGTGTCCGAACCTGAATACGTGTTTCCAACGTGGTCACCCCAGAGTTCGTCCCTGTAGTAAGAGTTTGTCGACGTCGAGCCCCAGATGGTGTCATCCCCGTCCAAGCCATAGGCCTGACCATCGAGGATCCGCGTTGTGTGGGCGTCCAGATCGCCGCCCGAGAAAGTGAACTTCAGCGTGTCGTCATAGGGGGTGCCCCAGAGCACGACGGCGTCCAGTAGATTATCGACATCATCGAGCGCACAGCAGAATTTGGTCCCACCACTGTCCTCGCCCCAGGCGGTAAACTGCCCCTCACCGCCATAGTCGTAGACGGCCTTCATGGACACACTGTAGGCATCGGCCTCGTTCAGGTCGTTGCCAGCACAACTGAATTCCCCTTGATTGGCCAGATTCGTCCATACGCATACGTCTGTACCGCCAACGGAGCAATCTTCGCCGACATATCCGGACGGCGCGTTGTCGTTCACCCCTCCCCCACAATTCACCACCGTGTTCGCAGCCAACGCGGTTTCTCCCCCCCCCCACAAGTATCAGAACGGCTGT
>Ga0315336_1003248_pt1 | contig 22162 bp, 21 predicted proteins | sample ASW5metaG_FD_204512 | JGI IMG/M metagenome (GOLD analysis project Ga0315336, IMG submission 204512) | Ammonia-oxidizing marine archaeal communities from Monterey Bay, California, United States - ASW #5 | ecosystem: Environmental > Aquatic > Marine > Intertidal zone | place: USA: California... | reverse complement strand
AAACCGAATAGGGTATCAAACTACGAAACAACTCAGCATCACAGCCGTCGCTGCAAAGAAAGCATATTTTCATTTTTCCGAATGAAGTATTTCAAATATAGTTTTTCCTATACCTATATTTTTTGCAGTTTTTTTCTATTAGTGAGTTACTTAAGGGTATTAAACCCGCATTTTATAATACAAAATCCAATAATAAAATTATATTTACCAGTTTTATTTCAGACATTTTATGAGTCATTTATACATGAGTTTAAAACCTTGTTTTACAATGTAATCAATGACATTTACTTCTGAAACCCCATATCATTTATATGGTATTTGTATATGGGGAGTAAGTAAAGCATGCCAACTGAATTACACGCTCACGACATTGAATTCAAGGATAATACAGACGATGCGGTGGGGAAAGTCAATTTCCTCCATGTCGCCCAAGTTGATGAATATAGCCAGTTTCTTGAAGCAATCAATAACTCTATTGTCTATTATCAAACCATATTCGACGTCCAACGCCAAGTCGGCATTGGCGCCGAAGCACTGATACGCACAAAAACGTCTTATAAGGGTATGTCCTATACGCATCTTATTCAATTCGCGCAAGACAATGACTTTGTCCCGCGGATAACGGAAGTCGTCTTGAAGGACATTTTATCTCGGGTGCGGACAGAAACGCGCTCACTTGGAGCGATTGGTCAATATGGGAAGACAAACCAAACATCAGAGGGCTACGTCTATACGATTAATATTTCCCCGGCTTGTCTGGAAGACCAGGTTTGCATTGACTTAATCAACCAATTCCTATTTGTTGCATCGAACAGGTTTAAGTTGATTTTGGAGCTCTCTGAATGCAACGCATTTCCCTGTGAGCTGCTAGAAGAATTTTATGACCGGATAGGGCGTGACCATCGGGTAAAGTTTGCCATTGACGATTTCGGCGTCGGGCAGTCCCGATTTGAAAACCTGGATTCTCCGTTGGTTGCCTGGGTTAAAATAGACAGGTCTTTTTTGCCTGTAAAACAAGACAAGGAGAAGCTTCGCACGCTGAGAGCCGTCGTCGAGTTTGCTCAATTCTTCAATTGCGAAGTGGTTGTGGAGGGTATTGAAACAAAAATGCAGTTCGATCTGGTTTCCCGCCTGGAGGGCGTCACTCTGGCTCAGGGGTACCTGTTGGCGCGTCCCGCTCCCTGAAAAATGGAGGCCAAGCTCCTTGATTTTATTGCCTGGAAATCGAGGCGCATTAGCTGCATTCAGGATCCCTTTGAGACGAAATTGCCATGTAGTCCAAAGGGCAACGGATAAGAGGCTTCATACCGTGCCATCGGACCATTCTCAAGTCTTTCAGCGTCAAAGATGTTCACCGACGTCCGGCGCTTCTTAAAGTCAAGAGATGTCCCAACGAGCCAACCCTGTCCCTCTTGATCACTCCGAGGATCGGGAACAAAGACATGCTCTTCCGCCTGCTCGTGGGGCCCGAACTGGAAGTAGGTTAACGCGCCTGTCTCCTGATCAAGCTTGCATACCCTGTTAAATCCGGCCTGGGAGAGCTCGCCACTGGATTTCATCAGGAAATTGAAGCGGGCGCGCCTTCCTTGGCTGCGATCATCTATACGCGGGAATTCCGATGCGGCAGCCTCGGGGACTTCCTCATAGGCGAAACTACCTTTGATGGGGTGCAGTCGTGCCGACATAAATCTGGATCCGACGGTCCCAATGTCACGACCGCGCATAATATTCCGAAAGCCCTGGGTCATTACATCAGGTGTTTGATACATGGGACAGCTAAAGGCTATGGATCCATCTGGTTCATCATGAGCATTGGCGAAATGAAATACCCAGAAAGGCGGGATGTCAATTTCGCGCACATTGGAGAGATCATTCTTATCAACAACAAGGGCGACCCCGCCTCGTTCCGGGCGCCATTCAAATCGATCCAGGAAGCTGCCTTGCCGATCAGAAACGTGGTGGAAAGGCGGGAGGATGAAAACCAGATGCTTTTCCGTAATCATGAAATCATGAACCATGGAAGAATAGGGAAGCTTGATGAGATTTACATTTTTCAAATTTCCCTGGAGACCAATTTGGTAGATAACCAACGCCCCAAAGGAGGTAGCATAACCAAAATTCCATAAAGTCCCGTTCACATCTCGTCGCGGATGCGCACTGAAAGGCAGCCCTTTTGTCTCGGCACTCCAGGTTTTTAACCCCAGTGTCTCCAGGGTATCAGGATCTAGCCGGTAGGCTGAGCCGCCTTCCCACAAAGCCAGTAATTCGCCGCCATGGGTAACTACGTTAATATTTGCCACATTAACAGCGTCATTATTTACCGGGGAGCGCATGGACGGCAACGCGGTCCCAAAGCCTTGCTCGATTGCATGGCCGGCAGCGGCTTCCGATTGAAATTTTGCCGTCCGGACAAATCGTCCTTTATGCGTTACGCCCCCATCGCCAAACTGAAAAGCATTGACCAGACCATCGCCATCAAACCAGTGATGATAGCGCATGTCTCCGACAACATGCTGTGCCGGGCCATTTCGATACAGCACGCCCCGAAGGTTGTCCGGAATCTCGCCTGTTTGCGTAAGGGTTGTTTCTTCGAAATCATCTCCAGAAACACCCTCATAGCCAAGCAACCAGGGTTTCTCTTTCAGGGCCTTTGAGAACTCATTTTTCCAGCTCTCTCCGGCCACGACATTTGAAATTCCCGTCACGGTTCCCATGGCCAACGAGCTTGCGAATATCTTCAGAAAATTCCGGCGATTCATACCTGCTCACCTCTGTGTTAGGACTGGATCAGTATTGGATACTTACGGCGTTCGTCGCATTGGACGATCCAATCACGATGGCCGCATCCGTAAAGGAAGGTGGGCCCAAAGAGCCCCGCGCGTCATTGGAAAAGCCATAACCTTCTGTCGGAATACCGAATAAGTTTGAGTCCAGTTCTTCATTGCCATTTTCATCATGGAATAAAGTCACTGCATAATTTCCAGGTTGCAAACCCGGGAAAACAAAGACAAGGGCTCCTTCTAAAGCATTTTGAGCCTGTACTGCAACCGGCTTCCCTTCCTTCGGAAATCCCTGATCACCGTCATACAGAGCAATACGTACTGTACCATCCGAACTGCGAACACCTTGTACATTCACCGTTAAATCAGCAGCGGCAGCTGAAGAAACGGCATATGCACTCATCCCGGCCAAAACGAGCAGTGAGCGTGAAAGTCTCGATATTCTGAATCTGTTACGTTGTTTCATTTTCCAACTCCTCGATTGTTGCATCACACCAGGAAATCAAGCTCCTGGTTTGACTCAGTCCAAAACTTAATGTCATGCGCCAATATCGGGCTTTCGTGGTGTCCTTTGCCAGCTCGGTTAATTGCGCGTCGATCCGTTTATATTTTTCCAATGTGGCCATAGCCTCGGCTCTCGCACTCCGGCAATGGGCGAGGACGTCCGCCTTATTTCCTTCTGACGCAAAAAAGACTTTCAGCAAAAGCTCGTTTCGGGGTGGACGGCTTGCGGGAGCCTCCGACACCCAATGTCGAAGCGCTTGGCGCCCTTCATCCGTAATCGCGTAAGTCCTTTTCGACCGACCTTCGTTGGCCGCAGCATTGATTTCCTCAATCAAACCTGACTGATGTAAGTCGCGCAGATGTGGATAAAGCTGCCCGAAACTTTCGCTCCAAAAATTCTCGAGGCTGCCTTCGATTTCCTGTTTAATCTCATACCCCGACATCGGCCGCCACGTCAGCAGTCCAAGCAATGGTATGGAAGAACGTTTAAGTGCCATTCGGTTTCCATATATCTTATAGATATATCTATTAGATATAAAATCTACAAAACGTCAATAGGCCAAAACCAGTTTATATGTGCGTTTGATCACATAAAGGAGAGGAACCTGAGCTAGTCAGTTTTCAATGAAATCATCTTGGCATAATTGTCGGCGACCACACGGGCATCTGTTTTTTTCATTACAACGCTCGCCAACTCACTCAAATTAAGGACGGTACTTCCTTGAAAAATCTTCATAATATCAACATCGAACGCCAAGACTGCAGCACTGGTGTCCAACTCATTCTGCGGTATCTTGAAACTCTGAGTTCGGAGGTTTTCGCTAAATCCCACATGATAAACAATCGGCTTTCTCGCCTCGCCCATCAACAAGCTTCCTTCCACGAGCACGAATTTATACCCGACCTCCCAGTTCCACGCCATTTTCCCATTTGGATCAAGATCGCCCTGCCATTCTCGGGTTAGATTAGCCTCTTCATCAACTCCAACTGAGAACCGGATTTTCGAATAATTTCTCCTGGGGATCTCAGGCAGCTTCACCGTGTAGCTTTTTGCATCATCATCGAATCGGGCTAAATGATAGCTCTCGGTTTCCCGATAGTCGCCTTCAGCCGAAGTTAGAACAATATTGCTAAGATAAAAGCGGAAATCTCTTACCTTGAATCGGCCCGGACCACCCGGGTTTTCATACAAATATTCATTGAACACCAAGGGTTCGGAACCAGCAGTGGCCGTGAAGACAAGCTCCAGATCCGATTTGCGGTTGTCGAGATGATACTGCAAAGCCCCGCCACCCACCAAAAGAATTGCAAGGATTAATCCGCCAATCCTTAATGCCGATCTAGTCATAATTATTTCTTCTCAAATGGGTTGGAGAATTTCTCATCACTTACAAAATCTTCATCGGTCAGAGTATGCAGAAACGCAATAATTGCCTTTCTCTCTTTTGGATTAAGGCTCAAGCCGATAGAGGTTCCGTCTGTGATTTCAATGTTGTTCGCTTCAACTATCAATGGATCCAGCGTGCTGCTGATTATTACACCTCCGTTATAGTGTTCAAGCACAGCTTCAAGCGTTGGCAGCCGACCGTCATGCATATAGGGCGCGGTTAAGGCAATGTTGCGCAGCGTTGGAACTTTGAAAAGACCTTTATGGTCCGGATTTCCAGTGACGGCTTGAAGTCCAGCTTGCAAATCATCCTCACCATCCAAACCATTATTTGAAAATCCATCGTAAGCATCTTTAAAACCGCCTGTCAGGAATTGGCTATGGCAGTCGACACAATTTCCACCCCGTTTGCTCACCTTCACGTCCGGATGAGCGACAAAGAGCTTTCGACCAAGTTCTTCTTCGTCGGTCAACGTCAACTCTCCACGAAGAAATTTGTCATATCTGGAATTCTGCGAAATCAACATACGCATAAAGGTTGATAAGGCCTTCGCAATATTTTCCGCATTCACATCATCATATGCTCTGGCGAAATCCTTTTCGTATTCCGGATCGGCAGCAAGCTCAATAACCAACTGCTCCAAGTCTTGATCCATTTCGTCGGGGTTTTGGATTGGCAAAAGAGATTGTGCCTCCAAAGTTGGGCTTCTGCCATTCCAGAAAAAATGTCGGGGGCCCCACAAAAGATTGGAAAGCGACATACTACTAAAAGGAAGTTCCACTCCGGAAACACCGACAGCACGGCTTCGCCCATCGGTAAACGCCAGCGCTTGTATATGACAACTGGAACAGGAAATCTGATTGTTTCCCGATAGACGAGGGTCATAAAACAGCTTTCGACCAAGCTGAAACGCGTCCTCGGTTAGCGGGTTATCTTCCGGTATATTGAACCGGCCAAAAATAAAGGGAGCAGAAAAGTTTCTGATGGCTGCGGGAGAATATTGCCACACAGCTTGCCCCCAGTAAATTGAGCCAGCAACTCCTAAAGCGCCGACGACAAGAATTACTATCCATTGCCGACGGGTTAACAATTTTCAGTCTTATTCTGGCTAGTGGTGGTGGACAAACCCGGAACTGAACAAACCTTCAATATTGTCGATCCCCTTATTGTATTTTTCCCGAAAATTAATCGTCCCCAAATTCTCACCTGTCTCCAGATCATGGACTGTTACCGAATGTGCATTAACGCTGGCAATAAAGTCGATATCAGTGGGATCATTGTCCGCCGCGTTCCCCAAATTAAGCAAATTATTCTGTATAGCAACCAGTTTCCGGCCAGATTTTGATGTAAAGAAAATCATATGATGAGCGCCAGCTTCCGCCACAATATCCGGCCCCGACGACACGAGATCCGGGAGCTTCGCCAATTCATACCTTTTTACGACGCCGGGCAAAGCATGGCTGATAAACAACTCTGTTTCGTTTCCATAAAATTCCAGCGGGACGCCGGTTCCGCTTTTAACACCATCATAAACAACTTCCGGCGCACCAAAAGACTTGTCAGCTTCATTATAGGGTATGCGCCAGGTTTCGAAGCCAAACATTGTATTCACCAGAACCGCCGGCTGTACGCCTGCAACAATATCCGGCCGAATAAATACCACTTCTACCGGCGACGAAGGAAACCCGACGGGTTTCGCCGCCTCAACAACTATTGTCTCAATGGCTTCAAACTTGTTGAGATCGATAACAGTTATGGAATTTCCCACACCCGTTGCCAGATCAGGATGAATTGTCGAGGACACAATCATCCGGTCTCCATAAGCAGAAATGCCATGGGGATACATGATAAAGGGCTTGCCGTCGCCAACTTCGCTTTTACGGGCTTCGATAATCTTGATTACGGCATTCGTCTGGGGATCAAAAACTCCGATAGATCCACCATCGGCTCCTCCGGTACCACCCATAAACGTTACGAACATATAGTCTTTGCCATTGACGCTATGCCACATGATATCTTCGCCGACCATCTGCCCTTCCGTATCAATACAATCAATCTTGCTAACAACGGGTTTGCCGCTGGCGTCCCGATTCAATCCAATTTCGGCAAAGCTGCACTTCGGATCCAGGCCAGTCGCGTATAGTCGTCCGGCGGGGCTGTAATAAAGATGGTGAAGCGGCTGCTCGATATCCGGCTGATCAAATTCATCAAGAATGTCGCCAAAATTTTCCGATTCCGGATCCATCTCCACAATGGCAATACTGTGCTTGGTATCAAGGGTTGGAAGCCCACGCAAAATAACGACAGCGTGACTTTCTTCGCGAACCGAATTCGCGGCGCTAGCTGATAACGACCAAACAATCGACATCACTAAAGCTATTATAAAGGAACCAATTATTGATCGGCTTTCAATTTTTTTCATTTTAGATACCCCCCCCAACATTATATTTATAATATCTAATTCAATTTATTATAATACTATATATGGAGCCCTATTTATAGAGAATAAGTCGATTTTTTTGATCAAAGTCTAGAGGTTGATCAAATCATTCAATAGTTTCGACTACAGAAACTTTCTTCCAGAAAAGATTGTGTCGCCCGAAATAACTGATCGCGGCGACGTTCGATTAAAGCCGAATGGGTCGTCTTCCCGACAATCGTATATCGACGATGGGGCGTGTTAACAAGTTGATTGTAGAGAGTAATCGCACCCTCCGGCGAGGTCTCGATGTCCTTCTCACCAACGATGATCAATGTTGGGACTTTAATTTCAGCTGGATCATATTGAAAGATACCTTGCGACCAACGACAAACCTTGTCATCAACGACACCCGTCGGTGCCCTCAATAAGGGCGGTTCATGGTCATCGGAATTAGGGTCACTGGCAATAGCCTGGGCAAGCCATTGCTGCTGCCAGTCGGGTTCTATGATGTCTTTTATTTCGATTGAAGTAAGTCCGTGTTCCCAGCGATCCTTTATCGAGTTCGCATCGACATAGCGATAAGCTGACGTTGGCCTTTCACTCCCGATCAGGGAGGCACCGGAATTAAGCATACTTGTTCCATACAGGGCAAGTCTCTCGACTTTGCCATTGTTCCTGGCCGTATAAGCACCTGTAATCAGGGTTCCCCACGAATACCCTAACAACTGCACCTTTTCGAGATTGCGTTTTTCCAAAATGAAATCGACCATTACGGCGAGATCGGCCACCGCGACGTCCGTATGTACAATGGGCCCATTTGCTTCTGCGGGCTCAGACATTTCTGAGGGTCGATCAGATCGCCCGTATCCCCTGATATCCATTAGCCAGCAATCGAAACCCGCTTCCACCAAAGTATCCATCCATGAATATCCTCCGGCGGCGAAATCAAACGTCACAGACGAGGGGTAGGTTGCGCCATGGACGAACAACAGTGTCCGATCCGGTATTCCGAGTAGGGTGTCCGGGCGCCGTTTGTTACGCAGATATATGGAAATCCCCGGATCTTCAGTGGGAACCATGAATTCTTCAATGATCTGATCCTTCATGGTTCGCTCCTCGCCCTACTGCTGCACTCTACCACATATCATGCTTTTGCGCCTCTGCGCGTCCGACGACCATATGATGGACTTCATCGGGACCATCCGCAAACCGAAGGTGACGCTGATTAGCATACATTGCGGCAAGCGGTGTCCACTGCGACACGCCTGTTGCGCCATGCATTTGGATTGCCTGATCGATGATCACGCAGACTTTTTCCGGCACCATTGCCTTCACCGCACTGACATAAACACGGGCTTCTCTATTGCCGAGCACGTCCATCGCTTTTGCCGCTTGCAGGACCATCAACCGCATGGCGTCAATTTCAATTCGAGCCCGTGAAATGACTTCAACATTCTTGCCAAGTTTCAATATCGTTTTGCCGAAAGCTGTGCGGCTGCCGGCCCGATTGACCATCAGTTCCAACGCTTTTTCAGCCTGGCCCAGTGATCGCATGCAATGATGGATACGCCCCGGCCCCAACCTGACCTGAGAAATTTCAAATCCGCGCCCTTCGCCCAGCAACATATTCTCTTCCGGGACCCGTACATTATTGAACTTGATATGCATGTGACCGCGCGGGGCATGATCCTCGCCAAAAACCTGCATGCCTTCCAGAATTTCGACGCCTGGTGTGTCGATCGGCACCAGTATTTGCGACTGCTGTTTGGAGGCCGGTGCATCCGGGCTGGTTTTGACCATCGTGATCATAATCTTGCACCTTGGATCGCCCGCGCCTGAAATATAAAATTTCTCGCCATTGATGACCCATTCACCGTTCTCGAGAACCGCTTGTGTAGCCACGTTTTTCGCATCGGAAGAGGCAACACCCGGTTCCGTCATGGCATAGGCGGACCGGATCTCACCGTTCAATAACGGCTTCAACCATTGTTCCTTTTGTGCGGGCGTTCCAACCCGCTCCAAAACTTCCATATTCCCCGTATCAGGCGCGCTGCAGTTCAAGGTTTCAGACGCCAGACTATATTTACCAAGCTCCGAGGCGATATAGGCATAATCAAGATTGCTTAACCCTTCACCGGTATCCGCATCGGGCAGGAAGAAATTCCATAATCCGGATTCCTTGGCTTTCGCTTTGGCGCCGTCGAGCAATTCAAGTTGACGAGGGTGCCAGCTCCAGCGGTCTTCCTTCCCTTCATTCAATGCAAAGAATTCTTCCGTAATGGGCGCAACATTTTCCTCAATATGCTTTTGCAAAGCATGAAGTAAGGGACGCGCTTCTTCTGACATAGCTAGATTGAACAATTCCTGGTCGTTTCCCGACATATTTTTAATCCTCATTGTTAAAGGTTGATTGCAGCCGATGCTGCGTTCGTTGATCCCATCTGTCAACTGCCATTCCCTTAAAAAGAAACATGACAATTGCCAAAGTGTTTATAAAGGTCCAGTGAGAGTAGCGCGTTGGGACAATTCAATCCAATTGCCATCGGCATCGCGGATAAATCCATACCGAACGGTTGTGCCAAGTGTTTTCGGCGCCTGCCCACTGTCCCCACCAAGACCGATGACAGTGTCATACTCCCGATCCGCGTCGTAAATTTGTGCTGTTAAATAACGATATCCTTTTGCGACCTGCTGAACATCCTTGGTTGCCTCGGCATCTAGCTCACCAATTATGACACTGTCACCGCAGGCGTAAGCGTGGTCTCCTGCTTCCGGTTTTGATGGCAGAGATAAAATTCGGCCGTAAAAGTCATCGAATGTTGCCAAATTTCTTACCTTTACCCGAATACCAATCCCGGAAATCCCCAAATAATTAGGTGGGACCAACGACACAGCATTTCCGTCCGGATCCAAATAGCTCTCAGGTTCAGCAAGTGTGTCACAAGCTAATAAAAGTTCTCTGTAACCTGCCGCAGGCGCAACCGGCAACGGGTCACGGGCGTGATTTATTTTCAGAATGGATCCTGTCGGTCCGCCCCCCAGAAAATGGCGATGTTGTTGAACGCCACCTCCCAATTTCCCCATATGATCGAAGGATAGGCCAATTTCAGTTTGCCAGAATTCCAGCATGGCCTCCCGATTATTCGTATACAGGCCAATATCCAGATGTTGTTTCGCGAGTTTTATGGCAGTCTCCTTTTTTAAGCCGATTAGAGACTTTTTCGCCCAAGAAAGAAACCCCGTTTATATTTTTTCGGAAGGAATGAGAACGTGAAACCACTTAAAGCAAAACTTGTTCACCCTTTAAGTCTGGAGTACTCTCAATCCCGTAATCGCCTGTAATTAAAAACGATCTGGGCTTGCCCAAAGAAAAGGAGCGCGATGTGGCTTTGATAGAGGCGATCGAAAAATCTCATAGATCCATGGTGGCAGGTCGCGATGTTCCCTGGCTGCTTGATCAATGGGTGAGCCGCAATCCTGAAAAACCGTTTTTGATTTGGGAACCGTTTGACGGACAGACCAGAACTTATACCTATGCCGAATTCGGGCAGAAGGTGGATGCTGTTGCCAGCGCATTATATGCGAAAGGGATCGCTGTCGGGGATAGTATTCTTATCCGTTTGGACAATAGTCCCGAGTTCGTAATTGCCTGGTTTGCCTGTGTCAAAGTTGGCGCCATTGCTGTCTCTACCAATACGCGATCCGTTGCCCGAGATATGAGCTATTTTGCTGATCATTCCGGTGTCGTTGCGGCAATCACACAGCCCTGCTTCGCAAAACTGGTTTTTGATACGGCGCCAAATATCAATTTTCTCGTCCTGACCGACAATGACGCTGGCGAACCGGCACCAATACCCGATGACATCCCGCATCTGGCCTTTTCTGATTTGCTGGAAACTGACAATAATTTTCCAGCGCGGCCCACCGATCCACATGCCGACTTAAGCGTCCAATTCACCTCCGGCACGACGTCTCGGCCAAAAGCCGTTTTATGGACCCACGCAAATGCCATCTGGGGCGCCCAAATGAATGCGGCGCATATGCGCCTTCGTGACGACGATATCACCCAGATTATTCTACCGTTATTTCATACGAATGCTCAGTCATATTCGATGCTGGCGACGTTATGGGTCGGCGGAACGATTGTTGTACAACCGAAATTTTCTACATCGCGCTTTTGGGATGTCGCGCGCAGGAATAAATGCACTTGGGCATCCCTCATACCCTTTTGTGTAAAAGCCTTACTTGCTCAGGACCCGCCGCCTGACCATAGTTTTCGCTTTTGGGGGCCGGCAGTGCGCATGAAAACAGTCGAGGAAACATACGGCATCAAAACACTGGGTTGGTGGGGTATGACGGAAACAATCACTCAAGGAATATTTGGCGACATCGATCAACCCGGCCCTGATCTGGGAATCGGGCGGGTTGCGCCGGGATATGACATTGAAATTCGAGATGAAAATGGCGATTTTATTACACCGGGGACACGCGGTCTGCTCTTCATTCGGGGTGTCCGCGGCGTCAGCTTGTTTAAGGAATATTATGGCAATGATGACGCGAATGCCAAGGCCTTTGATGACGACGGATGGTTTGAAACAGGGGATCTCATTGTCATGGATGAAGAGGGGAACCTGTTTTTTGGAGACCGGGAAAAAGATATGTTGAAAGTCGGCGGCGAAAACGTTGCCGCGTCGGAAATCGAAGCCATCATTATCGAAACTGGCTGGATTAAAGAATGTGCCGTCGTCGGTCAAAAGCATTCAATGCTGGATGAAGTGCCCGTCGTCTTTGTCATACCAGATCCTTCAGCACCGTCAGACCTTGCCGCGCAACTCGTAAATGTCTGCACGGAAAACCTCACAGATTTCAAAGTGATCCGCGATGTGATAATTGTAGATGAGTTTCCTCGCTCCACTTTAGAGAAAATTGCCAAGAACGAATTACGCGAACGCCTGCCGACAATTGAAGCCTGAAAGGAACTGTAATGGACGAAATCTGGCAATGGGGCGCCGTTAGAACGGCAGCAGCTATCCGCAATAAAGACATTAGTGCCAAAGACGCCGTTGGCGCCGCCTTATCGCGCATGGAAAAAATGAACGGCAGTGTTAATGCCGTAACAGTCGATATGTCGAAGGAAGCTCGTAAAGCTGCGGACGCGGCGGATGCAATGCAAGCGACGGGCGTCGCCACCGGCCCGTTGCATGGCGTTCCAATCACAATCAAGGAAAATGTCGATCAAGCCGGTTTTAGTACGCCAAACGGGATTCCCGATCTCGACAAAATAATCGCGAAAGAAGATTCCCCTGTCGTTTCAAACCTCCGAAAAGCCGGTGCAATTATCATTGGCCGAACAAATACGCCAGAATTCAGCTACCGTTGGTTTACGGACAATCCTTTGCGCGGTAAAACCTTGAACCCGTGGGACCATGACATCACGCCTGGCGGCTCGTCCGGCGGCGCATCCTCGTCCGTTGCCCTGGGCATCGGCGCGATGGGACATGGCAACGATCTTGGGGGTTCCCTGCGGTATCCGGCTTATGCCTGCGGTGTCACAACAATTCGTCCCAGCATGGGCCGCGTTCCCGCCTACAACCCGACCGGCGCGGAAGAGCGCCCGCCAATGGTCCAGTTCATGTCCGTGCAAGGCCCTATCGCCAGAGAGGTACGGGATGTACGGTTGTCTCTTGAGGCTATGATGCAGCCCGACGCCCGTGATCCCTGGCATACAGCAGCGCCCCTGGAAGGTCCGCGCCTGGAAACACCGATCAAAGTCGCCCTGACTAAAACACCGGCGGGCATTCCCTGCCACCCAATTGTCGCAAAAGCCGTTGATGAAGCGGGGCGTCTATTATCCGCTGCCGGCTATGACGCGGAACTGATCGATCCGCCACTTGTTGCAGAAATCGCCGAATCCTGGCGGAGCCTGTTGATGACGGATACCCAAGTCATGAGCGAAACCGCCATGCGATCCATGGGCTCAGAGGATTTTATTCGCGTCCTTGACGGATATCTGGCGGCCTCCAACGCACGGGATCTCGAAGGCCAGACGCGGGCGCTGGCAGATCGCACCCGGCTACTTAGAGCCTGGTCCGTTTTTATGGCAGAATATCCTCTGGTCGTCGCCCCCGTCTCTCAGACACCGCCCTTTCCACAAGATGCAGATCAACAAGGCAATGACCGTATCCGCGAAATGCTGGACGAACAGAGCATGCTGTATGCGATCAATCTTTTAGGACTTCCGGCCGCCGCTGTGCCAACGGGAATCTCCGAGGGCCTGCCCACCGGGGTGCAAATCATCGGCCGACGGTTCCGCGAGGATACCTGCCTCGATGCAGCACAGGTTATCGAAAATTCCGTCGGCATTTTGGCCCATCAATTATGGGCGCGGGAATAGTAGACATCACTCTACCACTTGATCGTTTCACCGACGATCATGGTTGAGAATTCGTCGTCCGACAAACCATGCTTCGTTCGTTGCGACTTAAGCTCAACCTGAGGATCAATAGGCCCTTCCGCGGTTAGCGGAAATGTTCCCCAATGCATGCCGATACTTTTGGTTGCTTTAAGATCCTGATGAATAAAAATCGCCTCTTCCGGATTGACATGGTAGGTTTTCATAAAGGAGCGTGGCGCATATCCACCAATGGGGATGAGGGCTAAATCAACTCCTCCCGTTGCCGCACCGATTTCCTTAAACTGGACGTCGTTATAGCCCGTATCGCCGCCGAACCACATCGTCCGATCCCCAAAATCCAGATACCAGCTCGCCCACAAGGTTTCGTGGCGATCGCCTAATCCGCGAGCTGACCAATGTTGTGAGGGCATTGCCTGAACAGTGACACCGTCCAGATCAGTCCGATCCCACCAATCATGCTCCTGGATTCTCTCAGCCCGAATGCCCTGCTCCAGGAACCAGGACTTAAGTCCCAAAGGCACCAAATACATGGGCGTATTGCCCAGTCGCCCGACGGTTTCACTATCCAGATGGTCATAATGGTTGTGACTGATAATGACATAATCGATGTCGGGTAAAACATCATAGTCAACGACATGCTTGATGTAGCGTGCTGGGCCGGCGAAGGACACCGGTGATGCTCTGTCTGCGAATATGGGATCTGTCAGGATATTTATTCCGTTTTTTTGTATTAGAAAGGTGGAATGACCCAACCAACTGACCTTACTGGGCTCTTCGGTATTCTTAACCAAATCAATATCCAGATCCTTGACAGTAATTTCCGCCGAACGGCTTTCATGGTCTGCCCACTCAACATCGGTGAAAAATCGCATATAGAGAAAATCAAAAAAACTTTTATCAGGATGCTCGACATATAAATTGCGATATCCTTCTGCTGTATGATGCGGTGGTTTTTTACTGTCCGCCGTCGTTTGGCTGCTCGTTTCGCAGGCTGCTAGAAGCAGTGAAGCCATCACTGCGATCAAGACCGTACCGTTAACTATTTTTTTGAAGGACAGCTAGCGAGAATTTTCATTATTTGTTGAACCAGATCATTCGAATTTTTGGTTGATTTACGAAATAGGGATTAATCAAGATCATTACCACAAAATTTTCACATCTATTGGTTTTCAAGTCATGCATAGGTATTAAATTTTCCAGTTCCAGGAGTGAGGAATTTTCTGGACCTTCACCTAACGATTGTTAGAATGCACCAAAACAAAATGCCAGGAAGGTGTCCTAATGAATGTTGAAGAAGCAATCCGTTCTCGAAAATCTATTCGGGCTTTCACGGATCAAGCAGTCCCACAGGAAACTATTGAAAGAATTTTGAAGCTGTCTCAACAGGCACCGAGCGGCACCAACACGCAGCCATGGCATACGTATGTCTGCACTGGTGCAGTGAAAAACGCCATAGCTGATGACGTGTGTACTCTATTTGATCAAGGCAAGGCCGAAAAATACGAGGACTATGACTACTACCCTGCGAATTGGAAAGATATTCATCGGGATCGACGCCGCGGTGTTGGCTGGAGCCTCTATGGCTTACTCGGCATTCAAAAAGGCGATCGCGAAAGGACAATGATTCAGGCCAAGAGAAATTATAAATTTTTTGACGCCCCGGTTGGCATATTTTTCACGATGGATGCTTATCTTGGCAAGGGAAGCTGGTCAGATGTCGGGCTATATATGCAAACTGTTATGCTCGCTGCAAGAGGCGAAGGACTGCATACCTGCCCGCAAGCTGCCTGGATTTCTTTTCAGGAACCAATCTTCAGGCACTTCAATATCCCTGACGACCAGGTACTGGTTTCGGGAATGGCTCTAGGATATGAAGATACCAACGCCATTGAAAATACGCTCGTCAGTGATCGAGAAGATGTTGCCAATGTCGTCCAGTACAAGGGTTTCGGCTAAACCGATATTTTGTTCGTACTCTAAATTATTGAACTGCTTAAGAGTCTAGAAATGCCTTCAATGCGGATAAATATATGGGATCGGATAATGGCAATGAATGGCCACCGGTCCCGAAGATAACGAGCTGACTATTTTTGTTTTTCAAGTATTTTTCCAACGCCTGCCGAAAATTAATGACGGGATCGTCCCGGGTCAAAATGACAAGGCTTTTGGTTTTTGGATGGGCGGGAAGCGTTAGTGCCGCGTAATCTTCAATATGTTCTGGTGTCACGACAAAATGTTCTTGCCGCCTTTCACTATAGTGTTCACCAATAAACTGGCTCAAATCATGTACTGGAGATGTCACAGGATTTACCAGAACCATTTTTTCAATGCCATATTTATTCGCAAAATAGTCAGCCCAGAACCCGCCCAACGAGGTACCCAGGACGAAAACTTTGTGACCTGCCAGATAGCGCGTCCACAAATCATCCAGTTCGCGCTTGTTTCGCTCAACATTCAGGTAACCTAAATTGACCCCAACGACGCTATACTCGTCCGAAAAGGCTTTTTCCAATCTTCTAAAGGTACCATTCGGATGCGCTGACCGAAACCCATGGAACAGCAACAGGACTTTGTCCTTAAAGCCATCTGTATCTTTTGAGAAAATTGTATTCTCTTTAAACATGCCGAACTCGATCGCCACTGCGTCCGCAAGAGGATTGCAAACAAGCAGGATGAACAGGGGCAGTATCTGTAATTTGACAGCCCAGATTTTAAATTTGCGTCGAACTCTCACAACGGATCTCCTAATCGCTTATGGAGAATATATGCTAATGACCCAACAAAAAACAAAGGGGCCAACATTAATATCGGCGGACCGATGATCAGACAAATCAAGCTTATTATTAAATATTTTTTCAACCCTTGAACCATGCGCCAGACAATCATGAGTAATGTGTAGGGGATGAGATAGCAAATAAACCAATAGGGATCATTGCTGAAGGCGACGATGCCGCCGCGTAAATCACTCAATCCTGAAAGAGTGTAGAGCCATATTTCATTGAAATACAAAAGACTATTGATCCAAGTCGCCAAAAAGATCGGAACACCGAGTGGCCCCCGTTCACGTTCAAATACATAATAATCATCATACTGGTAGAATTGTGCGCCCTCTGCATAGCCAATATTATCCAGTAAGGGCACGAAAAAAAGCATTGGTACAATCAGGTAGTATAAACTCCAGAAACGACGAAAAAACAAAACCGGTGCGCTGACCTTGCTCCGGTCAATACTGAGCATAAGAAAATAACCAGAAAGCATAAAAAACACCGGGACAGCAAATCGCGGCGCGGATCCATCGAAACCGGGCAAAGAATAAATTGTAAATTCCTTAAAACTAAAATGACCAAGGACAATGGCCCCCATAGACACGATCTTCACGAAGTTAAGATATTGACTATGCGCTTGTGTCAGCCGTAAAGGAACACGCTCTACGTCAACTTTGACAGGGTATTTTTCGGTGAGAAATGTGAGAGCTTTGGCTTCGCATTTATCATAGGCCGGTTTCATCAGAAAGCACATTTTTCCAAGCAATACGGAAATAGTCAATACAGAAACCAGTAGAAATACCTGATCGAATAGCTCTGTCCGATCGTAGTTCGTAACGGCTGCCAGAAAAAACAAGATTGGGAAATGGAACAAAAAAACGGCCGGGGTATATTTTGCGACGGTACTGATAATTTTTTCGGAGAATGGAAAATCCTTGGTGTCGATAAAAATGTATCGCGACAGAAACAAAAGCGTAAACAAAAAAACCAAATGACCATATTGCAAGAGATATCGTTTGCTCATGCCCAGGTGCTCACGGACGTCGTAGGGTGCAAAGCTCTTCGACCATTGGTATAACACTTCGGCCGATCCGCTAAGGATAAAAGTGCTGTAAGCTACAAGCGTCAACAACGATAGTAGAATTGCATTTCGCCTATTCCTAGTCACCATACGCACAATTGGGTAAGATTGCCCGTCAATCATTCAATGACACTTTCTACCAATTCCTTCGTCAACATCGCTACGGGCTATTCTGTTCTTATATTGTCGCGTTAATGTTATTTTATAACCCATCTTTGGTATGAGGGTACATTTTCCAGATGATGGTGAAAAGACTGGCTGTCCGCGGTTTGAATAGCCACATTCGGCATACCAAATACGCTGGGGTCATCCAGCGTTCCTACTTTAATAAGAACTCCATCAGGGAGGCTCGGCGAAAGAGTCAATAAATGCGTGCCGCATTCCTCACAAAAGACACGCGTCCGGGCGCCTTCCAAATCTGATTTACAAAATTCCTTCGGCTGCCCTTTGGTGAAAGAAAAGCCCACATTCGACATACCCATAACAACATTTGGGTGACCGCCCGTAAAATACTGGCATTGCCGACAATGGCATTGAAGTTTCATCTGGGGCTCACCTTTCGCCCTGTATCTTACGGCGCCACAATAGCATCCTCCCTGAACGTCCATTTATGGTTCTCCCCTTTTAAGTCTTCATTTATTCCAGAGTAATTATGCGCCCACTCTTTGTCTCATGTCTAAGAAAATTCTAACGATCCCGTAATCAAATCACCTAAATCTGGGCCTCCCCCAGTCTAATTTCAAATTTTTCTTGAGCATGTTTCATATTAGTTTACAATTTTCACGAGTTCTGAAATTCTAATATCTTGATCGTGTGAAGGTTTCAGCGGACATTTTCGTTACCGGATAATTTTTGAATGGGCGCATTATTAAAAATCGGTACCAGAAGCGGTAAATCCGGGTATTCTGTTCTTTTTCTCGTTTTACTAACGACGTTATTGACAGGGTGCGGCCTGTTGGAAGGTCCGCTCATTGATACCAAAGGCCCCATTGCTACAGCAGAACGAGACCTGCTTTTTGCCGCCTTTTGCATGATGCTTATCGTCGTGATACCGGTATTTGCCATGACTATCTTCTTCAGTTGGCGATACCGTGAAAACGGTGGCAAAGGGAAACATCGACCGACATGGGCCTCGTCATCATTAATTGAAACTATTGTGTGGCTTGTCCCGATTGCGATTATCGTAACCCTTAGCTATTTAGCCTGGACCTATACCTATAAACTGGATCCCTTCCGCAGCCTTAAATCAGATGTGCCAGCGATCAATGTCCAGGTAATCGCGCAGGACTGGAAATGGCTATTTATCTATCCTGATTATAACATTGCCAGCGTAAACGAGCTGGCGTTCCCCAGTAACAGACCCCTGAGCCTGGAAATCACGTCAGATACGGTCATGAATTCTTTCATGGTGCCTGCCCTGGGCGGACAAATCTATGCCATGGCGGGAATGACCACGCGGCTCCAGTTATTGGCGGATGAAAATGGCAGTTTTACCGGGCGCAACACTCAGTATAGTGGCGACGGTTTTTCCGATCAGGATTTTCAGGCAGTGGCTATGACAGAGCAGGATTTCGACTCCTGGGTGGCTGCCCGGAAACAATCAACCGAACAACTGGATGGCGCCAGATACCTCAAGCTCGCTGCAAAAAGCGTCGCACATCCTGTGGAATATTTCTCTAATGTCGTCCCCAATTTATTCAAAGGCATAATTGCTAAATATACGTCTCGTGCTTGCCCGGGCGATAGCGACAGCATTCAAATGATCTGCCGGGAGAACCAATAATGCTTGGAAGATTAACCGTTGATGCTCTTCCCCTGTACAGCTGGGTTGCCATGGGCGGCGCAGCCGTCACCATCTTAGGGGGCGTCGCTGTTTTCTTGCTGGTTACCTGGCTCGGTAAATGGCGTTATCTCTGGACAGAGTGGCTGACAAGTGTTGATCATAAACGTATCGGCCTGATGTATATCATTCTGGCTGTCGTGATGTTATTGCGCGGATTTGTTGATGCCCTCATGATACGGGCGCAACAGGCCTTCGCCGTCAATAATGAAGGCTATTTACCCGCAGATCATTTCGACCAGATTTTTTCGTCGCACGGAACGATTATGATTTTCTTCGTGGCGATGCCATTTCTTGCCGGGCTAATGAATGTCATCGTGCCGCAACAAATCGGCGCAAGAGATGTTGCCTTCCCTTTCCTCAATTCCCTGAGTTTTTGGCTGACGACGTCGGGTGCCGGCCTCGTCCTCATCTCGCTGGTTATCGGGAAATTTTCGACAGCTGGCTGGACCGGATACCCGCCCTATTCCGGCATCGAATATAACCCGGGCGTCGGTGTGGATTACTGGATTTGGGCGCTTTTGATCTCCGGTGTCGGGAGTACGCTCACGGGTATTAACTTCATCGTCACAATATTGAAGAACCGGGCCCCCGGGATGAAGCTGATGCGGATGCCCTTATTCACATGGACGTCGCTTTGTAGCAGCATCCTGATTGCTGCCACCTTCCCTGCGCTGACAGTGGCCGTCGGGCTGCTATCGCTTGATCGGATATTTGGCATGCATTTCTTCACCAATGGTGATGGCGGTAATATGATGAATTTTGCCAATTTGATCTGGATCTGGGGACACCCGGAAGTCTACATTCTGGTATTACCTGCTTTTGGAATTTTTTCAGAAGTCGTCGCCACGTTCTCACGCAAAGCTTTGTTCGGTTATAAATCCCTCGTGTACGCCACGGCCTGCATTGCAATTCTCTCAGCCACTGTCTGGTTACATCACTTTTTTACGATGGGATCGAGCGCAAATGTGAACGCTTTCTTTGGCATGGCAACAATGATTATTGCCATCCCAACCGGTGTGAAGATATTCGATTGGCTGTTCACCATGTATGGAGGAAAGATCCGTTTTCACACCTCCATGATGTTTACCGTTGGCTTCCTCATTTCCTTCGCTATCGGCGGCATGACCGGCGTTTTGCTGGCGCTGCCACCGGCCGACTATCTCATGCATAATTCGTCGTTCCTGGTTGCCCATTTCCACAACGTTATTATTCCTGGTGTCCTGTTCGGATATTTTGCCGGTGTTCAGTATTGGTTTCCGAAGGTCTTTGGTTTTACACTCGACGAAAAATGGGGCGCACGTGCTTTCTGGTTATGGCTTATTGGGTTCTGGATCGCCTTCATGCCCCTGTACGCGCTGGGGTTCCTTGGCATGACACGTCGGATGGAGCATTATGATAACCCCGAATGGCAACCGTATCTTATCGTCGCTGCCCTGGGCGCTGTTATCATTCTTGGTGGTGTTTTTTGTAACCTCATGCAGCTCGTCGTCAGCTTTCGAAATCGCAAGGAAACAGAAGACGTAACCGGCGATCCCTGGGACGGGCGCACGCTCGAATGGGCCACCTCGTCGCCGCCCGCGCCCTATAATTTTGCAGTTATCCCAGAAGTGAAAGGCTTGGATGCATTTTATATCATGAAAGAAGAGGGAGCGGCCTATACGCTACCTGATCATTTCGAAGATATCGAAATGCCTAACAATACATCCTTTGGAGTTATTATCGGCGGACTCAGTTTCGTTATCGGATTTGCCATGATTTGGTATATTTGGTGGCTGGCCATATCTGCCTTTATCGGCGTCCTTTGTTGTGTAATCATTCGAAGCAGCATGGATGACACAGATCACATCATTCCCGCAGCCGACGTCGAAAAACTGGAAAGGGCTCGTCTTGCAACCCTCTCTCAGTCTATTTCGGGGAAGGGTTGATATGACAATGAATATGCAATCCGCAAAAGAGCAATCCAAGCAGTTTCAATCAAGAGATTTTGGCTTCTGGCTATATTTGATGACCGATGCAATCCTTTTTTCGCTTTTATTCGCAACATATGTTGTGATGTCACGAAATGTCGCAACCGGTCCGCCCGGTCATGAAATTTTCGACCTCACCCATACTTTTGGAGAAACCCTTCTCCTGCTTTTTTCCAGCCTGACATTCGGTTTTGCAACATTGTCCCTCGCCGCGGGTCGGATGACGATGGTCATTGGCTGGCTTGCCCTGACCATTCTTTTGGGTCTCGGTTTTGTCGCCATGGAAATTACTGAATTTCAAGGCATGATTGCTATCGATGCGGGGCCTGACAAAAGCGGATTTCTTTCGGCCTTCTTCGCCCTTGTTGGCACACATGGATTGCATGTGTCGTTGGGAATGGTCGGTATTCTGGTGATTATCGGACAACTGCTTGTAAAGGGGCCGACAGATGCGGTTCGTTCTCGGTTTTTCCGTTTAGGGCTGTTCTGGCATTTTCTCGATATTGTCTGGATCGGGATTTTCTCAGTCGTCTATTTACCTGCCGTGTTGTAGGGGGAATTATGAACGCAGAAAATAGCCATTCATTAAAAACCTATCTCATCGGGTTCGGACTAGCTGTCGCCCTGACCGTCATTCCATTTGGATTGGTATGGTCCGGCACATTGCCATCCATGACGACACTTGTGATAATTATTGTTGCCGCCCTGGCACAGGTTCTCGTCCATCTTTATTTTTTCTTGCATTTAAATTTCCGGTCGACACCGAACGAGAATCTTCTGGCGCTCGCATTCGCGACAATCCTCATAATGATCATGGTTGGCGGGAGCATTTGGATTATGTTCGATTTACATCATCGGATGATGTAAGCCGCTCGGGGCTAATCAATGGGCGCATGAAGCCTGGTTTCTTTTGTTATGATGCCTCCCCGGTCGCCGATTTCTATCGACCCGTAGCGTTCCTTGAAGCACTCAGGGAGCGCGCGATCATCCGGACGAG
>Ga0315336_1003247_pt1 | contig 22194 bp, 15 predicted proteins | sample ASW5metaG_FD_204512 | JGI IMG/M metagenome (GOLD analysis project Ga0315336, IMG submission 204512) | Ammonia-oxidizing marine archaeal communities from Monterey Bay, California, United States - ASW #5 | ecosystem: Environmental > Aquatic > Marine > Intertidal zone | place: USA: California... | reverse complement strand
TTTAGTCGCGTTATTGAGAATGTTTGCAGTTTCAACCATCTCGACCATGAAGGTGGATTGTCCACTATGGAGTTCATCGCTCGCTCCAACTCGTGTAAAAATACGATCAACCATGCCAATCGTAGCACTTTTTGCAGGAACAAAACTTCCAGTGTGGGCGAGTAATGTGATGAGGGCAACTTGTCTTATGAACGTCGACTTTCCAGCCATGTTAGGGCCAGTAATCAATGCAAGCGATTCGTTTGAGAGAGAACAGTCATTTGGAACAAATTTATCAAGAAGTAATCGGTCGAGAACAGGGTGACGCCCATCAATAATTTCAATGGTTGCATTATCGATGAGCGCCGGTTTTACGTACCCAAACAATTTCGCAGTTTCAGCGAAACATGCAAGGGTATCGAGCGTCGCAGCAACATCTCCGAAGGCTATTATTGATGAGACTTGCTGTGCAATCTGTTCACAAAGCGTGCTGTAGAGTTCAAGTTCTCGATCGATTGCCAGAGATTCGGCGCTGAGCACTTTATTTTCAAATTCTTTTAACTCAGGCGTGATGTAACGTTCAGCATTTTTCAGTGTTTGCTTGCGCGTAAAGGAATCAGGAACATTTTCCGTTTGTGCATGAGAAACTTCGATGTAATATCCGAATACTTTATTGAAACCAACTTTCATCGTTCCAATTCCAGTTTGCTCTGAGAGCTGAACTTGGTAATTAGAAAGCCATGATCCCGCATCTCGCTGTAACATTCGGGCCTCGTCAAGTGCAGAATCAACGCCATCTTTGAAAAGACCACCAGCTCGCATGTGTGCAGGCGCATCTTCATTGCATTGTGATTGGATGAGTAAAGCGAGGGGCATTAATGTATTTGATAGAGCTTCTATTTTCTCCTTGATGTATCCTGTTGCAGATCCCTCAATTCCAAGGGCGAGTTCCTCGCAAACATGAATCGACTGTCCAAGAGCAACGAGGTCACGCGGTGTGACTCGTCCCATTGAAATTCGCCCTGCAATTCGAGCAACATCTTGAATTTTGTCTAACGAAGTGTGTGTGTTTCGCAACATCTCCGCGTTATCTACAAATGCGCACACCACCTGTTGCCGTTTTTCAATGGTTTGTTTTTCTGAAAGTGGATTGCATAACCACTGGCGTAACAATCGTTTCCCCATCGCAGTTCGGCATCGTTGCATGACCCAGAGCAAAGAACCCTCAATCGTATTGCTACGAATAGTTTGTTCAATTTCTAAACTACGCAGTGTTGTCGCATCAAGTGCCACGAATACAGATTCATTCCGAATCGAAGGGGGTTGCAGGTGTGGGAATTCAGCATCTTCATGTTGAGTTTGTTTGATGTATGCAAGAAGGGCACCAGCAGCACACACTCTTGGGTCCTCGTTTGTCAATCCAAATCCTTCAACGGTCTTCACTCCAAATTGTTTTGTCAATAAGGTTACGCCTTCATCCTTGTGGAACATCCATGAAGGTCTTGGGGATACTGCAACGCCATTACGCGAAGCAACACTCGCAAGTTGTTTATCTTCTTCTGCAATGATGACTTCGGAAAGACCGAGTCTTTCTAGTGTGTCTCCTAAACGATGCATTCCACACTGATGAAGTTCAAACGTACCCGTAGAGAGTTCAGTGCATGCGATTGAAATCGTAAGACCATCGTTGTGCAAAGAGCCAAGAAAGTTTGACCTCGTTTCATCAAGTAACGATTCATCGATGAGTGTGCCGGGGGTCACAACTCGCGTTACTCCTCGTTTTACAACACCCTTGGCGAGTGCTGAGTCTTCAAGTTGTTCACAAACTGCGACGCGGAATCCAGCGTCTACCATTTTTCGCATATACCCTTCAGCGGCATGGTGCGGAACGCCTGCCATATCTAGCCCATTCCCACGTTGCGTCAGCGTGAGCCCTATCGCTTTTGAAACGAGTCGAGCATCTTCATCGAACATTTCATAAAAGTCACCCATACGAAAAAAGAGCACGCAATCGGGGTGCGCTTCCTTCATTTGGCGATACTGTTGCATCGCTGGCGTTGACCAAGGGTTATTTGTGGGCTTGCTTCTCTTCTTGCCCGCAGTTGTCTGCGTCATCCCTGCATTCTACATATAATTACCCCTTCTTAAGAGTAGTTTTTATGTTGTATCTCTTCATCTTTTGCATTGCCATCATCGTCGCCTCCTTACTCGGGGGTGTCGTGCCATTGTTCTTCAAGCCAACCCACAGGCGAATGCAACTTGCTGGAAGTTGCATTGGGGGTGTGATGGCTGGAATCGCAACCCTTGATCTCATTCCAGAAGCGCTTGCTTATGGTGAGGTGAGGGATGTAATGCTCTTCGCGCTCGCGGGTTTTATCGTCATTTTTTTACTCGAACGCTTTCTCCCCTCGCATTGTCATGAGGTTTCAGAGGACGCATGCTCTCATACGTGTGAGCATGAGCACAAACTAACATGGGTTGGCGCCTTCATTGGCTTGTCCGTCCACAGTCTATTTGCAGGTATTGCACTCGCAGCAGCCTGGAGTGCGGGTGGGTTTCCAATCGCCTTTGGCGTATTCATGGCGATTGTTGCGCATAAACCATTCGATGGATTGACACTAGTTACCATGATGCGAATGGCTCACATCAAGAATTCAAAATCACTCATCGCTAATGTGCTTTTTTCATTGAGCGTTCCACTCGGTGTTATTCTTTTTCAATTCTGTGGAGAAGTGGATGCGAATGTGATTGCAGCGACATTGGCTTTTTCTGCGGGGATGTTTCTTTGTATTGCGTTATGTGACTTGCTTCCAGAACTCCAATTTCATGGACACGACCGGATTGGATTAACGCTCGCACTCCTTCTTGGACTTGCAATTGCGTGGGGAATTTCTTCGTTGCATTCACACGGCGAGGAACATGTCCATGAGACCAATTCGGGTATCCTGCACGAACATTGATGATGTAAACAATATGACACAGACAACACCAAATTACAAGAAAACACTACATCTACCCAAGACATCTTTTCCGATGCGTGGAAATCTAGCTCAGAACGAACCCCAATCGATTAAGCGATGGGGTAAAGAAAAGCTATACGAATCGATTCAAGCCTCCCGAACGGAGGCAAAGTCATTTGTTTTTCATGATGGTCCTCCCTACGCGAATGGGTCTATTCACGTTGGGCACGTTCTCAACAAAGTGCTCAAAGACCTCGTCGTACGTTCTCAAACGATGCTTGGCAAAAAATGTCCGTACACTCCAGGTTGGGATTGCCATGGTCTTCCGATTGAACATCGAGTTATGACTGACTTAACCACGAGTGGTAAGATTGAAAAAATAAATGCACTTGACGACAAGACTCGTCGCATCGCAATTAGGCGGGCGTGTCAAGCGTACGCGCAAAAGTACGTCAAATTACAAACTGATCAAATGCAACGGTTGCTTACAATTGCGGATTACGAAAATCCGTATTTGACAATGAATCCGAATTATGAATCAGCAGTCCTTGAAATTTTCGCAACGATGGTCGACCAAGGGCTCGTTTATCGTCAGCTGAAACCTGTCCACTGGTCCATCGCTAATGAAACGGCTCTCGCTGAGGCAGAATTGGAATACGAAGACCGAGAAGACCCGTCCATCTTTGTGCATTTCAATGCGATTGATTCGAATGCAGTTGCAAATGCGTTTGTGGTTTCGCTCGATGAAACTCCCTCATTTTTAATTTGGACGACTACGCCGTGGACTCTTGTGGCCAACATGGCGATCACAGTTTCCCCACGATTCGAATATTCCCTCGTAAGGCTCGGCGATAAAGTAACGATTGTTGCGAGTGAATTGCTCGCGAAAGTATCTGAAGTGACTGGAGTTGCTCCAGAAGTTCTTAGTACGTGTAAAGGCGATGCTTTAATAGGTTTGCAATACGACCATGTCTTCTGCGATCGCACGTGCCCTATTATCAGTGGTGAACATGTCACGTTGGAAGATGGCACTGGTCTTGTTCATACCGCACCAGGCCACGGTACGGATGACTACATTGTTGGTCTTGCCAACAAACTAGATATTTACTGCCCAGTTCAGGGGGATGGGACGTACGATGATTCAGTTCCTGAATTTTTGCAGGGACTTTCGGTGTGGAATGCGAATGAAATTGTTATTGAAAAATTGAAATCGCAGAACAATTTGTATTTTATGTCCATGTACACCCACAGTTACCCGCACGATGGACGCAGCAAAACACCTGTTATTTTTAGATCCACCGAGCAGTGGTTTATCGCAGTGGATGTCGATGTGGAGGGTTCATCACTCCGCAAGAGAGCATTAGATGCGACAGCGAACGACATCGATTTTTATCCTCCACGTTCGCAAAATCGTATGAGGGGCATGATTGAATCAAGACCAGACTGGTGCTTATCGAGGCAACGAGCATGGGGGCTTCCGATACCAGCATTTCAAGATGCTGATGGCAACATCGTGATGACTCCAAGTTCAGTGCGTGCAATCTCGCACGTATTTGCTGAAGAGGGTTCGGATGCGTGGTTTACAAAAGAACCCGCTGAACTTTTAGCGAATTGGGAAAATCTAGATAACGTTGATCTCAGCGCATTGACGAAGTTACAAGACATTTTTGATGTTTGGTTTGAATCGGGAACATCTTGGCATGCGGTGATGCAACAACGCGAGTTAGGGTATCCATCTGAACTGTATCTTGAAGGTGGTGATCAACACCGAGGGTGGTTCCAACTCTCCATGTTGCCAGCACTTGCAGTGACGGGACAAGCGCCATTCAAATCCGTTATTACGCACGGTTTCATGGTGGCAAAAGATGGCAAAAAGATGAGCAAGAGCGGAGGAAATGCACTTGGCGTTGATGAATTGCTTACGGATTACGGCGCCGATGTTTGCAGGTGGTGGGTAAGTTCACTTGCATATGACAACGACATCAAGGTAGACATGTCATATTTTGATATTGCGAGCGAAAGTTATCGTAAAATTCGAAACACATTGCGGTTCTTGCTTGGAAACGTTGGTGAAGAGTCAACTACACCACCTCCATCCAATTCGATTGATGGTTGGGTGTTTGGTGAACTTACCGCGATGTCAGGCAAAGTCATTAATGCATTTAAAGGGTATGAGTTTAGGGTCGCACATCAAACTATTTATGACTTTTGCAATGACACCTTATCCTCGATATATCTTGCAGCGGTAAAGGACCGACTCTACTGTGATAGTGAAGACTCTATGCGTCGATTACAAACGACGTCGACAATTCGAATCATTTCGGACACGTTGATTCGACTGCTCGCCCCATTTGTACCCCACACTTCTGATGAAGCATGGCGAGCGTTGTATGGTGAAGAGGCGGGGTGTGTGCATGAACAAACTTATGCAACATTAGAATACACGATAGACCCAATGTGGGCTGAGGTCATGCCAATTCGTGATCAGGCAATGAAGGCGCTCGAAGAGGCGAAGGCAAATGGCATCGAAAACTCACTCGATGCTGGGCTTGTGCTTCCTGCTACTCTCTCAGTTTTTGACGAATGCGACCTTGCAGACCTCTGCGGTGTTTCAAGAGTAGAGTGCTCTGGAGGCGAGGTGCTCGTCAATGATTTACGAGAAGAGCCACGGTGCGACCGATCTTGGAAGCGAGATGGCACGGTTCGTCAACGGAGCGACGGTGGGATGCTTAGTGATCGCGATGCCAAAGCGGTCGGCGTCGAGTAAACTGTCACCCATGAGCGAATTCCTCCCCCAAATACCGTATGAAGATTTTGCAAAACTAGATCTTCGTGTTGTTACCGTAACTAAAGCAGAGCTTCACCCTGATGCTGATCGTCTTTTGAAATTGCAGATAGATGATGGTACTCCAGAGGGTCGTCAAATATGTGCAGGCATGAAAGCGTGGTATGCACCCGAAGATTTAGAGGGTTCGCAAGTGGTCATTGTTGCAAACCTTGAGCCAAGGAAAATTCGTGGCGAAATCAGTGAGGGCATGGTGATTGCTGCAACAAAAAGAAGTGGTGACGATGCTGAAGATGTCGCTGTGCTGCGTTGCGATCGCCTAATGCCATCGGGCTCAAAAGTTAGTTAACTTCTGGGTCGTTCTCTACATCGTCAATTTGGGCGGTTGCTCTTGGGCGATCGAAGTTGTGTCGCTTAGTCAGCGCATCCAATGAGAACGTATCACTAATTGAAGTAAAGCCACCAAGTTCATCGAGTGAAAGCAGTGTTTGTAAAATAGCACTTGTTCCACCTGAGAATTCTGTAGCGAGTTCGGCACTCGCTGGAGTTGTGCCAGTTAATCGAACAAGAACGAGTGACATGTTGTCAGGCGATTGAACGACGAAAACACGATCTTCGATTGGAAGTGATGAAATCGGAACATTGATGGGTAAGTCATTTGCTCTATCAACGATCGTTTGGATCAGTTCGCGGTCATTCTTTTGTAATGTTGGAATCGCAGTCGCCATGTCTGAAAGTTGAAAACCATTAGCGATTCGCTGTGTAATGGAATCGACCATGAGTGGGCGACGGTCTGCAGGTCCATAAATGGTTGGAATTCCAGTTTCAATCATAGAAACAGGGCGAGGGGAATTGACTTCGTTGTCATATTTTAAAGCGGTGGCGAGCATCCCATTTTCTCGAGCAAATTGTTCGATGAGATTTGCTTCTGCTTGAAGTGTATCCCAGCGTGCGATTCGACCTAAGTCATGGGTGACTTCCTCTTTGACTTCGTCAAGGTGATTAGGCTCGCGTGCAGGATCTGTTTCAGTGAGGCGAAAACATACTAAATCGCCCCCCGTTGTTTCAAGGATTGGGCTCGTGACCGCCTCCTGGATACGGAATAACCCGTTTGGATTAAATTCTTTTGCGGATGAAACAAGAGATTGAAAATTAGTAGGCGTGTTTCCTTGGTTGACTATCACAAGTTCACCAAGGATTGGAGTTTCTGAAGCATTGTCAGTCGATGTCCACTCAGAAGATGCACCATAGGCTGGAAGTGCGATTGTAAATTCTTCTTGTAACGTTGATGCGAGTGATTCGAGCGAAAGTTTCATTGAATCCCAATCTTCAGGAAGGATAAGGAAACCATTTGATTCCTCAACTCCGCGTCTTGGGTTTCGTAAGTACTCCGATGCACTTCTGGAGATTTCACTTCGTTTCTTTACCGTGAGTTGTTCTAGGAAAGCAGCTTTTACTTCTTCTGGAATCTCACTTGTAGAACCAATCTCTGGGAAACGAGGGTCATTTTCATTTCTTCTCCAGAACTTTCGTTGTGCTCTCGATGAGAATTCATCGCTTTGTTCTGCAGCTTCAGTAATTGAAGAGGATGGAATCGAGAGCCATTCCACTTTAAATCTATCTGGGATTTGGTATCCGAAGCCATAATCACCACTGCCTGGTGGCACATCAGCCCAAGCGCTGAGTTGAGTTTCCATCGCTTCATCTGTAAAAGAACCATTATCTTCGGGGATGGAAGGAATCACAATGGTTTCAACTGCAGCTGATGAGAAGTAATCATCAGCTGCCTTGTGAAGTCTTCGGTCTGAAAATCGCCCAGCAGTTTGGTACATCTGTACAAGGCGCTGTACGCCTTGAAAGTGTGCAACGGCCTCAAGGACTATTCGAGGGTTGGCCCCAGTTCGACTCGCATAATTATTGAGTGTGGCTGAATCTATGGCAACGGATTGAATGGGGGGTGTTAGCCCTGCAAGATCCGCTTCTCTTGTGAGCAGAAACCAGTGTGATGGAGATTCAACGGCTCCTACACCCGGAATGAAACCACCAATACGATTGATGACTTGCGCTTCAAATTGATTTTGTTGCCACTGATCAAAACTGATAATCTCGCCATCGCCAACAGTTGCCTGCACACTTCCAGCGTATCCAGCGCGTTGCGCAAGTTGTTGAATGACATTTGGTGCGAGGAAAGCAATAAGGAGCAACGTGCCACCGAAGCCTAGAATCCAAACGCTGTATTTACGAAGGAACTTGAACATGTGGGGGAGTGTCCTATCCGATTATTGATTAACGATAAAATTCAACAATGAGGTTCGTGTTCACATCGAACGGAATTTGATCAGGCGTTGGTTGTGATACAACGGTACATGTCAATTCGGCTGGATTTACTGTGAGCCAATCTGAAACGATGTGCCCAGCGAGAGTTTCCATATTCGTGCGAGCAAGGTCATGAATCTTTGGCTGAAGTGTAATGACGTCGCCACTTGAGACTGCAAAGCTTGGCTTATCTACTTTTCTACCATTGACAAAAACATGACGATGCACAACCATTTGCCGTGCTGCCCAAATTGTTCGGACAAATCCAGCTCTGCGGAGAACATTATCAAGTCGTTGTTCTAAAAGTTGTAATAGAACTTCACCAGTGTTCCCGCGAAGACGACTCGCTTGAGCGATGTATCGACGGAATTGTTTTTCAAGAACGTTGTAGTGATATCGAAGTTTTTGTTTCTCGACTAGACGAACACCATAATCCTTAAGACGACGACCACGAAAGCCGTGAGGTCCCGGAGGGGTGAGTTGCCTTTTTGCTGTGTGCTTTGGAATATCCGCAATTGGAACACCGACACGGCGTGAGAGTTTGACTTTGGGTCCGAGATAACGAGCCATAAATTACTAATCCTAAAAAACATCACCGTAGGCAAGAATCGACCATCGATTACTTAACCAAAAAAGAGGTGGGGAACGGCGAATTAGACCAGAAAAACAGTGATTTCGCAACCCTTCAGCCCCTATTCTCTTCAATTCACTGACCGTCCGATAACGCAATTCCTGTACACTTTATCTTCAGTTTCATGGGGCACACCGTCAACAATAGTTGCTTTCCAGGTAAAAAAGGGACAAAGTCCGAATAATTAGAACAAGTGTCGATGCTCATGCGTTCCATAGAGTCCTGCCGATACGTGTGGGCGGAACTCAGATAAGGGAACACAACATGATTGAAACAACAGTAGATTATTGGACATGCTTGGAACTCGCCCAAGCGCTCGAGCAGACGATGCGAAACGACCTCTGGTCCACAGCAGATCGAATTGCGGAAACTGCGTCAAGGGTTACGAGTAAACCAGAAGAATTGGTTTCAGCATTACAGCAATATGAAATCAAGAAAGCGGCCTTAGAAGCAGCGACTAAATTGTCAGGTCCTTCGATTACGACAGTAAACGCAGACACAACAAACTTTTCCAAAGCAGGGTAACTTTGTTGGTGGCATGATTGCAGCAACGTTTTTCAGTTTGATCTTTGTCCCACTTTTTTATGTTGTGTGGGTATCACCTTTGCGAGTTGTTGGATGTGGATTTCTAATACGCCCTTATTGAATCATCACCGCTATGCCAATTTAAAAATGCACGATTCACGACGGCATTTCCACCAGGAGTAGGATAGTCACCGGTGAAATACCAATCGCCGGTGTATTCAGGCATCGCGGCACGAAGCCCATCAACATCTTGGTAAATGACATCGAGTTGCCCGTTCCAATTAAGATCGGCTGGTCTGACAAGTTCCGCAATTTTGCACGAAATTTCTTTGAGCGAAAATTGGTCGTACAAAGCCTTGACTTGATTTTCCATTTCAGAAACAGGCAACTTTTCCTGCGATTTGCATTTCTCAGCAATCTTATCAAGGAACGCGTCGTTACCCGTATCATTTGTCAAAGCAATTGCTGCTTCAAAGGCGATGAATTTTCCGATCTGGCTCATGTCGATGCCATAACAATCGGGGTACATAATGGGTGGTGCCGAACTCACAATGACAATCCGCTTTGGATTGAGTTGAGACAAACTTGTAATGATTGACTCTCGAAGAGTTGTGCCACGAACAATAGAATCATCGACCACGACAAGCGTGTCATCTTTTTCAATGAGACCACGCGTGATGTCATAAATGTGCGTCACCAAATCACGACGGGCAGCATCATGGGTAATGAACGTACGTAAACGCTGATCCTTGTGTGCAATCAATTCCGCTTGCACACGAGTGTGATTGAGTTTGGATAAATCTTCTCTTGTCACAGAACCATCTTGAATTTTATCCCAGATAACATCCGCTTCAATGGAGCGTAGCGCACCGCCAACTGCTTCAAGTAAACCAAGAAAGCATGTTTCAGCAGTGTTTGGAATGTAACTGAAAAATGAGCGTTCGATGTCATCCCCAAGGACGTTCATAATGCGGGGTGCAAGGTTTGCGCCGAGTCTTTTTCGTTGGTTATAAATGAGTGGGTCATTGCCACGGCTAAAATAAATGCGTTCAAAAGAACATTGGCGAAGTTCAAGGGGAGTTGTAAATTTCGTGTCTTCTATAGACCCATCACGTTTAATGACAACAATATGACCCGGCTTCACTTGCTGAATCTCATCTGGATCAACGTTAAACACATTTGCAAGAGCACCTCGTTCAGAGGCACACGCCACAACTTCATCGTTGATGTACATAAAGGCAGGTCGAATACCAGCGGGGTCGCGACATATAAAGGTGTCGCCATTTCCCACGAGTGCCGCAAAGACATATCCACCATCCCAATACTGCGCGGCTTTTTTCAGCATTCGACTTAAATCGAGTTCTTTCGAAATATTCTCTGCGAGTTCTCGACCTTCAAGTGATTTATGCTTCTTGATGAGTCGCTCATGTTCGTCATTAAGAAAGTGACCAATTTTTTCAAGAATCACTTGCGTGTCATTATCACCTACAGGGTCAAGACCATACGCAACGAGATTCTGGAACAATTCGCTAGAGTTTGTCATATTAAAATTGCCCGCAAGGGCAATGTTTCGGCTCGCAACATTACTTTTACGAACAAAAGGATGGCACATCGCCATGGAATTCCCAGAATGGGTGCCGTATCGCAAGTGTCCTAGATACGCTTCGCCAAGAAATCGACAGTGTCGCTTGGCAGCCATCTCACTTTCTGGGGTGATGGTTTCACTGAGTTGTTCGGTGTCTTCAGTAATGACATCAAAGATTCGCTCAATGGCGTTGTGTTTATCAGATCGGACACGCAATAAAAACTGATCGCCCGCAGGCATATCAAATTTGACGACACCTAAGCCCGCCCCATCTTGACCGCGGTTGTACTGTTTTTGCATGAGCAAATATGTTTTTCGTAGCCCCCATGCGGCATCACCGTAGACCTCCTGATAGTAGTGCAGGGGTTTTCGAAGCCGTACAAAGGCAAGGCCACATTCGTGGGTGAGTCTTTCGCTCATGTGAAGGGCGAATGATACCCGCAATTAATTACCCCGCGGGTTATTAATAGCGGTAATGCTCAGCTTTGTATGGACCTTCGACAGGAACATCGATATATGCAGCTTGCTCAGGTGTCAGTTTAGTCAACTTCACGCCGAGTTGGTCAAGGTGTAACCGTGCCACCATTTCATCGAGTTTCTTGGAGAGGGTGTAGACCTGATGTTCATAACTTCCGTGGTTTGAGTGCAATTCCATTTGGGCTAGCACTTGGTTTGTAAAGGAGTTACTCATCACGAAACTTGGATGCCCCGTGGCGCAACCGAGGTTGAGCAATCGTCCTTCTGCAAGCACGATGATGGAGTGTCCATCGCTGAATTTCCATTCATCCACTTGTGGTTTAATCGTTATTTTTTCAATCCCAGGGGTCTTCTCTAGACCAGCCATATCAATTTCATTATCGAAGTGACCAATGTTTCCAACAATCGCATTGTGTTTCATCTTTGCCATGTGATCTGCTGTAATGACATTGAAGTTACCAGTCGTTGTGACGAAGACATCGATGTCTCCGACAACTTCATCCATTCGGACAACTTCATAGCCTTCCATCGCCGCTTGCAATGCACAGATGGGGTCAATTTCACTCACCATCACTCGGCAACCTTGTCCCTTGAGTGCTTGGCAGCAACCTTTGCCAACATCACCATATCCTGCGACAAGTGCAACCTTGCCAGCAAGCATCACGTCTGTTGCTCGCATGATGCCATCAACACATGAGTGACGGCATCCGTACAAGTTATCAAACTTACTTTTAGTCACAGAGTCATTGACGTTGATGACAGGGAACAACAAAATGTTGTTACTCGCCATTTGGTACATCCGATGAATACCCGTTGTTGTTTCTTCACTTACACCATTGACTTCAACCGCGTATTGTTCCCAGAATCTCGGATTCCACGCTTGCACGTCGGCGAGCAGATTCAAAATAATCCGTTCGTCATCACTTTCACCCGTCTCGCTGCTTGGAACTGAACCAGATTTGTTGTACTCAACTCCTTTGTGCACGACTAAAGTCGCATCGCCACCATCATCGAGGATGAGGTTAGGGCAATTTCCTTCGCCCCAATGGAGGGCTTGGAAGGTGCACCACCAATACTCTTCCAACGTTTCGCCTTTCCATGCAAAGACGGGAATACCTTGTGGGTTTTCAGGAGTACCATTTGGACCAACTGCTACAGCAGCAGCGGCATGATTTTGGGTCGAGAAGATATTGCAACTTGCCCAGCGAACTTCAGCACCAAGTGTGACAAGTGTTTCAATGAGCACAGCAGTTTGGATTGTCATATGCAGTGAGCCAGTGATTCGAGCACCCGTAAGTGGTTTCGTTTCACTATATTGATCGCGAAGTGCCATCAATCCAGGCATTTCATATTCAGCTATCTCGATTTCCTTACGACCATATGCAACCGTTTCGGGCGAAAGGTCAGCGACTTTGAAGTCACAGGGAGCAAAAAGGTCAAGGTTTGTGTTAAGGAATGTTGTCATTGCAGTTGTTTCAGTACTCACGAATTGAGGTCTCCTGTTCGATTCTCGAATAAAAGGCCTATTGTAACGAGTAATTGATTTTCAGTACGTATTCGTGTGATTTTGGTTATGATACGTCGCTTCAAACGCACCCTTTTTAACAGGAAAGACCCGTGGCAAATACATTCCCTTGTAAAATCGTAACCCCAACTTCCGAAGCCTTTGCAGGAGAGGCATCATACGTCTCCTTCCCATCATGGGATGGGCAGTATGGCATGATGAAAGGCCTTGCTCCACTACTTTCCACCTTAGCCCCAGGCAGTTTGAGGATTGACGCAGAAGATGGCAGTTCACATTTGTATCTCATCGAAGGGGGTTTCGCGCACGTTGATGGTGAGTCACTCACACTCGTGACTGAAGGGGCGACTCTTGCTTCTGAACTCAATCTTGAAGAAGCTAAAGCTGAGCTTGCTGAGGCAAATGCTCGCGTCACTACTGGAACGAAAGATCGAATCACTGTAGAGCGAACTCAAAAAATTGCGATGGCAAAAGTTGCCCTCGCAAGTAAATCATGAGTGACTCAACGAATTCTGAAAATACCGGAACTCCGTGCTCTTCGATACCCCTGCAGCAGCGGGTTGAAGCACTTCTCTTTGCAAGTGAGCGCTCACTCTCAGAAACAAAATTGAAAACCGTTCTTGGAATCGAAAATGATGACGCCACGAAGCAAATTAAATCAGCAATCGATTCATTAAACAATTCCTACGATACAGATGCACGTGCATTCCGCATTGAACGAGTTGCAGGTGGCTTCAGAGTGATGACTCGTGAAGAGTTTGCACCACTTGTGACGCGACTTCACGCTGAACGTCAACAACAAAAATTATCCCAAGCCGCCCTTGAAACACTTTCGATTATCGCGTACCGACAACCTGTGATGCGAGCTGAAATTGAAGTGATTCGTGGGGTTGCGTGTGGGGATGTTTTGCGAGGTTTGATGGACCGTCGTTTGATCAAAATTGTCGGACGGGCTGAAGAACTCGGTCGTCCTATGCTGTATGGCACGACGAAAGATTTTCTTGAAATCTTTGGACTTGCAAATTTGAATGATCTTCCAGAAGTGCAAGGTCTTACCCGAGAAGCTTCTTGGAAGCCGGCTAAGGCTGAAGTTGAAGAAGTCGTACCTGAAGCAAATGCTGAAATCGCAGAGCAACCAACGGAGTAAGACCTTTCGGGGCATTCGGGGGTGTATGATTGAGTTATGAACGATTGGTTCCCGATGGATGACAAACAATCTGGTCAGCAGATGGACACTATTTTGCATGTTCTTGGCAAGAATCCTTGCGATGTCATCGATGTCGGTTGTGGAGGGGGACGGATTCTCATTCCACTCGTCATCGCTGGGCATCGTGTTGTTGGGATTGATCTTGACCCAGAAGCAATCAATGCATGTTCAGCGAGGTGCGCGGAGATCGATGTTGACGCGACTCTTATTGATGGCAGTCTTTTTGAGATATTGCCACTCTCGGAACCCGTTGATGCCATTGTTTGTTGTGGTCAAACATTTATGCTTTTTGCAGATGTGGAAGAAGCGGTTGAGGCGCTTCGCCTTTTTAAACAATCCCTGAAGAATGGTGGCATGATTATTATCGATGATATTCCGGGTGACTTATGGCCTGAAGTTGCAAATGGGGGTTGGGCAAATGGAGTGAATGAAGACAGCACGCTTCAGCTTGTTTGGGCTCATAATGATGCTGTGTTCACCATTCGTGAGGGGGAGCATGTCGATGCAGAATCTTGGGAATTAAAAGAGAGCGACCGAAACGTTCGGCTCTGGACGATGGGAGCATTGAAATTAGCCGCTCAATTAGCAGGATTATCGGTACCAGAAGTGCCGGTTGATGGGGCAGTTCTAGTCATGCGGGCTGAATAAGGGCAAAAATCCAGTGAGTAGGTGAAGGGCTTCATCAAGCAGAGGGTTGAGGCGATGAAAGGTATTCCTTACCTTTCTTTTTATTGGAGATTTGTTTTATGCCAGCACATCGCTCACGAACATCTGGATGGCGTCGATGCCTTCAACAACTTGTGGATCACAAAGGTTCACTTCAAATTGCCCTGTCACCGAACGGTTCAACGGGTAGGGATTTTATTTGGCGGGCCAAGTTAATTTCAACGAATGATCATGAGATTCTTGTTGAGATGCCAACAGCAGCCGGAGAACCTCTACCACTATTAGAAGGGGTGCAGTTGCTTGGTATTATTGCTATTGGACAAAATCGTTGGATGTTCCGCACGAAAAGTGTTGGAAATATTATGTACCGAGCAAACGGACGTGATGGCGTGGGGCTTAAATTGCAAATGCCAACGGCTGTTGAACGCTGTCAACGTCGTCGTGATTATCGAATAGATACCGACACGTTAGCGTTACCAGAAATTGCAGCATGGCCACTACTTGATCCACGCTCTGTAGTGTTACCAGAGCGAATGTGCCAACTTCGAATGGAACGACATTTTGCTGGTGAAACAACACCCGAATCCATCAAAGAAAATGACGTCATGCCAGATGTTGGCCCTTCATTTACAGCCACACTAGTCAACATTGGTGGTGGCGGGGTTGGATTGCAAGTTCCCGCTGGCGATGGAAGTGGCGTGGGTCGTCACCGATTGCACTGGCTTCGTTTTCCGTTGCCCGGTTCAGATGGTCCACCACTTTGTGTAACTGCAAAATTGATGCATTGGCACCTTGAAGCTGGTGGTTCAACGTATATGGGCATGATGTTTGATTTTTCATTCAACCCATCGCACCGTCGATTCGTTACACAACAAATTACCCGTGCAGTGGCAATCCAGCAACGCGAACAACTTCGAGCCGCTTAAAACGTAACACTTTTTCTCTGAGGTAGCTTCAGAGGACAGGTTGTTGCAAAATGTGTGTCTTCACTTCGGATTCTAAGCGCTCGGCTTCTGGTTCAGATTCTGCGACGATGCCACACCCCGTGCTGTATTCCATCACGCCTTTAAAGGCATCTGGTGTTCCGTGACCTTCAAACAGTGCAGTGCGAATGGCAACATTCAACATGAGTGATTTTCCGATGACACCAATAGCGCCGCAATATGGTCCGCGTGGAGTTGATTCAAGTTCCTGAATAATCTGCATTGCACGAATCTTTGGAGCTCCAGTAATTGAACCTGCGGGAAACGTATTTCGAAGAACCTCAGTAGGAGTAACATTCCCTCGAACTCTGCCATGCACTTCTCCTACACATTGCCAAACCGTTGGGTGCCGTTCGATAGATCGACCGTGACGAACTTTGATTGAACCAAACTCGCAAAGCCGTCCTAAATCATTTCGCATGAGGTCGACAATCATGTGTAATTCGGCAGCATCTTTTGGTGAATGAAGAAGTTGTTCAGGTTCATCGTGTTCAGGACGTGTTCCCTTCATTGGGCGAGTCACAATTTCTCTTGTTTTTCCATTAAATTGCAAAAAGAGTTCAGGACTCATCGACATGACGTACCGGCCATCTTCTGGGAATTCAAGCCAAGCTCCAAACCAACCCCCCGGTTCTTGTAACATCGCAAGCGCTGTCGATCGTATATCCCCCTGAACTGAAGCAGTAAATCGTCGTGTGATATTGGCTTGAAAGATATCGCCCGCATGAATGTACTCGACCGCTCTTTGGACTGCTGAAACAAACTCTTGCTCACTCGTTTTTTCTTGCAGTTCCATTTCTACTGGTGGGGTCACGCTTGCAACCTGAATTTTGGGAGGCAGGCATCCACCGATTGACCACCACTCATCCGTTTCGCTGTCATGCACAAGTGCACGTTCGCACCAAATTAAATCGATGAGTGGCCAACCGAACTCAGGAAGGGAACCACTTTTTGGCTCTATCGCATATCCAAGCTCATACCCTAGATACCCAATCCAATTTGGCAAGAGGGTCACATTCGATTTGCGTTTGAGGACGTCGTCAAATTTTTCTAGAGTATCCTTCCCACGAAGTGTGACACGTTCTCCATCAGCAGGTGCGATGATGCTCCACCTTGACCATGTCGACTGACCACCCTGACCAATAAGCGCAACAATGGGCTCAGTAGTTGACCATGACGCAGCGACCTCAGATGGAGTTGCTTTGAGATAAGGCACTGGCTTGGCATCTATGGGTAGCATGAACAGTACACAGTGTACTGGTCGAGTATCATGCCCGCTCTGCGAAATGAATATGGAGATGATTGATGCCAACAGCTACGAAACGAAAGCCCAAAACACGCACACGCAACAACCCAAAAATGACCTATTGCTGGGGTGCGAGTAAAACTGAGGGGAACGCAACCCAAAAGGAATTGCTTGGTGGAAAGGGAGCAAATCTTGCGGAAATGACGTCAATTGGGCTTCCAGTTCCTCCCGGATTTACGATTCCTACAACAATGTGCGAGGCATACTACACACAAGGCGGCTGCATGCCCAAGGGGCTTGACGGGGCAACTGCGAAAGCAATTGGAAGAGTGGAAAAAGAAGCGGGAAAGATCTTTGGTTCACAATCAAATCCATTGCTCGTCTCCGTTCGTTCAGGTGCAGCAGTTTCGATGCCAGGGATGATGGATACTGTGCTCAATCTTGGATTGACCGACGAAGCCGTGCAAGGATTAATCGCATTGACAGGAAATGAACGATTTGCATGGGACGCATACCGACGTCTGATCAATATGTTTGGCGATGTTGTAATGGGGATGAACCACGAAGACTTTGAACATGAATTTGATGCGGTAAAGAAAAAATATAAAGTTACTTTAGATACGGAACTTCCTGCGAAGGGACTCGAAGAAGTTTGCAACCGTTATAAAAAAGTATATAAATCGAAAGTGGGTTCGCCATTTCCACAAGACCCTTACCAACAACTCTCGCTTTCAGTTGAAGCTGTCTTTAAATCATGGAATACACACCGGGCAAAAACGTACCGACAGATTGAAGGAATTTTTGGATTACGTGGTACCGCAGTGAACGTGCAAGCTATGGTCTTTGGCAACATGGGCAAAGATTCTGGAACAGGTGTTGCATTTACGAGGGACCCTTCGACTGGCGAAGATAAATTTTGGGGCGAATTCCTTATCAATGCCCAGGGAGAAGATGTTGTAGCTGGAATCCGAACACCGCAACCAGTTTCAAAAATGAAACGATGGAATAGCCGTATTTTTCGCGAACTTCTTGTCATTAAAAAGAAACTTGAAAAACATTACAGGGATATGCAGGACATCGAATATACGATTGAACGCGGAAAACTGTGGATGCTTCAAACTCGAAATGGAAAAAGAACTGCAGCTTCTGCAGTGAAGGTTGCCGTCGATTTAGTCGCGAGTCGGTTGATCACAATAGATGAAGCACTTCTTCGAATTCCGGCAGCAGATCTTGTGCAATTGCTCTTACCGAGTTTTACAACTAAAAGCAAAAAGGGCATTAAGAAACTCGCTAAAGGGCTCGCTGCATCCCCTGGTGCCGCGACGGGCGCGCTTGCCTTTAGTGCTGCGGATGCAGTTCGTCGCGCTGAAGCAGGAGAAGATGTCCTCCTTATTAGAAAAGAAACATCTCCTGAAGATATTGACGGCATGCAACACGCGGTTGGCATTTTGACATCAACGGGTGGAAGTTCAAGTCACGCCGCAGTTGTTGCAAGAGGTTGGGGCAAATGTTGTGTTTCGGGAGCTTCGAAACTTCACATCAACGCCGCTCGCAAAGCGGTGATTATTGACGGGAAGTCATTCGGTGAAAAAGATATATTCTCAATCGACGGGGGTACCGGCGAAGTGATGCTCGGAGAAGTGGAACGGCACGAGCCCAAGCCAAGCAAAGCGTTTTTAACCATAATGAAGTGGGCTGATCAACGTCGAAGAATGAAAGTGCGAACGAATGCTGATTCTCCCGTCGACGCAAAACGCGCACGCTCCTTTGGTGCAGAAGGAATTGGTCTTACTCGAACAGAACATATGTTTTTTGAAGGCGATCGCATTCTAGCAATGCGTCAAATGATTCTTGCTGAAACAGTAGAAAAGCGGGAAGCCGCTCTCGCTCGATTGATGCCATACCAATCAGATGATTTCGTTGGCATCTTCAAAGCAATGAAGGGTTTACCAGTAACCGTTCGATTACTTGACCCGCCTCTACATGAGTTTCTTCCTCACGACCCCGCTGGTCAACGAGACGTCGCGTTTGCACTTGGAATTAAACCAAGCCAAGTGAAACGACGCGTTGAAAAGTTACATGAATTTAACCCAATGCTTGGTCACCGTGGATGCCGACTCGCAGTGACATATCCTGAAATTCTAGTGATGCAAGTGACAGCAATTGTTGAGGCGATGATTGAGTGTAAGCGAAAGAAGATTAATGCTCGGCCTGAAATTATGATTCCACTCATTGGAACATACGAGGAACTTAATCAACTCCGAACGCTTACTGCAGAAACTATTTCGCGTGTGGTTAAAAAAGAGCGGTACAAAGGCAAACTGAATATTCCAATCGGCACGATGATTGAGATTCCCCGAGCGGCAATTGTTGCAGACCAAATCGCTGAAGTTGCAGACTTCTTTAGTTTTGGAACCAACGATCTTACCCAATTGACGTATGGATTTAGTCGAGATGACATTAACACTTTCTTGCCCCACTATCTTGACAGTGGAATATTAGAACGAGATCCATTTGAGACCATTGATACTGCTGGCGTTGGGAAACTTATCTCGATGGGTTGCAAAGGTGGACGAGTTGTCAATCCAAAATTGAAAATAGGAATTTGTGGTGAACATGGTGGAGATCCAAAGTCAATTGAATTTTGTAACTCTGTTGGCCTAAGTTATGTGAGTTGTTCACCTTTTAGGGTCCCAACGGCTCGGTTGGCCGCAGCCCAAGCGGAAATCCGCCAAAAGAAAAAATGACCACAATTTTTCAAAAAATCATCGATGGCGACATTCCCTGCCACAGGGTGTTTGAAAACGAACACGTTCTCGCCTTTTTAGATGTTGCTCCTCTAAGCAAGGGACATACGCTTGTCATTCCTAAGGAGCGAGTCGCATCTTTACATGAACTTTCGCCTGAGAGTGGAGCCGCTCTAGGATTTGCCCTTGTCAAAGTTGCGAATGCAATTGTTCGAGCAACAGGAACCGCTGAATACAATATTTTGCAAAACAATGGTGCACTAGCAAATCAAGCAGTGTTCCATGTGCATTTTCACATCATTCCAAAACCATCTGGACAAGAGGGCTTGTCAATGGATTGGAATCCGCAAGAATTCGTTGATGGTGAACATCTCGCTGAATCCATTCGTAACGCTATTTGATTCAGAACAGTCAGAACTCCTTGCACGTATCATGTAATGCAATGTTCAATGATTCAGATGCTAATTTTGATGATGTGACCCGTGACACGAGTGACCCTCATGCGGAGACTCATCATGGGGATGATTCAAACGGTAGTTGGCTTGATTCAAATGTGGGCGTGCGAGCGGATGAGTGGATTGGTCGTCGCATTGGCGAGTTCGAAATTATTCGAATCATCGGCACAGGTGGTATGGGCAATGTCTACGAAGCGAAGCAGATGCACCCTCATCGATCTGTTGCTTTAAAAATTGTAAAATCTGCTGCAGCAACCCCAGCAACGCTTCAGCGTTTTGAACTTGAAAGTGAGTTGCTTGCTCGTTTACAACATCCCGGTATCGCACAAGTGTATGACTCTGGGCACCAAACTCAAGACGGCGTGTTGCTTCCCTATTTTGCAATGGAGTATATTCCAGGAAGCCGATCAATTACAAGTTATTCTGAAGAAGAGCATTTGAGTCGAGTGGGGCGACTAGCACTCTTTTTACGAGTGTGTGAAGCAGTTCAATACGGGCATGGTCGCGGAATAATCCACCGTGATCTAAAACCGTCCAACATTTTGATAACGAGTGCGGGCAGGCCGAAAGTGATTGATTTTGGGGTCGCGCTTATGGCAGGTTCTGATGAAGTTGAGAAAGAAGTGACAGTTGCTAGAAAGTTCGTTGGTACGTTGCAATGGTCAAGCCCCGAGCAATGCGGTGATGACCCCCACGATGTTGATGTACGCACGGATGTCTATTCACTTGGGGTTTTATTATTCGAACTCATGACAGGCGAATTGCCATACCTGTTAAAAGGGGTACCTCTGTATAGAGCACCTTTGGTTATTAGTGAAACTAAACCAATCGACCCGAAAATTATTGATCCAACAATTGCTGTTGAGATTGATCAAATTCTCCTGAAAGCACTTGCGAAAGAACGCGATTCAAGATACGAGTCAGTCGCGGATTTGGCGATGGATATACGGCGTTTCTTAAGCAACCAACCAATTCTGGCTAAGCCACCCTCGACGTTACATCGATTGCATTTGTATGCAAAACGAAACCAGGTCAAATGTCGCGCAGGAATTGTAGTCTTCATCGCATTACTTCTTGGATTGACTGGTTTGATCTGGGGTTTTATAGAGTCTGAAGCGAGACAACGTGATATGAAAAGAGCGTTAGAGGTTGAAGCAAGTGCAAGAGGTGTTGCAGAACAAAAAGCGTATATTGCAATGATTGGCACAGCCCAAGCAGCCATAGCAAATGAATCTTGGGAGATGGCGGGTAGGCATTTGGCGGAAACAAATCGTAACCTGCGTGGTTGGGAGTGGAGTTATTTACGGGGTCTTATGGATCAATCTCTTCGGACTTGGATTATTGGCGACAGACTTACTTCATTGTCAACGTCTCCAACAGGTCAACACATCGTGCTGATGTACGAAGGCGGAAGAATCACGCTTCACGATGAACGTAGCGCTGTCTCGAAAGATCTTATGCTTCCTTCTGAAGTCAAAGCAGCAGCGTTTTCTGACGATGGAAATTTTTTGTTTCTAGGATTATCTGGGGGGCATGTTGGGGTTTTAGATATGAAAGCAGACTCCTTGTTGTTGTTTGATAAAAAAATGGCCTCTATCGAATCGATTACATCTATTGGCAATGAAAGATTCGCAACAGGACGCTCCGATGGTTCAATCCAGACATGGGATGTTCATGGAAATACATTACGTTCGATGAAGGGTGAAGGCGGGATGGTCCTCGCACTTGATTATTCGCCTAGTACGAATAAACTTGCGACTGGCACAATTGATGGAACTGTAGAAGTGTGGAATTTAGATGAGGCTGTCCCAGTTCTACGCAAGAATGTTCATGTCGGCGCTGTACGAACAGTTTTATTTTCGGAGAATGAGACCCTTCTCTCTGGAAGCGATGATGATAACCTCATTGTGTGGGATTTAAAAAATAACACCCATAAAAATATAAAAACAAATCACGATGGTGTGATGGGTATTTCAATCATTGAAGACATCTTGGCTTCAGTTGGGATGGATGGTGTTGTGCGCTTGTGGTCAATGCCAAATTTAAATGAGATTGAAATTTTGCGAGGGCACGTAGATTTTATCTGGTCGGTAGGCGCGTTGAAAAATAA
>Ga0315336_1003246_pt1 | contig 22229 bp, 10 predicted proteins | sample ASW5metaG_FD_204512 | JGI IMG/M metagenome (GOLD analysis project Ga0315336, IMG submission 204512) | Ammonia-oxidizing marine archaeal communities from Monterey Bay, California, United States - ASW #5 | ecosystem: Environmental > Aquatic > Marine > Intertidal zone | place: USA: California... | reverse complement strand
AAATCAATGAGCACCACCTTCCCTCGATAGGAATCCCAGTCGAACGCATCGCCATCGACAGTAATTCCCGACAGCTCGATGGGATTGCCGATCAGCCCCATTCGGCGGATAGACCCTTCGAGCATCTCAACAATTCTGGCGAGCCGCTCGTCGTCCGTTTTGTGGATCGCCTCGATAACCGTGCGATAGATGTCGGCTGCCAGCTCGGGCTTGTCGCGGTGTTCCAAGGTCCGACCCATCCGCGTCGCCAAGCTGAGATCGGCCGAGGTCAAACCGGACTCAGCTTTTCGGCTGAGTTGGCTCTTGATGTCGGACAAGAGTTGCGTTACTTCGTCTGACTCAACGTCGAGACCACGGCTGATCATTGTCATGAGACGTTGTCCGCGGAGGTCGACAATAACGTCGTGTAGCTCTTCCTGGCCGGTCTTTTCTGCCTCAGCCTCGATGGTCGAAAGAGTCGCGGCGAATAGCTGCTCTGCCCGTTTGGATTCACCGATCCGGCTCAACGCCCGTTGCATCGTACTTATGTACACTGTCAGACGGGATGCCCTTGAGGAACTGTCGCCAACGCCGTCCAAGCAACGCCGAACTGCTACCTCGAACACTTCAGCTGCGTTATCGAGATTCTTGGCCGTTACAAGCGACTGGAACTCACGTAGCTCCTCGTCGACGATTCTTCGTTCCAGGCTGGCCAGATGACTCCTGATGGAGTTTTGGACGGCCGAGTGAGGGCTATCGCGGAGGTCTTCGAAGAGCGCGATTATACGCTCGGTTTCTTGCGATTCGGCGTCGGTCTGAACTCGCGAAGAACGACTTGGCATGCGAAGCAACCGCGATGCGACCGCTTGGGCGTGTGGATAGTCTTTGTCGTGCAAACGCTTCTTGATCTCCGTCATGGCCTCGTCGGAATTGATCTCCCACAATGCACCGGCAGCATATTGGCTCAACCGAGCGTCATCCAAATAGGGCGTAACCACGGCCACAACCCGATCGCCCCCGGCTCGTCCGAGAACTTCAAGGACCTTCTGAGCCTCGTAGGGATTCTGTATTTCTTTCAGGTCGGCGACCAGCTTGTCCAAGACGCCCGGCGCATCGAGCATGAGCAGAGCTTCTTGAAGGGCTCGATGATAGGAGCTTGATCCGGACGCCTTGGCCAGTGATTTCTCCAGCGGTTCGATGGCCCGCTTGTCGCCCAGCTTGCCCAGCGCCCTCGCCAATTCTTCGTTCCTGACGTTGTTGTAAACCATCTGGTTAATCAGAGGCTCAACGGCATCGGTGTCGCCTATCTGACCCAAGGTTCGGGCCAGCGAGCCCATGTCTTGTCGGACTTGGCGAGATTGCATCGCCCCGATCAACTTCTCGACGACACGCTTTTCCTTGGACTGTGCTAGGACCGTGAATTCATCTCGCGACAGGCGACCTACGTCGATTTTGCGAATCGCCGCTTCCAAATCGGAGTGGATGCCGATCGCTCTCAACGCGTCGATCGCAGCGGCGGCGACGGGCTTGCTCTCGCCCGACTCGAGTTCCTGGAGTCGAGGCACGGCCGGTTCTGATTTGAGCTTTCCAAGACTTGTTGCCGCGGCGACGATCACTTTCCAGTCAGGATCGTCCAAGAGATTCAAAAGCGGCTCCGCAACCGACGTGGCAGGATGGCTTCCGGCTGACCGCGCGGCCGAGGTCCGGACGGTGGGTTCTTTATCGGCCATGGTTTTCAGAACCGCTTCCGTAGCTTGGGGATCGTTCGACCTGGCAAGCACTCCCGACGCGGCGGAGCGAACAGTGGCATCGGCATCGTCTGTTGCCTTTAGAATCGCCTCCAATACCTGAGCGGCCACTTGGGAGGGAGACTGCTCTGGTCTCTGCTGACTCCGTGACAACGAGCTGGCCAGTGACTGAACTACGGCCGTGCGGACTCCGGGATCTTTGTCGTCGACCGTCAGCAGCAACGCTTCGACAACGCCCGACTCGCCGTAATGCCTTGCCATTGCCCGCGCCGTAGCGGCTCGCGTTCTCGGCGAGGCGTCGGTTAGGTACTTGATAAGCTGGCCCCCGCTCGATGGGCGCTTTCCCACGATCTGCACCGCTGCCGCGGGTTCGGTCTCCGCCTCGTAGTGCCCATAGTGGAATCGCATCCTGTGGCGTAACTCTCGGGGAAAGTTCACGAAAAACTGATGAACTGGTTGCTGAGTACGCATCGACGACAACTGGCGATAGCCTAGCTCGCCGACCACGCAATTGCCCGAGGTTAGCATGACGATGTATGTCTCGCGCTTAGCCTCCAAGGCCTTCCTCGCCTCGATCAGCTTCTCGACGTTCAGCCCGTTGACGCGGGGGCCGATCTCCAATACTTGAATCGAAGGGTCGATCGACGAGGGACGGACCTTAACGCCGAGTGCTTCAAGCTCGCGTTGCCCCAGGTCGAGCTGCATTTCTGTTCCGCCGATGTTTCCCGAGAGAATCCAGCGTTTGGACGCCGCATCACCAGGCTGCTCGATCTGCGGAACCTCGAAATTGACCCAACCCGAGACCGTGCCGCCCGGTGCGATTTCCCCCGCCGCAAGATACTTGAGCTGCGAAGAGTGTACGCGGCCGTTCATCGCACCTTTTTTGAATATCCAAGAGGATTGTTGGCGGCCGGTTGGAGCAATCTTGATTGCCTGATCGTCCACTTCAAGTATCAGATTGGAGGCGTCGTAGGGGACCGCCTTCGTGCCCTGGTTGGCAAGCGTGAGCTCGAAAAACAGCTTCGTCGGTCTGCCTTGAGAGAATTGGGTCAGGCGGACGTCCGCACGGATCAACTCAAACGGTCCCGGAGCCGTGGACTCCTGATCGATTCCCGACTCGATGACTTCCTGGACTCGCTTCACGAAGATCCAGCCTTCGCGTTCACCCTCAGGAGTCTGCAAAGAGATGGCCAACCAAGGTCCTTCACGACGAAGGAGCTCGAATCGTTCGCCGCGCTTCACGGTGCCGATCACCTCGTCGCCCACCTTGACCACGGCCGAGTCGGCAATGACTTCCACCTGCTCGGCGAAAGCTGCACCAACCGCTGTCAGCCAGGCCGCCAGAAACACAACTCCCATGCACTTGCCGTTCATCGGATTGCTCCCTATCGCAGTTTGTTCCCCTTTGCATCGAGCCTGAAACCAATCCATTCCGCGTGAAGTCGAATTCTAACGCGCTGCGGCCCCCTCGTGTCAAACGTGTGGGAGATTCTTCCGGCTTTTCCAGAAGCCACGCCATGTGGAATGTCGTGGGATTGCCGCAAACCGTGCGAGGCTAGGAGACAGCCACGTTGCGGCGGAAGAGCAGGGCCAGCATCCCGGTGAGCAGCATGAGGCACGTTGCAGGTTCAGGTACTGCGGTCGAAGTTGCTGAAAGCGAAGAGACGGTGCCAAAGTTCGCTTCCCAAAAAGCTAGGTCAAAGACCCCGAACGGGGTGGGCGATTCGCCCTTTTGCCACATGCGAAAGTCGCCGCCGTCGACATCGCCGTCGACATCAAAGTCGCCGAACAATGGAGGGCCGAAAAAGTGACTAGCGGCGCCAATCTCGACGTTGCTCACCGTGTAGTTCGCTTCGTACAAACTAACGAAACTCAGATCGGTAAGGATCGGATCGAAGCCGAGGCTGCTGTGGGCCGTTAGCATCCACGAGAAACTTTCATCAGAAAAATCGGCGACCGCAGCGCCCTCAGGGAAAAACGAAAGCTCCAGAGTGTTGACGTCGGCAGCGCTGCCCGTGATTTTTCCCACCATCAGATAAGTGACGTCCGGCAAGAAACCGGTGGTTGAAACGTCCTCACCCCCGGTGTCCGCCTGGCTGTTGATCCCTACCTCTCCACTCAACCCGCTCAGGGAGATATCGAATTGATTGATTCCTGCTGCATCTTGGAATTGCAGGAACAGATCTCGCTGGTCAGACGCAAGTTGGGATGGCAGCAAGGGCCCCGTGTTCTGCTCGACCAGAAACGTAAAGTACCTTTCCGTGTCTTGGCCCAACTCGATAGGCGCGCTCAATTCGACTTCCAACACTCGAGGGTCGGTGTTCAGGGAGCCAAACGCTTCAGCGCTGTTCTGATTTCGTATTGTGATCGACGTATCGCTATGCTTGTCGGCTCCCGGGCCGCTGCCGCTAAAGGTCAAGAAGCCCGGTCCATGCTGAGTGAAATTGCCCGTTTCCGGCAGATTTCCGCCGCCGTTCAAAGGAACTTGCCAGCGTCCGGTGAGTCCTGGCCCATTCTGAAAATTCTCGAACGTGCCAGTGTACGCCAAACGGTCTGGCAAGTTGACGCCCAACGCACCGAACCGTCCGGCGAGCCAATCGGCATCCGCCTGATTGACGAATCCGTTGCCATTATGATCGCCCTGATTCCAGTTGCCTTGAAGATAGAAGTCATCGAGTCGGGCCGCCGTGTTGGTACCGGTCCAGCCGGGAACGGACCCCATGTTGTCGGAGAGTGTCTCAGCGTCAGCCGCGTCGACCAGGCCGTCCAGGTTCAGATCGGGAACGTCGCGCCGGAAGGCGATGTATTGGTGGGCCACGCGATGAAGGCTTAGCTCGTTGGTGGCGTCGTAGTGCAACGTCCAGTTCATGACGCCGGCCATGTTACGATCGAGCGCCAGCTGGACCTTATCGCGGACCTGTTCGCGGCTTTCGATCGTCCAGGTGTCGACTCCATCGGTCCAGGTACCGGCGTCGTAAGCCAGATTGGGTTCGGCAGCGACGATATCTTTCAAAGACTTGGTGTAGGGACCTTTCCCCCAAGTGCCGATGCCGACCACAAGCTGCTCATCGGTGAACGCTTTTTCCGGGCCTTGCCCAGTGAGAGCCAGCTTCCCATTGGCAAACGAATTATTGTTCAGCGAGTTGCCGCTGTAGGCAGGGTAGTGGTAACCCATGATGAACAGCTGGTCGTAAATGTTGGCATCGAAGACGGCGGTATCATCCCAGTCGGAGTCAGCGAATCCATAGTCGTCGACTGAAACCTCCATGCCGAGCGGCCCGATGGCGTTTTTCAGGTCCTTGGCCAACTGGGTGTAGTTGGCCCATTCGGTGTCTGTGCTCGGCCGCTCCCAATCGAGATTGAAGCCGGTCATCCCGTTTGCTTGCAGAAGGTTGGTTACGTTCGAGACAAAATTGGCTCGATTCGTTGGGTTGGAGACGATCGAGTTCCAGACATCATCTACGCTCCCTCCATACGTGTCGAACATGCTCATGTGATAACGGAAGCCGTTCGCAGCTTGATGGTTCGCTAGGGTCGCTAGGTGCTGAGCGGCCCAGGGATGGTAGTTCAGATTGCCCGAAGCGGTCGGCCGTACGCCGGAAAAGTAAAGAACGTCCGACACGTGATCGTACACGTTGTCAGTGTCAAACGATTCCAGCTGCGATTGACTCGTCCAGTACGGAATGAAGCTCCAAGTGCGAAAATTGGCAGCTTCCCATGTCGACACCGAAGCTTGTTGCGCCAAGGCCGAACCGCACAGGGTACCGGCCAGCAAAATCGCTGCTGAGATGATCCGGAGAGGTTGTCTCCAGTGCCGTAGTGATTCGCAAGTTTGCATGGACCGATTTCCGCAGGGCCAGGCAGATGATCGCACTTGGCGAAAAGTGTCTGCCCAGCAGGCCTCTATATTGATAGTTCCCGTCTGGGTCGAGGTGGAAATCGACCCAGGTTCGCTGTGCTGAGATTATAACATGATTACAACACTCCGCCCACTTTCCAGTAACTAGCTTGGGGGCGTTTCTTCGATTTCCCCTCAGGGGCCTCCGGTGTCAGGTTCGAATAATGGCGAGCCCCAAGAACCTCGAATAAAGGGTAAAAAAGCCGTCCTCCAGCCATAGCCTTGGAGGTCGAGAGGAAGTGGATAGGCAGCTCGACAGAAGAAGTGCTACCAGCGTGATTTGATAATACAAATCCCTGGAATCAGATTGTCAGAACTCCGATGAGCAGCAAAAAGACCACGGGGAACAACCAGCGGCACCACAGATCCCATTTCTTCGCTACTGACTCCCGTTCGGCTTTTACCAAAGCACTGGTGATCAAGACTTCGATCAGCGTGATAAATACCAAGATGGTTGCTCCCAAAATAAAGTAATCGAGCCGCGTCATGTACGCGACCTTCGGCAACAGGCTGCCGAGCATGAATCGATAGGCGATCAGTGTCAGCATGGAGCTGGTCGCCACGCCGATTTGAGAGGCGGTGTTTTCCGGGTCGATCCAAAACGCGGCCCACGACATGCACACGATCAACACCAGAGGCAACAGTACTTTAAGGGCGTAGTACCAAACGTGTCGGCGAGCTTTCAATTCATAAACCAAGCTGGCCCTCGACAACCCGGGCGTGAACATCAGCGGATCGACGCGCAACCGGCCGACATCAATCGACCAGTCCGGGATGTCGAACAGAGGGGACTGGCCGGTCGTTTCGCTGTCGATTTCAAGCTGCAATTCTTGTTCACTGTAATCGGGGAACACGAGTCGGATGGGCAGTAGCTGTTCGTCGACCGGAAAATCACGCAGATCAGGATTGATGACGAACGTTCCCGAGAACCTTTGACGGTACGTGACGCCACCATCCGGAGCTACTTCAACTTGTTCTGTGAATTGGCGAAAGACTCTCCGCTGGTTCGCTATTTGGATTCGGGGATGCCAGACGTCCGTCAAATCGAACGTGCGCGGTTCGCCCACATCCCTGGCAAGTCTTGGATCCGTCCAGCGAAGATGAACGATTACATCGGCCGTAAAAGTTCCCTGCACGTCGTTGACACCCGTTACGTCGAACAGATAAATGCCAACATGGACAGTCGTCTGCTGCCCATTCGGATGAGGACGCGTAGCCGTAATCTCATTTCGCTCGGCAGAGCGAGCTATCCCCAACGTCAACAGGGTGAGAATTGCGGCGTGAAGCAACGATGTTTTCACTGAAGCCCCTGCTTTCTGTTGACAACTCGCCACTCTCTTTGGCGGCCTGTCGCTGGTGCCGTATTGCTCGTTCACCTCGTTGTCGATCGGGTTGATGACATCGGTAACGTCCAGCTTTCCACCTCCATGGGGAGTTTTGCACGAGAAACTGGGACTCCTCGCATGCGAGCAAAATTGCGTAGAGACGAGGGTCTAGGGTCTAGAGCCAGAAGGGATTTCTGATTGCCAAAAAGCTGAAGTCTAAGAGCCAATCGCTAACAACCACCACAGCAATCGCTGGAGTTGGTTTGAGGCGATCGCGAGGTATCGCAAAGCTTCGATTCGGCTAGGTTTATAACAAGTCGGGCTGACACGATTTGAACGTGCGACCTCTGCGTCCCGAAACCACTTAGAAATAGTCTGCATACCGGCGTTTCACGCTTGTATTGCCGTCATTTTATACTACCCAAGGGCTATTGCAATCCGTCTCATTCGATTGCATTTCTACTCTATTAATAGCGGTACTTGCGGAAACGAACAGCACTCTAAAACGGTACATACCGTTTTAGATGGGGGGGCCAGTTGAGAGCTTGTGCGAACTGCTTCAGGCTCAATATATGTGGGTCTGGGATTATCGTGCGCGACTTCCTCATGGATGGGCTCTCCGGTCCGTGCACTCGGCCGAACACGCTTGTCTTGAACCTGAATTGGTGCGGCGTTTACGCTGTACCATCGAGCGTCCGGTGTTTCCGATCGTTCCTGGAAGAGTATACTTCACGGGCGAATAGCTAACTCCGACCTAGTTTGCAGGAGTGGAGGGGATGGTTAATTCTTGCCGGTGTACTCTACCTCCAGAACCTTCTTCCGCTTGTCGAGTTCGACATTGGTCCGACACAATCCGACACAATATGAGAGTAGGCTGGCCAACTCCATAACGCTTCTGTGCCATCTGATGAATCCATTCCGAACTAAAGCCCGTGGCGGACTATCGGAAGGTGCGGCCGTCTGGAACAGCAAAGACTTGACACTCTGTCACGCCACACTAGATAATGAGGTTCTATTCTCTTGGCGGTAAACTTGATTTTGGGAGGTGCCAGATGTCCGCTAATCGATTATGGCTGTGGGGGGGGGTGTTGGCAGCTATTGGAGCCGTGTTGTGGTATCGATATCAGGTTTTGCCTGGCCCCGAATCTAGGGCAACACAAACGACTCGAATCGTGTTCGTTACAGGGGGCCTAGGTCCTTATTGGCAACTCGCTGCCAAAGGTGCTGAAGCCGCCTCTCGAGAGCACAACGCTCAGTTGAAAGTGGAAATGCCTTCCCGCGATGAAGATCTGGAAAAGCAGATGAAGATTCTCGTCGACCTAGGAGCTAGAGAAATTGATGGATGTGCTGTTAGCCCTCTTGATGCCAACGGACAGACTCTGCTGATCAACCACTTGGTCAAGAAAATGAACGTCATTACGTTCGACTCCGATGCCCCGCTTTCAGAGCGTCAATATTACATCGGCATGAGTAATTTTCGTGCAGGGCAGATTTGTCACGAATTGGTGTGCGAAGCGTTGCCCGAAGGTGGCAAGATTGCCGTCTTACTTTCCAGCCTTACCAAGAACAATATTTCGGAACGAAAAACAGGCTACGAAGAGAGCGAGGGGAAATCATCTAAAAATACAATTGAGGGCGAAGCTTCTTCAACCTGGCAAACCGTCGAATACATGATCGATGAAGGTGATGATGAAAGAACCAAGGAAAATATTCTTGCGGCCTTGGAGAAACACGAAGACCTTGCCTGCATAGTAGGAATGAACGCTCGTCACGGTCCACTCCTGTTAAAACACCTGACAGAAGCAGGGAAACTCGGCAAGATCAAACTTGTCGTGTTCGATGTACTTGGAGAAACACTCGATGGTGTCAACGCGGGACATATCTACGCTACCATCGCACAGGACCCTTACAAATACGGGTACGAGGCTGTACGCATGCTCTCGGCGTTGCACAATGGCGATTCACAGGAGTTGCCGATTGTGGGAGGTGGGGCGATTTACATTAAATGCCAAGCGATTCGCCAGGAGGACGTGGAAGAATTCAGGAAACGACTTGAAGAGCGCTTGAAAAAAGCTGCATGATGTTAAGGCATACAAGCCTCCCGTCCTGCTTTGCCTCCGCTGGACCAACATGGATGAACGGCAATTCGCGATGCAGCTGTGACCTGATACGACAATCGCTACTGTGTTTTCTGCCTTTTGGCTAAGATGTGTTTTTTCCGATGCATTCTTATCCCTTGGCGAGGAAGACTCCCATTAAGTGCTCCCTTGAGAGGATCTGTCAGCATCTCTGTATTGGCATCAATTGTGATCCGCAGGATCAAGCTTCGCCTATTTCGCCACCAGGCAAACGTCATTGCCGCGCAGCTCAATAAGAGCAATGTTGTAGGTTCTGGAACGCTAGCCACTGCACTAAAGGGAATCGACATGCCGAACTGTGATTCCCATATTGCAAGGTCGCTGCTATCAACAAAAGTGTCGACGTTTGCATCGCCAAAACTGTTGTCGGTTTGTCCATCCAAGCCAAAGCCTCGTTGCAGGATAAGAAAATCGGCGCCGTCAACATCACCGTCGCCGTCGAAGTCGGCATCTGTGACTTCGAAAGCACCCAGATCGGGTGCCGAACCGTTAAAAGGCAGTCCGACATCCGTACCGGCATCCACTAGATTGCTGACAGGGTCCAGTCTGAGGAAATCGCTTATTGGCAAGCTGCCGTCGAGCATTCTATCTCCCCTGGCAATTGTGTCATCGAGCGACAGAAAGTCCGCTCCGTTGACCGGTATGCCGTTCCACGTGTTAAAAGAATCGTCGACACCCGATTGGAACTGATCAGAGCTACTTCCTGCATAGGAAATGTTGTTTCTGAGCACGTGCTGGTTCATCGTCTCAGCCGCTGTCTCGTCGAACTGCCAATTGCGGCCGGAATCGTAGACGGTCGAATTACTAACGGTTACTCCAAATCCGTTGCCATTGACGTCAATTCCACGGACTTCGTTCTGCCAGGCTAACACTCGATTTAGAACGTGCGGACCGCCATCATGTCCAAGCTTAAAGCCGTTGCCATCGCCGGAGAAATTTCCTGCGCTGAGGTCGCCGTCTTCGAGCGCATCCTTATCAAAGAACTGCTGGATGAGCTTTCCGTTATCAAATGCCCAGGAATCTTCCACAAGCACTCCACCTGTCGTGCTTTCCCACATATCCCAACCATCGTCAGAATTCCCCCAGGCGCGACTACCACGAACGATGTTTCCAGGACCTAGGTTGGCAAACTTTATCGCAAATCCGTCCGCGTTCTCGCCGTTGTTGCTCGGGTCGTAATTCTCGTAGGAGTCTGAGTTCAAAACGAGATTGTTTGAGGAAGAGCCATCCAGTTGTAGTCCCGAATCGCCGTTCCAGCGAGTGGTCAGCTGCTCAAAAATGCTGTTGTCGCTTTGGCTACCGATTCCATTATCGCGTGCGTTCTGAATGGTCAGACCCTTGAAATGCAGCCAGTCAACACCGTCGTCGATTTGAATTCCACGCCCACTGGAAGAACCCCAGGTACCGGTCATGCTGTCGAAATCCAAAATCGGCACCTCGTTCTGGTAGGACCAGATACTTACTGGGTTGCCAGATGTGCCTCCATCGCCACTCTGTAATCGAATCCGACTATCGAGGTCATACGAGCCGCCACGTACCCACAATGTATCACCGGGATCAAGCTGATCGATGGCGAAATCGAAAGTGCCCCAAGGACTGCCGATCGTACCCGAGTTGCCGTTGCTTCCACCGGTGGCAATGAAAAACTCATCGGCGCGAAGCGGAGAGAAGTGCAACACAATGGTGCTAATTAGGACGATTATCGTACAGGATCTTCTCATCTCGTTCCTTTTCGACAATTACTTCATGCAGTCGTGTAAGACAGCTCACACAACTGTGACAGACCCGCTCAAGGGATGTAGGAGATCAGCTCAAGCTAGGTCGCGATGAGCAAGCGGTTATTCATTTCTTCATAATAGTCGCCAGCTACAATTCGGTCACTTTTCGTGTTTCAGACAGAGTGCCGATAGCGAGCAAAGAATGAAAAACAGCCGCAAGCTAACAGGACCACACTCGTCGGCTCAGGAACCGCGGTTCCGGCACTTTCTAAGGCGATGGGACCGGTGTGCTGCTCTTGCCATGTTAGGAAGTCGCTGCCGTCCACGACGCCGTCGCCGTTGGCGTCACCCTGCATATGGGTGGCCCCCGAAGTAGTGCCGTAGCCGGCTTCCCAGAGCGCTAGGTCGCTATCGTCGACGTCGCCATCCTCATCAAAATCACCCTCCAAGAATGCAGCGAGCAGCTCAGCATCGAGAACAAGTCTCGGGGCTAAGAGTGCATCGCCTTCACTGGAGTAGAAGCTGGCAGTATTGCTGGAGGAGTCGTTAATCTGTTCAAGGATTAGAGTGACTAAGCCTTCGGATGGCTCTCCTTCGAAGTAAGCAGCCAAATTCAAAAACACTTCGAGGTTCGGATTTTCAAACGATACCGTTTCGTCAGCGCTGGTACCGTTGATAGAAAACTCTCCGAGACGTAACAGATCTGGCACGTCGATCGGGTTGGTGGAATTATACGTCGGGTTGATGCCGAGCGTGCCGCTATTGCTGTCAAAGGTGACACCGGTCATGTTATCGAACTCGACGGTACTCTCGTCCCAATCATATCCTGTTGCATCGTGCTCCAACCCATAAACCTTGAATTGGTGCGAACCACTGATAGCGGCATCCGAAGTTAACTCCAGACGGGCGTCGGTCACTGAGCCAAGCCCAATCTCCGATAAGTCAAACCTCAACACAATCATCTGGTTATTGTTTCCACTGGCGCCTGACCACAGGGCGTCAAGTGAATTGCCGGTACCATCGCCACTGCTTACGTCGTTATTCTCGTTGATCTGTGCATCCGAGCCGCCGCCATAACCGGTGTGAATAGTATGTGCAACCGTACCGGTCGGAGCGTATGCATTGGGAGTCAATGAATGAGCATATTCTTCCAAATACGTATAGCCCGAGGGCGCAAGTGTCGAATTCAAAGGCGTGGTCGTATCTCCAAAAGTGGACAAGGCCCAGGTATCTGGCACACCGTCGTTGTTAGAATCCGGCAGCGCGCTGCCGGTTGGTAATGTGGGCCAGCCAATATCGCCGTTTATGTTTACATCCTGTTGTGTATCGATCGACCAGTCCGTTTGGTTCATAACTGTGCGAATCAGTTCGCGGTCGACCGGGTCTCGATAGTTGACCGCTCCTGCACGACTAAGCACTTGGATGTAAGCATCTGACGCCGAATGTGTGTTGATTTCAGGCAGTTCGGCAGGATTGAGACGTGTCCCCGAAAGAGTGTAGTCAACGTTGATCGTCCCCTCAAACACGGCGGCACCGTCAACCGCCGAACCGTTGACAACGCCATCACGGACACTGTCAAAGTAATTGCCTTCAACGTAGAAAATTGAAGCATCGTCATCAGGTTTCATGAGATTCAGGGGGCCCGTCCCCGGCCGAGGCCCTCGGATTCCATAGTTGCCGACCATGTTCACTTCGAACGGATCATTGCTATCGCTGTTCCCAAATTCATCCTGTGGATTGAAGATTACGTTGTTAACCCAGTCCAGTTCCAAGGGATTCTCGCGCGCCTGAAATCGACCATGTCGACTCTTATTGTGTGAATAGAGGTTGTGGTGATAGGTATAAGTTCCGCCATTGATGAGCGAGCCGTAGCTGTGACCACTCCCTTTACTGTGACCACCGTCATAGAGGCCTTGGGAGAGTGTCGACCACTGCACAGTTACGTTGTCTGAATTGTGGGTCGTGGAGATCGTCTCGTCGACTGACCAGGAGGCCGTGATATGGTCGAGCATGACATTGGTCGACGTTTGTACCCAAATGGCGTCGGGGTCCTGAGAGCCATAAGTGTTCCCAGGGCGAACTCGCAAGAATTGGACGACCACATTGTCGGCATCGTTGATCCGCAGCCGATGATTGGCGATGGTAATACCGCCAGCCGGGGCCGTCTGTCCTGCGATCGTGATATTGCTCTTGCCGTTGAAGTCGAGGCTGCTAGTCAAATTGATCGTGCCAGCAACGTCGAACACGATGGTGCGTCCTGAACCTGGAGCAGTTTGGATTCCGTCACGCAAACTTCCAGAACCGGAATTGTTCAGATTGGTCACCTTGTAGACATCGCCACCCCGCCCGCCACTAGCGAGTTTGGCCGCGCCTTCAGCGCCGGGGAAAGCGATCAGTTGGGCCATTGCTGAATTGAGCGAGATTAATCCACTGTTCAGTAGAACAATCGAAGTAGCCAGGTAGGCGAATCGTGCGATTGTGCGTTGATGAAATCTAATCATTGGGTTCTTGCCAGGTAGGAGCGAAATTGGCTGAAGCGGAACCAAATACAAGCTCTCTTTCAGTCAGTTGCAACGTGTTGCCAGAACTAACGTGTCTGTGGTTGGTGCCTCATGCTCGACTGCTCCACTGGGCCTGTGACCAGGCTATTCAAGTACACTTCCAAATTGGTGTAGCCAAGTGGGCTGAGGCCGGTGCCGTTGCGGTCTTCGGGATCACTCGGATCAAGACCATGAGCAACCTCAAATTCATTCGACATGCCATCGCTATCAGTATCAAAGTCGCTCGGCCGGCGCTTGCTGGGTCGATCGTCGATGCCGGGGAGTGTACCATCCGCACGGCGGAATTCTTCTTGTGAATCAATCACTGCGCCTGAACGATGGACAAGTGATTCGATAACCCGTTGGTCAACAGCGTCTCGATTCAAGGAAGCCCCTGCCGTCCGCACAACTCGTTGGTAGCCCTTATCGGCAGGTAGAATGTGTCGTTCAAGAGAACCCAAGAAACCAAAGGGCTGGCCCGATTCCCCGCTCATGAGCACGTCGGCCTCGTCAAAACCTCGAAAAGCCTGTTCTATCTGGGAGGGCGACTCAATGGGTTCGCCATCATGGATATGATTCTGATTTCGATCGTGATAGTTGTTGCGCTGATAGACAGACGTGTGATTTGGATCGCTTTCATTGAAAATGTGTTTGGAGCGCTTACTAGGCCCATTGATATAGTAGTTTCCAATTAGATTTACTCGGACCTGACCAAGCGAGCTGCGGTGAGTCGGCTGGTCTTTCCAATTGTAGACGACGTTATTGATCAGATTGACGTCGGTGCGACGTCGCTCACTCTCCGGTCGTCCTAGCTTGAGGAACTGCTCGCCAGCTATTGAGGGATTGCGGGCTCGATGATGCGCCCAAAGATTGCCAAAAAACGTATATCCGCCGGTTGCCGCTTCTTGATCTTCAGGAATTAGGAGCCCACGAATCAACGAGCCGTAGCCGTGTAGCCCCTTCGGATGAAAAGAATCGTTAAGACTCTCTGCGATGATACAGTGCTGCACGGTCACATCACGGCAATTAGTAACCGAAAGCGTTTCGTCGATGCTCCAAGAAAAGGAGGAGTGATCGATAATAACACGATTGCAGCCGTGGCCGATGCTTGAAGCATTAGCTGACCCTCCGTCGAGGTCATTATTACCCTTCCCCTCTTTTCGAACGGATGGTGAACCGACAGTTTGGAATGTTCGTGCATTAAAATCGCCCGTACGAATTCGCAGAAAGCGAATAATAATGTCTGAGCCGCGCGATATGTCGACCGGATAGCCCCACAAGGTGATCCCGCCAGGGGACGTCTGCCCGGCTATCGTCAGATTACTCTTGAGAATTTCCAGAGGGCCGGCCAACTCGATGGCTCCACCCACGTCAAATACGATCGTACGGGCCCCCTGGGTGGAGCGTATGGCGTGACGGAAGCTTCCCGGGATCTTCGGCTGGTCTTTTTTTGAATCGTAATCAAGTAGATTGGTGACGCGGTAGACATCGCCACCGCGGCCACCTGTCGCAACTGCGCCCTGGCCCACAGCTCCTGGGAAGGCCGGCAACACGTTCTCTAGCGGCTCAGCCGATACTGGCAATGAGAAGAAAATGGCCGCGAATAGCACCATCGCCAATACGACGGACGAGCAAACCTGATTGCAATTCGTAAAGTTTCGGCGCCCAATAGCCATGCCATATCCGTTCCGATAATGCTCACAGATGGCCACCTCATCTGTATTTATATGAAAAAGGTGGCGCCCCGTTGCCAAGGCGCCACCGCGGGACCAATTGTCCAGCAATTCAAAGTTTCCCTAGCAACCGCGACGCCGACGCGTGGCCAGCGAAGCTGCTGCCAAGACCAACAAGACCAGCGAACTAGGCTCGGGGATCTGACGTACTTTAAGATCCGTCAAGATTACCACAGGTCCCGGAGAGGAAAGGTTGTCAAAGTATCTAATCTGCCAATCGTAAATGACGCCACCAAAAGGTGCCGCCTGAACTCGCGAATAATCCGGTTTCCCTTCGAATTGCTCGTCATTAGTGATGCGTTTCGCATTAAACAGAACGATGTCATTATTTGTGGGAACTGCCGAAACATTCAGCACCAAATCCAAGACGCCTACAGCAGGGTCTGCTGTCTCGCTGTTGCCAAGCTGCAACTCGTCATTGACGTCAATGGAAGTCACACCCTGGGCGGAGCCGTCAATAGTGAAGGCAAAGCTCGCTTGAGCAGGTGAAAGTGGATGAATTCGGTTCACCTTAACGTCTTCAGCCGTGATCGAGGTGGCGCCAGTACCAATCACCTCGAATCGGATCAAGTTTTGGACAACACCGTCATCACGGCCCATCTCAAGCTGATCCACTATCGCAAGCGAACCACCACTGATCTGATAATGTGAGCCAGCAGCCGCTTGTTGACCGGCATTACTCATTTTGATGTAGTCGACGGCCGTAACAGCACCGCCGGTCTGGATGATGCGGCCCAACGAACCCGATTGGTTGTCGCCAACGCCCAGGCGAATGTCGTTGCCTGTGCCTGTGCCGCTAAGGATTCCACCAGAAATGTTAAGAGTAGCGGTCTCGCCCAAGTCGCTGTCACCAATGCTCAAATCGGCAGCGGCATAGTCTGCAGCACCAGCGGAAATCGTCGAAGTGTGTGAATCGAAAATTTTTGTGGCGTCGCCTGCGAACGGAATAGCGCCTTCGCTCCAGTTGTCCGGGTCAAACCAATCCGTCGGGTCACCTCCGCCACTAGTATATAAGTTGTCAGCACCAATCGCACTCGGTACCAAGCAAACGACTAGCAGTAATGCCAGCGCAACTGATGGCCAGCGTCGTCGGCCGGCTAGCCGACCAAAAGAACCTCGTGAACAAGACGTTTTCATTAGATCTCTCCCTTCGCTTCAGAAAAAAGACGAGTCGAAAACAAGCACTTAGCCATCAGTGGACGTAGGTTACTCGCAAGCCGACAACTGTCGGCGGTATGAGATGCCGCAAGTCCTACAATCGTTGCATCTCTCCCATCTGTCATTCATTGTAGTCGTAGATCGATTGCAAACAAGAAACTGTTTTTGCAAAAAACACTGGGAATACGCATTCCTTTGTGGGCTTAATCTGCCGGTTCGATGTGTCTTTCAGCTTCTAGAGTCTTTCAACCTAAAGCGTAGTAACGGCCCAGATATTTGGAATGTCTTATCACAATTGTCGATCGCTTCTTTTGGCCGCAAGTAGTGCTATGCCCGCCACGCAGAGTAGCACCAGCGAACTAGGCTCAGGCACTGCCACCATGGAGCCAGAGAGCGCGGAGCTGAGACCAACAAGTACAATATCGTTCCCCGTGGTAGGGCCTGTAATCGTGTTGATGACGCTGTCATCGGCATTGGTCCAAGTGATGTCTCCTGTGTACGTAATGGTCCAATTGTAGGTCGTTGACCCGAACAGAGCAGAAACGACATCACCTTCTTCATAGAGGTCGGTGGCATCGGAATTCGAGAAGACATTGCCGAGGTCTCCCGTTCCGGTAATCAGGCCATCGATTTGAAACAGGCCAAGCGTATTGGGTACACCAAAGCCGTCTACCGCAGGCGCTTCCTCAAGGGTTAGCTCAAGCCTTGAGGAACGAATGCCGACGGCGTCGATGTCCAGGCCGTTGCTCAGGACCAGATTATTTGTGACCTGAATCGGGCGAGTACCCCCGTTTTCATAGATGAATTCCGAGATGCCGACACCAGTAAGAATGCCATCGCCGTCTAGGCCATCAGAGGAAGTTTCGAAGTCAAAGGTCCTCACATAGCCACCGGTAGTTGGATTACCCATCCTAAATCGACCATGTCCTCCGGTACCTCCACCACTAACGGTGCCAGTGGAAAGTCGTATGCCATCACCGCCTATCGCGGCAACGTCTAATGTTCCCGCTCGATATTCATAAGTTCCATTTCCCCATCCTGATGCTTCGATCCGCCCAATGTTCAGGCTTTCTCTGGGTAGGCGAACTCGGCCGCCTGTCTGGATTACCATTCCAAGGTTCTGATTTGAAGCGTCGCTTCCAGAGCGACCAATGATCGTAGTGCTGGCAATAACCAAGTCACCGCTTTTGATTTCTACCAAATTGCTATTGGTTGTATTGCGGGAGACGTAAAACCTGTAGAGATGTTGCGGGCCGTAATCACCAATTAAGTCGCCGTCCACCGTATCACCCGCTACAGGGGAACCGGTGGGGAAGGGAAAGGTACCCGCGTTGGCAAAGAAAGGATCGTTGTCAGGATCGTAGACAACGCTAACGCCGCCGCCTGGGATAGAAGGACCGAATTGGTTTTCCCAGACCGCCAAGTCATCTCCATCAACTAAGCCGTCGTCATTGGCATCTCCCTGGGCGAGTCCACCTGCTCCTCCATTTCCTTGTTGCCAGATCAGAAAATCGGCGCCGTTGACGATCGAATCGGAATTGAAATCTGCTGAATCATCACTTCCGTTGATCTGTGCATCTTCTGCAACTGGACCAAATAATCCCTCAGTGCTAGGGGGAAGATGGCCAAGACCACCGTTCCCTTGGTCTTCACTCCAGTTCTGTGGATCGAACCACCAGCTTGATCCGCCTTCACCATCCCAAGTGATAGCAGCATGCGCGCTTGTAGCTAAAAGGCTCAAAGTCACGACGACCACAATAATCGCTAAACTAATGCGAGAACGTACGTGCACATCATCCGACAAGATCAATAGATGAGACTTCACAAGTAGCTCCTCATTTTTTGTAGTTGCGTATCGAAATTACCAATCGCAAGAAGTCCGAACAATTGAAAAGTACGTAGGATTCTTGGTCAGCTGTGAGATCTCCTGGACAGGCTAACTTTTGCTAGTGCTTGATGAGCCTAGTCTTGCCCCCCACAATTCACTCTAGCAGGCCAAGCACCCTTAGTGCCAAACTTTCCCTGGAATTGAAATCAAAGCTGTAATTCTAGAAAAGCCCTCTCGGGATTCAGCGTTCTACGGATGGCAGCTTTTCGCTGTGCCATCAACATCGTAAATGTCTTCATCGTTGCGTTTGGCCATTCGATCGAGCACCGGGCCATTGATATCTTTGGAAATACTCTGCACGCTTCCATCGCACATCGCAAATAGCACCACGCCGCTATGAGCTCCGCCAAATCCACTATCGCCGTCATCTTCAGGAGGCTGGGTGCAGCGCTCACAGAAATTGTTTCCCCCCGGATTATCCGTGTCGTAGGTTTCCCCGGCAAACAAACCTGGCTCGTAGTCGCCGTTAAAAGCATGGGTGTATTCCGTAGTACCTCTTCCAGCTTCGCCGCCAAGAAGAGTTTTAGAAGTGCCATCAACAATGCTTCTTAGCGAAGTCATCGCCTTGAAAGAACGTACGCCCCGGCCTGAGGGCCCAACCTTTACGAGAGACTCGCGATTGGCCTGTGGGATGGCTCCATCCAGGAGGTGCTTATTGTAGCTTGTCCAATCGTTGCTATCGTTCGTGCCTCGGAGAGTGAAATTGGACCTCTCGTCGACAACGATGCAACTTGAACCCGCAATTCCACGATAATCTGATATCGATCCTTCATAGTCGCCCCCAGTGATCGGATCTTTCCTGCTGTGGCCAGAATGGCCATCATTGGGTGCTCCACCGTCTGGATCTCTACCTATTCGCGAACCATGCAATTGAGACGGACAGTAGTACGCATCGATCTGTGCGTTTCGGCATTCTAGGGTCTGGTCATAGAAACAACCGCGATTAGAGTCCCACAGGCCTCTTACCTGTGATTGCTCCATGTAGTCGAGAATTAACATTAGCCACGTCATCTGCCCGTCGCCCACAGACACCGGCGGAAGCTTATTCGTTGCCCCATGATAATTCTGTACAGCTAAACCAATTTGTTTGAGATTATTCTTGCACTGCGTTCGGCGTGCAGCTTCTCGCGCGGCTTGGACAGCGGGCAACAGCAGCGCGACTAACACGCCAATAATCGCTATGACGACCAACAACTCAACCAGTGTGAACGCTCGAAACAATCGTCGAGAGCTGCTGGATCCTAACCGACGGATCGCATCAGATTTCTGATATTTATCAGACCAGGTGAAGCCGAAGCGGCCACTTATTCTTTTGGCATTCATTGCGAGTTCCTCTATCTCTTCTCCTGGCTACAACCGAATCAGGCGATAGCTGGGCCTGCACTGTCTTGGATGTTTGCGACCCGGCGAGCCTACACCACAGCTTCATAGCCGTGGACATGAAGTTATCTGTCAAACTCGGTCCAGTCCTGCTGCCCCCTGGAGAATCGTTTACTCCTTAGAACTGAAATTCAACGGCCCCATGACTGTGGTGACAAATCAAACAGGAAACCGTGAGTGGCGATCATGGTCGACCTGACGAATGCCGGAACTGGAATCAAGACCAGAGCCTATAGCCTCCTCCTACGCTTGTTGGCGAGAAGAACTACCACCTTTTCACTCATTATAAGAACAATTTCATTGCATCCTAGACACCGTTTTTGCAATAATATACTGTATTCCCGCAGACTGCTGGGGCCCGACTTATCTAGCCTATTCATGAAGGGTAAGCCTTATCAAAACCTCCGTCAAAGAAATCGCGTTGGCGTTTCCGAGGGGGTCGCACCAGGAGTCGTTGATCGATGGAGTGATCCAGTACGCAACGGAAAACGACTGCCACTGGTCTTTCGTGCTTGCACCAGAGTCTTTGTCCTTGTCGATTCTCGATCTTCGTGGTTGGAAGGGAGATGGAATAATTGCGGCACTCAATACTCCTGCAGAAAATGACTGTGCGGGAGGTTTAAGAGTGCCCGTAGTTAATATCTCTAGCACACTTGCCGAGTCGAGTGTGCCGCGAGTTAGCATCGACAATCGATTGATAGGTGAACTTGCGGCAGACCATCTCATTAAGCGAGGATTCCAAGATTTCGCGTACTATGGTTTGAAGAAGGTTGCCTACTCACAACTTAGACGTGAGGGCTTTGAGGATCGGCTAGCAACAGCGGGATATCGGTGCAGTACTTTCTTGTCCACTCCCACCTTTCGATTGCACGGCGTGAAGTGGCAAGAACAGCATCATGCACTTGCCGATTGGATCCGAAGTCTGAAGACGCCCGCCGCTTTGTTTGCCGTCACCGACTACCGCGCTATGCAGGCGTTGGACGCGTGTCGTCAAATCGGATTGCTGGCACCGCAGCAAAAGATAGCCGTCTTGGGAGTCGATAATGAAGAGGTGATTTGTCAGCACATGATTCCGACACTTAGCAGTGTAGCCCGTGACGATAAACGAGAAGGCTATCGCGCGGCTGCCGTGCTGGATCAACTGATGCAAGGCAAGCAAGAACTCGAAGAAGTCTTGATCCCTCCATTGGACGTTGTCGAAAGAGACTCTACAGGGATCCTTGCTATTCACGACGATCGGGTTCGCAAGGCGATCGAGTACATCTTCGAGTTCATCGAAGAACCCTTTGACGTCAATGTGCTTGCAAGGCATGTAGAAGTTTCGCGGCGTTGGTTAGAATATGAATTCCGTAATGCGGTCGGAGAAAGCCCGTATCAATACATCCGCCGTCAGCGACTGGAGCACGCGCGTCGTCTGCTCACCACGGACCGCCGCGCGAAGATTTATGAGATAGCGCGGCTAACTGGCTTCGGGTCCGCCAAACAATTCACTGTGGTATTCCAACAGAAGTACGGGATGACTCCACGCGAGTATCGGCGGTCGGTTTAGATTCTTCATTTGTGTTATTCTGTCCGCCATTCGCCAGCAGCGTTCTTGGAGTCGCACACTTTGGTTCGGCTCTGCTTACCGTGCGAACTTTGTAAACTCCAGTCGCTTGATTTATACCGGAGTGGAACTACACAGAATGATGGTGATCTACTCGGGAATAATTCGCACTTGTTTTAAGGTAAGTTCTTTGACGCCGTCAACGATACTCGGTTTCTTCGCGTTCTTGAAAATGCAATTCTCAAGAATCACGTTCTCGATTGGGTAGTGTTCTAGGCCATTCATACAGAACGGGTATTTGCTGTTCTGGGATGTTACATTCTCGATATGGATATTACTAACCCGAGGCGGGTGCTCGCCCCGATCGGAGCTGTAAAGAAGATTGACGCGGATGACTGCGTCGCTGACCGTGCCCACCTGGATATTGCGTACGTAAAGGTTCTCCAGGTAACCGCCACGAAGTGAGTTAGACTTCAATCGGATGGCACGTTCCAGGTGCGGGCTGTCCATTGTGCAGTTTTCGGCAAAGACGTTGCGAATGCCGCCACTCATCTCGCTCCCGAGTACTATCCCGCCATGGCCGTCCTTCATATTACAGTCTCGGATGACAATGTTCTCGCTGGGCGCGGCGATTCGGCGCCCGTCGGCGTTTCGCCCGGACTTGATCGCAATGCAGTCGTCGCCGCAATCGAATTGACAGCCTTCGATCAGTACGTTGCGACACGACTCAGGGTTGCAGCCGTCGTTGTTGGGACCGTAGCTAAAGACTCTCACGTTGCGGACTGTTAGGTTCTCACAGAGTACGGGGTGGATGCACCACATAGGTGAGTTGGTGATTCTGACGCCCTCGACCAACACATTCTTGCAGCGGTAAAACTGCACAAAGCTTGGACGCAGGTAACTGCCCTCGCCGAAAATGCGCTCTTCTGTAGGCACGTGGTCGTCGGCCAACTTTATTAGCTTTGCAACGGCTTCACGTTGGTCGGGGTCACCCTCTTCCCAGCCGTGATCGGCTTCCCCTCCCCAGGGGCCCTTCCAACTCCACCAGCATTTGGCGCCGCCCTGTGCATCTAGAGTGCCCTCACCTGTGAGCGCCACATTCTCTTGCTCAAATGCGTAGATTGGCGGCGAGTAGTTCATCAGCTCGGTGCCCTCAAACCGAGTGTAGACGCGCGGCA
>Ga0315336_1003245_pt1 | contig 22240 bp, 21 predicted proteins | sample ASW5metaG_FD_204512 | JGI IMG/M metagenome (GOLD analysis project Ga0315336, IMG submission 204512) | Ammonia-oxidizing marine archaeal communities from Monterey Bay, California, United States - ASW #5 | ecosystem: Environmental > Aquatic > Marine > Intertidal zone | place: USA: California... | reverse complement strand
AGATTGGGATAAGGATTGTGTTTCAGATGGAGACATAACAGAATCCCCAGGTCAGTATTTTCTCACGGACGTGCTCCGAGGCGCCCGAGAGAATGGGAGTTGAGGCAGTAAATGTTCTGGAGAATTCGCCATAAAGCCAACGTATGGGAAGCCGGGCTCAACCTGTTTTTCGCGTTCGTGCTTTCCATTTTCTGTCTGGCTTTCTTCGGCTGGATAATCGCTCTGGGGGTGTTTGCCGTTTGGATGCTATTTCTCGATGGGATTGCAAGTGTGTACTACCTGATACGCGTGAAGCCGATGAAGAGATCCCACGATGAGTCGGACAAGAAGTTCGTCACGGATACAATGAAGAACACAGAGAACAATCCCACGATTAGATAACCTTACCAGGTATCCGCCGGGTCGCCCTCCTTCGTCGGGCGCAGGTGGGACTGACTGTTCGGAGAAGCATTTATGACATTCCGAAGAACCTCGCCCATCGATGGCATGGGAGTGGCCGTCGTGGATGAGGAAACGCGGCCGGAAGGTTCTCCAGCATTCGGTATCGTAACGACGTTCAAGAGAGAGGTCGTTTTGAAGGGCGACGACGTTCGGAGTAGATAAAATGAAAAAGAAGAATCGAAAGAAACAGCAACGCACAGAGTATCCGGCCGCAACTCTCGCTTTTTACGGGCCGAATGACAAACTGGCGACAAAAGTGGTCATCGGCATCATGCCATCCGAACTAAGTGATGTGGAGGAATTGCACCGCTGGATTTCTAAAGCTGGAGACGTGAGACAAGACCCGGACATCGAGATTGAGATCATGAGTTTTCTTCAAGAGCACAATGTGAAATCTGTTGTTTCAACAGATCGGATCATTGGTTGCCCGCATGAAGAAGGAAAAGATTACCCCAAAGGAACGGACTGTCTGCAGTGTCCATTCTGGGTAGGACGAGATCGTTTCACAGGAGAACTCAAATAACGAGTTTCGAACACTAGGCGGGTGGTCACCGCTTCCCCCGCTCTGCCGATCGCACTGAATAAAGCGCTCTTCCACTGCTGCCGCGCCGCGCTAGAGCCGTCCATGCGGTCTTTTGGGCAGCGAGCGTGACCTCTGCGCCCACAACACATGAAACCTGCGCACGGACTCTTCATTGCCTGCTGACTGCATGCGCAGTTCAACGCCGTCTCCTTCACGATTGATTCGCTGCTGCATGAGGTGCCACCAGTGGCAGCGAACCTGTTTGCCCGTAGCCGGTGGATCTGATGGCGGGTTTACGAGACCGCCTCGCCGGCCGGGATGTTCAGGGGCCGGTGCAGCAATGCTTCCGGGTCAAAGTTTTCGGGGAATTGGAAGCTCTCTCCGGTCGGGGCAACCTTCGACATTCGGGAGAGCGCAAACCGCCTGAACAGTTCAGAACTCTGAGCTGTCCAACCACTTTGCATGCAAGTTCCCTTGGACAGCCGTCCAGGGGCTTTGTATACTACAACCCGCGCGTAGGGACATGGCCGAAAGTCAAGATTTTTTCGGACGGATCCGGAAATTGACCGGCGCGAAGCGCGCACTACTTGCAACGATTTCCCGAATGACCGGACTGAATTTAAACGGGAAATTCAATAAACGTCATTCGAGAAATCGTTTGCGCAACTAATAATCGTTGGCCACGGAAGATGGAGAAGACAAAGCACACATGCCCCTGCTGCGGATACCTCACCCTCGATGAGAAACCGCCTGGGACTTACGCCATCTGCGGAATCTGCTTCTGGGAAGACGACGGCGTTCAGTTTCACGATCCTGATTACGAGGGAGGCGCAAACACACCGTCTCTCCGCGAGGCTCAACAGAATTTCGCGGAGTTTGGCGCCTGCGAAGAAAGATCAGTTGCTCATGTCCGAACATGCACGGAGGATGACGTACGCGACCCAGGCTGGTCGCAGTTGGAGTCGCCATCCCGAGATAGAGTTCTCAAGAAGAAACCTTCAACATTCACCTCAGGACCAGATGGCACGAGGCGAATAGAATGATTGGCCAACAAGATCGTCGAGAACGTTCCGCCATGAGCGGCGGAAGTCCTCACGATTGACGTTAACCTAGGAGAAACTGAATGAATCGCATGGTGATATGTGCATGCTGCATGATGCTGTTGGCTGGCCACGTCGCGTCGGGCAATGATCTTGTACAGTTGGATGCGGAGCGAATCTACGAGATAGCGAAATCGGAAATCGTCGCGCGACACCTGGATCTCGCGAAGGCACAGCTGAGCGAAGGGGAGATTGCCTACTCGTACCGACCCGTTACCACCGCGGGTTTTGAATCTGGTCGGATCTCGGTGACGCTTGGCGTTTCGGGCTCTGAATCGACGAACCGGAATTCCGCGACTTTTGGCCTTTCGGGCTCTATAACGAACGACTATTCTGTTCTGTGGGAAGTTCTCACCGTCACGATGAATGCGAAAGGGAAGGTGTTCCCCCTCACGCATCCTGTCAGGCGCAAATTTGAGCGGAAGGGGGTACGGAAGGCTTCGAGATTAGAACCGAGGGAACATTCAGGTGGGCCGTTCACTCTTCGCTGGAAGGATGCGCCCTTGCTCCACGCTCTCGCACTTTACGCGGACTTGACTCAGAAAGCGATCGTTGTGGACCCCAGTGTGCCAAGCTTTCTTGTCAGTGCAGAGACAGAGCAGCTTACAGGTGCCGAAATGCTGGAGCTGATCGAGCGGATACTGAAGGAGAATATGGTGAGCCTGGAGAACAAGAAAGACGGCACCATTCGTGCGTTCTGCTCGCAAGCTGAACAGGTAATGGAGGATGGACGTTGCATGAGATTCCCGAAGACGGGAACTCATGAGCTATCCCGTTCTCGGGGCTTGGTGCCTGAAGTAGGCGTGCGCGAATCCTGATCATGCTTGGCATACTAGTTTTGAGTGATCCACTCCCTCCTTCGATCATGGTATGGATCTACAGAGTCCTTCTCGTCGTGAGTCTGACAGGGAGCCTAATCGGATATGTCGCTGCAATCCGGTATCGAAAGCCTGCTTACCTATTGCTGGCCCTGTGCCTTTTTATCCCAGCAGTTGGACAGGTTGGCCACGCACTTGCACCGCCTGAGCCCTGGACGCCGGAACAACTTAGGGAAATGTCGCGAGAGTATCTCATGGAGGCGGATTTGCTAGAGGGGAAGGATGTTGACATTGGTGCCAGCGGTTCCTTTATTCACTATTCGCGATATGACTTGACTCCGTTGCTGTTGCAGACCGTACTGGTTGTAGTGCTTTGTCTGTTTTTGAAAAACGAAACTAAGTCGGCATCTCGATAACAATGCTCTGGTCGAGACGGTGAGACGAGCAACGCTCAACAGGGCTGACGTCCAGTTTTCTCAGGCTTGCAATAGACCCCACATTCGGCTATTATGTTCCCATGACCATCGAGCAGATCAAATCCGAAGTCCAGAGCATGTCTGAAGCCGAGCAGAATCAGCTGGCCGCATTTTTGACCCATCTTCGGCACCGGCGTGACGACAAGGTTCGCGAGGAAATCACCCGAAAGAATGCCGATCGTGCTCCTTCGAACTGGGTGTCGCCCGGCGAGCTGCGCAAGCACTGGGAATCCTGACAATGGAGGATTATCGTGTCCTGGTGTCGAAGGATCTCCTTCGGGATCCCGGACCTAGAACTCGCGATCGATCCCAGATTCTCGATTTCATCGATACCCTTTCGGGTGATCCGCACCAGACCGGTGACTACGAAGAACCCGACAATGACGGGCGGCCAGTGCAAATCAAAGTCATTGGATCCTACGCTCTGACTTTCTGGGCGGACCACGCGGCCAAGGAAGTGAAAGTTACCCGCATGGAACGTGCAGATCCCTCATGAAGACGGAACTGAACAAGAGCGTGTTACAGTCGCGCTAATCGCGCGCAGCACACGCATTTCGTTACCCTTGATAAAGATGAGAAACTGCCTTCACTGGATTTTGATGGTTTCAATGCCAGTAGTCTGGGGCTGTTCATCGAATCCGACGGTATCGTATGACGTGGCACCGTTTGAATCGCTGGATTACAGTGCGCCCGTTGACTATCAGAATGATCTCGGAAGGGTGTCCGTCTCTCTATCATCCGCGTGGATCGACCAAGATGCACTTGTTATTCGTGGGATTTTCGAACCCAAGGATCGTGGATACCATCTCTATGGCCCTGAAATCCCGAAGTCCGGAATAGACGGCATGGGGCGCCCCACGCTGATTGAAATTTCACCCGGAACAGCGCTATCGCCGGCTGGGCCTCTGGCCATTGACCAGAAGCCTTTCACAAAGGAATTTCCAGAGCTCAAGGCAACATTCGAAGTTCTTCCAGCAGGACGTGTCACCGTATATCTACCTTTGAAACTTGCGAAAAAGGATGCTCGGAATGATTCTTTCGACGTTCAGGTGACCTTTATGTCATGCAGCGACAGAAAGTGTAATCCGCCCGTGGACGCGGCGCGAGTTACGTTGACTCCGCCTAAAGAATCGGAGGGGTAATAAGATGCTGCTCTCGGACGCGGTGCCCGCGCCGGAGAGCATATTCGTTATGCGAAGAGCAGCAATACTTGCCGTCGCAGCTATCGCAACATCATTACTGGCGTTAAGATTGTGCGAGACAGTTAAACGGCGGCAGCTTTCGCCGGAGCGTGCTTTCGCTTTAGCCATCGCCGATCCGGTCCCATACTGGGTGCATGACCTTCAAGGCAGCGGCTCTGACTGGCAGGGATACAGTCTCTTTCTTCGATTCAATTACTCTGATGAAGTGCTCGAATTCCTAATCGGCGAAGGTTACGTTGAGTCAGATGACCGAGAGTTGGTCCGCGACCTGTCACTCCCGACGCATTATGAAAGTAGATTCCAGCCGGAATGGAAGCCGATTCCTTCGATCTCTACGAGATGGTTTCACAGGGAAGAGCGTAATACCTCTCTCACACATATGGGTCGTCACGTAATTATGATCGAGGTGGATTCTGGCTTCGTATATTTCCATGGAAGCGGAGCATAACCGAATGGCGGCGACGCGGAACGGCTCTGAGCCCCACATTCGCGACATTACACCATGAGCACGATCGATAGGGCCACACCGGACCAGGCTGAGCGATTGTTCGAGATCATGGTGCAAGCCACCGAAGTCGGTTGCGCGACATGGTACCCACCGGAGGTCATCCGCATTTGGCACATGGGGCGGTCAGTTGAAGGCATGGCAGGTGTAATTGCCGAGGCGGATGTGTACTGCCTATCACATGGGGATGCCGTTCGTGGTTTTGTTCATGCTGGAGATTCCGAGATTGTGGGGTTGTTCGTCGATCCGGAGGATCATGGGAAGGGATATGGTACAGAATTGTTCCGTTTTGCTACGGACAAGATTGGGACTCGCCCCATCATTGTCAAAGCTACGCTAAACGCTGTGCCGTTCTACGCGAGGTTTGGCTGCCGCAAGGTGGCGATGGAGTCTGTTCGACGGCACGATCACGACATCTACGTGGAGAGAATGGAACTGGTGTAACAAGAGTCCGCACCACATTTTCGGAACGACCGAAATGTGGTGGGACTGACTGTTCTGCTTGGGACTAATGAGCTTGCTATGGCCAGAGGCGCTGATTGAAGAGATAAAACTTTTCGATGAGCATGAGGCTCCTCATGGATTGTACGGGGTACAAGCTGCATATGCCTCGAATGAAAACTGGCCAACTTTTGCTCACGTTTTCGCATCTCGTAATCCAAATGTTTTTCGAACCTTTGCATCCAGATGGACGGTATCTGCTCAAGACACAGTGCGGCTGGAGATCCATGACGCTTTCACATACATTAGGATCGTGGATTTTGCTTCCACCAAAATCAGGAAGTTCGGTTCGACATACAGACGGGACAGCAGTTTTACGAAGAAGACGCGGCGATCACAGGCGCGTTTGGACAAAATGATTCCCAACCTTCGGAAGAGTACGAACAGGTGCTTGTCCACTCACGCGCTGCTCCTCATTGCACATGCTCCGACAGAACTCGAGATTGTAACCCATGTGGGCAAAGCTGCGGAGCAAGATTTTATCGCACGATACGACATTGAGCTGACTTCAGAGACATGGCCAGATCTCTATGGGAGAGATTTTTTCACCGGAGTTTATCTGTGGATTGTAACCAATGAGAAAGCAGAACAACATGCAGAAGGCGACACACCTGTGCGCGCGCCTTAGCAAGTGCGTTCGCACTGATAGATGAAGCAATTCCAATGGCTAAGGGGCGGACCGCACTTCAAATTCCTCTCAGAGATTCCGCCGGATGAATTCGTCAAGGTTTTCGCGATGTCGGTTGACAAACCGTTCTACTTCTCTACTGGCTTAATTGGGAGTACTCCGTTTCTCGGTACGCTTCTTCCGCACGGTAGATTCCGGTTAGAGCAGCCGGGTTGGTACCTTCAATCTGGAATGCGCTATCTCAATGGTTGTGTTCGGCCATCCGGCAGCGGATCGGAAATTACCGGCTCCTTCAGTGCTAATCCCTTTGTCATCCTGATCGCAGGTCTGGGTCTCGGAATAGTGTTCACGTTCGGTGCCGTCGGTTGTTGCGCCGGCGCTGCGTCTCTGTTCCGCGGCAATCCCAACGCGTTGTGGGTCATGTTGTGGGCACTTCCGGCACTTGTGGGCTCGGCACTGGCGGCGGTTTTCTCGACCGTGATCTCTGAGGCGGACCGGGACACTTATTCGGATTTCTTTCGGCAGAAGTTTGGAGCAGAATTGGTTGAGATAAGGGATTAGGAAGCGAACCAGAGCATGGTGCTCATCCGCTGAAGAACGCGGAGAGCACATGGTGGTCGTTCGCTTGAAAGATGAATAGAATTACAACGCTCCTGCTTCTGTCGATAGGGATAACTGAATATGCCGACGTGGATGCCGGCATACGCGCGTAAGATCAACGTGATTACGGTACTGCGCGGAAGGAATTCACGGTGACCGCTGCGTCCAAGGATCCCATGGGATTGCACCTACTTTTCGGCCGGGACTTGTCTTTCTTCGCCATAGATGGTTTCCTCCGCGGATGATTGCGACTGGCCCAAATTGTAGTAAAAGCGAAGTAGAACGGCACGTCGGAGCGGAATTGGATTTTCGTGTATTGTCGTAAATTGCTATATATAAGCTGTTTGCGTATAGATCGGAGAGGTGGCAGAGTGGTCGAATGCGGAGGATTGCTAATCCTTTGAACGTCTATATTGGCGTTCCGCGGGTTCGAATCCCGCCCTCTCCGCCAGTCTACGCTCGCGGCGCAGTCGAGAGCGTAGGTTGCCCCTTCGCAGCTTTTTAAGAATTGCAGGTTGGCATTCCAGGGCCGACCCGCAGCACCGCCTGTTCAGGACTTTCCCTTGCATCCCTCGGGCTTGGAACCTCAAGCTGTTTTGGCGGTTCAGAATCCACACTTTTCCAACTGCAGCCTCAATTCCGTAGCGCTTCCACCGGATCCTTGTTTGCGGCCAGCCAAGCCGGATAGAGGCCAAAGCCGACGCCCACGCCCATCGAAACGAGGGCCGCTACCGCCATGATGCGAATAGAAAAGGCCACCGGAAACCCAAATGCCTGCTGAATCAGCAGTCCACCCGCAATTCCGACTACCACTCCCAACAATCCGCCAAACAGCGCGATCAGGAGCGCTTCGGCAAGGAACTGGCCCATGATGTCCTTTCTTGATGCGCCAACCGCCCGGCGAATTCCGATCTCGTTGGTCCGTTCCGTCACCGTGGCAAGCATGATGTTCATGATTCCAATCCCGCCTACAATCAGGGAAATTCCGGCGATCACGACGATGATGAGATTGAAGACACGCTTCGTTTGCTGTGCCTGCTTGAGCTTTTCCAGGGGGACGAATACCCCGAAGTCCTCGGCTCCCTGGTGGAGGTCGGCAACAATGTGATGGATCAGGGCGGATTCAGCCATGAGGTGCTCGTCGCCCTCCATTCGGAAACTGATTACATCCAACTCGCTTCCCTTGCTGTCCTTGGGGAAGTAGAGACGCTGAACCTGGTAGGGGATGTATACGTCCCGGTTCCGGTTCGCCACGTTGATGTCCGCGATCTCACTATCCGCGAATGCTTTCTGCTCCATGACCCCGACCACGACAAAAGGCTGATCCCCGATCAGCACGACTTTCCCGATCGGCTCATCCTGGATCTCCAGTTCTTGTGCAATATCCGGTCCCAGAACGCATACCCGCCGTGCGTCATTTCCGTCCCCGGCATCCAGGAATCGTCCGCGGGAGACGTGATAGTTCACTACTGATTGGAAATCGCCGCGAATGCCGAGTGTGTTCGCGTCCTGGATCAGGCGTTTGCGGTAACGGATCTCGGCCAGGATTTCTTTCCACGCCGTGGCCGCCTCGATCCCTTCGACGTAGGCAAGTAGATGATCAAGATCGTCTCCATTCACTCCACGGGGATTGATCCGCCGCTGTCTCAGCAGGGGCGCCGCTTTCAAATCGAGATCCCGTAATTGAATATTGTTCATGCCGATCTGCCGCAAGTGCTCGAGTTGCTGCCGCTTGCCCCCCTCGGTGATCGCGGTCATGGCGATGACCGAGGCAATGCCGAAAACGATTCCCAGCATTGTCAACCCGGTCCGGAGCTTGTGGCCCGCCAGTCCTTCGCGCATCGCCATGCTGATCTGGTCGCGCAGCTTCAGCCCCCCGGGATCTTTGACCGTATCACGGGGCAGGGCCTCTACGCGTGTCCGGGTACGAGTCTCATCGCTCAGAATCTTGCCGTCGGCGATCGTAATGATCCGATTCGCCTCGGCCGCAATCGCCGGATCATGGGTCACCAGCACGATCGTCCGCCCCTCATTGTGCAGCTGTCTCAGCAGGTCCAGAATCTCACGGCTGGTTTTCGAATCCAGATTCCCCGTCGGTTCATCCGCAAGCAGCAACCGGGGCCGTCCCGCGAGCGCCCGGGCGACCGCAACCCGCTGCAGTTGACCACCGGACAGTTGGTTGGGCTTGTGTTCGAGCCTGTCCCCAATGCCTATCTGATCCGAGATCTGTTGCGCCCGGACCCGGCGCGTGTCTTCGTCGACCCCGGCGTATGTCAGACCCAGCGCGGCATTCTCGGTAATGTCGAGTTCGGGCAGCAGACAAAAATGCTGAAATACGAATCCGATTTCGTGGTTGCGAAGCTTGCTGAGTTCCGAATCATCCAACGCCGACACTTCTCTGCCGGCCAACTGATAAGAGCCGCCGCTGGGGGTGTCGAGGCAACCAAGAAGATACATGAGCGTTGATTTTCCGCTGCCCGACGGTCCCACGATCGCGATGAACTCTCCGGGGTCAATTCTGAGGTCTATTTCCCGCAGGGCGTGAACTTCGTGCTCGCCCATCTGGTAGACACGGCTGAGCTTCCGAACTTCAATAAGAGGTTCGTCCATCAGTGGCTCCTCCGCCGTTCCACCAGAACCCGGCTGCCTTCTTCCAACCCGTCCTCCACGATAAAAGAGTCGTCGCCAAAGAACCGGCCGGCGAGCGGAGTCAATTTTGGCGATTTGCTCGATCCGGTCTTCACCAGAAACTCTCCATTTCGTTCCCGAACTGCACCGCGCGGAAGGTGCAAGACATCTTCCTGCCGCTCAATCTCAATTTCTACGATCACGCTCATGCCGGGACGAAGGTCCGCGGGTACATCGTCAATCCGGATACGCGATTCGAATTGAGTCACCCCGGCGAATAGAGGCCGCTCATCGCTCACGAACTCATGCATCTTGTCTTTTCCGATTCCGGCCACCATGTTGATCACGCCGGTCAATTCCCGTCCTCCCAGTGCGGGGACGGTTATACGTACCGGCATATGCTCCGAAATCCGGCGCACATTGGCCTCGTTTATCGCGGTTCGGATTTCCATGTTCCTGGCAGGAAAAATTCGGGCAACCACCGCTTCCGAACTCACATTCAAGCCCGCATAGTACGTACGGCCCCAGCGCTTCGAAAGGCGGACGACCCCGGCGGACGGTGTCGTCACGATATTCGGCGGGTTGGCACTGGCGCGTTCCAGCTGAGGCTCCAGCTCCTTGATTTCTGTGATGATCGCCTCCCGGCGTTCCTGTTTCGTCTCCTCCAGTCCTTCGAGCTCCCGGGTCAGGAACTTGATGTTTGATTCGATCACGGAGGGGAATTGCTTGTCGGCCCGATCTACCTGGAATCTGACTTTCTCCACCGTTGCTTCCAGCATCACAATTTCCTGATCCAGCGCCCGAAGGCTGCGGTCGCGCGCCTGCTCCGCGGTACGCGCTTTCACTTCCGCCTGCTCCATTTTGAGCCGGGCTTCTTCCAGCACCTCCTCGGGGGCAGGCCTCGCCGCAATTTCGATTTTCCGATCCAGGACGGTGAGTTCCTTGGATGCGGTGACGACTTCCGCCTCCAGCTTTTCGAGAGCATCAGCACTGATCGCGCCGCTCGAAAACGCCAGCTTTCCTTCCGTCCTTTTGCGTCCGGCCTCTTCCAGCGTCAGTTTTCCGATTTCCCGATCCAACTGAAATTTAGCAAGTTCCACCGCGCGTTTTTCAATTTCGAGCTGCGTGTACAATTCCCTTTCCTGTTCATCGCGCTTCGCCAGCCGGTCATGAAGTTCGTCGCGGGGAGTGGCCGCTTTGTCGCGATGTCTCGCCGCCTCATCCCGTACCCGGGCCAGTTCAGGAAGATTCTCTTTGAGTGCTCCGAGTTGAAGCCTGGCGTCGGCAAGTTGCTGTTTCGCCTCATCCCGCCCTGACGTCAGTTCGGCGCTGGTCTCGTCAACATCCGCCTCGGCTTGAATCGTGTACTGGTCGATTTTTGCCTGGGTTCGGGCGATCGCGTCGTGCTGTTCCTGCCACAGGTCAAGTCTGTCCAGGTAGGCGTCCTGCGCATCCTGGTAGATGTCCTGGGCCCGCTCGTATTCCCCCCTCAGTTGCCTGCTTTCCTCTTCGAGCGGCAACAACTGCTCGTGGATCTCGATCAGGCGATGTCCTCCCTCGGGCCGCGCGGAAAGAATCCGGTGACGTGTCGCCGCCAACTCGTACGCGCGCTGAGCGGAACGGACCACCTGGTCTTCCAGTCTCGCCGCATGCTCCCGCCGGACCCTGGCCAGATCCAGTTCCTGGCGCTCGCCCAGCAGTTCGATTCGAAACTGGGTAACTTCCTTCAGCGCCTCGTCGTCGTTGACAACACACACCCTGGCGCCTGCTTCGACCCACTTTTCGTCCTCGACAACCCATTCAAGCACTCCGCCGACCGGCGTTTTTACGAGCACGGGATCACGCGGCGTTGCCGTGCCGGTTTCGCGCAGCATCTGTGCAATCGTGCCTCGCTGGACCACGACCCGTTCGAAGAAATGATCTCGGGGAGGCGGGGAGCGAAGAATCATTGTCGCCCCAATCACCAGGGTAACCCCCACCAGGATCGCGATGGTCTTCTTCATGGGAACCGCAGATATCCTTTCGTGCCGGGAACCAGGTGCTCGGCCAATTCCAGCGGTGGTGAAAACAGGACTTTGACCGCGAACACGCGAAGGCTCGTTGAAGACCGGTGCCCCGTGTCCGACGCGCCCTGATCGTCGGGAAGGAAAAATGACTTTCCGATGGTGTCCACGCGCGCGTCGACCTCTACTCCCGGAATCGGATCAAATCCGACAATGACATGCGAGCCCGGGTCGAGGTGCTGATACATCTTCTCCGGGAGCCGTGCCTCCATCCCGAGTTCGCTCATGTCCAGAACCTGGGCGATGGGTGCACCGGACCACACGAGAAAATCCTTCTTGAATTTTGTGCGCGCCCGGGTGTGGTCGTTCCATCCCGTCAGGTAGAAAAGCCGGCCCGCGACCGGAGCCCGGATATGTTTACTCCGTTCGAATACAATCTCGCGCCATTCGCCCTGCAGTGCCCGCTGCAGTTCCACTTCAGCCTTCAATCGAGACACGTGCTCCTCCATCCGGAGAATCTTCAGAGCGCCTGCGCGGCCGGACAACGCGTCCACCGCGTCGAGCCACTCGCTCTGCGCTTCCTGAATCTGGAGGCGGTCGGTCTGGCGACGCGCCGCGATCAGGTCCAGATTGGCCTTCGCGGCCTCGAAATCGGCCTTTTCCGACTTCAGCCTGGCCGAATCGATCATTCCCTTTGCCATCCCGGGGAGATTTTCGTAGCGACTGTACCGGGACCGGACTTCCTCCGCCTCCAGGTCCTGTTGCTTCAGCTTCGCCTCGGCCGTCGCCAACTGCAGCGGATCCTGCTCCTCCAGTTCCCGCAATTTCAAACGAGCCCTTCGCTCCTCGAGTACCTTGTCGTCATGCTCGAGCTGCGCCTCGACCGTCTTGACACGACGCGTTTCCAGGGCCACCAGGTAGCGTTCGCGCGCCCGGGTCTTCGCCTCCTTGATTTCCTCGCGACGCGCCTCCAGGTTTGGATTGACGATTGTGATGATCAGTTGGTCTTTCTCGACGGCGCTGCCATCGGCAACCATGTCCTTGATCCTGCCCCAGTAATAGGACAGGCCCACTTCCATTTTCTTTCCCGCGACCACCTCGCCTTCAAATCGCCGATCGTCCCCCGGCGTGATGTCCGGCCGGCCGGGGACCGCGAAATCGGTGTCGCCATCCAGTCCGGCGGTCACGACGAACCAGGATCCGACACGAAATCCTTCCACGCTGCGTCGATTCCCGGTCGATGCTTCGATCACGTGCGCTTCCGCTTCGCCCTCCACTACGAGATGCGCCGGGACGGGAAGCATCCCTTCCCGAAGCGAAAGCGAAGTTGTACACCGGACGGTCTCGCCCAGTTGGAGGTTGTAAGCGACATCGTTCGTTTGGGGCACGATCAGGATTTGCCTCGCAATCAAATCCATACCCTTTTTTTCTTCTCCCCACCACCAGACTCCGGCGCCGCGCATCATTTCCACCGGCGTGTTGTCGATCTTTTGAATCCTGCAGGGAATTTCAGCTCCACCCAGGGTACGGGCTGTAACCTCGTTGGTCGCCAATGTCTGCCGGGACAGCGCAATCCGCAATGCCCGGGTCGAAGGGGGGACGCCGGGCGCATCGATTCCGGCCTGGTCCGTCACAATACTTTGGGATTCGACCCCCGCATCTTCGTTGTGGTCGGCGTTTTCCAGGCCTTTCTCATCGATCGGAATCGCCTCAAGCAAGCCGGCCTGATCCTGGTGAACCAGCGCCTGGATAGTGAATTTTTCCCGGGGAGAAAAGTAGGCAATTGGCCAGTCCGCCCATCGGACATAGTCGCCAACCGTCAGCCAGGGGACGCAGTTGGCCACCCCGTTCCCGGGAGAGCGCAAAACCTTCTCGAGGTCATCCGCGATCGTCAATACAAGCCGGTCCCCGTCGACCCGAACCGTTTCTTCGATAATCTCCCGACTATCGATAATCCGTTTGCTGAGCAGTGCCCGCCCGGCGTGTCGAATCAAGGGGCTATGCCAGTCCTTTTCGTCTCCTACGCCGATGCGGAGCCGGTATTCTCCAGGATCCACGAGACATTGCCAGTCGGAGCGTTCTTTCACGAGGACAACGCCCCGCTGAAGAGGTTCTCCTTCGTCGCGAAGAAACACCTGGCCGCGCAGGTCCCGGTCCCATCCAAATCCGCGATCCAGGGAAAACGGACTCCCATCGTCGATCACGAACCCTTCCGGCGGTTGCCGAGCCGGGTCACCTCCCGCGGGACCGAAATCCACCCGAAGGACCTCGTTGCCGGAATCGGCGTTGAAGATTTCGATGAAATGGATCGGCGTGTGGTCGAATGAATCCCGCAATACTTCGCGCACGTCATTACGTGCCCGATCCAGCTCCGCCTGGTTCTGATTCTGTTGGCTCTCGATCTGCCGCTGCAGCGCCTCGATGCGCTTCTCAATGCCGTGTTTTTCCTGGTCAGGAGTATTTGAAGCATCCTTCGAACTCCGTCCCAGCTTCAACAACGCTTCCCTTTCCGCCAATTCGAGGCGGGCCACTTCGATTGGGTCGATCAGTTTTGATTCCTGCTCCCATTGAAGCCTGCTCAGCTCCGTCTCGTATTCGGACTTTGCCAGCCCGATACGGGCGGTTACCAATTCGTCCTCGGCAAGCTGGCCGAGCTCGACGAGGGTCTGCATCTTTTTCACTTCGTGTCCCAGGTTCCGGGTCCGATCCTCGTTTTGCTCGAATTGCGCTTTCATCAGGGCCACCTGGTCTCCGTCCACGCTGCGAACCTTTCGAAGGCCGGACTGCACCACGGCCAATTCCGTCTCCAGCACGGTTCTCTCCTCTTTCAATGTATCCAGCTCGGACTGCAGCCGGAGATTGTCGAATCGCATTTGCGCCTCGGCTCGTCGCACGTCGTAGCGGGCAAGGGCCAGTCGTTGCTGCAGAATGGAAGTGTCGAAGATAATGATCGGGTCGCCGGTGTCTACCACGACACCGTGCGGGCAGATCCATGCGACCGTCTGGTCCCGGCAGGGGGCGGGCATGGCCTGGACGTCACCGCGGTCGATATGAACAACGCCTTCGTAACTGAACGACACGGACTCCGGAGCCTCCGCCGCGCGGACGCCCGCCGCCGTGAGCGCGAACATGAGGTACCGTTGGAGAGGGTGACTCATGGCCCGATCTCCATCCATGCCGTCACGCCGGGCTTGACCCGGTCCGCCTGCTGCGGGAGCAAGTGCAAATCGACAAGAACCGTGAACACGCGAGGCGGAGTGCCGACCGTTTCGCTGAGAAGGAAATCGTTGTCGTCCAGCTTGCTCTCGTGAAAGTTGTGGGAGATTTCAACCACGGTTCCCGGCACGGATTCGGAGCCTAACACCGGAGTGCGGACAGATACTTCCCGGCCTTTGCCGATGGCGCCGTGGAAGCGCATCGGGACTTCGATCCGGACGCGGCGATCCGTATCTTCGGGCATGTAGAATGGCGCCGTGGTTCGCAGCCGCCGCCCGACTTTTAAAGGACGTTTGTCAGAGGATCTGCGTCTTCCCGACGAATCGAAGTGGTAGTACACGCGGCCATCATGCGGGGCCTTGAGCGTAAGTCTCTCCACTCTTCTGCGCAAGCGTCGCGCTTCCGCAAGAGTGGCCTGGTATTGATCCGTCGCCCGGGCCATGGCAAGGTGAAACTGCTCCCGCTTGACGCTGTAATCGCTGCGGCGGACCGCCGCCTCTTCTTCGGCTTCATAGCTCGCGGCCCGGCGGTCCCAAACCTCCACCCAATCGCGGCTATTGAGCGTCGCGACCGCTTGAAGTTCCGCCTTCTCGCGCAGCAGGCGCGATTTGCGTGCCTCGAGTTGTGCTGCCCGCAGCTGCTGGGCGGAAACCGTTCCCGCGGGAGCCGCCGCCTCTTTTTCGGCAAGGTTGCGTTCGGCCGCCCGCACGGCGGTGGATGCTTTTCGAAACTCCACGTCGGCCGCAACCTCCCCGTCCAGGCTGCCGTACCGCTGAACCAGGTACCGCAGTCGCGCGTCATCGAGGTTCAACCTTTCCTTTTGCCAGGCCGCGAATGCCTCGGACATTTCCGCTTCAGCCTCCATTCGCGCCACCTCGAACTCTGCCTCGGCTTTCTGTTCGAGGTATTCCGCCTCCTGAAGCCGGTCTTCGCCCCGCCTCCCGCGCGTACTGGCCGCGTGTGCGATCACGGATCCTTTTTCCACGTAGGATCCCTCGGGGACCATGTCGACGATTTCTACTCTCCACGGCACCCGCAGGTCAATCGAGGAGCGGGACTCGACGACACCTTCGAGACGTTCCCGATGAAACTCCTCGCGGTGAGGAATCGCTCGAACCTGCTCTCCGGCCGTTAGTCCTCCGGTGACGATAAACCGGTGGCCGATGAGTTGTCCCTCGATCATCCGCTGCGTCCCGTCCGCCATCGTCACCTGTGGATCATGCGGGTCGCTTACCGTCCAGGCGGGTATGGCAACTGCGTTGCGGGGTACCTCGACCCGGATCATGCAATCCACCTGCAGGCCCTCAAGCAATCCGGGCGCCGGTTCATCGAGTTCGATCCGGCATCGATAGGCCCGGCCGTGACGCGTGTCGTACGGGCGCGCCGCAACGGAACGGATCCTGCCCGCGAGGCGCAGCAGTCCCAGTTGCGGAACATCCACGAACACCCGTCCCGACTCGGGTTGTTCGTCTCCTGCCGCCTCGACGACATTCCGCCACCGCGCAGGCAAGTCGAATTCGAAACCCATATCCTCCTCCCGCAGGATGAATATGGCGGATCCCGAGTTCAGCGAATCCCCGGTGTTGAGTCCCCACTCACGGTGGCGGACAACGCCTTCAGCAACTGCGCGCAGGGCATTGTCTTCGGTCAAGCTGTTGAGCCGTGCCAGTCTTCGCTCATGACGGCGCAGATCACGATCGGCCAGCGTGGCATCGAGATCCTGCTTGCGGCGGCGCGTGGTCATTGCTCCGAAGACCCCATGCTCATTCTGTGGAGATCCCAGGTCGACTTCGACCGCTCCGCGCTCGAGTTCGAGGAGTTTGCGAGTGGTTGCGCCCGTAAGACTCAGTAGAAAATCCAATTCATCTTGCGGAATTCGCAAAGCCTCCGTCGCATTGTCGTATTCGTCGCGCGCGTCCAGAAGTTCCCGGTGAACACCGATGCCCTGCGCTTCAAGGATCTCCAGGCGATCCTTGCGCCGCTCCGCATGTTGTACCGCTTGCTCCGCCTGCTCCACCTGGGTGCGAAGGATCGATATTTCGACCGCGTCCTGCTGCCGCGTTGCTTCAATCCTGGCATTCAACACCCGGCGCGTCCGGTCGAGATCGCTTCTCTCTTCCTCGAGTTGGGAAATCTCATGGCTTGCCTTGGCATTGACGAGGTCCAGGGAGGCCTGCCGATGCCGAACCACCAATTCCTCCTCGATCGACCACTTGGTGAGCATGCTTCTGTTCAGCGTTACCAGTTCGTCCCCCGGCTTGGCCCGTGCTCCCTCCGGCGCCGCCTCATCCAGCGGTACCCAGGGAATCTCCGGTTGGTGTCCTTCGGGTTCGGCATTTGCAACCAACCCGACCAGGCGAAGTTCGGCAAATCCGTTTTCGAGTCCTACCGCCGGATGAAGTGCGACTTCAGCAGGAGTACTGCGGCCGCATCCGAGGGTGATCAGCGGCAGGGCCAGGATGATGAAAAGAGGTTTCAAGGCACACCGGACGTGGCGTCATCGGGGACCGGCGGCACGATGGCCTGGAAGCGGGCCTCTTCCACGATCCGGTTGATCTGGGCGTCGAGCATGTCCACTTCCGCCTGGTCGACGGCCTGTTTGGCGCGGGTCACTTCGAGGACGTCTCCCCCGACCTGCTCGTAGATTTGCGTGAAGGCCTCGAGCTTTCTGCGTTCTTCAAGGACCCTGATTTCCGCCAGATTCACGATGGTGTCGAGTTGGTGGATCGTGCGGTACCGCTGCCGGAGCTGCCGTTCCAGTTCGGTGCGGATCCCCTCCAGTTCAATCGCCAATTCCTTTAATCTCAACCGGTTCTGCGAGCGACGGGCCCGTTCCGCGCTGAAGTTGTCCAGGGGCAGGCGCAACAAAAGGTCGACACGGGTCTCGTCCCCGGCGCCCTCGCTGTCCAATCCTTCCGCAGCCGTAAAAACCGCGTCTAGATCGGGGCGTACCTGCTCTGAACTGACCCAGAATTCCTGGCGCTGAACTTCCATGGTCAGCAACTGGTTGCGGACGGCTTCATGGTATTCCTGCGTAACCTCGATCTCCGCTTCCAATTCGATGTCTGCCGCAGGAATGTCCCCCAGGTTGTCCTCCACGAAGGTGACGCTTACCGCAAGGTCTTCTCCCATCAGATCCAGTAGCCGGTCCACCGTGTTTCCCAGGGTCGTTTCTTCTATCACCAGGTCTGACTCGGCCTGGTTCAGGTTGATCCGCGCGTTGGTCTCCTCGACCTGCGCGGAAAAGCCCGCCTGGACTTTGGCTGCGACGTCGGCAAGAAACTTTTTTGCATCCTGCACACGATTCTCCCGAACGCTGATCCTCTTCTGCAATCGTTGAATATCGTAGAACAGTTCTACGACCTGCAGATGCAGTTGCCGCAATTCCAGGAGGCGATCGTTAATCGCGATGTGGAATTCGCTGTTGGCGCGGGTGAGCGGTAAATGCTGCCGCACGTTCTCGTATTGAATACGGAAGACGTTTCGCGCCACCGCCACTCCGTAGCTGGATGCGAATTCGTCTTCGAGAGGTCTGAACTCGTTTTCTTCGTCGTATTCGAATCGTACGAAGGGTTCGACTTCGAACCCGAGGGCTCGTCCGGTGACGCTCATTCGGCCCACGCCGTTGTCTTCCCCTTCTTTCACCGCGTAGGCGGTGTCGAGGAAGGGATCAAACAACTCCCGCCGGGCAATCGGCTGTTCGAGCCCCGCCCGTTGGGCGGCATAGGTCCTGCGGTGAAGCAGGCGGTTGTTGTTCACGGCGCGCACCAGGCATGATTTCAGGGTCATATCCGTCACATCGGGGTTGGCCTGTTCCGCGGTTGAATCCCCATACGATGCCGTAGCCGAATCCAGGTCGGCGACTTCAGAGTCCGAGGGTTCAACCTCAATGAAAGGAGACTTCGGGTCCAGCCCTCCGGCCAGCAGAGGCTCCCGGGTGGCACACCCGGATCCGCCGAGAAGCACAGCGGCCATCGCCGCGTAGAGATATCCGACCCGAATCACGCTCTTCGCCTTTGTAATCGTATGAATGGTTTGTATTCCAATGCCTGGAACGGCAATCCGGGCGTTGGAGATTCTGCGGAATGTGCTGTTTATAACCCTGCAGGCAAGGCTCTCCTCTATCATCTTTGATCCCGAGATGTAAAGTTGCGCTATCTGGAATGTGGCACGGGGCCTCCCGCCCGTGTCGGAACAAGAGAAGCTGAAGAAAAAGGACCCCGAGCGGAGCATGCACCTTTTGTGATCTCAATTTCTCCTTTATCTTGTTCCGACACGGGCCGGAGGCGCCGTGCCACATTGTGGGATACGGGCCGGCCGGGAGAGGATAGTATTTTTGCGGCAGATGATGAGAGTGGGTACATTCAATGCGGTCTAATGATTCCTGGCAGGACCTGCTGCACCGCGCGGAAGCCGAGATCGAGGCGACGATCGGGTCTCTGCCGGAGGAATTGAGTGATGAGGTCAGGGCGCTGCCGGTGGTCCTGGAGTCGGAGCCGACCCGGGCAATGATCTCAGACGGCATCGAGGCGGACACGTTGGGTCTATTCGTCGGAGTACGGTTTCCGGACTCCGAGTCCGGGGTTCATCATCTGCCGGCGCAGATTCTCCTGTTTCTGGATAATATATGGCTCTATGCGAGGGGGGACCCGCGTCTATTTCGTAAAGAGGTCCGGACCACCTATCTGCACGAATTAGGACACTACCTGGGGCTGGAGGAGGACGATCTCTTCGATCGCGGCATGGAGTGAGTGACGGATCGTCCGGTGACGACTTCGCGGGATGCCGGAATGGAAATCAGTCCATCACTCTTCACCGGGTGTTTCGTCAGTTGTCACTCAGCTTTCGTGTCCCGATCTTCATATTGGGTCATGAACTCGCTCCGCTCCTCGGAACTCATGGGCCGCCAGCGCCTGGTTTTGGTTCGAAAGTCGATCGTTCCCTGGTTCCCGGAGAAACTGGTAACGTGTTTTCCGCCGGGCGCGAATACGTGGAATCGATTTCGGCCGCCGGGGACGATGACGGTATTGGTTTTTTCGTCGTAGAGGAGGGCGGTACAATCTGCTTTCCGCATGTCCTCGATCGCCATGTGTACGGGCCGTTCCTGCTTGCGTCTCGCTTCGCTGTGATTCGTCCTGCGTTTTGATTGGCGATGTCCCCGTTCAATCGAGTTTACAAACTGGTTCATCACGGCGGGAATCCGCTTCATTACGCTTCGAACTGCCGCCGAATCGCCGGGCGCGCATTCCGAAACCCGTGCCTCCATCTGTTGCAGTGATGAAGAGCCCTGCTCCAGCGCTCGCGCCAACCATCCCCCCCAGCCGGTCGCGAACAAATCGGCAAGGGGAGTCTCTTCCGGCAGACGAACCACGGGGTTGATTCGAAGGCCTGTTTTCCCATGTGTGGTGCGAATCTCGACAAATTGAAAAGATACCGCGAAGCGCGCATCCCCGTTTCCGGGGGTGTGACCGTTTCCCGCGCTGAAGTATCCGGCAATCACCTGGCCGAGAAGAGAGTAGGTTTTGGATGCTCTCCCGAACGAGCTCAACTGGTCGGCCTTCAGCAGGCTGCCTTTCTGAATTCTTACCACGACCTGGGGTGGTTTGGCGTATAGGTTAGCAGCTCTTTCGTCTCTCTCATCGAGCAGGACCTGGGCGAACTCCTGCCAGGACGGTGTTCCCATTTGGCCATACCCTGAAAACACCTGCAACGGGGAAGTGGGGACTGCGTGTTCGCATTGAATGGTCTGGCATCGGAAGCAATAGGCCCGTCCGTCGACGTAGGAATCCCGCTCCGCGGTGACATCCGCGAATTGACTCACCACCTGATCGCGGAGTGGGGGATCAAAAGTGAGCGCCCAGTTGTTCCCGGGATCCGTGCGGACCCGAATTGTCAGGTCTACGGGATCCTCCGAAAGCGTGTCGTTCCCGAAGGTATGCTGGGCGAGATCACGGATGAACGTCCGAAGCGAGTCTCCCGCCGCGCGGGCGCGCCGCTCTGACCGGGAAAGAACTTCCGGAACTTCTGGTGCGTCGTCATCTGTCATGCCGGGTCTTCACAGCAATTCAGCCGCGAGCCTGAATGCCTGCTCCTTATACGAACGGGCCGCTTTTGCGTTATGTCGGCGTCCCTGCTCGATCACAATATACTTTTGCATCTCGTAGAGTAAATAGAAGACCCGCCGGATTTCGGCGTCTTGCGTTTCGTCGCGGACCGATCCGTATCCCTCCCAGAATTCCGGACGCGAGATCCCGCAGTAATCCAGCACCGCAAATTCGATTTCCGGGTCGCCCCAGAGTGCTCGGTCCCAATCCAGGAGGCCCGACAACCGGCCCTCGTCGCTCACCAGAATATTCTGCGCCCACACATCCATGTGGAGGAGTGATGCGGGTACAGTGCGGTCAAACCGGCTGCTGTTCCGGTCGAGCAACCGCCGGAAGGCGGCTCCTTCGTCCGTACTGTAATGGCCGGATGCTTCGATATCCTGAAGCAGGCGGTCCCACATGTCGACGAATGCCTCCAGCCAGGTGGAATGCTTCGACATGGGTTGATGTTCGCCGAGATAGCCGTATGCATTGGCAGTGATGCCGTGGGTTTCCGCAAGAGCGGCGCCGAGGTCTCTCAAGACTTCCGGACCGCCCGCGCCCGCCTCCGACATCGGGGTGCCCGGCAGTCGTTCCAACACGAGAAAGTTTCTGTCAATTTCGCTTCGGCTGGTGTCCAGCGCAATCACCGGCGGAACCGGCACGGAGGTGCGCGACAGTAGCGCGTTGTGAATCCCCGGTTCCTGAAGCATCATGTGTCGTTCGTAAAATACAAACACGGCATCGTCCGCCGGTGCCACGCGCAGCACCCAGTCAACCTCGTCGGAGCGGACATAATAAGAGCTGTTGAACTTCCCCGTCGCGATGGGCGAAACGGAAACTGCCGCCTCGGGATTCGGCAGGTAAAGTGAAAGAGCCGTTTGTACAAGGGCACTGTTGAGATTCATCGCGCTATTTGCCGGACGTATCTCCAAACTCGACCGACAGGGCCCGAAGACCATCCATGGTTTCGCTTGGGCTTTGGTGATGAATCGCGTGCCACCCGCAATGCTCGGCGCCGATGGCATTCTCCTTTATGTCGTCGATGAAGACGGTTTCTGTCGGCAGCAATGCGAACTCCTTCTCCGCGATGCGATAGATCTCGGGATCGGGTTTGCGGGCTCCGACTTCGTGCGAAACGATGGTTCCGTGAGACCGTTCGTGCATTCGGAATTGCTTCTTGAGATATCCCCAGTGCAATTCGGAATTGTTGCTCAGGAGGTAGACCCGGTGCCGAGCCATTAGTTGCTCCGCTGCCTCCAGCATTTCCGGGACGGGAAAGAAAATCCGGGTCCAGAAGTTGAAAAGTTCGTCCCGGTGTGCCGGTCGTTTGAGGAGGCGGTTCAGATTATCCAGAAACTCGTCGCTGGTCATTTCGCCGAGTTCGTAACGGTTCAAATCCATTTTTTGCGTGAGGTCATCGATATCATCGTACTCAATTCCATGATCCTTCAGAAATGCGAGCAGACTGGAGAAATTGAAATCAATCAGCACCTTGCCAATGTCGAATACGATG
>Ga0315336_1003244_pt1 | contig 22240 bp, 17 predicted proteins | sample ASW5metaG_FD_204512 | JGI IMG/M metagenome (GOLD analysis project Ga0315336, IMG submission 204512) | Ammonia-oxidizing marine archaeal communities from Monterey Bay, California, United States - ASW #5 | ecosystem: Environmental > Aquatic > Marine > Intertidal zone | place: USA: California... | reverse complement strand
CCGAATGACAAGATCATATGCTCCCACATGCCTCTCCTTTTTTAGTAAGAGGTAACACTAAAATGACAACAAGTCGAGCTAGCCCCTATCCGACAATCGGCATGGATCGCAATCTTCAAATTTCTTCAAACTCCATATGAATGCCCTGCAGCTAACAAAATTGTGGTTGATTTGAATCAAATTGGTATGACCCCGATACGCTATAATTATTGATAGATAGGATATTATCGGCCTACCGGAATAGAGGAGGTGAACATGCTAAACAAGTTCAAGTTACTTTTCATTGCAGTCGCGATTTTTCAAAGCGCAGGATCTGTCTACGCTTCTCCTGTTCGAGTTGACTATTCGAAAATAATAGCTGTCTCAACAGAAGATTTTGAAGGTTATGACTATACAGATGTCGGTCTCTCAGAACCTTTCAATGGGTTCACAGCCAGCACAGCCAAATTTCCTTTAGCAATGGAAGCCCATTCGACATTATGCGGTTCGAATTCAGATACTTGTTTATTCTCGCGAACGATTTCCAGTTCCGTTAGATCGCTATCCGACTTTGGAAAAGGCATTCAATATGTTGGATTCGATCTCCATAAAGTATCCCCGACAGATGTATTTTCGATAACCGTTGCCGGTGGCTCGGGCAATCAGGCATTTACCTCCTCACTTGACGGGCTTATCGCTTTCGGCGACCCCTTGGGCCTTTTCCGAATTGATGTCAAAAATCTGGGTAGCTCGGCTTCAGAGGGCAATTATTCGTTCGATGACGTAATAACCGGAGTTTCGGTGGTTCCGTTGCCAGGAGCTTTTCTCCTTTTCGGAGCTGGGCTCTTCGCCTTGGGAATATACCGGTCATCCATTTTTCGCCGTCAGAAATAATTCTATAAAGTGCGGCTGATAAGTTCCTTCATGATTTCGTTTGTACCGCCATATATGCGTTGCACACGGGCATCCGCATAGGCGCGAGCCACCCGGTATTCCCACATGAAACCGTAGCCGCCATGCAATTGCAGGCATTCGTCAATAATTTTGTTCTCAAGATCCGAACACCAGTATTTGGCCATCGCCGCCGTTGCAACATCAAGCTCGCCCTTTAAAAGTTCTTCTATACATTTATCGACAAACACCCGAGCGATCTGAACTTCTGTTTTGACTTCTGCTAGTTTGAACCGGGAATTTTGGAACTCTATAATATTTTTGCCAAAAGCACTGCGGTTCTTCGTATATTCAATTGTATCATCCAAAATAGCTTCCATTGTCGCCGTGGCGCCAATGGCAATTTGTAACCGTTCCCAAGCCAGCTCCTGCATCAAACAGAAAAACCCTTTGCCTTCGCCGCCGAGCATGTTGCTAGCGGGCACGCGAACATCATCAAAAAACAATTCTGCTGTGTCTTGCGCTTTCAGACCAAGTTTCTCGAGATTTCGGCCTTTATCAAATCCATCGCGGTCCGCTTCCACCAGAAACAAAGTGGTTCCCTTCGCGCCGGCTTCCGGGTCCGTTTTTGCGACAACGATAACTACATCAGACATGAAACCATTGGTAATGAATGTCTTGGACCCATTGATTACGTAATCGTCGCCGTCCTTCACTGCCCGGGTTTTCACTCCTTGTAGATCCGAACCGGTTCCCGGTTCCGTCATGGCAATGGCGCCTATTATTTCGCCTCGCGCCATTCTCGGTAGAAACTCTTTCTTCTGTTCTTCTGTGCCGTAATTGAGGATATACGGAGCTACAATTTCAGAATGCAATCCAAAACCAGGGCCCGTCGCCCCAGCGCGCGCCTGCTCTTCCATCATAATGATGCTATAAAGTTTGTCGGCCCCGGCCCCGCCATATTCTTCAGGAATCGGCATACAAAGCAGCCCTTGTTTCCCGGCTTCGAGCCAAGCCTCCCGACTGATCTGTCCATCCTTTTCCCATTGACTGTGATAAGGCATGATATGTTCTTCATAGAAACGACGGACTGTTCCTCGAAAGATATTATGTTCTTCACTAAAAATGGAACGTTCAATCATCTTCGTCACCTCTATTTTTTATATTTTTTGCGGCATTCCCATAAATGACAATTTGTCAATTTTGTAGCTTATTCTATCGGACGCGGCGGACAGATATCAATTAAAAAGAGCAAACAGCCGAAATCGGCTTCGAAACAGAAAAAGGCGGTACTCACTCCCGCCTTTTCCGTTCAACAATTGCGATGCTTAAAATGCTTCGGCATCAAGTTCCATCATGGTGTCTGATCCAGCACTCATTTTCACCAAAAGGGATGAGACGTCTGGAATCATACGCTCAAAGAAAAAGCGGGCGGTGACAAGTTTCGTTTCGAAGAACTGCGGATCGTCCGTACCCTCGGCCAGTTTTTGTTTAGCAATCTTGGCCATTTGCGCCCACATAAATCCAAGCGCCACCAAACCAAACATCCGAAGATACTCCGTCGAGGCTGCGCCAGCTTCGTCAGGATTTTTCATACCCTTTTCGCCCAGCAAAGCTGTTCCCTGCTGAAGTTTCGCGAAAGCTTTAGCGAGCGGCATAACAAAATCCTTCATCTCCGGATCCGTCATGTTTTCTTGAATAAAAGCATCAACAGGATGAAAGAACTGGCGCAGATTACGACCCAGATTCTGCGGTAATTTCCGACCGACAAGATCCAGCGCCTGGACACCGTTGGCACCTTCATAAATCTGGGTGATCCGAGCATCACGAACGAACTGTTCCATGCCCCATTCATGAATATATCCATGACCGCCATAACATTGCATTGCCGTTGCCGCTAAATCAAACCCCATATCGGTGAAATAGGCTTTAATAACTGGCGTCAAAAGGCCAAGAGCTTCATCAGCCGCTTTGCGACCATCAGCTTCAGGGTGTTTTTCAACCATATCGACTTGCAATCCCGCCCAAAGGCCGAGAGCCCGTGCCCCTTCGGTAAAGGCTCGGATCATCAACAGGTTACGGCGAATATCCGGATGAACAATAATTGGGTCCGCGGCTTTTTCCGGTGCTTTCACGCCAGAAATCGAGCGTCCCTGAAGGCGGTCTTTTGCATACACAACCGCATTCTGATAGGCCACTTCCGCCTGGCTCAGCCCCTGAATACCAACACCCAAGCGTGCTGCATTCATCATGGTGAACATTGCCCGCATCCCTTTATGGGCATCTCCCAAAAGATATCCCGTCGCGTCGTCATAATTCATGACACAAGTCGAATTTCCATGGATACCCATTTTATGTTCGATAGAACCACACGTAACACCATTGCGTTCGCCAGGGTTGCCGTCAGCATCCAAAATGAATTTAGGCACGATAAATAAAGACACACCTTTGATACCGTCAGGTCCGCCGGGAATTTTTGCCAGGACAAGATGGACAATATTCTCGGCCATATCATGCTCGCCAGCAGAAATGAAAATCTTCGTACCAGAGACTTTGTAGCTGCCATCTTCCTGCGGGACAGCTTTTGTCCGCATCAACCCCAGATCCGTTCCACACTGGGGCTCCGTCAGGTTCATGGTACCTGTCCAGTCCCCGGTTACCATTTTTGGCAACCATGTTTGCTTCTGTTCATCCGTTCCATGACGATGAATGGAGGCATACGCGCCGTGGGTTAGCCCCGGATACATGCCGAACGCCATATTTGCCGAACTCATCATTTCTGCAAACGCAATTCCGATAACATGTGGTAGGCCTTGCCCACCATATTCCGGATCCGCGTCCAGCCCCATCCAGCCAGCTTGTCGATACTCATCATAAGCTTCCTTGAAGCCGGTGGGGGTTTTAACTTCCCCATCGTTCCAGGTGCAACCTTCAGAGTCACCAACCTGATTGAGCGGCTGGATTACCTCGTTCATCAATTTGGCGCCTTCCGTCAGGATGGCATCCACCATGTCCGGCGTCGCATCTTCAAAGCCAGGCATATTGGTCATTTTGTCAACACCGAGAAGGTCGTTGAGTACAAATTTGATGTCCTTTACGGGGGCATTGTAAATTGGCATTTCAGAAGTCCCTTCTAATTACGGAGTGGCTTGCCGGTCATGAGCATATGCTCGATGCGGGCAAGTGTTTTATGATTGCGGATAAGGGTCATGAAGCCGTCTCGCTCCAATTGCAGCATTTTCTTTTCAGTAATCGGCTCAGTAATATCCGTATCGCCACCCGTGACGACATGCGCCACCTGACCGCCAACAACGGCATCGTATGCCGTCGCCCGCCCCATCGTGACAAATCCATCGACCGCCATATCAAACGCGGCAGCGGCCGTTGGTCCAGGTAAATTAACTTCGATGGGTTCTGGCACTTCATAGCCCTCAACCATTGACAATGCTTTTGCTTTCGCATCCGCGAGAACCCGCTTGCGGTTCATGGTAACAGAGTCGCCATCGCGAAGGATCAGCATATCCCGGGATTCTGCCGCACTTGTTGCAACTTTCGCCGTCGAGATAGCTTCGAAGACGCCGGACAATGCAGGCATTGCTCCCCCTGGCCGCTTCTTGTTTGTCATGGCCCGCATTACAAGCTCTTTACATCCACCGAAGCCGGGAAGAACGCCAACGCCGACCTCAACCAAGCCCATGTAGCTTTCTGCGTGAGCCTGTACGGCATTGGCTGCAAGGACAATTTCGCACCCACCGCCAAGGGCCATACCTGCAGGTGCGGCAACGACAGGGAACGGTGCATATTTCAATTTCATCAGGGCGTTCTGCCCTTCACTGATGGAATTCTCGATAACCGGCCACATGGCCGCATTGGCAGCAAACAGGGCAAGACCCACATTGGCGCCAACGGAGAAGTTATCCGCATCATTACCAATAATTAACGCTTTGAAGCCTTTTTTATCGATTTTGCCCGCTTCGGTCAGCATGGCAACGACATCCTGGTCGATGGAGTTCATTTTTGTATGAAGTTCAAGGCACGCGACGCCGTCTCCAAGATCCCAAAGGCTGGCGCCCTTATTTGCCTTGATAGGCTCATTGCCGCGTTTGATATCGGCTAGCATCCAGGCACCCTCACTTACTGGAACAACCGCGTACTCACCATCGGCTGTCATATAGAAAGCGTCTGTTCCTTCTTCCTTGAATAGCGGACGGTCTCCCACTTTTTTCAAAAATTCCGGTACCGGAAGGCCTTCGGCCGTCAATCGATCAACAAAATACTGGTTGCCCAACTGATCAAGCTGCTCAAACGGACCATACTTCCAGGCGTAACCTGTTTTCATGGCCAAATCGATTGCTATGATATCGTCGGCAATTTCTCCGACTAACGATGCAGCATAGGTAATAACCTTGGAAAGAATTGTCCAAGCATATTGTGCACCTTTATCGTCAAACTCTACTAGCGCCCGTAAACCCTTTCTGGCAGCTTTAACAGATCCCAGTTGCGGCTTAAGTGCCTTGGCATATTCGCCCGTTTGTAGGTTGCGGGCTTCCTTGGTTTTTTTGCCGCCTTCTTTGTTGATGCGGTAAAAACCACCTTTGCCTTTGCGGCCTGTGTAACCATCGGCAATCATTGTCGCAATCATGGCGTTCATCGGATGATTTTCATCATATTCTTGCGGGAACGGATCACTCTTCGGCAATTCCGCGAGCATCGACGCGGTTACTTTTGGACCCAGATCGATCCCTGTCAAATCACCAAGACCAAAAATACCGGTAGATGGAATGCCCATGGGCTTACCACAAACGGCGTCTGCTTCTTCAACAGTCAATCCCAGATCATAGGCCGCTCGAATAGCAACGGATGACCAATAGATACCAACACGATTACCGATAAAGCCGGGCGTATCGTAGCAGTCAACAACTTCCTTACCTAAGGCGACGTCCGCGAATGCCCGCAGATCTTCAATCACTTCTTTACGTGTTAACGCGCCACCGACCAACTCAAACAACCGCATATACCGAGGCGGGTTGAAAAAATGGGTAATGGCAAAATCTTTCTGAATACTCTCCGGTAACCCGTCCATCAAGGTCTTCAGTGGAATGGTTGACGTATTCGAAGAAACTATCGAACCTTCTTTTCGGACAGTTTCCAGGCGTTTGTATAGATCCTGTTTCAAACCGGGATGTTCGATAATGGCTTCGACGATCCAATCACAATCGGCTACCATATCGAGATTGTCTTCAAGGTTTCCCGTTGCCACAAGCCGTGCATTTTTTTTATGCATAAACGGCGCTGGCTTGGTTTTCAGCATGGTAGCTATCGCACCTTCGGCCAGCAAATTTCGGTTCTTTGCACCTTCTGGCACGATATCCAAAAGCACAACTGGATATCCTGCATTGGTGACATGGGCGGCAATCGCAGCGCCCATAACACCGGCTCCGATGACAGCTACTTTTTCAATAGCCATGATTAGCAAGCCTCCAGAACTGTTGCGATACCCTGACCGCCACCAATGCACTGGGTAGCAAGACCCAACGATTTTCCTTCTCGCTGGAGCAGGCTAGCAACCTTGCCAGTGATCCGAGCGCCGGTTGCCCCCATTGGATGACCCAAGGCAATGGCGCCACCATCGAGGTTTGTATTGTCATAGCTCATGCCAGCTTCTTTCAGAACGGCAAGAGATTGGGCTGCAAAAGCTTCGTTAAGTTCAATGATATCTATATCCTTGAGTGTCAATCCTGCACGTGCCAGCGCTTTTTCAGTTGCAGGAACAGGGCCAATACCCATGACTTCAGGGGCACAGCCCGCGACGGCAATGGACTTGATCCGGGCCAGCTTTGTCAGACCGTTGGCATCTGCATATTCTTCCGAACAAACAAGTGTTACCGACGCACCATCCGTAAGCGGTGACGACGTAGCCGCTGTCACAGATCCTTCGGCGTCGAAAGCTGGCTTCAAGCCAGCAAGTGTTTCCAACGTTGTGTCAGGCCGGATACAACCATCTTGCTCAACCCGAATATTTCCTTGGACAATCGGAATTATTTCGTCAGAGAATTTTCCAGCTTCACGCGCAGCCGCAGCTCGAGCGTGGCTTTCAACGGCCATTTCTTCTTGTTCCTGACGGGAAATCTTATACTGGTTTGCTAAATTTTCTGCCGTAATGCCCATAGATACATAAGCTTGCGGGTAATCCTTATACAGTCGTGGATGCGGAGACGGGTTGAAACCACCCATCGGCACACGCGTCATGCTTTCGATACCACCACAAATGAAAACGTCACCTGCCCCCATTTGAATAGCCCCTGCCGCCATATGAATGGATTGCATTGAAGAACCGCAAAAACGATTGACCGTCGTCGCGGCCGCTGTTTTTGGAATGCCCGCCAGAAAACTGATCATTCTGGCAACATTCAAGCCTTGTTCTGCCTCCGGAAATGCACTCCCGAAAATGACGTCCTCGATGTCCTCTACATTCACGCCGGTTTTTTCGATAAGACCCCTTACAACTTGTGCTGACATTTCATCAGGTCGAATTTTGACCATCTCGCCTTTATTCGCAAGCGTGAAGGGGGAACGAGCGTACCCAGCTATTACCACGTTCTTCATTATCGGTGTTTCCTTTCAGACTATAGTATTTTGCGACCGGTATTTTATGACCGGTTCGCTACTGTTTCAGCAAGCCTCGGTGCGACCGAGAGAAAATAATGTGAGCCCGCCTAATTTAGGCGCTTAATCATTAAGCAATTTTTTTACTACTTTTTTTTCCAGCAATATTGCCCGATGTAAGATGTGCTTCGAGATCTTGAATACCTTCTTCAAGTTCCGAAATAGCTTCATTTATGTCGTCACGTTGGCTGACCAACTTTGACAGTTGTTCTTTACATTTCTTGAGGGTGTAGTTCAGCTGCTCGGTTGCCTCCCCTGCCGGAGAATACATATCCAACATCTTCTTGATTTCTTGCAGGCTAAAACCGAGGCGCCGACCCCGAAGAATTATTTTAAGCCGCCCACGGTCACTGCGAGAATAAATCCGGGTTAAGCCTTCCCGGTCAGGGCTAACTAGCCCTTTATCTTCATAAAATCGAATGGTTCGAGAGGTCACACCGAATTCTTCAGCAAGATCTGCAATCGAAAAATGGGCCTTGTCCTCAAGGCTGATTTTTGTGTTAGCGTTCATATCATACCCATCATTGTTGTTAACAATGAATATAGTTGACGTTTACGTAAACGTCAACCTTGCTGAGCAGAATTTTTCATGATCGACTTACGTCACCTATTGCATTTGCGACGGGATTCAAGAAATATTACCGCATGCAAAACAAAATACAGACCTATTCCGAGTTTTGGCCCTATTATTTGAGGGAACACTCTTCTTCGCTTTGTCGCCGACTACATTTTTTTGGCACGACACTGGCGATCGTCGGATTTGTCACATTCTTGATCACATTCGATCCAATTCTATTATTAGCCAGCGTGATCGGCGGATATGGACCTGCTTGGATCGCGCATTTCTTTGTAGAAAAGAACCGACCTGCTACATTCATTTATCCCGCTTGGTCATTTTATAGTGATTTTCGAATGTTCTTTATGTGGCTAATCGGCCGTCTTGCTGACGAATTGAAAAAGGCGGGCGTCGGTTAAATCAAGCCGAATACAATTCGGTTGGCCACTGATAATCTTCGCTCAATTTTTCCCGAAAGGTAACTTCTTCTATATACTTTGTAATCAGGGTTTCACTAAATATGTCGTGGCTTCGGCGCCAACCATTTCGGGCTATTTCGCGTGCTTCATCATCATGTAAATTGTAATAGGCTATTAATTTAATCAGTTCATCGAAATCATCATAAAAAGCCAGTTCATCATCTCTAAAAATTTGGTCATAGCCTGTTCGACGATGAACAAGTGTCATTAACCCATTTCCAGTATAGTGTGACATTCTGTCGGAACTATAAAGCGGGAAAACTTCACCTCTGCTAAGGTTCAAGCCCATCCGAGAATCTCCTATCGTCCGGTGATAGGAAATTCCGGATAACGGAGGCTTTCCACGCATACCGAGAATCTCCATTGATTCATTCGGAAAGGCATCCAAAATCTTTGTGCCAATTTGAAACCGCTCACTATCTGGTTTGGCATTTCCCATCCCGTAGAACAGCCGATGTTTCGGTGACAGGTTTTCAAATGCACGAACGCTATCAATGCTTTCATCCAAAACATTTGGGAAAAAGCTCACTACATTTTTATTAAGTGCAAATTTTTGTAATTCTGGCCCGGCCGTCGTAATAAAAGTTGCATCCGCGAGCTCAGCATGTTTCAACGTTCTTTGGACCGTCTGCTCCTGCCAGAGCGGATCAAAATCGTAAACTGCAATCTTTATATGCGGAACGGCTTTACGGATCTGTTTCAAAGTTCTCGCAAAGATTGGATCGGCATGGCCTATAAACAACAAATCAGGCCAAATATTTTTCGCCGTTTCAATTAGCCGAAGATTAGCCGGTATTACGCCAAATTTTCTGGACCGGAATACTGTTGAAGCACGGGCGATGTCGCGATCACTGAATTGGTAAACTTGGTGGCCGTTTCTGATAAAGCCGTTAGCAAGTTTTCTGTTGGAATCGTAAAACGCTGTTCCATCGTGCTTTTCGTTAAAATTACCGACATACAGAATGCGCATCTCACAACAGGTCCTTTTCCAAACTCACAAACAGATTAAGGTATGGCTTTCAAGGCTACTCCAATATTTCCACCAATCTAGATTGATTATCGCCTTTGGTAAAATGATCAATTACCAATATAGTGGGTACCTACTCAAAAAAAAATTACCAAGTGATTACAATTACGCTGTTTTTATAGTATAGCGGGGAGAATCGTTAGAACGATCCCCATCTACTCCAAGTAAAGGCTCCTATCGCCGTATGTCAGTTTATCTGCCCATAGCTGAAATATCCGTCAATTTATTTTTGATATTGGGTATGGGTGGGGCAGTCGGACTGCTCTCTGGAATGTTTGGTGTTGGCGGCGGCTTTCTTATGACACCATTGTTGATTTTTATCGGTATTCCGCCGGCTGTAGCGGTCGCTACAGAAGCCAATCAAATTACTGCAGCTAGCGTTTCCGGCGTTCTCGCTCATTGGCGACGTGGCAATGTTGATTTCAAGATGGGCGGCGTTCTGTTGGTCGGTGGTATCTTTGGGTCCGGTTTGGGTACTTGGATATTCACTGTTCTTAAAAACATGGGTCAGGTGGATCTATTAATCTCTCTTTCCTACGTTATATTTCTAGGTGTAATTGGCAGCTTAATGTTTGTGGAAAGTATTAACGCGCTCATTAAAAGCAAAAAGGGAACAACGCGCCGAAAGAAATTACATCAGCATTATTGGATCCACGGCCTGCCCTTCAAGATGCGGTTCCGTAAATCAAAACTTTATATCAGCGCGCTCATGCCTCTTGGCATCGGTACGCTCGTTGGTATTTTATCGGCAATCATGGGCGTCGGGGGCGGCTTTGTAATGGTTCCCGCCATGATTTACCTACTTGGAATGCCAACTACTGTTGTTATTGGAACATCTCTTTTTCAGATCATTTTTGTCACTGCAAACGTAACGCTATTACATTCAATTAACACTCAAACAGTCGACGTCATGTTGGCAATGCTGCTCATGAGCAGTGCTGTTGTTGGCGCTCAGATTGGAACACGCGTTGGCGCAAAGATGAAGGGAGAACAACTCCGCAGCCTCCTCGCACTAATGGTTCTAATTGTCTGTGCAAAACTGGCCTTCGACCTGATTATAACACCTGATGATCTTTATTCGCTCGGCGTGGCAGGGGGGCATTGAGATTAATGAAGAATTTCTTTTTATTCTTGTTTGTATTTGTCATTTTCAACATGACTCCCTCGCATAAATCGTCGGCCAATACACCGCTGGTGACTGATATCTCGTCGCATTTAATTTCGGTCACCTCTGATTTTACCGGCACCGAACTGTTATTGTTCGGTGCGACAGAAACGGGTGCGGATCTTAACTATTCGGAACATGGTGACGTTATTATCGTGGTTCGAGGTCCGGAAGAAAAAGTAGTGGTACGCCGTAAAGACAGGATCGCCGGTATCTGGGTCAACGCAGAATCAATTGAATTCACCCGGGTCCCTAGTTTTTATGCAATAGTAAGCACAAAGCCCGTTGCTGACATCACGTCTGCGAATGTATTAAATCGGCTCAAAATTGGCCCAACCCGGTTGAGCTTTATATCTTCGGAGGCTGCGGAAGAAAGCCAACCTTTCCAACAAGCCATAATTCGCAAGAAAACCGAAGCAAACCTCTATTCCGATCAAGAAACGGATATTCATTTTCTCGGGAATACACTGTTCAGGACAAATATTGAATTTCCTGCAAACGTACCTGTTGGCAATTATGTTGCGGAATTTTATCTATTTAGAGCCGGAGACCTAATTAGTGCCCAGACCTCTCCCCTTTTCATTAAGAAATCTGGTCTCGGCCGAACAATATTCGATTTTGCCCAAGACTATCCTGCTTTATACGGTATTGCAGCAATTTTAGTCGCGCTATTCGCTGGGTGGTTAGCATCTGCGATCTTCCGTAAAGATTAAATTAATGAATATTTCAATCTTTGAAATTATCTGATAGTTTCAAAGAACATACGCTTGTCGAGGGTGCGACATACGTATTCCACAAATACGACCTCATCTGCTCAAACAAGAAAAATAAAATCGGAGCGAGGCACTTGAAAACTGCGAAACCGTCAGAATTTACGGCGATTGCAATTGGTATTCTTGCCCTTTGTTTCCTGATCGGCATGATTGGCCGTTTCTCTTTTGAGAATTTTCCGAATTTAGTTTCGCCGCTAAGTATTGAATTCGGTTGGCCGCGCGGTACCATTGCTTCAATATATTCTCTAGGCGCCCTGATTACAGGTCTGACGGGGCCTGTGGCCGGTATATTGTTTGATCGGCTTGGGCCACGAAATGTCTACGGTATCGGCATAGTATCTGGCTGCTCCGGTCTCATGCTGGCGAGTATGGCAGAGAATATCTGGTTCTTTTATCTGAGCATAAGTCTACTTGTCGGTTTCTCTGCTGCCTGTTGTGGTAACGTCACAAATTCAGCCCTTGCCAGCCGATGGTTTCGAGAAAAGTTGCCGTTGGCATTGGCCATAATCTACTCGGCTCTCGGTGCGGGAACGCTTCTAGGTCTTAGTTTATCTCAAATTTTTATTTCAAATTTCGGCTGGCGTCAGGCTGAATATCTACTCGGCTTATGTGTTTTGACCGCCCTTCCGATAGTCTTGTTTCTACCATGGCGAAAACTCGCAGCCGGGCGGAAAAATCTGGTAACGACGCTTCCCCAAGCCGAAACAACATTGCCCGCCCAATGGACCATGTCAAAAGCTGTTAGAACAGTTCCGTTTTGGGGACTCTCTGCTGTTTTCTGCTTTACCGGAAGTGCCATGTTTTCTGTAATAATTCAGGCAGTTACCTACTTGATTGAGGTGGGGTTGCCGCCGATTAAAGCGTCCATCAGTTTCGGAATAACCGGGTTATTCATACCCTTGGGCATGATTGGATCAGGGTATCTAATTCGTCGTATTGGATTACTGACAACAGCGATGGGAAGCTATATCGTTACCTTTGCAGCTATCCTCTTTTTATGGTCGTTTGAACGTCCGGACCAGACCTGGGCTCTTTACGGCTTTATATTTTGCTTTGGCCTCTCAATGGGATCCCGCGCGCCCATGATCGGAACCATTGCCTCGCATTTATTCAGAGGGAAGAATTTTGGAACTATATATGGCAGCATTTCAGTCGGCAGTGGCATCGGCATGGCCAGCGGATCGTATTTTTCTGGCCTGTTGTACGACCTGACCGGAACCTATGATGCCGTCTTCTTATATTCCAGTATATCCCTCCTAATCGGCGCAGCGCCCTTTATCCTTGTCAGAGAGATGAGAAACCAACCATAATAGGGGCGGACAAATTGACAGGAAAAAAGAAGCATATGTCCTTATCAGATACGATAGTTACGATTGACGAACTGGTTGCAGCGATTTCAGACGGTGCGAAGCTAGCTATTCCCGCCGATTATGCCGGGGTATCTATGGCTGCTACGCGAGCGTTAATTCGCAAGGGGGTTAAAGACCTGCACCTCGTCGGCGCGCCAACGACAGGATTACAAGCAGAATTATTGATTGGAGCTGGTTGCGTCAGAACACTAGAAAGCTCTGCACTTACTTTGGGTGAATATGGCCCTGCTCCACGCTTTACCAAATCTGTTCGGGAAGGTGATCTAATACTTGTTGATGCGACCTGCCCCGCCATTCATGCCGGACTGCAAGCTTCGCAAAAGGGAATCCCTTTTATGCCGTTACGTGGCATCCTAGGAAGCCACATTCTTGATCATCACCCGGATTGGATAACGCTGCAAAATCCGTTCAATGATTCAGAAGACCCTATAGTAGCGATTCCGGCAATTAACCCAGACTTTGCCCTTTTTCATGCACCCTATGCCGACAAAGAAGGGAATGTTTGGGTAGGTCGGAAACGCGAACTTATCAATATGTCACATGCTTCCAAATCAACACTTGTAACCGTTGAGGAGGTTATCGACGGCAATTTGTTTGACGACGAAAAAATGGCGGCAGGCGTATTGCCCGCCCTTTACGTCGACAAAATTTCGAAAAACACCGGAGGAAGCTGGCCTTTGCCTTTCTGGTATACTGGTGGCGGCGATGATGAACATCTGAAGAAGTATATGCAGATGGCAAAATCCGATGAAGGATTTGCGGAGTACCTCCAGCGTTATGTGTTTGACGAAAGCACGCCGGCATGAGCTTAAGTGATGAAAAAAAAGCGCTGATTTGTTTGATTGCCGGTTTGTTAAGAGATTGTAATCATGTAGCGGTTGGCGCCGCCTCACCTATACCGGGCGCGGGCGCCCTCTTGGCAAAAGCCGCCTGGGGAGCTCCTCGACATGTAAATATTCTGGGATCCGTAACTAATAATTTTTTTACAGGCGGTGGCGGCGAGCTTTTCGATTGCGCGGCGCAAGGCCGTATTGATGCGTTTTTCCTGGGTGGCGGACAAATCGATGGAGAAGCAAATATTAACTTGATGGGACGTGGTGACTACCCTCTTTCCCAACCAAGATGGCCCGGAACTTTTGGATCTGCTTACCTATACTTTTTGGTGCCGAAAGTTATATTGTTTAGAGAAGAACATTCACGTCGAACGCTCGTCGATAAGGTCGACTTTATCAGTGCTCCGGGAACGTCAGAAGATCATGTTTATAGAAAGGGTGGCCCTTTCGGTTTATTGACCAGCAAAGGTCTATTTCATTTCAAAAAAGACCGGAAACGATTTTCCCTAATCTCCGTTCACCCGAGCAGTTCTTTGGAAGATATTCTTGATAATACGGGCTTCGATTTCGATTATTCGGTCGATGTTCCGGTTACAAACCGACCGGATCCTGTTCTTCTTCAGCTCTTGGATCAGAAAGTACAAAGCAAGATTGCTGAGGTTTATCCAAATTTCACAGAGACCATATTTGCAAATACTGGCTGAAACGCATAAGTAGATATAGATCTTGCCAAATTACTCATGCACTAAAAGAAAAAAAGGATTGTTATGTCAAGTAAAGGTGCCTTAACCGGATTGAAAGTCGTCGACCTCTCCCGTGTGTTGGGTGGTCCTTTTTGCACACAGATTCTTGGCGATCACGGCGCAGAAGTCATTAAGATTGAACCTCCTCAAGGCGACGAGACCCGTGGCTGGGGTCCCCCTTTCGACGAAAATGGACTTTCGGCATACTTCTCCGGAACCAATCGCAATAAACGCTCGATATCTCTGGATATCAGGCAGGAGGAAGGTAAAGAAATATTGCTCAAACTCCTAGCTGAGGCTGATGTGATGCTCGAAAACTTCAAAACAGGTAGCCTTGAAAAGTGGGGATTGGGATACGAAGATTTTTTATCCAAGAAATTTCCGCGTCTCATTCATTGCCGCGTGACGGGGTTTGGCGCCGATGGACCCTTCGGTGGTTTTCCGGGATATGACGCCGTTATCCAAGCCTGGGCCGGCCTCATCAGTATTAATGGCTCGCCTGAATCAGGACAAGTTCGCATCGGTATTCCTCTAGTGGATCTCGGCACAGGAATGAATGCGGTAATCGGGATCTTAATGGCTGTCAATGAACGACATTCGTCGGGCAAAGGTCAATCCGTTGAAGCTTCTCTTTATGATACTGGCATTCAATTACAACATCCGCACGCACCTAATTATTTAATGTCTGGAAATCCTCCAAAACTTACGGGGAATTCTCATCCGAATATTGCGCCTTATGATTTGTATGAAACCAGCACGGTTCCGGTATTTCTGGGCGTTGGAAATCATGGTCAATTCACTAAGTTATGTGCGTCCTTGGGGGAGCCGGAATTGGCAAACGATCCGCGTTTCGCGAATAACGTCCTGCGGGTAAAAAATCGCAGTGATCTAAATAATGCGCTCAACCAGTTGTTCAAGAACCAAGACGGCGTGGCTGTCGCGACGCAGTTGCTCGCCGCGGGTGTTCCCGCTGGCGCGGCAATGACCGTACCGGAAGCATTGAACCATCCTCATACACGGCACCGTAATATGGTTGTCGAAAAAGACGGATATTCCGGCACAGGCGTAGCAGTAAAAATGAGTAGAACTCCTGGATCTGTCAAATCTGTACCGCCCGGCTTTGGTGCTCATGGACGGGATATCTTGAAAGAGCTTGGTTTTGCAGAAAATGAAATTGACGGTTTAATTGATAGTGGGGTCGTCTGGGAACACCCGAAATAGCGAGAATTGAAAATCAGTTCTTGTAGTAATCAATATCTCGCCTGATAGTATTCTAAACAATCTGTGATCAGCGAGATCATCAAGCTAAAAAAGTGGATAAAAAGAATGGTGAAATTCGGTGTAAATCAGTCTGTCGCTCGAGTAGAAGATATCCGCCTGGTAACAGGTGCTGGTGAGTATACGGACGACATTAATATTGATGGCCAGCTGCATGGCTTCATGCTTCGGTCTCCGGTAGCACATGCCAATATAAGAACCATAGATATTACGGATGCAAATGCGTCGCCCGGTGTTGTTGACATTATTCTCGGCACAGAATTAGCGGCCGATAATGCAAACGAACTCCCTTGTATGATCCCGTTGAAAAACCAGGATGGAAGTGATCGTGCTGATCCAGGACATCCGACATTGGCTATAGATACAGTCCGCTATGTCGGAGACAACATAGCGTTTGTCATTGCTACGACCCTTGATCAAGCTAAGGATGCGGCAGAACTCATCGTTGTCGATTTTGACGAACTGGATGTCGTAACAGATACGAAGACCGCAAATCAAAGCGGAAATCCTCTGGTCCATGACAAAGTCGAAAATAATGTTGCCTTTGACTGGGCACAAGGAGAGGAAGGCAATACCGACGAAGCCTTCGACAAGGCGGCACATGTTTGCTCACTGGAGCTGATAAACAGTCGCGTCGTCGTCAATTCCATGGAACCACGTGGGGTTATCGCCGATTGGGACACTGAAACTGAGCGCATGACTTTATATTCCGGAACTCAAGGTGGCTGGGTTCTGAAATCCCTTCTGGCCAATGCTGTCCTGCATATTCCAGAAGATCAAATGCGGGTTGTCACGCCAGATGTCGGCGGTGCTTTTGGTATGAAGCTTTTCTTTTATTCCGAATGTGCGACTGCCGTTTGGGCGTCTCGCAAACTTGGCAAACCAATTAAATGGGTGGGAGAACGTTCTGACGCGTTTCTTTCAGATACCCAAGGCCGCGATCATTACACTTATGCTAAATTAGCTTTCGATGAAAATCACAAAATTACAGGCATGAAGGTCACGTCAAACGCCAATCTAGGGGCATATTTATCAACCTTTGGACCGCTTATTCCAACAGTAGCGACCGTGAAGGTGATGCCAGGTGTGTATGACATTCCAAATTTCTTCTATCGCTGCATTGGGGTATTCACAAATACGGTTCCCGTGGATGCCTATCGCGGTGCTGGCCGGCCAGAGGCGATCTACATAATCGAACGCTTGATGGATTCAGCCGCAAAGGACCTGGGTGTGCCGCCTGAAGAATTGCGACGGAAGAATTTTATTCCTGCGGCAGCAATTCCCTTCACCACCTCAACAGGTTGCGTTTATGACAGTGGTGATTTTGAACGCATCATGAACCGGGCATTGGAAAAAGCTGATTGGAATGGCTTCGATAACCGGAAATCCCAATCCACGGCCAAAGGTTTACGGCGCGGCATTGGCATGTGTTTTTACGTTGAAGCAACTGCGGGAAATCCAACAGAATCGGCGTTTATTCGATTTGAAGAAAACGACATCGTCTCTGTCTCCGTAGGCACGCAGTCTTCAGGCCAAGGGCATTCAACGGCTTATTCACAAATTGTTGCCGAGCGGCTTGGAGTCCCTTTCGAAAACATTCGGATCGTCCAAGGCGACACAGATAAGATAAAGACTGGCGGCGGCACGGGCGGATCCCGATCTCTTACGGTTCAGGGCCCGGCTATCCATAAAGCGAGTGATGAAGTCATTGAAAAGGGAAAAGAGCTTGCTGGTCATTTTTTAGAAGCTGCCGCAATTGATATCGAATTTTCTGCCGAAGAAGGAGAATTTTCGATCGCCGGCACAGATCGGAAAATTAGTATTCTAGAAGTTGCTGCTCGCGCAAGAGGGTTAGGACAGCTGCCAGAGAACCTAGCCGAAGGATTGGATTCAGAAGCCAGTATCACCCTGGAAGCTTTCACCTATCCAAATGGTTGCCACATTGCCGAAGTTGAGATTGATGAACATACCGGCACAACTGATGTCGTGCGCTATGTTATCGTCGACGATTTTGGTACCATCGTAAATCCAGCGTTGGTACGGCATCAGGTGATTGGCGGCGTTGGCCAGGGAATTGGGCAAGCACTAACCGAAAACACGATCTATAGCGAAGATGGACAACTCCTGACGGGTTCCTATATGGATTATGGTATGCCGCGGGCCGACAATATACCGCTGGACCTTACTTACGAGACCATTGAAATTCCCTGTACCATGAACCCAATGGGCGTTAAAGGTTGTGGCGAGGCAGGGTGTATCGCTGCGCCGCCAGCTATTATAAATGCAGCGTTGAATGGCTTAGAAGAACTTGGCGTTAATCACCTCGATATGCCAGCCACACCTCAAAAAGTGTGGGATGCCATCCAGCAAGCACGCTAGCCTCCAAACGTGACCGGCAATCAAAAGCCTGCGCTCGCCATCGCTTTTATGGTTACAGCAATGCTTTTGGTTCCGATCATGGATGGAACGGCAAAATTACTCATGCAAAAATTTGACGTGGTTCAAGTCGTTTGGGCCCGTTACGCTTTTCATTTTTTAACTCTCATCCCGTTGTTGGCAATAAGTGGCCAGATCGAATTATCTGTACCGGCAAACTTTAAGCTGCAGTTAGTCCGTGCCATGTTCCTGCTTGGCGATACCTTTTTGTTCTTTGCGGCTCTCGCTCTTATTCCGCTTGCGAACGGTAAGGCTGTATTCTTCATAGCGCCATTGGTCATGACCGCCCTCTCACCGCTAATTTTAAAAGAAAAAGTCGGGCGCCGGCGATGGACGGCGGTTGGTATCGGGTTTTTAGGGGCACTTGTTATCTTACGCCCGGATGTTCAGGGTATCAGTTGGGGATATGCTTTAGCGCTGAGCTCTGCCGTCCTCTATGCACTTTACTTACTTTATACGCGCAAGCTAGCCAAATCGAGCCCGCCTATGGTTACGTTACTTGTAACCGCAATCTTTGGGACGGTAATAATGTCCGTTGCTGTCCCTTTTTACTGGACTGGTCCTGATCTGACCGACTGGCTGCTTATGCTGGCCATGGGGGCCTTGGGGACCTTAAGTCACTACTTGATTATCAAAGCTTTTGAATGGGGCGAAATGCCTATGCTAGCACCGTTCACTTATGCAGAAATTGTCAGCGCAAGCCTCTTCGGTCTTATTGTATTCGGGCAATTTCCGGATCCCTGGACATGGATCGGCATTACAATAGTAATTGTAAGCGGGATTTATATTTCCCGACGGGAGTTCAAACGAAACTAGATCAAAGGATCACACACACACTTTCTTCAGATATGGTAAATCCAATAACCGCTTTTTCAGGATATGGACTGCGCCTGAAAGCTCTAAGCAGTTTTGATCTTTTCGAGAGTATTCATTCGTACATTAAGGAGAGACGAGATGGCATTGATAATAGAAAAAAAAGGCCCCGTAACAATTATTACCCTAAATCGTCGGCAGGCCCGCAATGCTGTCAATCCTGCAACAGCTGTGGAATTAAGGGCGGCATTTACGGCTTTTGACGAAGATGATACGCAGTCCGTTGCCATATTAACGGGCGTGAACGGTACTTTTTGTGCTGGCTTTGACTTAAAAGTAGCCGCAAAAGAAGGCCCTGATATCGGTCACGATCCGAATAGCGAAGGTCCAATGGGGCCTACTCGCATGTTGTTATCGAAACCGGTTATTGCTGCTGTCGAAGGTCACGCCGTCGCCGGCGGCTTGGAATTGGCTTTGTGGTGTGATCTGCGTGTGGCGTCAGAAACTGCTATCTTTGGTGTATTCTGTCGCCGCTGGGGGGTTCCTCTCATTGATGGGGGCACTGTTCGCCTTCCCCGTCTCATTGGACAAAGCAGAGCGATGGATATGATCCTGACGGGCAGACCGGTCAATATCGACGAAGCCTATGAGTTCGGCTTAGCCAATCGTAAAGTTGGCGCCGGACAAGCGTTATTCGAAGCTCTCGAACTTGCTCGTGAAATAGCGAAGTTCCCGCAGCTTTGCATGCGCGCGGACCGAATGTCCGCACATCAACAATGGAATTTGAATTTTCCGGATGCCTTGATAAATGAAGCAGAAGGTGGATTGAAACCACTAGCAGAAGAAACACAGGCTGGCGCTGCCCGATTTGCCGCCGGCAAAGGCCGTAGCGGAGATTTCAACAGCATTTAATCAACTGGTGGTCAGGAGTTATCCTGGCCGCTAGTAAGCCAAACCCCTACCCCATGGCCTCACCATCATCTCGTGTGATACCAATGATGGTTGATCTTGGGATGGATTGCCCCCCTTCAGGAAAATGACCATTGCCTTTTGCACCGGGATGCTGAATTCCGACAAACATGGTTTTACGATCTATGCTCCAGGTAACTCCCGTCACTTCGCATTCGTTCGGGCCTACCAAGAAACGACGGATCTCCCCCGTTTCAGGATCACCTACCAGCATTTGATTATTTCCCATTCCAGCGAAGTCATCTTTGTTTGAATAATTACCATCCGTCTGGATCCATAGAAAACCCATCGAATCAAATTTCAAACCATCCGGTGAATTGAACATATTGTCAGCATTGACATTTTCTGATCCCGCATAAGCGTCCTCGTGCATAGTGGGATTGCCGGCGACCACAAAAAGATCCCAGTCAAATTCGGTTGACAGATGATCACCCTTATCTGGTCGCCACCGGACAATCTGTCCGTATTTATTAGCAGCACGCGGGTTCGGACCACCGACAGGTGTTTCATCGCCACCTTTGTTGGGCTTTTTTCCTCTATTCTTATTATTGGTAAGTGCAAGATAGATTTCAGTTTTTGATGGGTGTGCTGCCACCCATTCTGGCCGGTCCATAGTTGTCGCACCCACCGCCGAAGCGGCAATGCGCGTTAGAATGCTGATCTCTGCCTGAGATTTCATTCCTGTTGTTTCTGGCGTCAAAGGCAACCACTCGCCGCGCCTATCATCAGTGAACTTCGCTGCAAATAAAGTCCCCTCTTCAAGAAGGTCTTTATTGTCTTTACCTTCTTTGAATTGATTTTTGCTGACAAATTTATAAAGAAACTCGCCACGCTCATCGTCTCCGAGATAGACAACGATCTGACCATTTTTCGCCAAGGCTAGTTCAGCATTTTCATGCTTGAAGCGCCCGAGGGCTGTCCGCTTCTTCGGTGTAGAGGTCGGGTCGAGTGGGTCAATTTCAACAATATAACCGAACCGGTTGGGTTCTGTCGGATGCCTGCTGATATCAAATCGGTCATCCTCCGTCGCCCAGGCATAGCCCCAATCCTTATTGACGACGCCATAGCGCTTCAACTCAGCAGATGGTGTATTTAACTCATCGCTACTTGAAAAATACCCGTTAAAATTTTCTTCGCATGTCAGATAGGTGCCCCAAGGCGTTCGTCCGTTACCGCAATTGTTCCATGTACCCTTGGCGAGAACGCCATCTGGATCCATGGCCGTTTTCATCATGGCGTGTCCACGCGCCGGTCCCGTAATTTCCATGGGCGTATCCGCTGTAATCCGGCGATTGTATCGGCTGTCCCTTACAACTTTCCACGTGCCGTCACTGAAATCCAGCTCGGCAACCGTTACGCCGTGGCCTGCTTTGCCCTTATTCACATCGTCCGCATTTTCCGGAAGATTGCTTTCCCGGTTTCCGAAAATGTTTCTTCTATTCACATATTCATTATTAAACGCGAGAATATTTTTGTCGCCGTCTGCAAACAATGCCATTCCGTCATTGTTGTCACCTACAGCTTTCAATTGGCTTGCTGCGGTTCCTCGGCTCACAGAATCAAAGTCAGTACCGTCGGACCAAAGTGGATCTCCCCATTTTGTCACCACATGCCAACTATACCCATCGGGTACCGTAACGGTATCAAGAGAATTTGCCGATACCTGTTTAAACGTCAGCCGACTTTCTGCTCGGGCCGAAAAGGGCGTAAGCGCCGTTGATCCGAAAACAAATGCGGAGGCCCCAAATGCAACTCCTTGTCCAAAGAATCGACGCCTGGACAACATGGTCTCAGTAATCGCCTCAAAAGCCGTTTCTACCGGTGGTGGGTTGTTAATTTCGTCAAAATCATCAAATGAAATTTCTTCGGATATTGGTTTACGCATACGGCGCTCCTGCAAATTCTAGTTTCGAAAAGCATTGTTGTCGGGCTTCCATGGCGATAAACTACATAGAGAGTGCAGATTACCGTTTTATGTCAATATAGAACCAATTATGGCCTGAGCTTGACCATGCAGGCGCAACACACTTCAAATATCACTTCTTGAAAAAATGGCGCACCGGGGAAGATTCGAACTCCCGACCCCTAGATTCGTAGTCTAGTGCTCTATCCAGCTGAGCTACCGGTGCGCAAAGCAGGCTTTTATACCTGACAAGTGAGGGCGCGGCCATTGCCGTGCCTCCAAGGATCGGGAAATTAATCAAAAGGGTTCGGCAATGCAAGTAATTAAACGAAAAAAGTGGAAATAGTTGGAGGAAAATC
>Ga0315336_1003243_pt1 | contig 22245 bp, 5 predicted proteins | sample ASW5metaG_FD_204512 | JGI IMG/M metagenome (GOLD analysis project Ga0315336, IMG submission 204512) | Ammonia-oxidizing marine archaeal communities from Monterey Bay, California, United States - ASW #5 | ecosystem: Environmental > Aquatic > Marine > Intertidal zone | place: USA: California... | reverse complement strand
ACCAACGGCGACATCGGCCACTGGCGGGAAGCGGGCGGGCCGCTCGCGCAGCGTCGGAACGCCGAGGTGCAGCGCGCGGCCGACATTTTGGGAATCACGACAGAAGTGCTCGACATCCACGACGGCGAATTGATGCCGACGCTCGAAAACCGGCGGAAGATCGTCAGGCTCATCCGCGATTGGAAAGCCGATATCGTGATGGGACCGCGGACGAACGATTATCATCCCGATCATCGTTACACGGGCGTGCTGGTTCAAGACGCGGCTTACATGGTCGCCGTGCCCTTTTTCTGCCCGGAGGCGCAACCTCTCAAGGAAAACCCCGTGTTCCTGTATTACCCCGATCGATTCCAGAAGCCCTATCCGTTCGAGGCCGACGTCGCCGTGGGAATCGATTCTGTGATGGATCCCAAACTCGACGCGCTGGTCGGAATGGAATCGCAGTTCGTAGAAGGCGGGGCGCTCGGCTCGGCCGACTTGATCGCCGGCGGCGAGGCGAAATTGGTCGAACGGCGACGGTATGTCCGCAGCGCCTTTGAAAAGCGCGACCGCAGAACGGGCGAGAAGTACCGCGAAGAACTCAAAGATTGGTACGGCGACGAACAGGCAGAAAAGATCGCGTATGCCGAGGCATTCGAAGTCTGCGAGTACGGCCGTCAGCCGACCGATGAGGAACTTCGCAAACTGTTCCCGTTCTTTTCTAAGTAGTTTCAACACCCTCTGTTGGGAAAGCTTTTCCCGCGTTTGGAGTGCTGCAAAACTCCACAATCGAGCTGTGAGACGCGTTCTTCGAGCCGCTCGAAACCGTACCGGTGGACACGTCGGCCAGTGGCACCCTTTCTCTGCGGACTGTCAGGCGTTGATCTCGGGTTCACGCCAATGATGGCCATTTTTTGACATGAGTTCGTTCGCGGCCGTCGGTCCCCATGTTCCCGCCCAGTAGGGGTGGGGCGTGTGTTCGCTTCGCTCCCAGGCATCGAGGACGGGGGCGACGAACTGCCAGGCGACTTCGAGTTCGTCGTTGCGGGTGAAGAGCGTCGAATCGCCCCGCATTGCTTCGAGCAGCAAACGTTCGTATGCCTCGGGCAGCCCACCGCTGAAGGCCGAATCGTAGGCAAAGTCCATCGTGACCGGATGAATTTCGTATTTCATGCCGGGACGTTTGGTTGAAAACGAGAGCGAAATCGCTTCGCGGGGCTGGATGCGAAACACGAGCGCGTTAGGGCGTGCGCCGACTAAGTCACAGAGGTCCCCCTCGCATTCGACCGTTCTGAACAGGTGCAGCGGTGGCGGCTTGAACTGAACGGCGATCTCCGTCACGCGAGCCGGCATTCGCTTGCCGGTTCTCAAGTAAAATGGCACCCCCGCCCAACGCCAGTTGTCGACGTGCACCTTCATGGCGACGAAGGTTTCCCGTACTGAACCGGCGGCGATACGATCTTCTTCTAAGTAGCCTGGCACGCGCTCGCCGCCGATTTTCGCGGACGTGTATTGCCCGGCGATCGCCCAACGGGACACATCGCCCGGTTGGCCCGGCGAGAGGGCTTGGAGGACCTTGAGCTTCTCGTCGCGAATGTTTTTGGCGCGAAACAGGGAAGGGGGCTCCATTGCCGTCAGGCAGAGCAGTTGAAGAACGTGATTCTGTAGCACGTCGCGCAGCGCGCCGGCTTTGTCGTAGTATCCTCCGCGTCCACTCTCGATGCCCTGCGATTCGGCCACCGTGATCTGCACGTGTTCGACGTGGTTGCGATTGAGCAGCGGCTCAAAGATCGAGTTGCCGAAGCGAAACAGCAAGACGTTTTGAACGGTCTCTTTTCCGAGATAGTGATCGATGCGGTAAATCTGGTCCTCGGTAAGCAGTCGATCGAGTTGACGCGTGAGTTCCTGAGCCGAACGCAGATCGTGGCCGAACGGCTTCTCGAAGATCACGCGCAGCGTCTGGTCTGAATCGCCGCTGGGAACCATGCCGGCCTGGCTGAGCGAGGAGACCGACGGCAAGAACAGGTCCGGAGTTGTCGCCAAATAGACGAGCCGGCTTCCTGATACACCCGACGACTGTTCCAGCGCGTCGAGGTCTTTGCCCAACTGAACGTAGCCTTCGGGCTGGACGAGGTCGAGTTGGCGATAGTGAAGCCGGGTGGCAAATTGGCTCCACTGTTCTTTGGACGTCGGTGGCGTTCGCGCGTGTTCGGAAACAGCGGCGAACATTTCGTCTCGAAACGACTCATCGGTCTTCTCGCGCCGCGCGACACCGACAACGGGCGAGCGATCCGAGAGGTATCCTTCGGCCCACAGCGTGAACAGGGCCGGCATCAATTTTCGAGCCGTGAGATCGCCGGAGGCTCCCATGATGACAATCGAAGCTTCGGCGGCCGTTGCCGCTTCGATCGACTGTTCGCGGGATGTTGTCTTGACGTTGGTTGTGTGTGAATCGTCCATGACGGCGGCTCCGAAGAGATTTTCGATCACACTATGTTGTGCAATCAAGTGATTTACAGACGAGCTATTTTGATTCGCGGAGCTTGTAACCGATCCAGAACACGAAAATGCCCAGAACAGTCATTGCGGGCATCCAGATGAGTTCGAAGCCGTAATTCAGCTGCCAGAGAATGAGCATCGGCAGCAGAGCCAAAACGGCCAGCTGCATGAGAAATCCGATTTGTTGACGCATCGTGCGTTTGATCTCCTGCAACCGGCGGTAGCCGGCGTTTTTCCTTTGCCCGCCAAGTCCACAACCAACGCGGCCCGATGCCGAGACGATTTCTGCTACCACTATATACATAAAAAGACCCGGCTTCATCGGAGAAGCCGGGTCTTGAAGAACGGGTCGTTGTCTTTGGCGTTATTGTGCCTGGACGCGCTTACGAACGTCTGTCTCGAGGACGCCAAACGCTTGTTCGTGCCGCTGCAAAGCGACGGACAAAGCGCTCAGCAATCGCTTGGCCGTGTAGTGATTGAGAATCACTCGCTGCGAGATGGACACCTTTTCACCATTGGGGTTCAAAGGCTGTGCGTTGAGGCCCAGGTCGAGGATCAACTCTTCGGGCGTGCTCGAAACGCGGCAGAAGTTCGCGTACGACGCTAGGGCTGACGAATCGTCGATCTCGATGCGGGGAGCCGCCGCCGGGGCCGCTGCCGGCGCCTTGGGGGTCTCCTTGGCTTCGGGCTTGGCGGCGTCTTTTCCTTTTTGATCTTTGTCAATGGTTGGCTTGGTCGCGTTCTTGTCGGTACTCACATTCTGCCCCTTGTCTTCGAAGTAATCGTTACCAGATGCAGCTTCTCCGCCGGCTCGGTCGAATGAGCCTCCCGGTTCGGACCAACTGCCACCGGTGAATCATACGCCCGCATTGGACGCCAATTCACTAAAAAAATCTTCATTGGTCTATGCGGTATACCAGCCGTCTGGGCCATCTGCAACGTGGGATTTGGCGAGCGATACGGGGAATCCGGAAACTTTTTCCTCCTCGGCCGGTTGAGCGAACTGTGCTGAATGGTCGACCGAATCTGGCGGCCCATGATCAATGTTGGTGAGGCGGCGCCGCGACTGAGTATCTGATCATGCGATCACTGTCGATCAGAGTGCTACTCCACCCAAAAATCAAAATCGGCTCGGTGGCAACCAAAGTAAATGTGAGCCGGGCGATATACATATATACATATACCAAGTGGCTCACACGGCGTCTGGTTGTGCCGTGTGAGATCGCTCGTTCAACGGCGTTCAAAACCAGACAAGGAATTCTTCGCCAGATGACCGAGAGTATGGGTCGCATTCTGCATGGGGATGTTTTGTTGTTGACTTTGCTCACCACGTCGTCGGAAAATTGAAACATGGAGAACCTCTTGGCGCCTGCGACGAACGTTGCACGTCAGAAGTTGTTCATAACTCGTATTTTACGCAAAATATGCATATTGTCATGTCGGGTTGGTTGCCTGTTGGGCGCTAGCTGGAGCATCTCAATATGCTGACGTGTCATCACGTCTAGAACGTGTCATCAGTTAAAAAGTAGCGACATATGCCGACTCGTCCATACGCAGAACGCTCGTCATCCCGATGGTTTCCGTCTCTGCTCGACCGAATGAAACGGGGCCAATTCAGGCGGCAACAACGTAGGGCCGCTGCGCGCCGATCGGCGATCGCCGTCGAGTTGTTGGAAGACAGAACGCTCTTGGCCGCTGCGATGGTTGACATGACCGTCGTACACGAGGCGACCGAGGTCGGCGACCACTCGGCAGAAGCGGACGTGTTGCCCGAAAGTGCGGCCGGAGTTCACGAATGGGACGTTTTTCTTGTCGAGGTTTGGGGAAGCACGCCGGACAGCACGGCTTTCGACATCAATGCAGCCCAGTTCGAACTCAGCTACAACGCCGACTATTTTACTGCTACCGAGATCATCACCAACCAATTTGCGTTCACTGAGGATGTGATCTCGGTTATTGACGATGCGAACGGCCTTGTCAGTTTCGACGCGACGAACGAGCGGAACAATGTAGGGGATGACGTTTACGCACTCATCGCGACGATTGAGTTCCGGTCGATCGGTAGCGATCACATTCCACTTGATTTGGTGAACCGTCAAGTGGGGCCGTACGATTTGGGTCTCAACATCACGAGCGCTCAAATCGAACTTGAGATCCTTGGGTCGGTCGAGACCGAAATCGGTGATGCACCGGAGACCAAGGCATGGGCCAACCCATTTGATATTGACGATAACCAGATCATCAGCCTGACTGACCTTGTTGGATTTGCTGATGCGTTTTCGCAGCATGTCATAACGGGCACGTCCGAATATCGCTGGATTTCTGACTTCGACAAAACCGAGATCGTGTCGCTCTCCGACCTGACCTTTATCGGTGCCAACTTCGGATTATCGCAAGCCAACGGCGATCAACTCCAGATTCCGGCCAACTTCTACGATGCCTGGATTGCACCGGACGTCGCCATCGATTCGATTGAAGGTGGAGCCGTTGATGAGTACGGGGCGGCGACGAGCACGAAGGTCGTTGGAAACGTTCAGAGCGACAACACAATCGTCAATTTCCGCGGCCGATTCGACACGATGCCCGAAGGCGAATACGGGAAGGTTATCGCCTACGTGCAATCCGACGGACTGTTCGTGTTGAACAATCTGACGCTTCAGACCATCAACAATGGCACAGCGCTTTCCGAAGGGACTCAGACGTTACACCTTCAAGCCGAAGATGCCCTGGGCAACTGGTCGGCGTTTGCCGACATTCCCATCACCGTCAATGAATACAGTGAAGTCATTCTCGATGACGAGGACGAGATTGGCGGCGGCGGCACAAACGACACGCTCGGCACATCGGAGTTTATCGATGGCTTTGGAACCGGGCCGGGCCAAGATCCAGAGGCGGACATTACCGGTTCGTTGACGTTGAGTTCCGTACCGGTTCTCGCGTTGCCGTTTCCCGAGGACGACGGCTCGATCCTTTTTGCCGGTGACACGGAACTGGCGAGCGGTGAGGCCATCAAGATTGAAGGAACGATTCTAGGCGACGGACCTCACGGAAGCGATGGAAGCTTGAAGGGAGACTTCGACTTCTTCGCGATCAACGATGTGACAGCCGGTCAGACTATCACGGTTGATATCGACACACCTTTCTCCACCATCGACACCGTCGTCGAAATCTATTCGTCGGATGGAACGTTGATTGCTTCTAACAATGACGATCCGACGAGCACCGATAGCCGCATCAACTTTACTGTAGACGCCGACGATGACTACTTCGTGGCGGTTCGCGACTTCGCCACCCAAATTGGTGATCCGTTTAATTCTGCTTCCGGAACCGGGTCTCAAGGGCTCAAGGGCCTGTATGACATTACCATTGGGTTGGACATCGCCGACGCTGACTTTTACAGTTTCGACGTTGTCGCCGGCGATATCATTGGCGCCACCCTTAACGGAGCCGCTGGACGGCTCGTTCTGTTCGACCCCGCAGGCGAAGTCGCCGTTGGTTCGAGTCAGGACCTGTCATCCGAATATCCTCTCGCCTCCCCGCTACCCGGTGGAGGCAATGCTGTATTTGCCTATGTCGCACCGGTGACGGGACGGTACACCGTTGCCGTTTCGGATGGTGTCGGCGACTACGAAGTCAAATTGAGGGCGTTTCGTCCCGTCCTTGAAGACGCCGCGCCAGGCACGGTTCAGACCTTGTTTCTCGACTTCGACGGCGCAACGGTCGACACATCGGTCTTCGGCGTCGACGACCCAGAGATCGTGACGCTTTCGCCTCTGGAAGACTTTCTCGAAGGTTGGGGCCTGTTTCCCGATGAGAGCACTCTCAACGCGGTCATCGATTCGATCGTGGCCCACGTTACTGAAAATTTGAACGACGACGTTCGCTTATTTGGAAACAACGGCGACTTTTTCACGAATCCGGAACCAAACGCCTTCGGCATTCGCATTCTGAATAGTCGCGATCATGCCGATCCGTTCGGTGAACCGCACGTCAGTCGCATCGTCATCGGCGGAGGGATCAGTGGTCTGGCGGACGACTTTGTGCCCGGGATTGGAGAAGATGGCAACGAGCCTCCCGAAGACGAAGGTGAAGGCAGCGGTGAAGGCAGTGGTGAAGGCAGCGGCGAAGGCAGCGGCGAAGGTGACGGTGACGGCGGAGGCGGTGGTGGCGGTGGTGGTGGCGGCGGCGATGATGACGATGAGGGCGGCCCGCTCAGCTTTGAGGGGCTTGGCATCGCGGAGTCGATCGACGTCGGCAACTTCGAAACCGAAGAGACGGCACTCGTTCTGCTGGATTCACTCGCCAGCACCAATACGCTCAACCCGAACTCATTGAACAGCATCGCGGTGGGCGGCACGGGGACGATGCTTGAACTCATCGGAGTCGCGGTGGGCAACATCGCTTCCCACGAAGCGGGTCACTTGTTCGGAAACTTCCATACCGACAACTCGACCGACACGCGACCCGACATCGCCGATAAAGGCGGCAATCTGGAAAACACGATTGGCGCTGGCCCCGACGGCGTTTTCGGCACGGCAGACGACGTCGACGTCGATTTTGGTCGCGACAAGTACGATCCACAAGAAGGTTTTTCCGGCACACAGGACTCGCTGAACACGATATCGTTCGGATTGCCGGTTAGCGCCGAATCGGGCGCAGGAATCGTTGAATTTGACAGCACGTTTTACGATGCCGGAGATCTCATCACGATCACGGTTCGGGACGGTGACTTATCGGGGTCGGGCACGACGACGGTAACCGTGACAACGCCTCGTGGTGACCTGGAAGTTGTCACGCTGTTCGAGGTTGGTTTCGTCGGTGAGTTCGTTGGGTCGATCAGCAGTTCCGGAGCCGCCGTGACGCCCGGCAACGGAAATCTTGAAGTCATCTTCGGTGAAATCATCACCGTCACCTACACGGATGCCGACAGAAGCCTGTCTCCCGGGCAGTTCGTCGACATCTACGTCGCGGGCGATCCGAGCGTCGGCCTACTCAACAGTCCGCGTGACTTGATCTTTGATGCAGCAGGCAACCTTTATGTCAGTGCCGGCTTTGATAGTCCGAGCGCGGCGCACACCGTTGAACGCTTCGAGGCGGGCACCGGCGTGCAGTCCACTTTCGTGACCGACGGGCTGGGTGGGCTCAGCGTTCCCAGTGGAATGGTCTTCGATGCCAGCGGTCGGCTATACGTGGCCAGTGCCGGTAGCGGGCAGGTGCTGCGCTACAACGCCGATGGATCCTTCGATAGCGAGTTTGCCGGCCTGGGCGACGGCCTGGTGAACCCCCGCTTTCTCGCGTTCGACGCGACGGGCCGGTTGTACGTCTCCGACGACGGCAGAGACATGGTCTTCCGTTTCCTCGCTGACGGCACGCTGGATGCTTCATTCGATGCGGGAGTTTTGTCCAACCCACAAGGGATCGCGTTCGACTCGAGTGATCGGCTCTACGTTGCTATACGCGGAACGAGTGAAGTCATTCGGCTCACCGACAGCGGCGCGCTCGACGTCGTTTTTGTCACGTCCGGATCGGGCGGCCTGGGTTCGCCTCGCGGCTTGACCTTTGGCCCTAACGGTGACTTATACGTATCCAGTGTCTCCTCCGAAGGCGTTTTGCGTTACGACGGGGATAACGGTGCCTTTCGAGGGCGATTCACAACCGATGAACTCGTCGAGCTGCCGATGGGACTGGTGTTCGACACACGGCCGGGCGGCGACGGCAACCTGTACGTTGTGGACAACGACAACGGTGACGTCAAACGGTTCCGGGGCCCGAATGGTATCTTGCCGCCGATCGACGTTCACGATACGGCGAGCATCGTCGCCAGCAACGGGTTCGACTTTGGCGACGCACCCGAAGAAGGCACACTTTTCCCAACGACGCTTGCCCGTGACGGCGCACGACACGTTCTCGGCAGCGGCCTGTTTATGGGCGTCGGTGTCGACGCCGATGAAGACGGTCAACTTGGCGAGGGTACGTCCGGCGATGACGTGCTGGATGGAAACGATGATGAAGAAGGTGCGCTCCAGGTACATATCGTCGGCCAGGATGACGCAGCCGCCAATGTGGTTTCGTCGGGAGACGGCTTTGTCGACGCGTGGATCGACTTCAACGATGACGGTGATTGGGATGATCCCGGTGAACAGGTTCTTGCCAGCGCTCCTGTCACCGAAGGCGCAAACTCACTAACCTTTTCGATTCCAGCCAGCGCGCTGGCCAGTACTCTGCTCGTCACGCGCGTTCGATTGAGTTCGGCGGGCGGTCTGAGCCCGACGGGATTGGCCGCGGATGGAGAAGTCGAGGATTATACTGTCGCACTGCTTCCCAACGACATTGTCGACATCTATCCCGATCCGAAAGATCTTGAAGAATCTGCGCTTGTTGTCATTGGAACCTCGGCTAGCGATACGATCTCGCTGGTTGAGAATGGTGCCGGCGACATCACGGTCGTCATGAACGGTGTCGTACGCGGAGTCCTCAATCCGACCGGGAACGTCTACATCTACGGACTGGGTGGCGATGACTCGATTACGCTCGACGAACAGTTCGTGACCAATGCGTTCATCTTTGGCAATGCTGGAAACGACACGATCGTCGCGGGACGCGGTAACGACGTTGTCAGCGGCGGAGCCGGCGACGATGACATCAACGGCGGTCGCGACGGATTCGACATCTTGATCGGCGGATATGGTTCCGACGTGTTGCTTGGACAAGATGGAGCGAACGTCGGTATTGGTACCAACGGCGATCTGCTCATCGGCGGAGCTACGCCGTACGACGGGAACGTATTGGCGCTGTGCCTGATCCACGAGGAATGGACGTCGGGGGCGAGCCTTGAAGAGCGCGTCGATCGAATTCGATCCGGGGCAGACGGCATTCCGCGGCTCGATGACTCGACCGTGACCGACGACGAAGTCTTCGACGAGGTGTTCGGCTCGCTGGCTCTGGGCGACGATGACTGGTTCTGGCTGGGCCTGGGCCTCGACTCCGCTAACGTCGGTGCCAACGACGTAGTGAACTAGATCCCGTTCGGGATAACTGTGGCGGCTATCGGACGATTCTTGGTCTTTGAATATCGTCTCTACGCCGCCAGAACCCGCTACACTTATGTCGAATGCGCTCTAGAAGCCGTCCGGCAATCAGCCGCGATGGTTCTTGGCACGCCGGCGAGAAGATCGTCGTTACGCAATCAGAGGGTTGTAAGACGACTCGCCAGAGTCGCCCGACAACCCTCGAATTCGTTTCGTCAGGCCGGGGCGGCCGAACCGCTTCGATTTCGCCCGCACGGTTCTCGAGCGTTTCCTAAAAGTTGAGTCCACCGGTCAGGCTAAAGCCGGCAAGTCCGAAGTCATTTTCCGGGCTGCTCTGATTGCTCATCCCGTGCCAATGCTGCACTTCCCACGCGGCTCGGACGAAGACGAGGTGGCCGTCGATCGGCCGGATGTCGGCTTGGATTCCGAGCATGGCGTCGATGACCGAGATCGTGTCATTGGTGCGCATTTCAACGGTGTCGGGAACGCCCGCGTTGACGTCCGTGGCGCTGTACTTCGTGTCACCGTAAAGAAAGGAACCACGGACACTGCCGACCATCGACAAGCCTGCCGAGCCGATGAAGCGGCGGTCTTTCGATCCGAGAATCGGAATGCGGACTTCAGAGAACAACGTCGGTCCGTTTCCGTCGAATCGGTTCGAGTACTTCGATGACGCCAGCACGCCGTTCGCCGTGCCGCTGGCTTTGTAACGCTGATGAACTCCCCCGTGACGGAAGCCGCCGCCGAACGTCGTTTGGTAGTGGTCCTTATTGATTTCTTTGGTGAGTTCGCCATCGATCGTGTACAGCGTGAAGTTCTGCTTCGCTTGAACGTAGTCGCCGTTCACGCCACCCACTAGCAGCCCACCTCCGCCGAAGACGGTCGGCGTGACCGGGCCGTTGAAGAACACGAAGTCTTTGCCTGCAACCGAGCCCGTTTCGTCGTCGTCGCTGAAGTAGAGATACGTGACGACGGCCGCGAAACCTGTATCGGTCATGTAGCCGGCCCAGGCACGAGCCCCCGCCTTTTGCTCGTAGGCAAAATCCTTGTCGACGGCGACTTCATTGACTCCGCTCGTATCGCGAATGATGAACGCTGTGTCATTGTCGTTCTGCAATTCGAAGCTCAGATAAGAGCCCCCGGCGAATAAGCCACGCCGGCTCGGGTCGGGAGTGCCGAAGAATTTGCAGCAGGAACCGCCATCGTCGTCGTCCCACTCGTCGCATTCATCGCAAAAATCACATTGATCGCAGGCCGCGAACGAGCCGGACGAGCCCGGAGAGCACGTCGGGCAGTCGCCTGCGAGATAGTAGCCAACAGGCGTGCCTGTCGGGTCGGGTGTAGCGGCCGCTGTCGAGTCGCTGTCCGACACGTGATAAACGCCGGTGTCATCATCATTTGCAGTGGTCGGCAACTCCTGCGACCAGAGCGTTCCACATGTCGCGACCCCAACGGCCCAAACCGTGATTAGTCCCACGAGTCGATTTGCCTGCATTCCTCGCCCCTCCCGATATCTCACCGCCCCGATCAGCTCGAACGCGAGCACGATCTCCTGGATGCACGCCACACGCCGCGCACGCGATTGGTTGTTGCCAGTCATCGTCCTGGCGCATACGGAAGAATGATCAAAATCGCCACAAGTGTGGTGATTTGGAGACTCGTTACGACTGGTCCACTGTTACATATTTCCTGGTCTTCCTAAGTTGACAATTTAACCCAAATTCTGGCAGAATGTTCAGATGTGCGTCCGTAAGCATCATGACAGAAAGGGAATACCTACGTTGCCGGTGAACTACAGCAGCGCGCTCCAACTGAGCGTTCATCGTTGCGCCCCGTCACCATTAGAGTCCACTTGTCCGGTGCCGCACGTGAGCCGGACCAGATGGACATCCGACAACGTGCTGAAAATTCACCATTTCTGGCAATACACCGATATTCCATGTTGCAATTGGGTAACGCTCGTGAGAGCCTATATTATCCGTCGTTTCCGCTGCGCCGTAACGCACGAATAGGTCGTGTTTAACGCGCACAGCGCGGAGGTTTTCGTTATTTTTTTTACGCCAAATCCTATGACCGTTTGTGGCAGCGTTGTTTCAGTGAACGGGTGATGGCGGATCGTGATCGACGAACATCGTGCGCGATCATGTTTGTTGTGGGCGGATTGAAAACGAAGATTGCAGAGCTCATCGACCTGTTGTCTCGTCGCGGCGTGACGAGGCAGCAACGAAACACTTTTTGGAAAGTTTTCGGAACTTGGGGCTCCCGGCCACTCGAGAAGACCGGGATTTTGGGCAAGGTGGAGAAGGCTGATGTTGCTGACATCCTGGATTGACACGGTACTACAGACATTGCATCGACGGTATTCGATGGCGCAGACCGTACCGCAGAACAAGCGGAGTCGCCGTGAGGCGACAAAGCGCGCACGTTGGAGCGCGGAGGCGCTTGAGGACCGCACGCTTCTTACGGCGCTGGTCATCGAAGCGGATGACGTGATCGCCGGTCAAGGTCTCGTATTGAACAACCAGGATGTTGACACGGACCTTGATGGCGTCCTCGAATTCGACAGCATTGTCATCCAGTCGCTTACGATTGATTCATCCGCCGGCCCGGGCATAATCATCGATCTGACCGATGTGTCACTCGACACGATCACTATCGAAAACATGGACGTTCTTAGTTCTTCGGGTCTGGCGATCGACATCGACCTCGACAACGTCACCCTCGGTTCGCTCGTCGTCGAAAACTCGACGATCCGGTCGACAACTGGACGTGCCGTCGACATCGACTTGGTCGATACAACGCTCGGCTCGTTAACGGTGTTTACCAGCGACATCAGCGGCGCCGAAAGCGCCGGCGTTGGCGGTCCGGGACTCAACATCGATTTGATCGATTCGGAGATCGTTGCAGCGGACCCACTGGGTGGAGTGTTCGGTGAGGTTGTCGCGGGTGGAGCCATCTCCGATGCGACAAACACGAGCCCGATCGAAATCACATCAGCTGAACACGGCCTCGAAACGGGCGACAACGTGATCATCTCCGATGTGCTGGGCAACACGGCAGCCAACGGCACATTTCAGGTTTACGTCATCAGTCCCGACACCTTCTCGCTGATCAGTACGGCAGGCGACGGCGATTACACCGGCGGCGGCAGCTGGAGTAAACTCGTCTCCGACGTCTCGGCCACGGGCACGTTGAATGTTGCTCATTCAACCATCGACGGCGTTAGCATCACGGCGACCGGTATCGCTCCGCTCGATGAAGAAGACGTCGACAAGATCTTTATCGAAACAATAATCGTTTCCGACAACGTCATCTCTGGTAGCACCGGCGACGACGGATTGCGAATCGAAGTCACCGACACGGCAGTTGGGCTGATCTCGATTGCCGACAACCTGTCTCTCGAAGGTGCAGAGATCATCATCTCCGACGTCGATGATACGATTGAGCTGTTCCCTCCGGGGCAGTTCATTGACATCTTTGCTTCTGGCTTGAACGACCCACGCAACCTTACGGTTGGTCCGGCAGGCCATCCCCAGGAAGGGTTCATTTTCCTTTCGCAGGGCTTCATTGGCCTCGGCATCGAGCATACGATCGAGAAGTTTGATCCTGTCACCGGCCAGAAAACAACATTCGTCAGTGACCAGTCTGGTGGGTTGACCGTTCCTTCGGGATTGGAATTTGGCCCCGATTACAATTCGGACACCGTTGATGACCTGTACGTCGCCAGCAGCATGACCGGCGAGATTCTCGTTTTTGACGGAACCGACGGCGCGTTTCTGGATGTCTATTCCGCCGGTTTCACAGAGCCAAGCTTCATTGCGTTCAACGACAACACGGGCGAATTGTATGTCACTGAAGCAACGCTCGGAAAAGTCATGCGTGTGCCGGCCGGCGGCGGAGCGCCTGTCGACTTCGTGACCGGCCTGAGCAACCCCAGCGGATTGTTGTACGAGGCCTCGGCTGACGCGCTTCTCGTTGCCAACGACCTGACCGCACTGGGCATTGACGGTGAAATCCTCGGGTACGACGGTACATCGGGTGCGTTTCTCGGCACATTGGTTGCTGCGGGTGCCGGCGGCCTGAATTCACCCAACAGTATGAAAATCGGCCCTGACGGCAACTTGTATGTCGCCAGTCAGACCAGTCAGAACGTTCTCGTATTCAGTTTGCCGGATGGAACGTTCCTACGCGATTTCACGCTGGGAGAGACGATCAGTGAGCCATTCGGGCTCACGTTTGACGACAACGAAACTCTTTACGTGGTCGATCGCGGCCCCGGTCTCATCAAGCGGTTCACCGGTCCCGATGGAGTCTCGACGCCCGGCAACCCCGCGTCCATCGGGCATCTGTCGATTTCGAATAACATTATCGAGAACAACATCGCGGGAGGCGGCTTGCGCGTCGAAGCAGTCGACGTCGACCTCACATTCACGATTGAAGACAACCTCATCCGCGACAACGCCGGAGCGGGCATGGCCCTGGTTTCGCGCGACACCGACTTAAACGACGCGCAGACCGTTTCGGGAACGATCGACGACAACCAGGTCCTTGGCAACACGGGCATCGGGATTCACATCGCTCCCGATATCGATGACGACGTCGACCGGGCGCTCAGGCACACGGTCGATCTGAGCGAGTCGTTTTCGGAAAACGTGATCAGCGACAACACGAGTTCCGGTATACAGGTCGACCTTCCAAACAACGTCAACTTTTCCGCGAACCTGATGTTAAACACGGTCAGTTCCAACGGCGGCATTGGCCTGAATCTCGTCGCCTCAGACCGGTTGACGTCCTTCATAACCGACCCTGACGATCACACCACCAATTTCGATCTCGTCGTCGGCGGTGAAGTTGTCACCGAGATTCCACTGAAACCGGTTTCCGTTGGAAATACATTCCAAGGAAACCAGGGTGCCAACATTTCGATCCGGATGGAAGATCGCGCCACCGGCACCTTCGAAATTCGCAACAATGACATTAATGACGGTGTAGCAGGCGTCGACGGCCAGGGCGACGGCATACGCGTGACGATGACGGGCGAGCAGACCGATCGGGAAGCCACGAATATTCTCGGGCACTCGGTCATTGCCGACAACTTCATCGGCGGATCGGCTGCCGAAACGACAGTTCGCGACATCGATGTCTTCATGTTGTTCGATGACACGGGCAGTTTTGCCAGCGTTGTCCCAACCGTGGTCGACGTCTTTCCGTCGATCATCGCCAGCTTGGAAGCCTCACTTCCCGGCCAAGACCTCGCGTTCGGCGTCGGACGCTTTGAAGATTACGGTGGATCCGTAGGCTTCGACGAGTATTTCGAGAACTTCGACGGGCGGCCGTTCACGCTCAATCAACCAATCATCGAAACGTCGACAGCCGGTTTCGAAGACGCTATCAACGCGGCGCTTAACAGGGAAGCCCCCGGGTTCGGTGGCGACGGCCCCGAGACCGCGATTGAAGCGCTCTACCAATTGGCGACGGGCGCCGGATACGACGGCGACAACGACGGCGACACAACCGGCAGCGGCGACGCCGGTTTGATTTCTACGCAAATCACTCCGGGAAACAGCGGCGACGTGCCCGCGTTCAGCACGTTCATGACCGACACGGATGTTCTGGCACCGGCCGGCAGCATCGGCGGTGCTGGATTCCGTGACAACACAGACCGAATCATTCTCCTGGCGACCGATATCGGGTTCGCCTTTGAACCCGATGCCATTGACCCGTACACCGGAAGCGGAGCGTCGGTTCCCGCGTCCGACGTTCAGCTTTCGGGCCGTGGCTCTACGCCGTTTGGCACCGGCGCTTCCATTCAAGAGACGGTCGACGCGCTCAATGCAAACGACATGCAAGTCGTCGGCTTGGGATCATCGTTCTTCTCTTCGGTTCCACGCACGCCGTTGGAAGGTCTGGCACGACTGACCGGAGCGCTGAGCAATGCATCCGGAGATATCGACAGCGGAATTCCCGGCGACCCGATTTCCCCGGGTGACCCGCTGTATTTCGAGATCGACACGACTTCGCCCGAGAGCATCGCCGACGCAATCGTTGCTGGTATTACGAGTGCGACAACCGGAGGCGGCGCCAACGCAGGTCGCGGTATCGCGTTCGACGTCCACGAACGATCCATCGTGGAAGACCTGTTCATTCTAGACAACCTCATCATCGGCAGCGGCAACGACGGTATCGAATTCCTGCGTGAAGACGATGCGGCTTTCACGATTAGCGACCCGTCGCTCGGCCAAACTCGGGCTGTCACGATCGCCGGCAACACGATCGACGCCAGCGGCGTCGATGGTGTTGACATCACTGTCCGCCACGGTAGCGACGTCCAAGACGGGCGCGACGGCTTGACCGACGTAGAGATCCGCGAGAATACGATCACGAACAGTGGAGACCACGGCCTGAGATTCCGCGCCGAAGCCGACGCGGCTTTGTTGGTCGACGTCACCGAAAACACCATCCAGTTTAGTGGGACGGATGGAGTCGAGGTATCCACCCGGGGGAACGACGGCACAGACAAACGCGAAGTGGGCGGCACCTGGATCAACAACCTGATTGCCGACAACCGCGGCCATGGAATTCAACTCTCTGGGTGGCACGGCGTTCGAACGCCCCTCATTATCGGTCAGGGGAATCCCGGTTCGCCGGAGGTCCCCGGTGATCCGCCGAGCAACATCATCACCCGCAACGGGCTCGACGGCATATCCGTGTTCGCGGCTGTAAATTCTGAGGATCCGTTTTCCAATGATTTCGGCGTGCCGGATTTTGTGTTCGGCGAAGTCAGCATCGTCAACAACACGATTACCGAGAACCTGACGGGCGGTATCGAAATTACGTCGACCTCCCATGTCTCGCAAATCCGACACAACCTCATCTCCGACAACCAGGGCAAGGGGATCGATCTGAACTACAGCGGTGGCAACCTGTCGCTCATTCGTCAGAACATCATCACGAACAACACTTCCGACGGTATTGAAATTCTCGGCACCACAATTGTGTTCGCGAATGATCCCAACGGCGCGACGCCTGAGGCCGCCGACTTCGATGCGGACGCGCTCGTTGGCATCGGTCTTGTCGGTCTCTATTCCGACGTCACAATGCTCGGCAATTTTATCGACGACAACCGGGGCCGCGGCGTCGACATCATGGCCGCCGGGGATGGGCAACTGGGGATACGCATGGGGGATGGAATCCAGAGCCCCGGCACCACCGGCGGGTCCAACCACATCCTGCACAACGATGAACAAGGTGTGTACGTTGTCTTGACCGCGTCGACCAACCAGAACCAGGACGCGTTGGCCGCAGACGCCCTACTTGCAGATGGTCTCACGGTTTCCAAACCGGACATCAACCTCGACATGGCCGGGAACCATATCGACGACAACGGTGCTGGAAACTTCTGGAACCAGAACGGAGTTGCGCTTCGCGTTGGATCCGTCAATTCTCTTACGTCGGGTGAAGATCCGGCGTGGTTTACGCACGCTGAATTGGACGAAGACCCTAGTGTGGGCGAGGCCGGCCCCATCGGTAACGGACGCATCAATGCGCGGATTGTCAACAACGTGATGGAAGGAAACTTTGGCGGCGACTTCTACACTGAATCGTTCACATCAACCGTCGATCCTGCTTTGACCGAGGGTGAGTGGAATGAAATGGATTTTGTAATCGATCCAGGCGGAGAGAGCGATCCGTTGGCTCGGCTGAATCTCGTTCTCGAGGGAAACCAGGGAAATGGCGCGAGCTTGCTCAACCCCGGTGCAGCGTACTTCGGACCCGCAGAACCCGACTTCAAGTCGCGCGACTTCAACCTTGACCCCGACTCCGGGCCATTTTCTGTCGGCGGACTTCGCGATCCGAACACCGGTCGAAACGCCCAGCGAACGCCTTCCCGCACGGATGCTTTCGGGAACCTCTTGCTGCCCTTTTTAGGGGCGACGCCCAACCCGTTCTCACCGCCGATTCTAGGCTCGTTCACCGGTGCCACCGGTGGTGGTGCAAGCAACATCGTCCTCACCTTTAATCTGACGAGCGGGACGATGCCCGGTTCGGGCGATATTGAGATTAAGAATATTCTCACGCTTGCGCTCGAAGGCGAATTTGCTGGCCTTCCGACTGATTTGAACCCAGCCAACGGCATTTTCGAATTCGTGGTGACGGCTCCGGGAGTGATGGAACTGCTGAACACAGCGGACCTCTCGGGAGTTGCGCACACCACTCCGATTGCCCTGGGCGATTACTTCGGTGGTGGTACGTTTTTCGTCTTCAAACCACATGATGAGTTCTTGTACCCCGGTTGGGGCGCGAGCACGTTCCGGATTGCCGCCGGCTACGACACGCCCGATCGTCCGCTGGGTAGCGATGAGACGGGCTTCGAAGAAGGCGATGACATTGCTTTTACCGCCATACTCGCTGGGCAGAACCTGCCGTATGAATGGGGCATGTGGACTCCTTTGGAAGACAGCTTCTTTGTTGCCCCGGGCGAATCGTTCTTGAGCGCGTCAATCGAAGAAGTCGATCCCGATCCGCGTAACCAAGACGCCGGCATCATCGACATCACGTTCACCGACGACATCACCGGCCTCCAAGCCTCTGATTTTGTCCTTACGCGTGACGATGGTGTGACCGTCGAAACGATCGACATCAGCCTTGCTGGTTTGACGTTGATCGACCCGGCCGATGCCTCCCGCTATGCCCTCGATCTGACGCTGTTCACCGCCGATCAAGGTACGTATGTCCTGACCCTACCGACGGGTGGCGGGATCACAGACGCCGACGCAAACGAATTGACAGCCATTACGGTCGGCAACGATTTCTCTGGTGACATTGCCGCGATCGAAACATTCATCGTCGACATCACGCTGCCGACGGCGGCGTTCGACGAGATTCCCGTCGATCCAATCACCTCGACGCGCGACACGGCCGTCAGCACGATCACGCTCAACTTTTCCGAAGACGTAATCAACGTCGATATTGATGACTTTGTCTTGGTTTTGGACGGTCCGGACATTGGCGCGATTACCGATGCTTCGAACGCGCCCAGCCCGGTCGAGCTCACTTCTGTGGGCCACGGCTTGAAGAATAATGATCGTGTGCGGGTGACGGACGCTTTCGACGACTCGGCCGACTTCTCTATCTTCGTCACCGGAGCCGACACGTTCATCCTGCTCGGCACGACGGGTGACGGTTCTGCGTTCATCGGAGGTTCATGGGTCGAGCTCATCGACTTGAGCGACGTCAGCATTACGGAAGTCGACGCGGCGACATACATGCTCGATACGTCGTTTGTCACGACTCGCGAGGGCGATTACACCCTTTCGTTCGAACCGAACCGGCCGGAATTGGCGCTGACCAACATCGTGATGGATCTGGCAGGCAACCGTGTGGATGACGATCCTCTGATCGACGTCGCTTGGACAACGGACCTTCCGGCGGTGAGCGTGCCCAGCGCCGTTCTGAGCCAGGCGTTCGGTAACCCGACGACGATACCAGTCGACAAGGCCACGGTTTCGTTTTCAGAGCCGATCTCAGGAGACGAGTTGGACCTCGGCGATTTCATCCTGACGCGGGACGGTAAAGTGGTGGATCTCGTCGCCGCCGGCGCCTCCATCGACGAAATCGTTTTGAATCTGGAATACGACCTCGTCTTCGATACGGCCACGGACGACGAAGGTTCCTACGTGCTGACATTCGTCGGTGCCGGTTCAAAGGTGCGGAGCATCGACAGCGGCATCGAAATTCAGCTAAACGTCACCGAAGCCTGGCTGCTGGATTCGATCGCGCCGACAGGGATCATCGTCGACATTTCTCCCGATCCGCGGGAAACACCGGTGGGCGACGTCTCCATCTTCTTCACCGAAGACGTTAACGGCGTCGACATTTCCGACTTCAGCCTGTTGTACGATCCGGGGACGGGCAACACGATCGTCACCTTAACGGCCGATATGTTGGACGGTGGTGGTTCCCAGTACACGCTTGACTTGACGGCGGCGACCGAACCCGACGGCACGTACATGTTGACGCTGTTGGCCAACGGTAGCATTACCGATGACGCCGGTAACGTGATGAGCGGATTGGATTTTGACACGTGGTCGACCGGTCCCGACGTAGTTCCTCCCACGGCGGACATCGTCGACGTACTCCCCGACCCACGTAAGACGGCTGTCGAATCGATCAATGTTAACTTCAACGAAGAGGTTGCCGGCGTCGACCTGGGCGACTTCAAATTGACGCGTGACGGCGGTGACGTCGACCTGGCTCTTGCCGGAGCAACGTTGGTGCAGGTCACACCTGCCATTTACCGCATCGAGAATCTGTCCGACGCGACCGAACCAGACGGTATCTACGAGTTGACGCTGGTCAAGGCCGGTTCAGAAATTACCGATTTCCACCTCAACGCGTTCGACGATGGCGGCGCCGATGTGACTGACGGCTGGGTCAAGGACATCAGCGCCCCGACGGGAAGCTTCGTCGAGGTCGATCCCGATCCGCGGCTCACAGAGGTCTCTGTCGTCACATTAAACTTCTCTGAAGATGTAACGGGTGTCGACGTCACCGACTTCCGTCTGTTCCGCACTCAAATCCCCGTTGATATTTCCGAACTCACTCCCGATGGCGACATGCGGGTCACTGAAATCAGCCCCAGTGAGTACGCGATCGACCTGACCGGACTCACCAAATCAAATGATGAATACGAACTTCGGCTTGTCGCCGAGGATTCCGATATCGTCAGCGTCGGCACCGGCAAACTACTCGACGCCGACATCTCCGAGTCGTGGAGCAAGGGCGCTTCGATCGTCGTCAATTCGTTTAACGACGCGGTCGACATCAATATCGGCGACGGTGACGCAATCGCTGAGGAGTTCATTCCCGGCAAGGCGATCTCCGATGCCACCAACACGGCTCCGATCGAAATTACATCGGCCGACCACGGGCTCGAAACCGGTGATGTCGTGCTGGTGCAAGGTGTGTTCGGCAACAGCGGTGCCAACGGCCAGTTCACAATTACCAAGATCGACGACGAAACGTTCAGCTTGGACGGTTCCACGGGAACCGGCGAATACACGGCGGGCGGGTTCTGGAGCGAAGTTGTTCTGACGACGACCTTGCGGGCCGCCGTACAGGAATCAAACGTCCAGCCTGGCCCGAATACGATCATCCTTGGTGAAGGCACCTACTCGTTGAGCCTGGCCGGACGAAGTGAAGACGATTCAGCGACGGGCGATCTTGACATCCGCGACGACTTGACGATCCTGGGTGCCGGTGTAAGCGCAACCATCATCGACGCACAAGGCATCGACCGAATCTTCCAGATCTTCTCGGGCCACAACGTAATTCTTGTTGGCGTGACTGTTACCGGCGGTGAAGTGATCGGTAGTGAAGATGGCGGCGGAATTCGCAACGCGGGTGACCTGACGATCACCGAGAGCACGGTTACTTCGAACGTGGCCGAGGACAGTGGCGGCGGCATCTACAACAACGGCGAATTGACCGTCGAGCGGAGTACAATATCCGAAAACGTGTCAACGACGAGCAGCGGCGGCGGTATTCGCAATACCGGTGAGCTTCTTGTGCTCGACAGCACATTGAATCATAACACGGCCGACCGTGATGGTGGTGCCATCGTCAACCTGGGCTCGGGTGATGTGACGCTTGGTAACGTCACCTTCTCGCAGAACTTTGCCAACCGTTCCGGCGGTGCAATCCGTAACTCGGCAACCATGTTGATTGGTAACAACACGTTGACGCAGAATATCGCTGGGATCGAGGGTGGCGGGATTGCGAACGATGAGGGGGCGGTCGTTCAGATCGGCAACACGATTGTGTCCGGCAACACGGCGCCCGTCGGCGGCGACCTGAGCGGAAACATCGATTCGCTCGGTACGAACCTAATCAGTGTCAACACTACGTCGGTGATCGACCCCGAACTCGCTGACAACGGCGGGCCGACACTGACGCACAACGTAATCGTCGGCAGTGACGCGATTGACGCTGGCAACAACGCCCTCGTCGAAGGCCTGTTGGACACAGACCAACGCGGTGCCCCGCGTATTCTCGATGGAAATGGAGAAATCGAAGGGTCGTCGGGGTTCGTTTCGGCGATCACGATCGACGGTGACTTCTCAGATTGGGACAGTATCACGTCCTACTCCGACCCGGCCGGCGACACGCACGACACCGACCACTTCGAGGCAACCGATACGCCGGAGTTCGTCGATCATCCCGACGTTGACCTACTTGAATACAAGGTGACCAACGACGACGAGAACTTGTACTTCTATTTCCGTGCCACGGGCGAAATCGGACGGACCCAGGACAGTTCCGGTGGTGGGGATGCCGGTCGCTATTACATCATCGTGACAATCGATGTCGACGATGACGACACGACCGGGTACTCGCTGCACGAAGGGGGCTACTTCCCCACGTCGTCCGGCTACGACATGAACGCCGAAATCGAGTACTACGATGGGTCGTTCAATACCGGAAATTACCTCAATCATGGCGCCGTCGATAACGCCACGTTGACCCAGGCCTACTTGGACCAGTCGTCGGGCCAATACGATTGGGTTCCCGCCGATGATGACGATCCCGTTGGTGTCGACGGCCCGTTCGATCCCGGGTTTGTCAACGTCATTCCCGGTTCGTACGACTTCTACACCCAGTGGGTGTACAAAGACAATGATCCCGCAAATGACGGGAACGACTCGGTCACGTTCGTCCGCGACAAGGGCGCTGTTGTGTT
>Ga0315336_1003242_pt1 | contig 22248 bp, 14 predicted proteins | sample ASW5metaG_FD_204512 | JGI IMG/M metagenome (GOLD analysis project Ga0315336, IMG submission 204512) | Ammonia-oxidizing marine archaeal communities from Monterey Bay, California, United States - ASW #5 | ecosystem: Environmental > Aquatic > Marine > Intertidal zone | place: USA: California... | reverse complement strand
AATTTCAGGATCCTCGTCTGCCAGCGCGGAAGTGAAGACATCGGCTTGGTCCCCCAGGCGGGAGGCCAGCGCCAACGCGGCATAGGTGCGAACGTGATGGGGTCCGGTTGTCTTAGCGCGCTTGAGCAGCGAGGTGGCGGTCGGGTGGTCGAGATTGGAGACGTAGTCGAGCGCTTCCAGGCGTTCTTCCTCTTCGTCCGAGGCGAGGGCTTTTCGTAGAGCTTGCTCTCCCGATGGATCTCCGAGGGCCACCAGCGCCACCGCATAGGGAAGCTGGAGCTCGGTCTCCACCCATTCGGACCCCTCTCTGAGGGCGGGGAGCAGGTCGGCTTGTCCCGAGTTGGCGAGATCGAGGAGGAAGTCGACTTCGAGCGCGAGCTCGCCACGCCGCAGCGCCCGCCCCAGGGGCTCGATGGCGTCTTTGTCTCCGAGCACGGCAGCCGCGAGAGCCAGGGGAGCGATCCTCCACAGCTCGGGCTCATTGCGCCATGCCGCCGACAACAGCGCCGCGGCGTCCTCGGACTGTGCTGTAGCCAGCCGTAGACCCGCTGCCCCTCGCACATAGGGGTCGGCTTCGGCGTCTGCCACGTAGCCCTCGAGGAGCTTCACGGCCGCGGTCTCGTGCAATCGGGTGGTCAGGGCCGTCACGCCGGCGCGCTGGACCCATGGGTCGTCGTCGTGGAGGGCCTTTGCCGCCCACTCTTGGTCACCGAGCTCGGCGACTTCGATGAGATACAGCAGCGATCGAGCTCGCGGTGTCGGATCCGTGCTCTGCGCCGCGTCCGTCAAAACCGTCCTCGGCGCGAGGTCACCGAGCTCCGTCTCCAGTTCGGGCAGGGTGGCGTCGATGCTCGCGGTCGTTCGCTTGGCGCAGCCTCCGAAGATCAATCCCGCAAACAGGGCGGCGCAGATCAGCGCTCGAGGCGTGCCTTGTGCAGCTTTGCGCTCGCGTTGGTGGGGTGCGCCGATAGGATCTCCTTGAACTTGGTGTCTGCGCCGGATGCGCCGGTGGCGTCCAGCATGACGGCTTCTTGCCATGGGACAGCGACGCTGCGGGCGAGTTCCCGCTGGCATACTTTCAGACCCGCAGCGGCGGCCTTGCGCACCGTGGGGTCGTTTGATTTATCGAGGACGTTCCGGAACTTCTCGTCCGCCTCCAAATATTTCTCCGCCGCGTTCAGGTCGGCGGCTTCGGCCAGGGTCTTTTCGAGCGCGGCCGCCTCTGGGGTCTTTTTCCATCCCATCGCTTCGATGGCTACCGGGTCGTCGCGGAACTCCTCTTCGAGCTTTGCCTTGGCGGTGCGCCCGGATCGCCCCGAGCGCTTGGTGTCGCGGATGAGTTTGTCGCGCTTGGCATCGCGTTCTTTGCGGGCCTTGATCACTTCCTTGTGGCGCTTGGCGAGCGAGTCGAGGACCATGAGTTCGCCGGCTGCGAAGGAGAATTTCTCTGCCGATGAATTGGTCGGATCCGCAGTGAGCACACGGTAGAAGTCCTGGAGGGCGTCTCGGTTCTTTCCGTCGCGCATCTTGGCGACGCCGTCCTCGAACAGGGCGTCGGCGCTCGCCGACTCGAGTCCGCCGGGCAGATCGAGAGACCAGGCGAGGGGATGAGGCACGATCACCGGCAGGGGTTCGGGCCGGGTCAGGAAGACAACGGCGATGATCAACACCACAACCACAACCGCGACGCCAGCACCGATCACGAAGACACTGCCGAGGGCCACGGCCATGATTCCGCCCCCGCCGCTTTTTTGCGGGGGAGAGGGCCTGGGCGCGGGGCGCGGCGGTGGCGAGGAGGGCACGATGCCACCTGCCGGTGGGTTGCTCCACGCCGGCTGTTTGTCCCACACGTCTTCAGGAACCACCTGAGTCGTGGTGTCCGAGCCGCTCTGTTCGTAGCGCACGAACCGCATCTCGGTGTTGCCGATGCGGATGAGGTCGCCGTCGGCCAACGTGCAGTCGCGGATACGTACCGCGTTCACGAAAATACCGTTCGCGCTGCCCATATCACGCAAGACGTACTCTTCGCCCTGGAGGAGGATCGAGCAGTGGTGCCGAGAGGCTGCGGGGTCGGGGATGACCACGTCGCGATCTTCGCTGCGACCGATGGAGAGCCCACGCGCACCAATCGGGTACGAGCTGCCCGCCATGCCAGTGCCGACAATGACTTCGAGTCTGGCCGGCGTCGAATCGGAGGACTTGACCGTGTTGGCGGCGGCCTGGCCGGTGATCTTGAAGGTGATCACGAAGGGGTCGATGACGACCTCGTCGTTGTCCTGTAGTGGCTGACTCTGCACCCGGTAGCCGTTGTAGTAGGTGCCGTTGCCGCTGCCCAGATCTTCGATCGTCACCTCGCCGGCGCTCACATAAATCTGTGCATGCCGCCTCGAAACCCCAACATCGGAGAGGACAATCTCATTGTCTTCCGCGCGGCCGAGCCGACTCGCACCCTCACGCAGCATCACGACACGGTCGGGATGACCCGGTTGATGAATCACGACTTCGACAGACTCGACCACTTAGCCAACCACCCTAGTCGAACGGCCAGAACCACCGGCGCTTGGTCCGGCTATCCGTCTCGGTGGTGGCGTCGCCACCTGGTTCCTGCTTCGAGGCGGCGATGTGCTCCTCTACGGCCTTGGGCTGCTTCGCTGCTGCGCTGGCCTCGTCCTCCCAGGTGACTTTGAACGTATGTTCCGCAATTCGGATCTCGTCGCCCACCTTCAGGGCGCGATGTCCGGTGAGGCGTTGGTCGTTTACGAAGATCCCATTGCGTGATCCGGCATCCTGCAACCACAGGGCGCCGTTGTCGTACAGCAGACGGGCGTGGAACCGAGAGACACCGTCGTCTTCGATAACGACGTTGTTCTCGGGCGAACGACCCATGTCGAGACCGCCATCGGGCACCGCGATGCGCTGGCCGGTTATCGCTCCGGCTGTGCAGAGCAGGACCGGTATGTCCGCCATCAAGTCCTCCGCCGGGATCTTAGCAGCTGGCGAGCCTCTGGCACATCGGGAGAAATGCCGGTGAACATCTCGAACGCCTGCGCTGCCTGGTACAAGAGCATGGACACGCCATCCTGCACCGGCAGTCCCGCCGAGCGGCACGCATCGAATTGCGGCGGGTCCTCCATCCAATAGTTGATGTCGATCCAGACCGCGTCCGGTGGCAGACCGGTGATGTCGAGGCGCGCAACCGCATCGGCGGCGGGTCCGGTGGTGCAGTTGACGACGAGCTGAGTCTGGTTTGACCGCTCGGAGAACGCCGCGGCCGACAGTGGCGCACATGAGAAAGCGGTCTCGGCGAAGTGAGGTCGAAGCAATGCCGCCGATGACTGTCCTCGTTTGACGGTGCGATTTGCGAAGCAGATGCTGGCTGCACCGCGCTCTGCACACCCGGCAGCGACGGCCCGCGCGGCGCCACCCGCCCCGAGAATGACCGCATGGCGGCCGCGAAGTGACGGTCCAAATTCGTCTTCGAAGGCGCTTACGAATCCGAACACATCGGTGTTGTCTCCAACCAGTTGCCCCTCGCGGCGCACCACCGTGTTGGCTGCGCCGAGGCGCGTCACGCGCTCGGAGGACTCGTCGAGCTGCGCCACTGCGTCGGCCTTGAACGGCACGGTGAGATTGGCGCCCGCGAGGGCCATCGCGCCGAGGTTCAGGCGCTCGATCTCCAGTGCGACATAGACCGCATCCACACGGTGCTGGGCGAACCAGTGGTTGTGGATCTGGGGCGACAGGGAGTGCCGCACCGGGCGGCCGAGCAGCCCATAGACCGCCGTCTTGCCTGTTATCTGCGTCGTCAAGCCGAGAGCTCGCGCGCCCGCTGACAGTCGGCCGCGATCTGCGTCTTCAGGGCGTCGATTCCGGAAAAGGTGACCTCACCGCGGATCTTTCCGACGTAGTCCACAGCGACAGCGGTGCCGTAGAGGTCGCCCTCGAAGTCGAGCAGGTGAACTTCGAGGACGATCTTGCCACCGCCGAATGTGGGCCGGCGCCCCAGGTTGGCGACGGCTGGCCGCGGCACGCCATCGCCGATGTCGCAGCGGACCGCATACACGGCTGGACAGGGGCGCAGAGGGGTATCGATGGCCACGTTTGCGGTGGGAAATCCGAGCTGGCGGCCCCGGTGTTCTCCGTGAACGACCACGCCGCGATTCCGGTGGGCGCGGCCGAGGAGCTTCGCCGCGGTCTCGACCTCTCCGTCGCGAACAGCGGTTCGAATTCGCGAGCTACTCACCACCTGCTCACCGGTCTTGAGCGCGTTCACCTGCTCCATTGGCACGTCGACCCATGCGCCGAGGTTTTCGACGGTGCCGGCGCGTTTTCGCCCGAACCGAAAGTCCCATCCGAGGACAAACGCGCTCGCTCGCAGGCGTTTGGTGAGGATCTCGGTGGCGAACCACTCGGGGCTCTTGCCGCCGAGGTCCTTGGTGAAGGCCTCGACGATGACCTGGTCGATGCCGACCTCTCCCAGGCAGTGGATCTTGTCGTCGAGGCTCTGAATTCTCGGGATATCGTTGTCCGGTCGCAGAACGTCTCGCGGCGCTGGATCGAATGTCAGCACGGCAGCGGGGCGCCCCATTTGGTGCGCTGTCTCGACGACGCGGTCCAAGAGGGTCCGATGGCCCAGGTGCACGCCGTCGAAGTTCCCGATGGTGAGCACCGGTCCCTGGCCGGCGGTGGGATAGGCCCGCGACCCGTGGATGACCTGTACCGACAACCGAACCTCACGTGAGCTGGCCAGCTAACATGCGCCATGCTTGTCATCCTCGCTTTGCTGCTGGCTTGTACACCCGCACCTGAAGAGGTCTCCGATCCAGCTGCGGATCCGCCCGGCGCCGCGGACGGTGACACCTTGGTCTATGGCGTGCCATTCGACCCGGGAAACGCCAATCCTCTCGTGATTCCGTACTCGCTCTCGCAAATGGTGACCGATCTGGTGGTGCCCTCGCTGGTGTACCGGGCGGTCGATGACGACGGTCTGAGCTTCGAGCCGGCGCTCGCCGAGTCCTGGTCCTTCGACGAGACCGGGACCGTGTTGACGTACAAACTGCGGGAGGGCTTGAAGTGGGAAGACGGCACGCCATTGAAGGCTTCCGATGCAGTCTTCAGCTGGTCGTTGATCGCGGACCCCGCCGTGGCGAGCAACTGGCACGGAGATGCCCAACACATCGCTGGGTACGCGGCGCCAGACGACCGGACCGTCGTGGTGACTTTCGTGCAGCCTCGGAACCCGGTCTTGCAGCAGGCCAGGTCAGTCCGCGGAATCGTCCCCGAGCACATCCTGGGCAAGGCCGATCGCTCGACGTTGCGGGGCCACGCTTCCGCACGTGAGCCCACCGCGTCGGGCCCCTTCCGAATTGCCGACTGGCGCGCCGACGAGAAGATCGTCCTGGAGCGAAACCCGAACGCCCCTGCAGATTGGAGGTCCCACCTGAGTCGGATCGTGCTGCTCGTACAGCCCGAATACAGCTCGCGATTGCTCGAGCTCGAGGCCGGCCGACTCGATCTGCTCTCTGACGTGGAGATTCCCGACCTGCCTCGCCTGGAGAAAAACGAGCGTATTCGGATCGAGGTCGCGCGGTCGGCGACCATGCAGTACATCGGCTACAACCTGCGAAAACCTGAACTGGCTGACCCGAGAGTTCGTCGGGCCTTGGCCATGGCAACCGACACAGACAAGCTCATCGACGACCTGTTGGCGGTCGACGGCAAGACGTACGGCAGGCCGTGTGTGGGCACGATCAGCCCGGAATACAAGGCCTGGTACGCAGACGATATCGAGCGGATTCAACACGATCCTGAGGCCGCGAGAAGACTCCTCGACGAGGTCGGCTGGAGGCCCGGCGCCGTGAATTTGACGATGATGGTCCAAACCGGGAGCGCCATCAGTCGACGGGTGGCCGTCATCACCCAGGCCATGTGGAAAGAGGTCGGCGTCACGCTCAATCTGGAGATGGTGGAGCCGACCCGATTCAGCCAACGCGCGCGGGAGAAGGACTACCAGCTCATCTTGTGGTCGTTCGGCGCAAGTCCGAATATCGACCCCTCGATCAAGTGGAGGTCAACCGGTCAATACAACTGGTTTGGACTGGTTGATCCCGAGCTCGATGCCCTCATCGACGAGGGTATGGCTGCCACCGACCTCAGCGTGGCGCAGGAGCGGTTCAAAGAGGTCCAGCGCCGGGTCTACGACGCACAGCCCGCGACGTTCTTGTTCTGGAAGGACCGGGCTGTGGCGATCGACAAGCGCTTCCGCGATGTGGAGATGAACAGCTACTCGGACCTGCGGCGCGCCGAGCGCTGGTACGTGCCAAAGGCGGAGCAGAAGTACCGCTGACAGCCTACGGCTCCCATCAGCCCCGATCTCCGCGGTCGTCATCGCCGTCGCGGTCGTCGTCGCCGTCGCGATCGTCGTCGCCATCGCGGTCATCGCCATCCCGATCGTCGTCATCGCGGTCGCCGCGATCGGCATCGCGGTCACGTCCCATGTCGCGCAGATCGCGCTCGGCCCGGTCCCGCGTGCGCTCGAGATCGCGGAGGCCGTCGCGAACTTCGCGCTCGCGGTCGTCATTGCGGTCGGTGTCGCGGACTCGGTCGCCAGTGCGGTCGGCGATGCGCTCTATGTTCCGGCGGCCCCGATCGGCGCGGTCTTCGATGTCGCGAGTGCGGTCTTCGGCGCGGTCCAGCTCGCGGTCGGCGCGGCGGTCCACATCGGCCCGCATCTGATCGGCGGCGTCGTTCACGCACTCGACCTGGGCGTCTACTTCGTCGATGCCGTCGCAGTAGTCGGCGAAGTCGCCGTTGGAGCAGGCAGCGGTGGTGAGCAAGGCGGCGATGGTGAGCATGCGGGTCATTGGGAACCTCTCGTTCGTTTGTTGCCAGCTGAAGGTAGCCACTGACGACCGGAAATGGAAGATAGTGAAGCTTTAAACTGTACACTTCTTGTGTACACTTTGTCGATTTCCCCATGTGCGCGCGGTCCATCACTGGCTAGAGTTCCCCCATGACCCGAGAAGATCATGAGTAAAGTGACCACCGAACTCCTCGCCGCCGCGGGATGTATGGGCGCACCCGACATCTACACCTACTTGGACTATCGCCTGTTCCTGAGGGACTGGTTCCACGCCAAGAAGGCCGAAAACCCCCGGTACAGTCATCGGCTCTTCGCCCGCCGTGCCCAGCAGAAGTCGCCGAGCATGCTGCTGTTCGTGATGGAGGGGAAGCGCAACCTGAAGCCCAAGACCGTGGGCCTTTTCGCCGCGGCAATGGGGCTCGACGAGGACGCTACGCGATTCTTCACCGAGCTGGTCAACCTCGATCAGGCCGGTCTTCCCGGCGAGCGAGCGACGGCCCTGGCCGAGGTGATGAAGACCACGCGCTTCCGAGAGGCGCGCAGTCTCGACAGCGACGCCCTCGCGTACTTCTCCCACTGGTATTTCCCAGCGATCCACGAGCTGGCCCACCGCGTCGACTTCAGAGCCGATCCGGAGTGGATCGCCCGCACGATGTGCCCGGCGATCACGGTCGACCAGGCCAAGGAGGCTTTGACGGCTCTCTTGGAATTGGGGCTTCTCGCAGCCGACGACACGGGAACGCCCCGTCCGACCGACGCTTCGGCCGTCACGCCCCACGAGGTCTTCGACGCCGCGGTGAACGCCTACCACGAGGGCATGTTGGCGCGAGCCCAGGACGCCGTCCGCAACTTTCGCCAGAGCGAGAGGCACATCCTCGGGGTGACCACCGCGATCCCCGAGTCTCTGGTCCCGACGATCAAGGCCCAGCTCAACGAGGTGCAACGCGCCCTTCTGAGCGCCTGTGAGGAGCATCCCAAGGAGCGCGTCTACCAGGTTTCCATTGCCTTCTTCCCGCTCACCCGTTCCACCGAGGAGGACGCGTCATGAGGTTTACGCTTCCGATGTTCCTGGCAGTGCTGGCCTGCGACCAGCCCGATCCCAAAGAGGGAATCGCGGTGGGCAATCCACCGGGAATGGCCAGCCTGCGCGGCGCCCCTGCCGCGTCCACAGGTGTGACATTCACCTCGTTGAATTTCGCCGTCTCCGACATCTACCTGGAGGATTGCGATGGAGTCGGGACCACCGAACCCAGCGGCGGCGTGCTCGATCTGATCGGGGACGACCCGGTCGAAGTGGCGGCAGGGACCTGGTGCGCCATCGGCTTCACGACTGTCGAGCCCTTGCTGTTGGAGGGCGAGGTCTCCAACGGTGGGCAGTTTTCGTTCTCCGCGGAGCTCGGGCGGCTGATGGTCTACGGCGAGGTCGAGGTCGAGGCGGCCGATGAGGGGGCCACTGATGACCCCACCGGTGACCTGGTTCTCGAGCTGGGCGCGGTGGATTGGGTGAGCGAGACCGAGCTGGCCCTCGGGCCCACCGACGAGTTGCGTCTGGGCGCCGATTGCCTCGCCGATCCGCTCTGCTCGTCGATCTGGACCGGGATCATGCATCGATCGGCCATCTACGGCGACGACGGGGACGGGCGGGTCTCCGACGGCGAGCGCGATGCCGGCGATTCTGCCCGGGGCACGGAGCGACGCGAGTAGGCCGTTATCCTCTCTGGGCGCAGACCTGAGGACGGCGCATGGAAATTGGCTTTCTTGTGCTCGTGGCTGGGCTGTTCGCGACGATCTTCGTTCTCGATTCGCGTGGCGCACTCCTGCCCAACTGGATGCTGACGGACCGCTTTCCACGCATCGGCCTCGTCCGAAAATCGCTGGCGCTTCTCATTCCCAAGATGGCTCGAGGGGAGCTTCCGCCGCCAGCTACCCGACCCTGGCTCGGCTACCGGAGCTACAACGCCCTGGAGCCCGTGCTCTCGGTTCAGGCGATGGCTCGGGACATCGCCGCCGTCTACAAGCTGTCCGTCGGCGTCATCGTCGTCGTCTTCGTGGACAAGCTGGAGGGCGCTGGCCAGGTCGAACTCGGCGACAGCAACGACTTCTTTGTCGAGATCCGCTCCCAATACGAGCGGTCTCCGGCCGTCATCGCCGCCATTCTCGGACACGAAGTCGCCCACATCTTCCTGCACAAGCGCGGAATTCGATTTGAGGACACCCTCGCCAACGAAGTCCTCACCGACACGACAGCCGCCGCCTATGGGTTCGGAGTGGTCATGGCCGATACCTATAAAGTCACCCAGAAATCGGAGCCCATCGCCGGTGGAGTGCGCGTCACGACCACGACCCAGCCGATGCTGGGGTATCTGACACCGGAGGAGCTCGGCTTTGCGCTGACTCGCTTCGCGTTCCCGTGGGCCCGTGGACAGATGGGCGATGCCGCCAGAAAAGCGCTGCGCACGGGACGAACCGTGGCGGAGCGCGACGCGAGTGCGGCGCCGTTGGACCGGGCTCGGATCTCAAGCCGATTGGCCTATCGGACCGAGCAGATCTGGGGACGGTGGGTGCGACGGTGGCGGGGGCTGTCCCGGCTCCGGTCGTATGGACTCGAAGTCGACCAAGTCTCCTTTCGATGTCCGCAGTGCTGTCAGGGCATGCGCCTTCCCCAGCGCCGCAGGTTGAAGGCGGTCTGTCCGAACTGCGACATTCAGTTGGACTGTGCGACCTGATCCTCCCTACACACAGGGAGGGATCTCTGGCGGCCCATAGATCTCTCTTGCACCGGCGATATCGGAGATGGAGAGGATGAACTTGCGCTGCTCCTCTCGTCTTCCGGGGTAGCACGGGTAGTGCATGCAGGAATCCGGGCTGTAGTTGGTGAGGTGCTCGATCTTGCCCAGTGACGAGTCGGGATCGCAGGTGGCCGGCGCGTCCCAGTGGATGTGCTCGTGTCGAAAGCCGAGGATGTGGCCGAACTCGTGGCGGAAGATGCCCACCGGGTCCATCTCGGTGGTGAAGTAGACCGGGCCAACGACGAGAACTCGGGATTCCACAGGGTCTTTGGGAAAGAAGGCCACCGCGGCTGCGTCGCCGAGGTCTTCGTGTTTCTCGACGCGGAAGACCGCGTCGGCCTCTGTGGCGGCGGCCGAGAACTCGACATTGCAGGCGGCATTCCACACCTGGCCGGCGGCGGTGAGATTGGCTTTCAGCGCCCAGACCTGGTCTGCTGTGAAGCCCTTCGGATCGAGCCACCAGGTGAGCTGGACCCCGGGTTCCCAGGTGTTGCGGATCCAATCGCCGTCGTCCTCGACCAGATCGAGGATGAGTCCCTTTGTGCTGTCCGACGACGGTAGGGCGGCGGTTCGGGCCTCGACCCGTTGGATCGCGTAGGTGATCAGCTGGGAGAGGTCCAGGCGTAGGTCTCCCTGGGCCAGCCAATACTGCCTTCCTCCGATGGTGACCTTCGGAAGCTCTTGTTTGAGCAGATTGAACTCTTCGGTGTTGCTCATCTTCCCCTACCAGTCCGACATGTCCATCTTGGCGATGGCGTCCATGACCCGCTTCATATCGCCGTCTTTCATGTCGTCCGGCTCATCCGGATCGCCACCCTCGCCGCGGGTTCCGGCGTTCTTCTGGTTCTCCGCATAGTCCGCGAGCAGCGCGTCCGGGTCCTGTTCAGCGTACCCATCGGGTTCGTCCAACCAGGCCAGGGCGCATGCCACCGAGAGCACACGCGCGTCGATGTCCTTGGGCGGATCGGCACCGTCTTGAAGGATGTCGGCGGCCGCCTTGAGCGCCTCCGTTTCGTGGTCCGACGTCCATGGTTTCAGGTCGTCGTGGGTGAGCGCCCCGACCGCGAGCGCCTCCCAGGGTCCGGCAACCATGGCTTTAGCGACCGCTTCGGCATCCCCGTTCCAGTGGGCCATGGCGTGCTCTGTTCCGTACATTCCCTCCCAGGTCCCGCGGGCATTTTCACTCCGCAAGCCGAGGGCGTGAAGGACCGACCAGCAGAATCGCATCCGCAGCATCGGCGTTGGATAGGCGCCCCACTTCGGACCTTTGGCCTCGCTTTGTACGATGGTTTCCGTCCTATTCATCAGGTACTGGGAGAGCACCCGCACATACGACTCTCCGCTGGTGTGGATGCCCCAGACATCGGCGAACAGCTCGCTCGCCCACGACGCCCAGGCGGTCGGCTCTGCGGTTTCGACCCCGAAGATGATCTCGCGGATCTCCTCTTCGAGCTCAAGATCTTCCTCGAGTACGTGGCCGACCTCGTGGCCTATGGACAGGGCCGTCGGAAGGTGGCGCGCATCCCCGAAGGGCAGGCCGATGACTGGCACGGGGAGCGCCCCGATCAGCTCTGCATAGTCCTTGGAGGACGTGCTGTTGATGTCGTTGAGCGCGAACACGCTGCCACGGGTCTGCACAAACGGCGTCTGCATCGGGGAGAAGAAGACCAGCGGGGGCGTCTTGCCGCTTCCGGCCGCCGATTTTGCGTGTAGGCACGCCGACTTCCAGGCGATCCAGGCCACGTCGTCGAGCAGGGTGAGGAGCGGCAAATCGTCCGGCATCTCGCGCAACAGTAGCTTGGAGCGGAAGAACTCCCAGATGACAGCGCCGGTGTGCACGACCCGTCGGGAGGATCGAGCGCGCCTGGTTGGATCGTCGATTGATGCGAATTGCGCCAACAGGGCTTTTAGTTGGGCTTCGAGTGCGTTGGAAACCCGCGCGACCTGAGAGTGGTGGCGCACCAAAGCCGGCAGGTCGCTGTCGGCGTGCGGAGTCGTGCGTTCTCGCCACGCGTCGAGATCAGCGGAGAGCGCTTTGGCTTGTAGATCTGCGGCGCTCTGGACTTCGTTGACCAGGGTCATTTTCTCTCTCCTTGCGAATCCAGCCCTGCAGATCTAGCATCCTCGGCCCGGGGGTGAGTGTGAGTGTTTTGGTCTTGCAGGTAAATCCGGAGGCCACTCCTCCCGCTCACATTACCTTCGTCGCCGCTGCGGGTGAAGATGTCCCAGACGACATCACATGCGACACGCTAGGCGGGCTTCCGTTGACACCCGGCGCCTTTGGTGATCCGAAAGCGACGACTGACGACCTCCTCGACCAGGGGAAGACGCTGTTTGGCATTTTTTGCCTGAAGGTCCAAGCCGCGCTGGCCAGCCATATCGGTCGGATCGAGATCGACGCGGCGGGGCAGGCAAGTGCACAACCTTGGGAGATCCTGGTCGCCAACGAGCAGTTCTTGTTCCTGGACCCGGATCGGACCCTGGCGATTCGCCTTCCAGGGGGTGGCGCCCGGTCAGCTCGCCCACGCATCGGACCGCTCCGCATCTTGATCATCGTGGGATCAAAGGATGGGGACAAGCAGGTGCTGGCCCTCGACGAGCTCAAGGTCCTCCAGGACGCCCTCGACCGCTACCCGTCACAGACCCAGGTGTCCGGCCGCGCCGATATGTTGGTCAACCTGCAGGTGCGTCCGACGGTCGCGCTGTTCACCAAGAAGCTGCAGGACTTTCAGCCGCAGGTATTGCACTTCATCGGTCACGCCTATGCCGCCGGAACACACGATGCGCATCTGTTCGTACACGATGGCGATCCGGCTCGATGGACCGCAAATGTGCTCAAGGCGCCGCTGCAGCAAGCCAAACACTGCCTCCGGCTGGTCTTTCTGAATGCTTGCGACACCGGTGCTCTCGAGCCCGGCCAGCTCAACGAGCTCGTCGACGAGTTCTTCATCGCCGGTGTGCACGCGGTGATTGGGAATCGGGTCGAGGTGCTCGGTACCGCCTCAGGAGACGTGGCCAGTGCGGTGTACCACGGTCTGGCGAAGGGCCGGCCGGTGGATGAGGCTCTCCGAGAGGCGAGGATTGTACTCTCTTCTCGAGCAGGTCGCCACTGGGCCGCGCCGCGACTCTACATTCGAGACGACGGCGGTGATCTGCCGCAGCTGAAGCGGTCCAGACCCAACGGTTTCAGTGTCACCAAGCTCGGAAACTGCCCTGTTCTCGCTCGGACTCAGGTTTTCGTGCGCCGGTACGAGGAGCGGTGGCACGGCTGGCAGAAGCTCATCGAGCGAGATCTTCCGCATCTGTTGGTCGTGCACGGAACGGCAGGGGCTGGACGCACCGACGTGGTGAAGTTGCTTCTGGAATACGCGGCGATGTCGGGTCGAATGGCCCGGTACATCGACTTCGATCACCAGCCAACGAACTGGCTCGACGCACTCCGCATGATTCGCGATGTCGGTCCCCATCCCAATACGGCGACGCGAAAGGTGCTCAATGCCGAGTGGCCCGGGGACCCCTTTGCGCGGTTCACCGTCGCCGTGAATGCCGCAACGGACCCCGCCTACAACGGGGGGGCACTCCCCGATGAACCGGACGGCGCACCGGACAACTACCAGCCGTGGAACAGCAAGGTCGAGCAGCGGATCGACGACCTTTTCAGCCGCTTCAGGGACGGTTTGGGGGCGCTCGCTTCCGACGATGCGGGCGTCGTCATCGCCGTGGACAACACCCGCGATCTGGGCGGGACCTCCATGGATGCACTCCGCAATGGCCTGTTCGATTTCTACGACGAGGAGGAGATCAATCAGTCCATCAAGCTCATCTTGAGTCTCGACAGCGACCCCTACCGCGACATCGTCGAGTCCTACGAGAACCGGAGCATGACTCTGGAGATCAAGGAGAACAAAGCCGAGGACTTCGCGAAGATCTGCGACGCCTTGCGGGCGCGAATCGTGCCGAGGCTACCGAATGACGAGAAGCGTTCGAGTTTCAATACCTGGGCCGACAATCACATCACCGGCGTGGCTGAAGACGACGTGATGTACGTCGCCCAGGACCTGGAGCAGGTGTACTCGGCTGCCAAAAAGCGGGGGTGGACGAGATGAGTTCACGAAGCACCATCAGGCGGATGGGCGAGGACGCGACGCTCCTCGCGCGGTTGGCTCCCCTGCGCCACTTCGACGAACAGACCTTTGGAGTCGTCGCCGAGGATCTGGGCGAGGTGAGCTTCGGCGACGTGTCTGAGCACTGGGCGGTCGAGGAGGTTCGGGGCGAAGTTCCCAGGTATCGAGTGCACGCTCGCTATCGGAAGGACCTCGAAAATCACGCGCTCACCGAGGATCGGCAGACCCGGGCGGCGGTCGCAGCGCGATTGGCCAACCTGTACGGCAGCGGCGACGAGCCCGACGCGGTCGACGCCCTGAAACACCTCGCGACCGCCGATCCAAAGGCCGCGCAGGCGCGGTTGAAGACCCTCTTCGAGTCCGCGGCAGGGGAATGGGACGTCGACGAGTGTGACCGTCTGCTGTCTGCCGTCTCACGTCGCACTCCGCATCCCGGTTGGGACGCGCTCCTGTTGGACCTCGTCCGGTCGTTGAATTCGCGAAAGATGTGGCGACAGTTCTATTATCGGACGGTCTGGTATCAGGCGAGGCCCGAGGTAGACCAGGCGCTGACCGACCTGCTCGATCCAGCCCTCGACCATTGGCTCCTGCAGGTCCACGCGCCAGGCGGCACCGGCAAGACCATGTTCATTCAGCACCTGGTGTCACACACCCTGCTCGACGACGAGGTGCCCGCTGCGCTGGTCGACTGCGACATGCTGCCCAACCTGGTGACCATCGCGTCCGAACCCTGGCGGTTGCTGTTGATGATCGCCGAACAGCTCCAGCGGCAGCTGGGGAAACAGGTGTTCGCTTCATTGCTGAATGGTTTTGGCGAATTCGCCCCCGACGTGCGTACTCGCGCCTACACCCGACGGCCCGCGCGGGAGTTGCTCCGCCAGCCTGAGCAGGTGCGCGAGTCCGTCATCGGGCAGTTCAAGGGAGAACTCGAGAACGCGATCGGTGGCAAGCGGTGTGTGGTCATTGTCGACACCCTCGAGGAGCTGATCCTCCGCGTCGATCCGCCTCTCGTTGTGGGTTTGTTTACCTTGCTTCAGGACATTGCGAAGGCCGTTCCCGGATTCCTGGTCGTCGCTGCGGGGCGCTACGACCTGACAGAGCGCCATCCAGACCGGGTGGACCTGGTCGATGCGTTCGTCGCCGCCTTCGAAGGCGAGATGCAGACGGTCGGGCTCGAGGCGTTCTCCGCCCACGAAGCGAGGTCCTACCTCGAGCAGAAGAGGGGAGTGCGGAGCGATCTGGTGAACGTGCTGGTGCCGAAGCCGAAAATCGAGGACTGGCACAGTCGGATCGTCAGCGAGGGGGAATCGGCTATCGACGCCTTCGTCGAGGAGTATCCGGCCGCAGACAAGCAACTGCTGCAATCCGCCCTGGAAGAGGGAACCGCGCTTCGGGAGCTGCTGCAGGACGCGACCAGCATGAACCCCATGTTGGCGGCGATGCTGGCTGATTATGTACTCGGTAACCCAGACATATCTCTCGACGAGATCAAGACGTACCGGCGTATGGACCTGTTCTACGTCCTGGATCGCGTCATCGATCGGATCCAGATCCGCGATGTGCGGTGGCTGGTGAGGTGGGGCTCACTCACACGAGGCCTGTCGAGAAACCTGGTCGTGAAGGTTCTCGCTCCGCTGCTCGAGCGTCGGGCCGAGCTCGACAACTGGCGGGAGGATCAGCACACCGGGGTGGCTCGCCCCTCACGATGGGAAGACGGCCGGGACCCCTGGGATCCCAAAGATCTGTGGGACGAGCTGCAGCGATACGCGAGCTCGGCATCGTGGGTCTACCTGCGGACCCGGTACGGAGAACCGGTCCTCGAGTTCCACCCCGAGGTGAGACGGCCCCTCCGCGAGCTGATCGACGATCGTGAGATTGCGGCTCTCCTGCATGGAAAGGCTCTCGAGTATTACCGGCAGGAGGCGGAGTCCGGCGGGAGCGTACTCGCCTTCCGCGAGGCCGTCTTTCACGCGCACGCCCTCCACGACGAAAAGCCCGGGCTGCTAGAAGAGACGTGGCGCGAGCTGCTGGATCGCACCGACCTCGGTTCCGAGGCGCGGAAGGTGTTGGCCAGCGAGATCATCCGGCTCGACGACGCACCCGCTCGGGTCGTCGCCGAGGCCTACATCGAGCTCGCGGACGCCCACGTCGGGCTGCTGCAGGAGCGTGGGAAGGACGTCGCCCAACTCTGCCGGTCGAAGCTATCCAAGGCGGCGAACCTGGTGCCGGACATCGATCGGCAGCCCCGATTTCGATGGCTCGTGGCCGCGGGCGCGTGGCTGGCTGGCGACGCCGACGCTGAAGCGCTCTGTGAGGCCGCCTCCGAAATGGAGCTGGCGCCCCAAGACGCCGTTCGATGTCGAACCGTGTGGGCGCTGTCAGCCGACGAGGCCGGCAAGGTCGTCGCGGTCGAGCGGGCCCTTCTTGCCTTCGAGACGTCGGGTTCGACACCGGAGCTGATCGAAGAACACCTCGCGGGGATCTTGTCCCGGTGGGAGCAGCACGATCGGCTCCTGGCTCGGGTGCTGAACGGCCCGGTGCACTGGGAGGCCCTGCTGGACATCGGCCGTCCCGAGAACATCCAGACCCGGAGACCCGAGTGGGACGTTCGGCGTTCGCTGGCCCTGCACCTGTCCGGCAACCGCGACTCCAAGGCGAAGCTGCCGCTGCTGGTGGAGGCTGCGTCAGAGGCATTCGAGTTCAACACCGCACGGGCGCTGCAGCGCTGGAAGAAGGAGGGCTCGGTCGAGAGCATTGTCGCCGCGGCCCGATTCCGCCAGGAGTACGGCGAGTGGGACGACGACCGGGAAGAGCTCGTGCTCGCGGCGCCCGGATCGTGGATGGCCGACTATTATCTCCAGCGAAACGCCGCAATGCGCGGGGACAGCGTCGACGTGATCACCCTGTATCGCCGGGCCTCCTACCCAGGGGAGAAGGTGATGGCGCGGGTCGCGGCGCTGGCCTGGGATCCGAAGCCCAAGACCAACTTCAAGCACCTCGCCAGGGACCTGCAGGCCATCGAGTCGCCAAGCCGTCGACTCGTACTGCTCGAGGGCTTCCGGGATCTCATCAAGGCGCCGGATGTGGCGGGTAGGGACGAGGTTTTGAAGATGTTGAGCCTGGCTCAACCGACTCTCAGCGTCGTTCAGAAGGTCAGACTCGCCGATGTGCATCGCGCTCTGGGCAACGTGGGTGAAGCGCGCCAGATCCTGGATGAAGCGACCGTGCTCGCCGATGGGCTGGGGCAACAACGCCTCGTTCTCCTCGCCACCGACAGAGCCGGCTGGGAGGTCGATCCACCACCGAGATCCGCCGCGTCCCACCTTGGGCGGTTGGGCGGAATCGTCCTGCTCGAGCACGCCGAGCGCCTCATGGATCGGGATGGCAAGGCGGCAGACGTCTCGGAGGCCGCCGATTCGAGCCGCAAGTTCCTGGGACGCTCGACTGAGCCGGCGATCCGAAAACGCTTCCGAGCCATCAATGCCTGGGTCGCGATGAAGGCCGAGGACATCGAGCGCGTCGATCGCCTCCTCAAGAACGTGACCAGGCCGGGCTCGAGCCATGGCGCCTGGGGGCCCAGGTCGTTCTCTCTGCGCGCCTACACCCGGTCGTTTGCCTGGTTGGACGAGGCCCGAGCGGGGAGCGGCAGCTCTCCCGGGGTCGACATTTCCAGCGACCATCGACGCGACAACTGGCTCATCACCGTGTCTCCGGACGGCGATCAATGGCAGGTGCGGACCGAAGGGCCTGCTGGCAGGTCGAATGTGCGACGGGCGATGGCCGGTCCCTGGGGCCACCTGCGAGCGGGAGGAAAGCGGCTGAACCTGGATTACAAGCTGGCCAATCGTCTGGTGAAGCACGACGCGAGAGCCGCGCTGGCGGAGGCGCTCAATTTCGGGCCTGTCCTGGACAAGCTCGGCCCTGGCGAATCGGTGGGGATTTCTCTCCCCAACGACCCGTCCTGGCTGCCTTGGGAGTTGCTCTTTCAGAACGACCTCGAGGAGAAGCGCTTCCTGTGGAGGCTGGGCACCAAGGTCGACTCCCAGGGAGAAGAGCTGCGGCCCGAGGTGGTCCAGATCGCCGATGCGTCGGGCCAGATCCACCAGGCTCAGGCCTTCGATCGGGGCGCCCCCGGCTACTCCGACGCTGGATTGCGCTGCGATGACATGCAGGCGTGGAGCCCCGACGAGCTGATGAAGGCCATCGGCGGGGGATATCGGGTCATCCACCTCAAGCTTCCCATGCGGTGGGGGACCGACGGTGCCGAGCTTCAGCTCCCCGATGGCACCCTGGGGCCCGAAGTACTTGCGCGCATGTTGGGGCCGGCAGCCAACCGCGTCCTGGTTCTCCAGCCCCCGACGTCGGGCTCTGAGGCCGACATCATGCTGGCCGTGCTGTTGCGGAACCGTTTTGCCGCGCAACTGCACAGCATGGGCTCGGCGCCGACCATCATCGGCATGGTCGACCACGGTGGCTTCAGTGAGACTCTGCTCAACTGGGCCCGTGCCCTGCAGCGCCGCGAACCGCTGGCGAAGTGCTTCTCCATCGCCAGGAACAGCGAGACGCATCTCCTGATCCGCAACACGATGTCGCTCACGACGCGCGACCTCGAACAACACATCGAACTCGAGAGCTACTGATGGCCCAGATCGTCGATCGGAACAACGGTGTCCGCGTCCGCCTCCCCACCACTTACGAGCTGACCACCGACGCCAACGAGATGGATGTCGAGGACATCGACCACGTCTGGTCGGAGCTCGAGGTCGTCGATGCGTTGTCTTTCGACGCCGTCGACGGAGAAGAAGACGCCTCGGCACTGTCGCTGAAGGTCGTCGTGCCCGACGACAAGCAGGCGGTCGTGCTCATGGAGCGCGATGGCTGGATGGAGTGGGTGCCCATCGCCCCGGCTCATCCCGGCCTGTTCGCAGACGAAGAGGAAGATCCGGGCGAACTGTTCAAGCTCGCCGGGCCGCAACACGCCGGCCTCTTCGACGGATGGATCGGCAAGAAGATCCGCGCTGTGGTGTTCCAGTTCGCTATCGACGCCATCGCCGGCATGACCACGAAGATGGCCGTGCGGTTTCTCGAGCGCAAGCTGCGTCGTGGGCCGGTTCACATCACCGGCGCCGACGTCGAACAGTGGCGCCACACCGACGATCTCTCGCACCTGAGCTTCGGCGCAAACGCCAAGGTGCTCCTGCTGATCCACGGGACGTTCAGCTCGTGCCTCGGCAGTTTTGGAGGCCTGGCAGCGACCTCTCCGGGCCAGAAACTGCTCCGCGGGTGGTTGGCCAGGTACGACGCGGTCATCGGCTTCGACCATCCGACGCTGAGCGAGTCTCCGCGACAGAACGCCAAAGAGATCTGGACCTGGCTCCAGAGTGCTCACTTCGACGGCGTTCCGCACTTCGACGTGGTCTGCTACAGCCGGGGCGGTCTCGTCACCCGTACGCTCCTCGACGTCTCGATGTCGGAACCGTGGCGGAAGAAGCTGGGAACGGCCGCTTTCGTCGCCGCAACCAACGGCGGTACGCGCATCGCTCATCCAACGCGATGGAAGCAGCTCGTCGACATCAGCACCAACGCCGCCGCGGCTGGAGCGCGAGTGGCCTCGGTCATCAATCCCACCTGGGCCGGCGCGGCCGCTGTTCTGAGCGGTGGAATTCGCGGCATCGGGGTCCTCGTCCAGGCCACGACGGGTGCTGCCCTCCGCGGAAAGCATGCGCCGGGCCTCGCATCCATGGACCCGAAGGGGAGTTTCATCGAGGAGTTGAATGGCTCGGTGACCGGTTCCCACGGTCGGTTCATCGGCGCGACCTCCAACTTCGAGCCCGGCGGAGTGCTCGCTGGCGGGGGCGAGGACGCGACGTTGTTGGAGAAGACCACGGGGCTGCCGGTCCAGGTCCTCAAGAAGCTCGCGGACGGCGCTGTCGACACCTTTATGAACGAGCCCAATGATCTCGTCGTGCACAACGACTCGGTCCTCGAAGTCGGTCCACATCGGGTGATGAAGTCAGAAGACCACCTGCGAATGCCCGAAAACGCCACCACCTACCACACGAACTTCTTCTACAACGAAGAGTTCATCCGGTGGTTGGCGATGAATGTGCGTCCGGCGACCGGCACTGGCGGTGCGTTGGTGGACGACGCCAACAAGACGCTTCGGGATGCCGCCGACGAGATCAAGATCCTGCTGCGCGGACCCATCGACGACGCCGTCATGGACCGCATCCACCAACTCGACGAGAAATTCGACGGCGCAGCCGACCTCGCCGCCGCGGAGCTGATTGATTCCAGCGCCAGCGCTCCGCCCGACACCTTCAGCGCAAAGACCGAGCTCGCCAAGATCGAGAAGACGGCCAGCCAGCGGTGGGCCTACGACCGAAAGATCGAGGCGCCGAGCACCCTGCGCGATGTAGTGGAACTCCTCTCGGACCAGGACACGCCTATCCGTGTGGTCGGCTCGGCGGGCTCGCTGTCCCGGGCCTCCACCCCGGGGAAGGCTCGGCTGGTGGCCACCTGCAACCTCGGCGGCGTGCTACCCATCGACTCCACGGGGCTCCTCGACAGCGGCCAGCACGACCGGCTCTATCGTTGCGGTGCCGGGCGTACGATCCGCGGCATCATCGGCGATCTCAACGATCACACCACACCGGCAGGGGACTGGGCACCCCGCGCCCTCGCCAACCTCGGTGGCGGGAGCTTCCAGACGTTGGCCGGGATCTTCTCGACGGCAAGTCACGGGTCCGGCCTCGGCCTTGGCGGATTCCCCAGCCTGGTCGCCTCGTTGTTGGTGGCCACCTTCGACGCCACTGGAAACATCGCCATCCTGCGCGTTGAGCGGGCCTCCGCCCCCGTCACAGACAAGGCGAAGTTCCCCTTCAAGGAGGGAGCGGCGCTCAAGGCCCAGCTGCCCGAGGAAGTCGTCGTCGATATCGTTCACGACGACGAGATCTTCGACGCTCACGTGGTCGGCCTCGGCTGCCTGGGCTTCGTGTTCAGCGCTACCATGCACGTCCGCCCGCAGTATTGGCTGCAGGAGTCTCGAACCATCGAGCCCTGGGACGACGTGCAAGACGAGATGCTCGCCGACGCCGCGAGCCTACGGCACGTAGAGGTCATGGTCGATCCGTGGCCCGACGCCAACGGCAAATACGAGTGCCTGGTGACCAGACGGTTCATCTCCGACGTGCACCGCCGTAAAGGTCATCGACCGCCGGGCATGTACATCGCCACCACGCCCCTGGCGCTGCCCATCGCGGGAAGTCTGATGGAGGCGGCGGTCAAGAAACCGCTGAAGAACGCCAAGAAACGCACACACACGTCACTGCACAGCACCCAGGTGTCCTACTACAACAACCTCTCGGACAAGGTGCTCCGGCTCAACCTGAATGTCGCCAGCCTGTCGTCGGAGTACTGCGTGCCGGTCAACGACGCGCCGAAGGCGGTGAACAAGCTGCTGGAGCAGATCGAGGCGAACCGAAAGGGCGCGGCCAAGTGGCTCCAGGACCACCCCGACGATGTGGCTGGCATGTGGGAAAACCACCCGGTGCCGACGGGTCCCATCGCACTGCGCTTCGTCGCCCCGACCGACGGGTTGATGTCCCCACAGCGCGGACGGGCCAGCTGCCAGATCGAGTACCACTTCCCAGGATCGCGGCGGCTCGATGTGCGGATCCGAGACACCAGTGACCAGGCCAAGGTGATGAAGCGCTATCGGGCCTTCGACAAGGGCCGCCGGAAGGCCATGCGGGCGGCAGAGCGCCTGCTGGCCAGTGATTTCTCGGGTCGCGCCCACTGGGGTCTGTACAACGAGATGACCCAGGCCGAAGCCCGAGATGCGTTCCCGGACTTCGACACCTGGCTCGCCCACTACGACGTGGCGAACGCGAGCGGCATCTTCAACAACCCCCTGACCAAGCAGCTGGACATCGATCGGTGAAGGCGTCCATCGCCAGGATCACGGCTCACAATGACATTGGGTACGACCTCAACGTCGGTAGCGGTTTCCTCGTTGGGAAGAAGCTGGTACTCACGGCCTTGCACGTCGCCAAACCCGAGGTTGGAAAAGGTGAACGCGAGTGGGCGGAGTCGTACACGCTGGTGTTTGGCGACGAGGAGATCACCGGCAAGCCCATTGTCGAGGACGACGCGTGGGACGAGACGGCCGACCTGGCCCTGATCGCGCTCGAAACGGCCCCCAAGTGCACGCCCATCAAGCTTGTGGAACCCCGCGGCGAAGAGAAGTTCGCGACCTTCGGCTACCCGGGCGACAACAATGTCGATGGACTCACCGTCAAGGGCGATGTGCAGGCGTTCGACGCCAAGTACGACGGAAACGATGCCATCCAGCTCCACACGGATGTGGTGAAGAAGCCAGGAGGCTTGTCGGGTGCGCCAGTGTGGGCTGACGGGGGCTCGATGGCCTTCGGCGTCATGCGCTCCACCTTGCCCGACACCGGGACGTTGTATG
>Ga0315336_1003239_pt1 | contig 22283 bp, 19 predicted proteins | sample ASW5metaG_FD_204512 | JGI IMG/M metagenome (GOLD analysis project Ga0315336, IMG submission 204512) | Ammonia-oxidizing marine archaeal communities from Monterey Bay, California, United States - ASW #5 | ecosystem: Environmental > Aquatic > Marine > Intertidal zone | place: USA: California... | reverse complement strand
CAAATCGGAAGTCCGACCGGCTCACGCCGCGGCATCCCAAAGCCTGGTGCGCCGCAAGTGATAGCTTCTGAACCAATTGGTAAACATTTGGTGAAATTTGCGCTGGGAGGACGTGTTTTGAGCCTCCGGGAGCGTATTTAGCCTCGTAATCGTAAAAACCGAGGCCTTCGGCCGGAAGGATCTCAATTACGCCGAGGGCTTCATCGCCCATCACCGCACAAGTGAGTTCCCGGCCTGGAATGAATCGCTCGATCAGCAATTCTTCGCCGAGCGACCAATCAGATGAGTTCAATTCTTTCGATGGGTGGTGGCTTTCCTCCATGACGATATAGACGCCGACACTGGATCCCTCGGCGACAGGTTTGATGACATAGGGCGGGTCCATGACCGGCCCTTTGGCGACTTCGGCGCGGTCGACCGCCACGCCATCGGCGACGGGTACGCCAGCGGCCTCCAAGACCACCTTTGCGCGCTGTTTGTGCATGGCAAGGGCCGAGGCCAGCACGCCCGAATGGGTGTAGGGAATTTCGAGCATTTCCAGGATGCCCTGCACGCAGCCATCTTCGCCCCAGCGGCCATGCAAGGCGTTGAAACACACTTCGGGGCGGTCCGCTTGGAGTCTCACCGCGAGGTCGCGGCCCACGTCCAATTTGACGACGCCATAGCCCACGCTTTCCAGAGCTTCGGCACAGGCATTGCCCGAGTTGAGGCTGACCTCCCGCTCGGACGAAAATCCGCCCATCAACACGGTGACGTTCTCGAAGCGCCGGGTCACGCGGCCCCTCCGCCGAGGCGCTTTATTTCCCATTCCAGGTCGACGCCGCTGGTTTGCTTGACACGGGCGCGCACGGTCTCGCCCAAACTTTCGAGGTCTACGGCGCTGGCATCACCTTCATTGATCAAGAAATTGCAGTGCTTTTCCGAAACCGCCGCGCCGCCAACCTTGAGACCCCGGCAACCGGCCGCATCGATGAGTTGCCAGGCCTTGTGGCCTGGCGGATTCTTGAAGGTGCTGCCGCCCGTGCGGCTCTTGATGGGTTGGGCGGCTTCCCGGTATTCGGCGATCTCCTTCATCTCAGCCTGGATTGCTGCGCGATCGCCGGGCTCGGCCTGAAACAGCGCCTCGGTAAAGATCAGATCTGCCGGCGCGCCGCAATGCCGGTAGGCGAAGCCCATGTCGGCATTGGAGAGTACGTGGGCTCGGCCACCGCGATCGACCGCGCGGCACTCGATCAGCACATCCTTGGTCTCGACGCCATGGGCGCCGCCATTCATCCGCAACGCCCCGCCGACAGCACCTGGAATTCCTCGGTAAAAGGCGAGGCCGCCAATTGCGGCGTCGGCGGCCGCGCGGGCGAGCTTCACGTCGGGAACGGCTGCACCCACGCGAATGAGGGACCCCGCTTCGAATGAGATGTCCGAGAATCCGCGGCCCAATCGAATCACGGCACCGCGAATTCCGCCATCGCGCACCAGCAGATTCGAGCCCAGACCAATGACCGTGACTGGCAGATTCGCCGGCGCCGCTTCGAGGAAATACGCCAAGTCGGCTTCGTCTGCGGGCTGGAACAACAACTCCGCCGGACCGCCAACCCGGAACCAGGTGATGTCGGCAAGCGGCGCATTTGTCTTCAGCCGTCCGCGCAGATCGGGCCAGGCGTCCGCAATGTCCGCTTCGGCCGCCGTCAAGTTCACGCTGCGTCTCCGGTCCCGGTGCGCGAGTCGAGATGGCCGGGCAGCGAATGGGTCCATTCGGTTATGGTGCCGGCGCCCATTCCGATCACCAGGTCACCCGACTTGGCTGTGCCGGCGACCGTATCCGTCAGGCCGTTTTCGTCTTCAACCGCGAGCACATCGGCGTGGCCTTGCCGCTTTAGCCCCTCGATCAGGGCATCGCGATCGAAGCCGTCGATCGGCGTCTCGCCCGCGGAATAGACTGGCGTGACGACCACTATGTCGGCATCCGCAAAGCAGGTGCAAAAATCGCCGAACAGATTCTTGAGCCGCGAATAACGATGCGGCTGCACCACCGCAATCACCTTCCCCGACGTGGCGCCTCGGGCTGCCTTCAACACGGCGGCGATCTCAACTGGGTGATGGGCGTAGTCGTCATAGATCGAAACGCCATTCCAGGTGCCAGTCTTCATGAAGCGCCGTTTGACCCCACCGAAGGCGGCCAGCGCGTTGCGGATCCGGTCGTCGCTGATCCCGATCTCGATTGCCACAGCCGTCGCGGCCAGCGCGTTCAGCGCATTGTAGCCGCCCGGCACCGGCAGGCGGATGGCCTTCAAGGTCCGCGCGCCGCCCCGCACGCGGGCGCCCAGCTCGGCGTCGAACACGACCTCGCCGCCCTGGGCGTCGAAATTGGAGAGACGCAGATCGGCATCGTCCGCGACGCCATAGGTCAGCACCCGGCGGCCTAACTCTTCGCGCTCCAGCGATGCGATCATCTCGCGAACGATTGGATGATCGAGCCCCGCGATAATCACGCCGTAGAACGGAATGTTCTGAAAGAAGGCGCGAAACGCGGCGTGCAACGCGTCGAGCGACTGCCAATAATCCATGTGCTCGGGATCGATGTTTGTGACCACACCGATCTGGGTGGGGAGCTTTATGAAAGTCCCATCGGACTCGTCCGCTTCGACCACCATCCATTGTCCGGCGCCGATCCGGGCGTTGGAACCGAAGGAGTTGATGATGCCGCCGCTCAACACGGTCGGATCGAGCTTGGCCGCGTGCAGCACTTCCGCGATCAATGAAGTCGTCGTGGTTTTGCCGTGGGTGCCCGTCACGGAGACGGTAGAGCACTCCCGCATCAGCTCGGCCAGCATCTCGGCGCGGCTGAGAATGGGCACGCCCTTGGAGCGCGCTTCCATGATCTCCGGATTGGTCGGCTTTACCGCGGTCGAGGCCACTATGAACTCGGCGCCCGCAATGTTCTCGGGATGATGGCCGACCATGCAATCGATCCCCATCGCCCTGAGACGATGCACGTTGGCGCTGTCCTTCAGGTCGCTGCCCCGTACCTCATAGCCGCGATTGTGCATCACCTCGGCGATCGCGCTCATGCCAATGCCGCCGATGCCGATGATGTGGAACGGCCCGATTTCGCGGGGCATCTGCATACGCCTTACCTCTTTCCGCCTTACCGCCTGGTCGTCAGCTCTTCGACTAAGTCGGCGAGCTTTTCGACCGCGTCGGCCTTGCCGCAACTGCGTGCGGCCTCTGCGGCTTGCCCCAGTGCCTTGGGGTCGCGCAGTAAACGGATGATTTCATCCGCCATACGCGCGCTCGTCAATTCCGCTTGCGGGAAACACCAAGCGCCCCCCGCCTGTTGCAGTCGTGTTGCATTTTCAAGCTGATCATTGTCAAGGGCATGAGGCAAGGGGACCAAAATCGCTGGCCGGCCCAAAACGGCCAGTTCGGCGACGCTCGAGGCGCCGGACCGGGAGATCACCAAATGGGCTTGTGACATGCGTTTGGGCAGGTCGTCGAAGAAGCTGGCCAGCTCCCCATCCACGCCAGCCTTGGCATAGATCGCGGACACCCGGTCCAAGTCTTCCGGGCGGCATTGTTGAACCAGCGAAAGCCGTTTTCGAACATCCTCCGGCAGAGCGAGAACCGCGTCCGGCACTATGTCCGAGAAATATTGCGCGCCCTGGCTGCCGCCGAACACGACCAGCGACACTTTCCCGCTGGCGCCCAACTTGGGATAGGGCTTGGAGGCGAGTTGCAGCACCGCATCGCGCACCGGTGCGCCGGTCAGCCGCGCCTTGGCCTTGGCACCCTCCGGCAATAGCCGGGTAACATCGAAGGAGAGCGCGACATTCGTCGCGAACCGGGCCAGCAGCCGATTGGCCCGGCCCATCACGGCGTTCTGCTCATGGATCGCGATGGGTATGCGCCTGAGCCATGCGGCAATTAGCGGCGGAATCGTCGGATAACCACCGAATCCGACGATCGCCGCGGGCTTGGCTTCGCCCAACATGCGCAGAGCTGAAATCACGCCGCGCGACAACGTCAGTCCGGTCTTGGCGACCGCCTGGGGAGACCTGCCGCCGAGTGTCGCCGAAGGCACGTAGTACACCTTGCGGGCTGGAAAATTCGTGTCGTAACGCTCGCCGCGCTGCTCGGTGACCAGGTCGACCTCGTAACCCCTGCGGCCAAGCTCTTCGGCCAGCGCGAAAGCCGGAAACAGGTGCCCGCCGGTTCCCCCCGCCGCCACCATCACGCGGGACTTCGTCAAGCCTGCAACTCCCGCGACGGCGCCTTCTGTGGCTCATGGACCGTTTGGCGTCTGGTCTGCTGCACGGAACGCGGCCGCCGCCGAGTGAGCCCCAGCACCATGCCAAGCGTCAATCCCATCGAAATCAGGGAAGAGCCGCCATAGGAAATCAACGGAAGCGTCATGCCCTTGGCAGGCAGCATGCCCAAATTGACGGCCATGTTGATCAAGGCCTGAAGACCGAAGAGCAGCATCAGTCCCGCAACCGCATATCGGATGAAGTCATTCGATTCTGCGAGGCTGTGGCGCATGCCGCGCAGTACTATGAAGCCGAACAGGGCGACCAACACCAAACAGGCAATCAGACCGTACTCCTCCGCAGCGACGGCAAAAATGAAATCGGTATGGGAGTCGGGGAGCACCTGCTTCAACGTGCCCTCACCCGGGCCCCGGCCGAACCAGCCCCCTTCGACGAAGGACTGTAGCGCCCTGTCAAGCTGATAGGTGTCGCCAGCACCGGGGTCCAAGAACCGATCGATCCGTGCGCTCACATGGTGCACGGTGAAATAGGCGATGACCATGCCCACAAGCGCTAACCCCGCTAGGGCACCCACCCAAATCATTTGGAGGCCTGCCAGGAAAAACAGGCCACCCCAGACAACGCTCACCAGCAGCACTTGGCCGAAATCGGGCTGCAGGATCAGCAGCACGACAAAGGCGACATAGAGACCGGTCGCCATTTGCCATCCCGGCATATCCTTGCGCCGCTGGCTTTCGGAGAACAGCCAAGCGCAGACCACGACAAAGCCGGGTTTCACCAATTCCGAAGGCTGCAACGAAAACGGACCGATCTGCAGCCAGCGCGTCGCACCCTTGATCTCAGGACCAGTAACGAGAGTGGCCACCATCAGTCCAAAGCCAACCGCGACAAGGCCTAGCGAGAGGCGTCGCATCTGTTTTGGGTTCAAGAGCGATGCCGCAAACACGATGAGTGAGGCTGGAATCAGAAACAGCGCGTGCCGCTTCACGAAGTGATAGGGCTCCAGCCCCAGCCGGTCGGCAATCGGTGGACTTGCCGCCATGGAGAGCACCAGGCCGCCCAGCATCAGCAGCAGAACCGCTGAAAGCATCAGGCGGTCGATGGTGAACCACCAATCGCTCAAAACGCTCCGGTCTGACCTGGCGAGTCTCATGCCGCGCGGCGCTCCCGCATCTGAATGCCGCTGAGAGCGCCGACGGCCTTCCGGTAGGCGTCACCGCGCACATAAAAGCTCGTGAACTGGTCGAATGACGCGCAAGCCGGTGAGAGCAGCACAACGGGTTCCGGTTCGCTCGATTGCGCCGAATCGTGTGCCGCTGCCCGAACCGCAGCATCGATAGTACTGGCGATCACGTAATCGACCTTGCCTTCAAGCGCACCCGCAAATCTTTCCGCCGCTTCACCGATCAGATAGGCCCGGCGAATCCGCGGGAAAAACTCTTCAAGTTCTTCGATGCCGTCGTCCTTGGCGCGGCCGCCCGCAATCCAAAAGATGTTGTCGAAGCAGGCCAGAGCCTTGGCCGCCGCCATGACGTTGGTCGCCTTGGAATCGTTGACGAACACGACCTCTCCAAGACGCCCCAAATCCTCCATGCGGTGCGCCAGGCCCGGAAAGCTTTGCAAGCCCTGTTGGATGTCTAGCAGGCTGAGCCCTTCGGCTAGCGCCAAGGCTGTCGCAACAGCGGCGTTCTGCCAATTGTGTTCGCCGCGGAGTGAGAGGATACCCTTGCAGGAAATCGGTTCGGCTTCGACACCGTCGCGTACGGCGATCAGTTCTCCGTCGCGCGCATAGACGCCGTCCTCCACGCTCTGCTCGGTCGAAATCCGGGCCACCCGGTAGGGGCCGTTCAGCCTGTCGGCAATGGCGCGGCATTCGGCATCGTCGATGCCTACGACCGCGCAACTACCGGCCTCGAGACCGGAAAAAATCCGCGCCTTGACCTTGGCATAGTTCTCAAAACTGCCATGGCGCTCGAGGTGGTCCGGGGTGATGTTGAGCAGGGCGGCACTGTCCAACTTCAATGTAGGCATGAGATCGATCTGATAGGACGAGAGCTCCACAACATAGGTGAGATCGTCGGCAAAGGCCGGCAGATCCAGAATGGCGGTGCCGATATTGCCACCAAGGCACGACTTTCGCCCCGAATGGCTTAAGAGATGATGAACCAGGGCGGCGGTCGTCGATTTGCCATTGGTGCCGGTGATGCCGATGACCCGTGCCCCTGAGCCCTGCCGCACGCGCTCGCGCAAGAACAGCTCCGTGTCGCCGATGATTTCGATGCCGGCGCTCCGCGCGGCCTTCACGGTCCAATGGGGTTCGGGATGGGTCAGCGGTACCCCCGGCGCCAGCACGAGCGCGGAAAACGCACCCCAGTCAGCTTTGCTGATGTCGGTGACCGGTATGCCTGAGCGAACGGCTTCGGCGCGGGAAATCTCGCTGTCGTCCCAGGCTGCCACGTCGGTGCCACCGGCCGCGAGCGCCCGCGCGGTGGCGATGCCACTCATTCCCAGGCCAAATACGGCCACCCGCCGGCCCTGGAAGACGGAGACAGGAATCATCTGCGGAGTTTAACGTAATTTCAGCGTCGCGAGGCCCACCAGTGCCAGAACCACGGCGATGATCCAGAACCGCACTACCACGGTCGGTTCCGCCCAACCTTTTTGCTCGAAATGGTGGTGCAGCGGGGCCATGCGGAAGACGCGCTTGCCCGTGAGCTTGTAGGAGATCACTTGCACGATCACCGATGCGGTTTCGAGCACGAACAGGCCGCCGACAATGGCCAGCACCAGCTCATGCTTAATTGCCACCGCGATGGTGCCGAGCGCGCCTCCCAGCGAAAGCGAGCCAGTGTCGCCCATGAAGATCATGGCGGGCGGTGCATTAAACCAAAGAAATCCCAGCCCCGAACCCACCAATGCGCCGCAGATCACCGCGAGTTCGCCCGCGCCCTGCACATAGTGGATCTGCAGATATTCGGAAAAAACCGTGTTGCCGACCAGATAGGAGATAAAGCCGAAGGTCGCAGCGGCGATCATCACCGGGACAATCGCCAGGCCATCGAGTCCATCGGTGAGATTCACGGCGTTGCCGGCCCCGACGATCACGAGGGCTCCAACCAAAATGAAGAGCGGTCCAAGATCGAGCAGAAGATCCTTGAAGAATGGTAATGCGAGGGAGGACGAAAACGGCTCGCCGCCAAGCTTGACGATGGCGTAGACGGCGATTGCAGCGGCTACCGTTTCGAGCGCGAATTTGATCTTGCCGGGAAATCCCCGCGTCGAATGTTGGGTGATCTTGACGTAGTCGTCATAGAAGCCGATCAGGCCGTAGCTCAGCGTCAACAGAAGCACCACCCAGACATAAGCGTTCGACAAGTTGGCCCAGAGCAGTGTGGAGGTGGTGACGCCCAGCAGGATCATGAGGCCGCCCATGGTTGGCGTCCCCTGCTTGTGTACGATATGGGCCTCGGGACCATCGTCCCGGATTGGCTGGCCGCGGCCCTGCTTCAGGCGAAGGGCATTGATCAATGTCGGCCCGAACATAAAGACGAAGAACAGGGCCGTCATGGTGGCTCCGCCCGTGCGGAACGTGATGTAGCGAAACACGTTCAGGGGCTGGAACTGATCGCTAAACTCGACAAGCCAATACAGCATGGTCTTCCCTCAATTGCCTGCCCGGGATTCCACCGGCTCAGTCCTGGCCGCCCCTTGCCCCTGAAGGTGCCTATGCAAGGCTTCGACCAATGGTCCCATTCGGCTGCCCAGCGATCCCTTGATCATCACCACATCGCCCGGATTGATCGCGTCGACAAGGATAGGCTCCAATTCCTCCGAAGTCTCGGCATAGCCCCCACGCCGCGACTTGGGCAAGGCTTCGTAGAGCTCAGCCATCAAGGGTCCGCACGCAAGAACAACATCTACGCCAGCCGCGTCAACCGGCTCGGCAAGCTCGCGATGCAACGCGCCGCCCTCCCGGCCCAGCTCCAGCATGTCACCCAATACGGCAACACGGCGAGAAAATGACTTCCGGGGCGTGTGAGCCATGGCCATGAGGGCTGCCCGCATCGAGGCGGGATTCGCGTTATAACTTTCGTCGACAATGGCGATCTCGCCGCCGGCAACTTCGATCACGCGGCGCTCGCCGCGTCCCTTTTGCGCTCCTTGAACACCAAGCGTCGCCGCCGCCTTTTCCAGATCTGCACCGGCAGCGTACACAGCAGCCAATACCGCAAGCGAGTTCATGACGAGATGACGCCCGGGCGCGCCAATCCGGTAAGCCAGTCTCTTGCCGCCGACAAAGGCTTCCACGGCCGAGCCATCGGCATCAAAAGCAGTCTCGCCAAGTCGAGCAAAGGCTTGCGCGCTGGAACCAAAATCCAGAATCGCGCCAGCGCCCCTTTCTTCAGCCCGGCCTCGCAGCAAATCGTAAAACGGGGAGTCGCTGTTCAAGATCGCGGCGCCGCCCGGTTCAAGCCCGTGAAAGATCTCCGCCTTAGCCTCGGCAATGCCCTCGACGGAATCGAAGAATTCCAGATGAACCGGCTCCACCGTCGTGATGATGGCAATATCGGGCCTGATCATTTGGGTGAGCGGCGTGATTTCGCCCGCATGGTTCATGCCGACTTCGAAAACACCGAAGCGCGCATCACGCGGCAAGTTGGCGAGCGAGAGAGGCACGCCCCAGAGATTATTGAAGGATTTTTGCGACACATGCGTCGGCCCCGATGCGCCAAGCGCAACGCGCAAGGCCTCCTTGGTGCCGGTCTTGCCAACGCTTCCCGTCACCGCGATTACCTTGGCCTTGGCCCGGGCGCGGGCGGCTTCACCCAGCATATTGAGGGCCTGCAACGTGTCGCCCGTTCGGATCAGCACGCCACCGGACACACGCAAATCAGCGCCAGTCTCGACTAGGCTCGCAACGGCGCCCGCCTCGATAGCGGCTTTCACAAATTGATGGCCGTCCAGCCGATCGCCCTTGATCGCCACGAACAGCGCTTCAGCGTCGATGCCTCGGCTGTCGATCACGACTTGGCGGATGTCGGGCCGGCCTTCGCCCTCAACCGTGCCGTCCGTGGCCGCCAACACTTCGTCGAAGGTCCAGAGCGGTTCAGCCATTGATCCCCTGCCCATCCAAGGCTGAGGCCACCGCATCGTGATCGGAAAAGGGCAACACCTCGTCGCCAACAATCTGGCCGGTTTCGTGCCCCTTCCCCGCCACCAGCACCACATCGCCCTTGGCAGCACTCGCAATCGCCGCCGCGATGGCCTGCGAGCGGTCGCCCACCTCTTTGGCGTCTGGGATGCTCTTCAGGATTTCCATGCGGATTTTGGCGGCATCTTCGGTGCGCGGATTGTCATCAGTCACAAACACCAAGTCCGCCCGGTCACCCGCAATCGCGCCCATCAAGGGACGCTTACCCTTATCGCGGTCGCCGCCGCACCCGAACACCACCAAGAGGCGCTTTTTCGCATAGGGGCGCAGCGAGTCCAGCGCGTTCGCCAGGGCGTCGGGTGAGTGGGCGTAGTCGATGAAGACCGGGGCGCCGTTCTTTGCGGTGCCCACATGCTCAAGCCGGCCCGGCGCGCCTTTGATCTGCGATAGCAGCGGCAATACGGCGTCCGCCTCTCCTCCGCATGCGAGCGCCAACCCTGCTGCGACCAGGGCATTCGATGCTTGAAATGCACCCACCAAAGGCAATGCCACGTCGTAGGATTGCCCATCGCATCGTATCTGCAATTGCTGACCGACGCGCTTCGGCTCGCTGGCTTCGAGCTTCAAGTCCTTGCCATTCCGGCCGACGGTCAGCAGGCGAAGTTTTCGGAGTTCCGCGATCTCGTAGACGATGTCGGCATGCAGGGCATCGGCGTTTACGACTACCGCCCCATCGTCGGGCAGCAACTCATCGAACAGACGCATTTTCTGCGCCTCGTAATCCTCGAAGTCGCCGTGATAGTCGAGGTGATCGCGGGTGATATTGGTGAAGGCGGCGGCCTTTAGTTTGACACCATCGAGCCGCCTTTGCTTCAGCCCGTGGCTGGAGGCTTCAAGCGCCAAATGCGTGGTGCCCGACTTGGCGAGTTCCGCCAGAATGCTGTGCAGGCTGACCGGATCGGGCGTGGTGTACCCCAGCACGCGGCGCTCATTGTTGGCGATCATACCCACGGTGCCGATGCTGGCTGCATTGAATCCCAGGCCCAGCCAGATTTGCTGCAGGAACGAGACAACCGAGGTCTTGCCATTCGTGCCTGTGACCGCCGCAGCGATTTCCGGTTGGGCGCCGTAGAAGCGCGCCGCCATTAGAGCGAAGCTGCGCCTTGGATCGGGCGCCTCGATTACGGGAACCGACAGGTTCTGGCTCTCCAACGCCTTTTCCGAGGTCAGAACCGCCGCAGCGCCCTTGGCAATCGCATCATCGATGAATTGCGTGCCGTCGGCCTGGGTTCCGGGAAATGCAGCAAACAGGTAGCCTTTCGCCACCTCACGGCTGTCGGCGCCGAGCCCCTTTATGTCGAGGTCCGATACGCCTTCGGGCAGGGAAACCTGCGGCCCGACGAGATCACCCAATCGCATAGCCGATCCGGCGCCAATGGCCGGCACAATCCGTTTCAGATTCGCGGGCTGTTAATAGGAAGCGTAGAGAAGTTCGTCAAACGCGCGGGGCGACTCGATTTTGGGCGCAACGCCCAGCAGACCCGCGATTCGCTGGATGATCCTGCCCGTGGTCGGCGCGGCATTGAGCCCGGCGGTCGCCTTGCCTTTGGTCTCCTCGGTTCCGTGGGGCTCGTCCAGCATCACGAGCACGACATATTTCGGCTCATCGGCCGGGAACACGCTCAGGAACGAAGTAAGCAGCCGGTTCTTGGCGTAACGGCCATTCATGACCTTTTCCGCGGTGCCGGTCTTGCCGCCCACCCGGAAGCCTTGCGCCTTTGCGCGGCGTCCCGAGCCCTTCAGCACGTTGAGACGCAACAGCTTGCGCATATGCCTGCTGGTGCTCGCCTTGAGGATTCGCTCCTGCTGCGGCTTCGCCCCTGCAGGCTGCTTCAGGAATGTGGGCTCCACGGCGAATCCACCATTGACCACGCTCGCCGCGGCGGTGACGGCGTGCAGCGGTGTCACCGAAAGCCCGTGGCCATAGGCGATGGTCATGGTGGTGAGCTTCTGCCAGTCAGCCGGTACCAAGGGTTGGGCGGTTTCTCCGAGCTCGGTATCGATCCGATCCAGAAAACCCATTTTTTTCAGGAACTTCTTGTGTCGAGGAACGCCGATATCGAGCGCCAGTTTCGCACTACCGATATTCGATGAGTAGATGAAAATCTCGGGGATCGAGAGCCAGCGGCCCTTGCCGTGAAAGTCGTTGATGGTGAATGACGCCACCCGCAATGGTTGGCTGGCGTCGTAGCCGCCACTGATGCCCGCAACCCCCAAATCCAAGCCAGCAGCGATCGTGAACAGCTTAAAGATCGAGCCGAGTTCGAAGACGCCGGTCAGCAGCCGGTTGTAGCGTGCCTTGTCGAGCGCCTGGCTGCGGTGATTGGGGTCGAAATCGGGGAGCGAGCTCATGGCCAGAATCTCGCCGGTCTCCACATCCATTACCATTGCGGCCGCGGCACTCGCCCGATAGCGCTGCATCGCGGCGGTGAGCTCTTCGCGCAAGGCGTGCTGCACGCCCAGATCGATAGATAGCTCCACCATGGGCTCCTTGGCCTGCCTATTGCCGGAGGACACCATCAGCATATGGGGCGACTGATCGATGTACTTTTCGACACCCGCCAATCCGAGATTATCGATATCGACGAATCCCAGTACATGGGCGGCCGTTCGACCGGCGGGATAGACCCGGTGGTGCTCGGTGATGTAACTCAGTCCCGGCAGACCCAACTCGTGAATCGCGGCCTGTTGGCGGGGTGAGAGCTCGCGCTTGACCCATGCGAATCTACCGCCCAAGCCTAACCGCTTTCGCAGAAGGTGCCCGTCCAGATCGGGCAGCACGCCTTGAAGCTCCTCGACCGTTCGGTCCAAGTCGACGACCCGTTGGGGATCGGCGAATAGCGAGGCGGCGCGAATGTCGGTTGCTAGAATCTGGCCGTTCCGGTCGACGACCGTCGGGCGATGCAGGGAGGTGCCTACCAAAGGCGTATCGGCGATGCCGGTTTCGGGCTGGGCTGAAAACCCAAATGCGGTCAGCCGTGCAATGATGGCGGCAAAGGCCACCACCAGGCAGAGCGTCGCGATGACGGAGCGGGTGGGTCCCACTCGGCCTAGCAGCCAGACGTCTTCCTTGACCAGAATATGCATCGGCTCGGGTCCTGGCTCGCGGCTCAGTTGACGAATGCGATTGGTTGACGCTTCGGCTTCGCTTTCGGAGCCTGTGGCGCTGGGGCGCCTGGCGAGGCCGCCGGCTTCCGCTTGCCCGAAGAGATGACATTGCGGTCCGCGACTTGGGTGACATCCAACGGCCGCAGGCCCAAATGCTTCCGAGCCAATTGCTCCAATCGGGCTGGCCGGTTCAGATGGCTCCACTCGGCGCGCAGAATACCGATCGCATCGCGCTCCTGGCCGATCGTTATTTGCAGCCGGGAGACGCGCTGCTCGAGCCCGCGTGTCTCATATTTCACCTGATAGATGACGACCGCTAAGACGGCGAGTGCCACGGCGAGGAGGAAGTTGATGTAACGCATTACTGACGACGACTCCTGGGTCTAATTCATGGCCCCGCAAGCGCTGGCAGTCCCAAGGCCGAGATGTCGCCCGGAAAGGCGGCAGCCCCGGTACGCTCGCCGGCGCGAAGCCGTGCCGATCGAGCCCTAGGGTTCTCCGCAACCTCTTGCGGAGAAGGACGAAGCGGGCGGCGCGATATCAGGCGAAAGGAGGGATCCAACGCTTGATCTTGACTCGCCGGCCGATGCCTTGATGGCTGGCGCGGCGGCGCCGCCCGTTCGACGAAGAACCGCTTAACGATACGGTCTTCTAGTGAATGGAAGGTTACGACGACGAGGCGCGCGCCCTCCCGCAGCTTGCGCTCTGCGGCCACTAGGCCGCGGGCCAATTCGTCGAGTTCCCCGTTGACGTAGATTCGTAGCGCTTGAAAGGTCCGGGTCGCGGGATGGGTCGCGGCTCCTCGTCGCGGGCCCAATACGCCCACTACCAGATCCGCCAGCTCCGATGTGCGTGTGATCGGACGCTCGTTGCGGGCCTTCACGATGGCGCGCGCGATAGCCCGGGCCCGGCGCTCTTCGCCGAGCACGGCGAAAATTTTGGCCAGGTCCTGCTCAGCCAGCGAATTGACGGCGTCGGCCGCGCTCGGTCCAGCCTGTGACATCCGCATGTCGAGCGGGCCTTCGTGGCTAAATGAAAAACCGCGCTCGGCCGTGTCCAACTGCATGGAAGAGACGCCAAGGTCCAGAACAACCCCATCGAATAAATCGACACCATTGGTCTCGGTCAGCTCCGCCAGATCGCCGAAGCTGCCTTCGATAAGCGTCAATCGGTCGGGGAAGCGCTTTGCCAGATCCTCGCCCGCCCGCATGGCGTCGGGATCGCGGTCGATGGCAAGTACGACGCAGTTGGCGGCTTCGAGAAGCGCTTTGGCGTAACCGCCCGCGCCAAACGTACCATCCAGGTAAATGCCGCCATCGCGGGGGCTAAGCGTGTCGAGCGCCTCAGATAGTAGGACGGGAATGTGGCGGGCTGGTCCGCCAGCGGCACCCGTTGGCAACGTGCCGCGGCCCGCCATCATTCCCGTCCACCCTCTGCACCGCCGCTTTCGCGGCTCCCCGCGCCGAGCAACTTTTTGAGCTTGGAAAGCTTGTCGCGTCCTTCTGTGAACCGCGAGCGGAAGGTGTCGGGCTCCCAGATTTGAAACTTGTCGCCCAGCCCCACAAAGGTGACCTGGCTCTTGATGCCGGCGTGCTTGCGCAGCCTTTCAGGCAAGATAATGCGCCCATCCTGATCGAGCGTGAGAACCTCGCTGGCGCCGAACAGCGCCATTGCGAGATTGTCCCGCTCGTCCGAATAGGGGGCGAGTTCTTCCAATAATCGTTGGATCTTGTCGACGAGCCGTTGGCCGCCCGCGTCGAGCGCCTCGTCGTCGAGCGATGGGTAGCAGTAGATGCCCTCGAAGCCGTCCTTGGCGAGAACCGTGCGAAACGACACAGGGACCGAGACCCGCCCTTTGGCGTCGATCTTGTTGGTGAATGTGGACACAAATTGGTCCATCTCCCCCTCTCGCACCTTGCCGCTACGCAATCACCAAGTGCCGCCGGTGCGGCGCAACGCTCTTACTGTTAGGGGTTCGAGTAGGGGTGGGAAGAGGCCTCAGCGCGTCCCGTGGCCCCTTAGGACCGCCACATCAAGGCCTCTCCCCAATGACCCCATTCCGAACGGGCATATCTGGGATAGCATGGGATTTTATGGGCGTCAACGGAAACGAAAGGGATGGTTAGGATGACAGCGGGCCGATCGCGACGGAATCCGCGCAGATCCTACGAATCCAATGTCCGTTAGGGTTAAGTCCGCATCGATATAGGCGACAGGTTAAGCTGAGACACGGGCTTGGAGCGCCAGCCCAATCCACCTGCGGGAGCTGACGGGCCGCAGAATCGTCACATGAGTGGGGTTGTTAGGGCGCATGAAGACCATGAATGCGGCCCTGATTGCGCTTTGCGCGTTGGGCCTCGCTGCCTGCGCCGTCGTCACAGATCCAGTTCAGCTGGCTGACCGCTTCGCGCGCGTGGGCGACTCTTCCAAAGCCATCAAACTCGCATATCGCGACGAAGGTAAGGGCCAGCCGATACTGCTGATCCACGGCTTTGGCGCCAACCTCTACACTTGGCGCCACATCGAGCCCAAGCTCGCCGCCCGCCACCGCGTGATTTCGATCGACCTCAAGGGCTTCGGCGGGTCGGAAAAGCCGTTCGATGAGAACTACTCTCTATTCGATCAGGCCGATCTCGTCGCCAATTTCATCGAGCAACAGAATCTGAACGACCTGACTGTGGTCGGACATTCCTTTGGCGGCGGCGTCACCCTTGCGCTCGTCCTCGACAAACGTCCAGCGCTGCGCGGCCGGATCAAGCGCCTGGTTTTGATCGACACCATCGCCTTTCCGCAAAAGATACCGATTTTCCTGAAGGCGCTCCGCACACCTGTGGTGGCCCAGGTGGGGACCACCGTGACGCCGCCCTATGTTCAGGCGCAAACGGCACTCAAGCTCGCCTATTACGACGACACCAAAATCAGCTTCGAGGACATCTCCGCCTATGCCCAACCGTTGGCGACACCTGCCGGGAGGCATGCGCTGATCCAGACCGCCAGGCATATGGATCCGGAAAATTTCACGCCGATGATCCAACACTACGGCACAATCGAGCAGCCGACGCTGATCCTGTGGTGCAGCGAGGACAAGGTGGTGCCAATCCGGGTGGGCCGTGAGCTGCATTCGGCGTTGCCCAACTCATCGCTGCAGGTATTCAACGACTGCGGCCACTTGCCCCATGAGGAAAAGTCGCAACAGAGCGCCGACGCCATATTGTCGTTCCTGAACCGATAAAGAGAAAAGTCTCGCCGAAATTGGACGGCCGGCCCAGGCGTCAACCTGAGCCGGCCGCTATCACGTTGCCAGTTGGCCTGTAAGCCGGGTTCTGTCCTCACGCCAAGGCGCGATGGATGACCATTCATCTGGGGCGCCCGTTACCGGACACCTCATGCAACCAACCCGGATGGCAAAGCCTGGAAACGGGCCCGGCGCGAACGCCCGCCATCCCTATTCGGTTTTGCTCCCGGTGGGGTTTGCCGTGCCGCCTCCGTTGCCGGAGACGCGGTGCGCTCTTACCGCACCCTTTCACCCTTACCCCGAATTCGGGGCGGTTTGCTTTCTGTGGCACTTTCCCTGGGGTTACCCCCGCCGGACGTTATCCGGCACCGTGCTTCCATGGAGCCCGGACTTTCCTCCACCGCGACGCATTCGGCCACAATCGCCTTGCGCCCCGGCAGCGGTCATCCAGCCAGCTGGCATATTCATGATATGGGGATTTCGTAAAAAAATCTCAAAAATTGAGGCAGCAAAGCAGCTCGATCAGGTCAGGTTGCTCAGCGCTTCCAGGGTCGCGATGGTGGAGCGGTCGGCGCGACCATCCACGCGTAGGGACCGGAAATGGCGTTGAAATGCGGTCACAACCTGCTGGGTGCGCTCGTCATAAGCGCCGCTCGCCTCGATCGCATAGCCAAAGGCCGCGAGAGCCAGCTGCAGATCTTTGATTTCCTTCCCGCCGTCGCCGGGTCCGAAGCCATCGTCGTCGCCGATGGGTGCAGGCTCCACCCAATACCCAACGCCTGCCCGGGCGAGCCGGCACCAATCGAACTTCTCGCCGGGATCGCGCTTGCGGGCGGGCGCCACGTCGGAATGAGCCAATACCCGCTGGCGCGGGATCCAGTTGCGCTCGAGAATATCGACCGACAGGGCCTCGACCGCCAGCATCTGAGCTTCGGGGAATTCCGGATAGCCAAAGTCATGGCCCGGATTGTGAATCTCGATACCAATGGAGCAGGAGTTGATGTCGTCCTCGCCCGCCCAACGGGCGTGACCGGCGTGCCAGGCCCGCTCGGACTCGGCGACCAATTGGGCGATCCGGCCGGCCTCGTCCACCAGGTAATGGACCGAAACGCCCGACTCGGGGCGCGTCAGCCAATCGAGCGCGCCCTCGGCGGTCTCCATGCCGGTGTAATGCATCAGGAGGAGGTTGGGTTGTCCCTCCCCACGTCGAGGGCCGTGATTGGGCGAGGGACACCAAAGCGTTGCGAGCGGGCTATCGGGCGCCGCCGTCAAATACCGCGCTCCTTGGCTATTTCGTCATAGGCTTCGTTGATCACGGAAACCTTTTCCGTAGCCAGCGATATGAACTCCTCCGGCACGCCGCGGGCTATGAGCTTGTCGGGATGGTTCTCCGCCACCAGCTTGCGGTAACGCGCCTTTAGATCGTCGTCGGAGGTGTCAGGCGTGATGCCCAGCACGTCATAGGGATCGCGTTTGTTGGAGGCCACGTGGCGGGCCTGAATGTATTTGAATTCGGTCTCGGTGAATCCAAAACGATGAGCAACGTCGGAGAGGTAAGTCTCCTCCGCCGGATGAACCACGTCGTCGGCCTTGGCGATGTGGAAAAGCCCTTCGAGGACGTCTTCCAGCAATTCCCGGTTGCCCTTGAACATTCCCGCCAACTGCTCGGCATAGGCCTCGTAGCCGGCAACATCCTGCTTGGCGAGATTGAAAACGCGAGCCACGTTTTTCATCTCACCCTCGGGCACCTTGAAGACTTCCTTGAAAGCATTGACCTCGTCCTTGGTGACGACGCCATCGGCCTTCGCCATCTTCGCACCAAGTGCAATCACACCTACCGTGAAGGCGACCTGGTTCTCACCGGCCTCCTCATCTCCCTTGTCGCGGTCGATCGCATAATGGCCCGCGAAGCCGCCCAGGAGCGCGCCAATCGGCCCTCCTATCGCCAGCCCCGCCGCTGCACCCGCTAATTTTCCCCAAATGGACATGGGCCGTAGCATACGGATTTTTTTTTGAAATGCATGGGGTGATTTCGCCTTTGCCCGGCAATCCGGCGCAGCGCGGAAAAGCGCCCAATCGACCGATTCAGCGGCGTTCGGCCATGAAGGATTCCGGAGGCGTCCAGCAGTCGTCGATATAGATGTCGGCCCAGCGGCAGACGGCCTGCAGGACGGGCAACAGGTCTTCACCGGCCTTGGTGAGCCGGTAGGCATATCGCACGGGACGCGACTGATAGGGCTTCTTCGTCACCAGCCCCTGCCCTTCCAGCTGTTTGAGGCGGGAGGCCAGCAAATTGGTCGGTATGTTCTCGGGCGAATCGGCAAATTCGTTGAAGCGCTGCTTGCCGGTCAGCAAATCGCGGATGATGACCAGCGACCACTTGTCGCCAACCAAATCCAGCGTGCTGGCGATCGGACAAGGCGTCCGCCGCCGATCGATATGCAAGCCGCGCTTCGCTTTCGCCATTCCGATTATCCCGCTCGAATCGTATCCGTTATGAATCTCAATTAGTCACTTGCACATTTAAAGTCGATAGGCTATAGAAACGTGACTTGTAACTTTAAATTATAAAGTATCACTAAACCGGACATAAGGATGGGGGATCCCATGAGTACACATTTCACCGGCGGATGCCTGTGTGGCGCCGTGAGTTATGAAGGAAGCGGCGAACCGAAACTGGGCGGTCATTGCCATTGCGTCGATTGCCGCAAATCGAGCGGCACCGGCCACTCGTCTCACGTGGTCATGGACAAGAACGAAGTCACGCTGACGGGCGACCCGGTCAGATATGACAAGCCCGCCGATAGCGGGAACATGGTGAGCCGGTTTTTCTGCGGGGCCTGCGGCGGTCCGGTCTATTCGTTGAATTCCGGCATGCCCGATCTGCTGTTCCTGCGGGCCTCTAGCCTGGACGATCCCGAGATCTTCTCGGCCAATTTGGTGGTCTACACCGACCGCGCGCCGAGCTGGGATGTGATGGATCCCAAGCTCCCTAGCTTCCCGGAAATGCCGACCGAATCGCCCTTCCCCGATTGACCGGAAGTTTGTCTGAACAGGATATTCGGAAGCCTGGTTGCCTGCCTGTTGCCGGTCGCCGCCCTTAGCGGCCCGGCACCCGGCGGGTGATCGAACCGCTGGAGCCGACGATTTGCAATGTCTTGGCGCCCGGTAGGTCGCGCATCGGCACTTCGATGTTGAATGGGCTGGGGATCGGCATCACCAGGAAATTCTTGGTGCAACCGACGACTTCAATGATCCAATCGCCCCGCCTGCCGCCCGGCCGCTGGTCGAGCGCCACATCCATATTGGCGAACCGGCGGCTGCCGCCGATATAGAGATAGACGCCGCGGCGCCCGCCATCCTTGAAATAGACCGAGTCGAAATCGATCAGGCGGCACTGGCCCCCGAGCAGCCCGGCCTCGACCACGCCATCGCCGGGCGTCCTGACTTCGGTGGCTGGCAATCGCGCGTCGGCTTGCGCAACTGGTATCTGAGCCGATGTGAATGCAGCCGCCATGGCAATCGCTGCCAAGGCAGCCAGACGTCCGAATGTCCTAGGCGAGAACACCGCCGAAAATCCCTCTCGTCGCAGAGCGCATTACCCAGTTTGGCCGAGCGCCAGCATCACCAGAAACAAGGCCGCAATGAGGGCGACGGCGCCATTTATCTCGCTGAACCGTCGGGTCAGAATCTTGAGTGCGGTATGGGTGACGAAGCCCAGCCCGATGCCGGTGGCGATCGAGAAGGTGAGCGGCATGGTGATCGCGATCACGGCCACCGGCACGTATTCCGTCACATCCTCCCAGCTCACCGATTTCAGGCAGGCGATCATCATGCAGGCGACGAAGACGAGCGCTGGAGCGGTGGCGTATGTGGGCACGGTCTGCGCGAGCGGCGCCAACGCAATGCTTAGCACGAAGAACACCGCCACAAAGACTGCCGTGAGGCCGGTCCGGCCGCCCTCTTGGATGCCGGCCGCGCTCTCGATAAAACTCGTGGTGGTGGATGTGCCGAGCGCCGCCCCGATGACGGTGGCGCCGGAGTCCGCGAGCAGCGCCCTGCGCAGCCGTGGCAGGTGTCCTTCCTCGTCGAGCAAGCCCGCCCGCTCGCCCACGCCGATCAGCGTGCCGGCGGTATCCAGCACGTCCAGCAGAAGGAAGGTAAAGATTACCGTGATGAACGCGGGCGCCAGCGCACCTAGTAAGTCCATTTGCAGGAATGTCGGCGCAATCGATGGCGGCTCTGCAGCAAGTTTCGTCAAGGGTTGTTGGCCCGTGGCGATGGCCACCACCGTGATAAAGAAGATCCCGATCAGGATGGCGCCAGGAAAACCACGGGCATAGAGGGCGACCATCAGCAAAAAGCCGACGCAGGCAAAAATCGTGCTGGGCGTGGATAGATCGCCAAGGGTCACCAAGGTCTCGGAGTCGGCCTGAATGACGCCCGCGCCCTGCAGACCGATTATGGCAAGGAAGAACCCGATTCCAGCAGCGATCCCAAGTTTCAGCTCCTTCGGAATCGCGTTGATCAGCCACTCGCGGAAGGGCGTGAGCGAGAGGATGAAAAACAATACGCCCGCGATGAAGACGCAGCCCAGCGCGGTCTGCCAGCTGCCCCCCATTAGAGGCACTGCCGTGAATGCAAAGAAAGCGTTGAGCCCCATGCCCGGCGCCTGGGCGATTGGGTAGTTGGCGAGCAGCCCCATCAGCGCCGATCCAGCAGCTGCGGCGAGACATGTGGCCACGAAAACCGACCCGAAATCCATTCCCGCCTGCGAAAGGATCGCCGGGTTGACGAAGATGATGTAGGCCATGGTGAGATAGGTCGTGAGGCCCGCGCGGAACTCCGTCTCGAGCCTGGTGCCAGCCTCGGTCAGCCCGAAAAAGCGATCGACCTCATCCCGGTGCTCGACTTGCTCGGATTCGGGTGCCTTCTTGGGACGTTTTGCCATCGAGTCCTCCCAGCCTTGTGGCCCCGTGTCTCACCACACGGGCGCGAGCCGGTCAATCGGGTGATTGCGCCTCAAAGGTTGCGGCGGGCATCCTTAATGCCGGCGGCAGGATTTAGGAGTGGCCCCACGCGCCCGTCCGATGGTGCGCAGATGGATCCAACACGCCATGTCGAGGTTCGATGGCGAACCATCCAAACAGAAAGATCGCGAGCATGATCGCGCCGGTGATGACAAACACGACCTGGAAGTCCCCGGTCATAATCAGCAGCGTGCTGCAGATCGCCACCCCAATGGTCCCGCCAAGCAACCGGGCCGTCACCGCGATACCGCCAAGCTGGCCCTGCTTCTCAGTCGGAACGGCGTTCGCCATAGCTCTCGTTGCCGGCGCATAGCAGAACGGCAATCCGATGCCCCAAAGGATCAAGCCGGGCAAAAGCAGGACATAGCTGTCCCAACCGGCGGCGACGCCAATCCAGAACATGCCCAATGTGGCCAGAGCCATGCCCCCCAGCACCGGCCGACGGGCTCCGATTCTATCGGCAAGCCGACCGGCCGGAGCGGAAAAAACTGGAAATCCCCCCACGGCAGCCAATAAGGCGAATCCCGCTATCAGCGGGCCCATACCGAGCTTGTCTTGTAGATAGAGCGACCCGAACACGATGATGGTCATCTTGCTGAATTGGCCGACAAAGAACACGAGAGTGCAGGCACTGAAAGAGGCGCTACGGAAAAGCCTGACCTCGATTAACGGCACTTGTCGCCCCAGTTCGATCAGGACGAAGAGTGAGAGCAGGGCGATTCCGCCCGCAAGCAGCCAAGGAATAATGCCCTGGGTCCATCCCCAAGTGGAGCCTTGCATGATGGCGAAGACCAGCATGCCAATTCCCGCCGCCAGCGTAACCAATCCGGCGTAGTCGAAGCTCGAATGCGTACCCTCCCGTGGCGGGTCTTCCCAGGCCGCCAGAACAATCGCGACAATCAGCGATGCGATCGGGATGTTGATCCAGAAAATCCAGCGCCAGGAAAAGACCTCGGTCAGAAATCCGCCCACCAGCGGACCGAGCGCCAGAAACATCGTCCCGATCGCTCCCAGGATCCCTATTGCCATGCCGCGCTGTTCCTTGGGAAAGGCGATAATCAGCATGGCAAACCTGGCCGGGAAGATAACCGCCGCGCCGAGGCCCCGCACGGCGCAGGCCGCGATCAGAAAGGCGCCGCTTTCGGCTAAGCCGGACGCTAGCGAGGCCAGGCCAAAGACCGACCCGCCGACAATAACAAGGTTCTTGAAACCGATGACGTCGCCCAGCTTACCACTGGCGGCGGCAGCCCCTGTAAAGACCAACAAGTAGGCGCTAATCACCCAGTGGGACGCGAGCTCGGAGATACCGAGATCACGGCGCAGGGTTGGCAGCGCGACGCCCACCACGGTCTCATCCAGCATGATCAAGCCGCCGCAAGTGCCCATGGCGATCAAGATCCACCACTTGCGGCTCTGGTCGGTGATCTCAATCA
>Ga0315336_1003238_pt1 | contig 22293 bp, 19 predicted proteins | sample ASW5metaG_FD_204512 | JGI IMG/M metagenome (GOLD analysis project Ga0315336, IMG submission 204512) | Ammonia-oxidizing marine archaeal communities from Monterey Bay, California, United States - ASW #5 | ecosystem: Environmental > Aquatic > Marine > Intertidal zone | place: USA: California... | reverse complement strand
TTTCGGCGTTGCCAAGCTTCTCGATCTGGTTGGAGATACAAGGTCCTTGACGCGTGGCGATCGCATCGGCACGCCCAAGTACATGTCACCCGAGCAGATCACCGGCGAAGAGGTCGATGCTCGCAGCGACCTCTTCTCTCTTGGTATGGTGCTCTACGAGATGGTCACGGGGCAGCACCCCTTCGCCAAGGCCCGTGATCCGATCCGGGTGACGGGCGCTATCTTGAATCGGGAGCCCGCGCCGCCTCGCGATATCGTTCAGGGCTTGCCCCGCGCTCTCAACGATTACATCCTTTGCATGATTGAAAAGAAGATAAAGCGGCGACCTCCATCAGCCCGCGTCTTGAAGAGGCAGCTGGAGGCGGTGCAAGAATCCCTCAGTCGCCTGGAGTTCGTCGATACGCTGGAGGTTTATCCCGGGGTGGCGAGGAAGAGGGCGGAGCCGCTCGTTCTACGACAGGAGACCAGTGCTGGCGAGAGGCGGTGTTTCATCCTCTTCGATGAAAGAGTCTCTCTGGGTCGATCGAACGATCCCGACAAGGGGATCAAGAACCAGATCCTGTTACGCTGCTTGCCATGTCGCTCGCGACGGAGTGATCCTGAGAACTGGCAGAGGAATTTGACCATCAGCCACGTGGTCGGTACGATTTTCCCCGACGGCTCAGCGCTCGTGATCGAGCCGGCGCCAGGCTCCAAGCACGGAATCGTGATCGGCGGCGTCAAGAGCAACCGCACTGCGCGAATTCAGGCGGACCGCTTTCACCTGTCGGTGGGAGACCGGGCGCTCGAGCTGGACGGGTACCGGGTGTTGCGCAATGCCGAGGCACCCGAGCTCGACCTCTCCTTCCTGGAAGAGAGTCGGGCGCCGGGCATCGATCCGCCGCGAATCACGGGCTACTCGAACAGTGCGTGTCGAATAGATTGCGCCTATTTCTTTCGGGCGAATAACACGCCTTTGCACGAATACTATCTCGTCTACCGCATTTTGCTGATGGGATCTTCCGCCAACTCAGGGCTCCGTCTGCGCGGAGCCGGGGTGGAGGCGACGCACGCCGCGATACTCGTAGATGGAGGAGAGGCTTTCTTGCTCGCGCTCGAGGAAGGGGTCCGCGTGCTAGGGTTCGAGTCGGCCGAAAGGGATAAGGAGCCAGGGGAAGTCGAAGTGCCAGTGAGGAAACTCGTGCCGCTGGGGCCGGGGATCGAGATCGTTCTCGGCGACACTCACCTCCGGGTGGACGCCGCGACTGAAACAGAATTCAAGAGTTATTGATGCTGGAACATGTGAAAGTAATCAGTGCCATCGGCATTTTCAGAGGCGTCGTCGGAGCTCTTCTGGGGGGCGCTCTTTTGTTCCAGGCGTACGGCCTGACGAGCACGGACTATTCAGACGGCTATGAGATGACGCCGGAGGTGGCCGAAGCGCTCCTCAGCTTTGATAAGTCGGCCTTCGTCCTCATGGGGTGGCTGTGCCTCTTCTTTGCGTTTCTGCGAACAGTTCAGGCCATAGCGGCCCTTTTGACAGCGCGGTGGGCCAGGCCATTAGGGCTCGGCCTGGCGCGCTTCGACATCCTGAACCTGGTCCTGTTTCCAGTCTCGACCGCGCTGGGGCTCTACGCTTTCATCGTCTACCGCTCCCCCGAGACAGCGGAGTATTTCAAGGGAAGAATGGTCGGGAAGTTGAGCGCTGATAGCTGACCGCTTCGGGTTACTATGCGTGCGGCTTTGACGGCGTCATAGAGACGGCAACATCGCACCCCAGTTCATGGAGTGATTCGTAAGGCTTGACTTTTCATACCCGCTTTTTCGACAATAGGGGGTTCTACGTGTATTGAGGCAATACTACGGTCAGGAGTGCGCGGGAATGAAGGCAACGCTGGATCGCTACAAAAAGCTGGAGGGAGGGATGCCGGATCGAACCCTGGTCTGGCAGCTCACAGGCAAGGGCTTCGAAAACTTCCGGCTGAGTGAGATTCCTGTTCCCGCCATGGGGCCAAAGGACGTCCTTTTTCGTTCGGATTCAAACGGCATTTGTTTTTCCGACGTGAAGATCATCAATGCGGGTGGAGAACATCCCAGGCTCAAAAACTACGATATGCTGCGTGACAAGGTCGTTCCGGGCCACGAGATCTCGATGACGCTCGTCAAAGTCGGACCCGAGGCTGACAAGCGTTTCAAAGTGGGAGACCGGTACATCGTTCAGGCCGACATGATCGAGTATGACAATGCGGTGGGGTATGGCATCTGGGGCGGGATGATCCAGTACGGGGTCTTCGATGAACGGGTGCAACGGTACTTGATCAAGGTGGAACGAGACATCGGCTATTCGCAAGCTTCTCTGGTGGAGCCGTGGGCTTGCATTGAAGCCTCTTACGAGCGGGCCGATCTGCAGCCCGGGGACGAGGTGGTCTGGGTGATCGGTGGGGGCGGTCCGATGGGTCAGATGCACACCCTTCGCACCCTGGCGTACAAGAAGCTCGGAAAGCTGCCGGCCCTCAAGAACATCCTCGTCACCGACGTGAGCGAGGAACGGCTTGCCGCTGTGCGCAGCCGCTTCGAGACCGACGCCGAGACTGCCGGGGCCAGTCTCGTGACTCTCAACCCGACGCAGCCGGGTTTCGAGGACTCTTTACGAAGGGTCGCTCCCAGGGGCATCGCCTACGTGATCGCCTGCGCGCCGAGCCCGGATGTCGTGCGCGCCGCTATTCCCTTCATGCGGCGTTACGGAGTGTTGAACATCTTTGCCGGTATCAAGCGCGGAGCCGGTCCCGTCTGCCTCGGTGACATCCATTACGACCAGATCACGATTACCGGCAACAGCGGCTCTCGACTCGAGGACATGGAGAAGATGCTCCGGATAACCGAGAGAGATGAGCTCGATACCAATTCTTCAGCCGGCGCGGTGGTCGGCATGAGAGCGTGTGCCGATGGTGTCAAAGCGGTCGCCGAAGGGAAGATTACCAACAAGACGATCCTGTATCCACAGCTTCCCGACTTACCCCTCACGCGAATCGAGGACTTGCCGAAGACCGTGAAGTTTTCCCCGCAGGTGGAGCGGGAGGTGAGCGCGGGGCGATGGTCCAAGCCCGCCGAGGAGGAGATGCTGGAAGCACTTCTTCCCTCCCGTGAGGAGGATGCAGGAAAGTGAGGAGAGTTCCCACGAGGAAACGCGCGAGGACCGGCACGAGACGGACCACCACCAAAGGGAACGGGCCGGCCGAGCTTCTCGAGCTGATCGAGATTTCCCACAGGGTCGGAAGTGACCCTGACCTGGTTCAGGGGGGCGGAGGAAACACCTCCGTGAAGTCAAAGGATGGGAAGACGATCTTCTTGAAGGCTTCGGGGACTGCTCTCGGTGAAATGACCGTGGATCGAGGCTGGGCCGAGCTCGAGCTTGCTGCCGCTCGGGGGTTGCTGCAGGACAAGCGCCTCGCTGAGCTTTTGGCGGACGAGCGTGAGGCAGAGGTACTGCGCCTCCTCGAGGCGACGGTGAAAAGGCCTCGTGGCGCCCGGCCGTCTGTCGAGTCGAGTTTGCACGCGATCCTCGGGCGCGTTGTTATTCACACGCACCCTGTAGGGCTCAACGCTTTCTTGTGTTCACGCTTCTCCAGAAAAAGGTTCTCGAAACTGATCGGAGACACAGCGGGGGCGCCTGTTTATGTCCCCTACGTCGACCCGGGCTACACCCTGGGTGCTCGCCTCGCGTCGGAAATTGAGGAGTACCTCGCCCGCTACGGCAAACTGCCCGCCGTAGTTCTTCTCGAGAATCATGGACTTTTCGTCTCTGCCGACAACGCCGCGCGTTGTCTGAGAATTCACCACGCCGTCACGGAGATCGGTAAGACCTGGATTGGTGGTCGCGTCGTCAATCCGCGCGAGGCCAAGCTTGTGGTGGAGCAAGGAACCGGCGCGAAGTTGAACGGTAAGGCGGTGTCTCTCGCTGAACTCCGTGGGGCTCTGCTTCGAGGCGGTTGCGCTCCCGTTCTCGTGCGTCGCGATGACAGTGTGACCGCTTCGGAGTTCATCGCCAAGAAGAGCTCTGTATCGGCTGCTCGTCAGGGGGCGTTCACCCCGGACCAGATCGTCTACTGCCGTACCCATCCCCTCGTGCTCGACGGGGATTCGCAGAATTCCTGGACGAAGACCGTGGCTGCTTACAGGCAGCGCTATGGGCTGGACCCGCGCGTTGTGCTTCGGTTGTCGGCCCGCGGTTCCGTTATCCCGAACGGCGCCTACTACGCTGCGCCAGACCTCAGCCAGCTTCAGGTCGTTTCCGAGGTGTACCGCTCGGCCATGACGACGATCTTACGAAACGGCGCGGGCGGGGGCCCACGGTTCCTCAACCGCGACCAGGCCCGTTTCATCGAGAGCTGGGAGGTCGAAAAGTTCCGAGCCACGCTCCTCGCCGGCGCCTCACGGCAACGGACGGGATGCATAGGGCTCGTGACCGGCGCTGCGAGTGGCCTCGGTAAGGCTATTGCCACGGGGCTTGTCGAGGCGGGCGCCACCGTGCTCGCGCTCGACGTTGACCGCGCCAGCCTCGAAACCATAAGTTCCGAGTTGCCACGGGGAAGATACCTCCCGTGCACGGCAAATGTCACCGACGAAGACTCTGTTGCTTCCGCGTTTCGCGCCCTCGAAGCTTCCACCGGAGGCATCGATTTCCTGGTGAATGCCGCCGGCATTGCTCCATCCTTCCCTCTGGTGGAGTTCCCCCTCGACTCCTGGAAGAGGTCCCTGGACATCAATTTGACGGGCTACTTTCTCTGTGCGCGCGAGGCTGCCCGCGTTCTTCTCAGGCAGGGTGCAGGTGGGAGCATCATCAACCTCACGAGCAAGTCCGGGCTCGAGGCCAGCAAGGAGAACTCGGCCTACAACGCCACGAAGGCGGGAGAGATCCACCTCATGCGCGGCTGGGCCCTCGAGCTCGGGAAGGCCGGAATCCGCGTCAACTGCGTTGCTCCGGGCAACGTATTCAAGGGTTCACGAATCTGGAACGACAAATACATTCGCGCCTGCGCGAAAAAGAAGGGCATTCGGCCGAAGGATGTGATTCCGCACTACACATCCCTGACCGCGCTCAATAAAGAGATTGAGCCTGAAGACGTAGTAGCCGCCGTCCTTTACCTGGTTTCGGAGGAGGCCAGGCGAGTTACCGGCCAAACGCTGGTTGTCGACGGTGGGCAGGTGATGGTGAGATAAAGCGAAACAGGAGACGACCTTGGCCATCACATCCAACGCGGCCGTGATACGCGAGCTGCATGCACGATTAAGGCGCGCCGATCACGGCGAGAACGGGTTCGAGGCAGGAAAAGAGGCGCGAACTCGGCTGGAAACGCTGCGGCGCTTGAAGGAGTTTGTGGACGACGGAAAGATCAAGCGCACAGGCCGCGCTGGGGGCGTCAACACACACGTTCATACGGCGAAGTCCTTCTCATACTTTGAATCACCGTCGGATGCTGTTTGGCAAGCCTATCTCGCTCGCGTTGGGATTCTCGGCATCAACGATCATTACACGCTCGCAGGACACGATGAGTTCGCCCAAGCTTGCCGCATACTCGGTATCCGTCCCATCTTCAGCATGGAAGCGATAGCCATGTGGGAGGAGGCCGAAGCCGAGGGGATGACGGTCAACGATCCGGCAAACCCTGGTCGAACCTATCTTACCGCCAAGGGAGTGACGCGTCAGTTTCCTTCGCGCTCGAAGGGTGAAGCGGACCTGTCCAGGATGCAGGCGGCACTCCTCGAGCGCCACTGCCAGATTACCGAAAAGTTGAATGCCGTTGTCACCGAACGGCTCGGAGTGGCGGACGCGGTTCTCTGGGAGGACGTCCTCGCATTGACGCCTCACGATCAGCCGACGGAGCGTCACATCTGTCTTGCAGTTGCACAGTTCCTTGCAGACGCATATCCCGATGTCGCGGCCCGTCGGACGGCGGTGACCCGGCTCGTCGATTCCGACGTGCCCGCCGATGTGCTCGAAGACCCCGCCGCGTTTCAAGACTATTTGCGCGGCATGCTGGTGAAGGCCGGCCGGCCAGCATACGTGGAGGAGGCGCGCGAGGCTTTCATTCCTGTCGAACGTCTGGTTTCGATGGCGCTTGACCTCGGCGCGATACCGACCTATCCGGTGATGGGGAACCCGATCTCCCCTTGGGAAAAGGATCTGGGGGCGCTTTTCGACCGCCTCGAGGCGGCGAATATTCACGCCATCGAGGTGATACCAGACCGTAACGCTGTAGAACGTCTCCGTGACATCGTTCAGATGGCCGCGCAACGAAATTTTCCCACCTTCAACGGCACCGAGCACAACACGAAAACTGCCATGCCGCTAGTAGACAGATACTATTTCGACGAAGAGTTCCGCCCTCACTTTGACCGCGGTGCCCGGCTCCTACTAGGGCATCAGGCCCTGAAGGCTGGGGGCGAAGATGGCTACGTGCTGGAGGACGGGACGCTACCTCCGGGAGATCGAGAGGAGAATCTGAAGCGCGTGGAGGAAGCAAGCCGCCGCCGGTGAGGAAACTGAGAGTCTAGCAGCCGGCGACCCGGATTACGCGAGTTCCACCGACGCCTGCAGCTCCACGGTCACCTTCAACGAGTTCGAGATGGGGCACATGCTCTCCGCTTTCTCGATCATGCGTTGGGCCCGATCGCGGTCCTTCTCTTCGGAAACCACGATGCGCGGCTTCAAGGTGACGCTCGTCATGCGAAAACCTTCCGGGGTCTTCTCCATGGAACAGGAAGCTTGCGATTCGTAGGAGACGAACTCGAGCTTCGACATCTTCGCGATGGAGAGAAACGTCGCCATGACGCAGCAACCCACGCTCGCCGCGTAAAAGTGCTCCGGCGTCCATTCATCTCCAGGGCCGCCAAAGTCCTTGGGAAGCGAAAAGGGAACGCTGACGGGGACACCTACCGGGACAACCTCACCCCGAAGGCCTTCCGTCCAATTGACCTGTACATCGAACGCGTGGGACATGGTTCCTCCTGATACTGGACTCCGGATGTCGGAAAAAGTGTTCCCCGCACTATATTTTCCGCTTATCTGGCCCCCTGGTGCAGCCAGCGTAGCTCCTTGCGGGTTTGGCGGAGCCTATCCAGAATCTGTTGTGCCAGGCGCGTCATTACTTCATATCCAGCGACCGGGTTCTCCAGGAAGACGGAATGAAGCTCCGCTGCGGGGATGATGAACACGCTCGATGCCTCCAGCGCACGAGCGTGCGCGCTCAACGTTTCCCCTTTGGCGAGGGCGGACCAGGCGAACGTCTGTCCCGGAGAGACGTCCGCAATGCGAAGCTCGGCGGTCGGGTCTTGCGGCAATGTGTACGTTAGCTCGACTTTGCCTTCTCTGAGGATGAAAATGTCCTCCGCCGCATCTCCTTCATTGAAGATCGTTTCTTCCCGAACGTATTCCTTGATTTTCGCGAAGCCTTTGACCTTGGTGGTAATGTCGCCCGATAAATGTCCGAAGAGTACCGCCTGTTCGAGTTCCACCATTCTCCTCCAAGATATGAGAAACGCGTCTCGAGAGACTCTAAATGCCAGTCTCTGTATTGTACGCATGTCGGGTGGGGCGAATCTATATTGGGAATTTTTTCACAAGGCTTGGACGGAATGCCGGTGAATGAAGGGTCTTTGTTCTACTCGTGTCTCATTGTGGTGCAGGCGTCTCGCCGATCGGGGTCCGCTTGAGGGGCTTCGCGACTTTCCAGTTCCAGTAGGCCTTGTTGTGGGGCGGTCTCCCGACTGCCCCACGGATCGCACCGTTGTGTGGGCGGGTCGGGAGACCCGCCCACAACAGAGGAATTTTCTGCGGCCGATTTTTCTGGTGGTGTTCATGGCAGACCTCTGCGTTTTTACAATGGCTTTACTTGGTGAAGCAGGAACCCACTACGAAAATCAAAGCGTTCATGGTACCGTTACCATCTATTACTCAGTAAACCCCAAAGCGCATAGGAGCCCTCTATAAATGAAAGCTCTTCTTCAACTGCTCGGGATTTTGGTCGTCATGGCCGCGGTGGGCACGGTGTACAACTTCGCCAACTCGGGAAACTCGACGAAGTACCTCCCCTGGGTCAGCTCGGTCTATGTGGACGCGACGAAGGTGGCTGAGTCTGAGTCCGAGTCCGAGTCCGAGTCCGAGTCTGAGTCCGAGTCTGAGTCCGAGTCTGAGTCCGAGTCTGAGTCCGAGTCTGAGTCCGAGTCTGAGTCCGAGTCTGAGTCCGAGTCTGAGTCCGAGTCTGAGTCCGAGTCCGAGTCTGAGTCCGAGTCTGAGTCCGAGTCCGAGTCCGAGTCCGAGTCTGAGTCTGAGTCTGAGTCTGAGTCCGAGTCCGAGTCCGAGTCCGAGTCCGGGTCCGGGTCCGGGTCTGAGTCCGCTCCCCCGTTCCCCATGATCGACACGCAGGAGACCTTCGAGGAGCTTCAAGCAGAAAGCCTCATCATTGACGCCCGCCGCACGAAGGTCTACGTGGAGGGGCATATCCCCGGCGCTCTTTCCATGTCGCCTTGGGAAGCGGACCTCCCCGACAAGATCGCGAAACTCGTTGAGGAGGGCGCCATACTCGAGGCGCCAGTCGTTATTTACTGTAACGACTCGAAGGAGTGCGAGGACTCCAAGATGGTGGCGCGCCAGCTCCAGACTGCCGGCTTTCTCGCTCTCAAGATTTACCAGGGCGGTTTTCCGACCTGGAAAAAGGAGAAGCCGAATCTGATCGTCAAAGGCAGCGAACCGGGTGAGTTGACGCCATGAGCTTTCTCAAGAATCCCTGGTTGACCTTCGCTGTCAGCCTCATCCTGGGTGGCACGTTCGTTTACTCTTCCTACCACAAGATCATCGACCCCCCGGACTTCGCCAAGATCGTCTACAACTACAAGCTTATTCCCGGCGGCCTGATCAACCTCGTGGCCATCTACATGCCCTGGTTCGAGCTGGTCGCAGGGCTTGCGGTCATCACGGGAGTCGGCAGGCGTGGCGGCGCTCTCGGTCTCGGGCTCATTTGCGCCGTCTTTATCGCCGCTCTCAGCTACAACCTCTACCGTGGCCACCCGACCATCTGCGGCTGCTTCAGTACGTTCGCGGAGAACACGACGCTCACGGATGCGGAGAAGTTCACCAAGATGCGCCAGGAGCTCTTCATCGACGTCGGACTTCTTCTCGCCTCGCTGCAGATTCTCTGGGCGACGTGTTGCTGCAAGGTTGCCGTTAAGTCCAAGTAGGTCGACGGGTCATGGCCCGCCCAGATGAATTGATAACTTCCGTCGTTGCCTGTCGAGGCAGAGGTGCCACCCTCCTCGAGCCGCGTCCCCGTCCGTCTGCGGGACCCGGTGAAATGGTGCTTCGCCTCCGCGCCTGCGGCTTGTGCGGGACCGATCTCTTCAAGCTCGCAAACGACACGGCGCCGCCCGGGACGGTGCTGGGCCACGAGCTCACTGGCACGGTCGAGGCTTTGGGCGAGGGGACGGGAGGTTTCGAGATCGGCGACCGCGTGGTCGTGCCGCATCACGTCCCCTGTGGCGTGTGCGCGCTCTGCGCTCGCGGGAGCGAGACCCTCTGTGCGGTCTTTCGCGAGAATCTCCTCGAGCCGGGTGGATTCAGCGAGCATGTCCTCGTTCGCGAACGGGCGGTGCGCCTTGCTGCTCGCAAAGTACCGGAAGGGATCGCCGACGAGGCCGCAATCTTTCTCGAGCCTGCCGCTTGCGTCCTCAGAGGCATCCAGCGGGCCGGGTTGCCACCCGCGGACGCGAGTCTCTCCACCTGTGCCGTCGTGCTCGGTGCGGGGAGCATGGGTCTTCTTCATCTGCTCCTCTTGCGAGCCACCCGTCCGCGCATCAAGATTTTCGTCTCGGATACCCTGGAAGAACGGCTCGAGCTCGCCCGGCGCCTCGGCGCCAACGACGTGGGCTCGCCCCGCGGGACCGCCTCTATCGTGCGCGAAGCGACGCAGAATTTCGGTGCTGACGTCGTCTTCGACACGGTCGGGGGCGCTTCCCTTCTCGAGACGGCTCTGGGCTTGACGCGGGAGGGTGGTACGGTCGTCCTGTTCGCGCATGCGGTAAGCGGCGACCAGGCCGGATTCGACCTCAACACCGTTTTCAAGTACGAGCGCCGGGTCGTGGGCACGTACTCGGGCGCTCTCAGAGAGCAGGAAGAGGTTTTCCAGCTGATCGTCTCGGGCCGGCTCGATCCTTCTCCTCTCGTTACACACCGCCTGCCGCTGTCGCGTTTTGAAGACGCCCTCGCGCTCTCGCGCGACCGTAAGGCCATCAAGGTCCTGTTAACTCCGTAGATGGATCTGCCACGATTTCAGCGAACGGTTTTTCTGGTCGGGCCCGAACGCGTCGAGCTTCGCGAAGTCCCCCTCGCCGAGCCGGGGCCGGGGGAGCTCCTCGTGAAAATCGGCGCGGCCACCACGTGCGGTACCGACGTCAAGGTCTTCCGGCGCGGCGGTCATCCCCGCATGCTCAAGGCTCCCACGCCTTTCGGTCACGAGCTTGCAGGCACCGTGGTCGCGGTTTCCAAGGAAAAAGGACGGTGGCAGATCGGGGACTCCGTCGTGGTTGCCAACTCGGCGCCATGTGACTGCTGCCGCTACTGCGAGGCCGACCGGCAGAATCTCTGTAGCGACCTCCAATATCTGAACGGCGCCTTTGCCGAATACATCCTCGTTCCGCGCCGCTTCGCTGAGCGGAACACGTGGCCGCTTCCCGACGGCGTGTCCTTCGAGGTCGCGGCCTTGACCGAGCCACTCGCCTGTGTGCTTCACGGCGTCGAGGCTTGCCATCTGAGGGAAGGTTCCGACGTCGTTGTCTACGGGGCGGGCCCGATAGGTCTCCTCTTTGTCGCCGCGCTCGCGTCTACCGGGCACCGAGTGACCCTCGCGGACCCTAACCCGGAGCGTCTGCGTGTCGGGAAGCAGCTGGGTGCCGAGGAGATGCGCGAGATCCAGCGCGGCGGGGGGCAAGCCGAAAACGTTGTCTCGAGCGCTCGATATGCCACGGGATTCGACGTGGCCATCGACGCAACGGGGGTGCCGGAAGTCTGGTCCGACGCGATCGATTCGGTGCGCCCCGGCGGGCTGGTGAACCTGTTCGGAGGTTGTGCTCCCGGCACTTCCGTAGCACTCGACACCCACCGCGTGCACTATTCGGAGATCACCCTGAAAGGCGTCTACCACCACCGCCCGAAGACGGTGCGCGCAGCTCTGGAGATGCTCGCGCAGGGCGCGTTTGATGCCCGTTTGCTCCTATCGGCGGAAAAGCCGCTCGAGGAGCTCGAAGAGGCGTTGCGAGGGATGATGCGGAAGGAGTTCCTGAAGGTGGTGATTCGTTGAACGCTGTTGTGGGCGGGTCTCCTGACCGCCCCACAACACCTGACCGCTGATAGCTGAAAGCTTTTACTCCGCGTCCAACCCCTTCAGATCATCCGCCACGAACTTCCCGTCCTTGCGGATCAGCTCGCCGTCGAACCAGATCTCCCCTCCGCCGTGCTCGGGGCGTTGGATGGTGACGAGGTCCCAGTGGATCTGTGACCGGTTGCCGTTGTCGGCCTCGTCGTAGGCCTGCCCCGGAGTGAAGTGGAAGGAGCCGGCGATCTTCTCGTCGAAAAGAATATCCATCATCGGCTCGCGGATGCGGGGGTTGAAGGCGATGGAGAACTCGCCTATATACCGCGCACCCTCGTCGGTATCGAAGAAGCGGTTCAGACGCTCCGTGTGGTTTGCCTTGGCCTCCACGATCTTCCCCTTCTCGAAGGTGAGGCGCATGCCGTTAAAAACGATTCCCTGGTAGAGGCTGGCCGTGTTGACCGCGAGTGTCCCCTCGACGGAGTCGCGCACCGGGCTGGTGAACATTTCGCCGTCCGGGATGTTGCGCTCTCCGGCGCAGCCGACCACCGGGATCCCTTCTATCGAAAAGCGAAGGTCTGTACCGGGGCCTTTGATGTGAACTCTCTGGGCGCGCTCCATGCGCGCCTGCAAGGGCGCCATGGCCCGCGCCATGGCCTTGTAGTCGACGGTGCAGACGTCGAAGTAGAACTCCTCGAAGGCTTCCGTGCTCATCTGAGCCTGCTGCGCCATGGACGGCGTCGGCCAGCGCAGCACGACCCACTTGGTCTTCGGCACTCGCACTTCCGAGTGGACCGGGTGCCAGAGGAACTTCTGGTACAGGTCCATCCTCTCCGCCGGCACGTCCGCCATCTCGGTGGAGTTGAGCGACCCGCGGGCCCCGACATAGCCCTGCACCCCTTCCATCTGCTTGCGCTCGATCTCGCCCCAGAATTGCATTTGCTCTGGCGTGGCGTTCCTGTACAGCTCGCGCAAAACACGGTTGTCCTTCGTGAGGCAGAGGGGCAGCCCTCCGGCCGCTGCGATGGTGCGAACGAGGACGACGGTGAACTCGTGCGGGATGTCGAAGGTCTCGACGAGGACCTTTTCCCCCTTCTGGACCTCGCAGGAGTGATGGGTGATGATGTCCGCGAGCTGCTGGTAGCGGGGGTCGGTCATTTTGTTTGTCTTCTTGCGATTCTCAATGAAAGAAAAGGCTGTGGGACGAACCGCCCATCGAGCATACTCCACGGTCGCTGGTCAAGCTGTATTTCGGTCTTCTAATTTGGATACCCGTATCTCGATCTTCGTACCTCCACTTCTCTGAGGCAGGCGTCATGAACCCTCTCCAGTGATTGTCGGCTATCCTGGCCACCTCTTTCGGCGTTCTCTGCGCGGTGGAGCCCGTGTTCGTGCCGATCAAGATCGACGGACCGGTTCACGACCCGAAGAAGGGTACGTTCTGGTACGGGCCGTTCAGTGAGGCCGCCGCGGTTTTCGACGTCAACGGGGATGGCCAGCTCGACATCTCCTGCGGCTCCAGCTGGTACGAGGGTCCGGGGTGGAAAAAGCACGAAAACTACCGGCCAAACGCTTTCGTCAAGGGCGAGTTCGTGAACAACTGTGGGGAGCACGCCGTCGACGTCAACGGCGACGGGCTGAACGACATCATCTACGGTCACGGCCACACCTACGGCCTGGGGTGGCTCGAGCAGACGCGAGTGAACGACGGAGCCGCGCGCGAATTCCGTGAGCACGAAATCGCCGTGCTACCGGGTCAGTTCCACACACTGGTCCTCGCCGACGTCAACCAGGACGGCCACCTTGATCTCGTCACTGGCAAGCGTCTGCGACCCCACGCCGGGCGCGACCCGAGCAGCTTCGACCCGCTCGGCCTCTTCTGGTTCGATATCCGCGGCGGCACGTTCGTCCGGCACGTCCTCTCCTACAACAACCTTCCATGGTACCCGGAGAAGGAGACGAGAAACCCACCGCCCAACTACGCGATCGGGACCGGCATGAGCATCCTCGTGGTCGACGTCGACCGGGATGGAAAGGTGGACATCGTCGTGGGCGGGAAGAGCGGGCTCTACCTTTTCGCGAACCGCGGACTGCCGCCGACACCAGCCTTCGGAATAGAGAATAGTGAATAGAGAATACTCAATACTCAAGTTGACTGAGTTCTCGGACTGTGCACGCCGCCTTATCATAACCCGAAGCGTAAGCGAGGAGACGCAGCGCTGTGTCTCCTCGCTTACGCTTCGGGTTACTATTCATCCTGCCTTCAATAACCGGCGCAAAAACCGTAGCCAGTTGCCGTGAAAGATGGCGGCAATGTCCTTGTCCTTGTATCCGCGCTTCGCGAGCAGCGGGCTCAGCATCTGCAGGTCGGCGATGGTGTCCAGGTCCCCGGGAGACTGGTCGCGGCCGAAGCCTCCGTCGAGGTCGGTGCCGATGGCGGCATGGTTAGCATTTCCCGCCAGCTGGCAAACGTGATCGATGTGATCGACGACATCGCCCAGCGACACCTCTTTCGGGTCTGACTTGCCCACGACCCAGCCCGGCTTCAGCATCCAGTTGTCGAAGGCGGCTCCGATCACGCCATCGCGCTCGATCACCGCACGCAGCTGCTCGTCCGTGAACTGCCGCTGGTGGGGCACCAGCGCCCGGCAGTTCTGGTGACTGGCGAGAACCGGCCCGCCGTACTTATCGAGCGCCGGCCAGAAGGCCTGGTCGGTCAGGTGAGTCAGGTCGAGGGCGACGCCGAGTCGCTCCATCTCCGCAAGCAGCGCGGTACCGATTTCGGTGAGGCCCAGCTCGGTTGCGGTTCCGCCCGCGTAGCGCCCGGGCCCGTAGTGGGCGGGCCCGATCAACCTCACGCCGGCTTTCCACCACTCTTCGAGGCGGTCGGGGCTCAGGATCGGATCCGCGCTCTCCATGCTGATGATGGCACCGAGGGGCGGCGCACTCTCCGGATCTGGATCGGGACTCGAGTCCCAATCCTGCCATTCGGAGAAATGACGATCCAGATCCTCGAGCCGGACGATAACACGGAGGTGCCCGACCTGCTCGAGAGCGCGGTAGTACTCGAGATGTCCTCGGGCTGTGGCGTGCGCCTGGGCGGGAGACGAGAAATCGATGTTGGCTTGGGCGTTTCCCGTCGAGCGGGCCAGAACGGTCGCGACGCACAGGGCCACCCGCCCCTTCCGCAGCTCGGGGATGGCGACCGTCCCACCGCCGCCCGGGCGACGTCCCTCCATCGTGCGGATGGTGTACACCGAGCGCAAGAGGTCGCGGTTCCACTGCAGCGCGTTCCAGGCCAGGTCGAGGTGAGAATCAATGATGAGCATGGGCTGATGATTGTCTCATGAATTGGCTGAGGAGACTATGGGTTTCCCGGGAACGATGCTGTGGGCGGGTCTCCCGACCCGCCCACACAACCGACGGGGTGGGGCGGTCAGGAGACCACCCCACAGCCCAGGGGGGAAAAGGGCACGCTACCCGATCGGTACCTTACTAGTCGCCCCGGGGACTTCGCGTACGTATTGCGGTACTGCATAGCCAGGTAGTCGCCGCCGTAGCTCCGCGACGATTTCGCGGCCACGATGTTCGCGCACGTGGAAGTGGGCCGCGCCGCGAACGGGATCGAGCTGGTGCAGGTAATACGGCCGGACGCGCAGCTCGATGAGCCGCTCGGAAAGTTGCTCGAGCGAATCCGCATCGTCGTTGACGCCGCGCAGCAGTACGGACTGGTTGAGAACCGGAACGCCTGCTTCGACGATCTTCGCGAGCGCCCTGGAACAAGCCCCGACGAGCTCGGCCGGGTGGTTGGCGTGGACTACCAGGACGGGGCTCAGCCGGGTGCCCCGAAACCAGCTCAAGAGAGATTCCGTCACCCTCTCGGGAATCACGATCGGCAGCCGCGAGTGTATCCTGAGGCGCTTCAAGTGCGGAATGGCAGCAAGCTCGCTGGCAAGTCGCTCGAGCGTCCCGTCGCTCAGAACAAGAGGGTCTCCCCCGCTCAAGATCACCTCACTCACGGTGGGGTCGGCGGCAATCTGGCCGAGGGCCGGGCGCCAGGCCTCGAGTCCACGTGGCACGTCGGCGTAAGGAAACTCGCGGCGGAAGCAGTAGCGGCAGTTGATGGCGCAGGTCCCTGCGGCGACGAGAAGCACCCGACCCTCATACTTCTGAATCAGGCCGGGAAGCAGGCTGGCTCCGCTCTCGCCGACCGGATCGGAGCCGTAGCCTTCGACTTCCTCCTCTTCCGCATCGAGGGGTAGCACCTGGCGCAGGAGCGGGTCGTGGGAGTCCCCCGACCGCATGCGAGCGAGGAAGTCACGCGGTACGACCAGAGGGAATCTGCTCGCTGCCCGACGCGCCCCCGGCCGCAGGCTCTCCGGAAGCCGCAAGAGATCGACCAGTTCATCGGGGTCCCGTACCGCGTCGGAAAGCGCCCGCTTCCAGCTCTTGCCCTCATCGCGGACGCTTGTCGCGGAGGGCGCAGAAATGTCTGTAAAATGCGACATCGCGACGTAAAATATAGCCTCTTTTGAGGCGACCGCGCGAAATATCTAACGCAAATACCGAAATCTAACTTAAATACCGAATTCTCGCACAGAAATATCGGACAAGGACAATCGCCGCTACGAGGAGTCAAGACAAGGACGTCAACATGGCTACTTACAATACGAGCCAGTTCCGCAAAGGACTCAAGGTCCTGATCGACGACGAGCCCTACCTCATGGTCGAGAGCGAGTTCATGAAGCCAGGCAAAGGGCAGGCTGTCTACCGCACGAAGCTCAAGAATCTCGTTCGGGGAAACGTCATCGACCGTACCTACCGCAGCGGCGACAAGATCGGCGCTGCCGATATCAACGAGGAAACAGCTCAGTACCTCTACAACGACTCGAAGAACTGGTTTTTCATGAATCCCGAGTCCTTTGAGCAGTATTCCATCCCCAAGGAAAATCTCGCTGACGGGGACAAGTGGCTCAAGGAAGGCGCCACGCTGGGAGTGACCTTCTGGAACGATCAGCCCCTTTCGGTCGAGCTCCCGAATCACGTAGACCTGGAAGTCACCTACTGCGAGCCCGGCGCGCGCGGCAACACCGCGACCAACGTGCAGAAGCCGGCGAAGCTCGAAACGGAGACCGAGGTCAGCGTCCCTGCTTTCATCAACATCGGCGACGTCGTAAAGATCGACACCCGCACGGGTGAGTACAGTGAACGGGTCTCGAAGTCCTGAGGAAGGATCTTCCCGAGGAGCGCCCGGCGACGGCGAGAGCTTCCGCCCGAGCGCCTCGCTCGAGTCTCTCAGGCGACGCGCCCGCGTCCTTCGAGAGGTGCGGAATTTCTTCGACGACCGCGGTGTGCTCGAGGTCGAAACACCGATCCTCTGCGAGGCGGGGGCGATCGACGAGCACCTGGAGCCGATTCGGGCGGAGTACCACGCCCATTCTGGAGCCAAGCCCAAGCCGCATTACCTGATGACGTCTCCCGAGCACTCGATGAAGCGGCTTCTCGCCGTGGGCTCGGGACCCATTTACCAGATCACCCGTGCCTTTCGGGACGGAGAGCGGGGGCGGCTCCACAATCCCGAGTTCACCATTCTGGAATGGTACCGCCCGGGGTTCGATCACGTGGCGTTGATGGAAGAAGTGGAAGCCCTGCTGGGCCGGCTCCTGGAAGAGCAAGATCCGAAGGGCCCCGAGAAAGCTGCGCGGCCTTTTGCGCGCGTGACCTATCGAGAGGCTTTCCTGGACGCGCTGGGCATCAATCCGCACAGGGTCTCCCCCGATGATCTCTCTCGCATCGCGGGTCTCGAGGGGGTGCCTCCCCCGCCGGATTTCGACGTCTCCGACCGCGACGGCTGGCTGAATTTGCTGCTCATGGCGCGTGTGGAGGACACGCTCGGCTTCGAGCGCCCGGCGTTTCTGATCGATTACCCGGCGTCCCAGGCGGCACTCGCGAAGGTCCGGGACGGCGATCCTCCGGTGGCCGAGCGCTTCGAGCTCTACGTACGCGGGGTGGAGCTTGCAAACGGATACCACGAGCTTCTCGACCCACGAGAGCAGGAGCGTCGCTTCGTTGCAGCGAATGAGAAGCGCAGGGCAGCCGGCAAGTCTCAGCTTCCCTCCGACCCGCTCCTGATCGCGGCGCTCGAGGCTGGCATTCCACACTGTGCTGGTGTGGCCGTCGGTCTCGACCGTGTGGTCATGCTTGCGCTGGGCGCCGAGACGATTGATGAGGTCCAGGCGTTTCCCATCGATCGAGCGTGAGCGGTAGCTCCGCTTGCACGAGCTCTTCGATCTCGGGAAGGGCGGCCGAGTGCTCGGCCTCGAAAACACCGAGCTTTGTCTTACGGACACGCACGGGCCAGTAGAGGCGGAGATCCACCTCTTGCTTGGTGACAACGGGAAAAACGTAATGCGGATGGACGTGCTTGAAGTCTCCTCCGGCTTCCTTCCGCACCCGGACGAACTCCCGGTGCGCTGCGAGTCGCCCCACCGTGCGTTTCACTCCGACCCCTCGAGCATCCGCCAAGGAGTCGTGAGATACGGCCCTCAAGGCCGCGTCGATCTCGAGCCCGACACTGTGACGCGCTGAGGCCAGGGCTGCTACGCTGGTGGTACCGGTACCGAGAAATGGATCGAGGACGGTATCGCCGGCCAAGGAGTACATCTGGACCAGGCGATAGGGAATGTCGAAGGGAAAGGCGGCGCTGCGCTTTCGTGTGTCGGAGTCCGCCAGGCCCTGCGTCGCCCCCTTGAGATCGAGCCACAGATCCGAAAACCACAGGTTGCGCTCCTCCCAGAAGAAAGCACTCTGCCTGCGGCCGAGCTTCTCGGCGTCGGTCAGAAACTGCCGTTTTTCTCCTTTCCTGAAGATTAGCACGTACTCGTGCTCGTAGGTTACGTAGGCGCCGGCCGGGAGCATTCCCGATCCCAGGAACTTGTTCGGAGCGTTGGTCTGCTTGCGCCACAGGATATCGGGCAGAGACGTGAAGCCGAGGCGGCAAGCCGACTGCAGGATTCTCGAGTGGTTGGAAAAGAGACGGAAATTTCCGCGAAGGGTACGGGTCGCATCTCCGATGTTAATGCAAGCGAAGCAGCCGGGCTTCAAAACGCGAAGGAACTCCCCCAAGGCCTTGTCCAGCTCGCCGTGCATCAGCTCGAAAGCCAGAGGCCCGTCTTCCCGCGCCAGGGCATCAGCGATTTCCGGGTTCAGCGAGGCAAAGGCGGAATCCCACATCTCGATCATCGGGTACGGAGGTGAGGTCACGATGAGCTCGACGGATTCATCCCCGACGGCGTCCATCTGCCGGGCGTCACCCGAGAGGATGCGGTGGGTGGTTTTCATGGTCTCATACAACCCTGTTGTGGGGCGGTCTCCCGACCGCCCCACCGGTCGGTTGCGTGGGCGGGTCGGGAGACCCGCCCACAACAACCGCGCTGGATTTCCGTCTGAGTTCTTCGTTCATTCTGCTCGACTCCCCTCGACCTTGATAACGCTCCAGATCTCCCGATCCTCCTGTCCAAGGCGCCAGAAGCCCACCTTGCTAAGCCCCTTTGAGCGTGCACTCTCGAGCTTCGCTTTCAAGCTCCTGGCATCCTCGAACCAGCACTCGGCGGTCACTTCCGCCTGGAACGTGAAGGAATTGCTCGAGGCGGGCTTATGAATCAGCTCGGCCGCTTCCTCCCGCAGGAGCCTCTGTACTTGCGGGTAAGAAACGGATCGTGCGACGGACTGACGCTGCCAGATTCGGCCGTAGAAGGGAAGGCCCACGACGAGCTTGGATCGCGGAATTTTTGCGACAGCACAGTCGAGCACGCTGTCGTGCCACGCCCGTCCGGAGACGGGGCCTGGAGAGCTGCCTCGCCAGTGCTGGTCGTAGACCATCAAGAGCAGGCGATCGGCGACCCCGGCGAGCTGCCCGTACAGGCGTTCGCCCCCGGTGGCCTTGGTCCTTGCCGGAAGTGCGAGCGAAAGCCAGACTTGTCGCGGCCACCTGGATTTGAGCTCCCGGGAGAAGCTCGCGAGGTGCGTCCATTCCTCTGCGCGGAGGCCTTCGAAGTCGAGTTGTACGCCGGTGACCTTGTGGCGTTCGGGAAGAGCCAGTATCTCCTTCATGAGCTCGCCGCGAACCCCGTGGCGAGGTGAGAGCGCGAGGTGAAGGAGGGACTTGTTGCCCGCGGCGGCGATGACGAGGTGAGTTCGGACGCCAAGGCGTTGGGCCCGGGCGATGGCCTTCCGGTTCGGCTTCCCCTTCAAGCGTCCCGTTTCGCTCAGGCGGTAGTCGAAAAGCGCCAGATCCGTGAGGGGAGTGGCATCCTTCCAGCGCGATTCCTCCCCGGGCATGAGGTAGCCCCAGATTTCTTGCCAGGCTCCTTGAAGAGCAAGCCTGTCGGTGCCAGCGGGGGGAGTCGCGACCGCCGCCGGCTGCGGCTCGGGTTCAGGCTGGCTCGAGCCCCGGGACGTCTCGGTCGAATCCCGCGAGGCCTTGATCGCGACCCAGCCGGCGGCGCAAAGCGCGACGCAAGCGACTGCATACGGCAGGCGCTGGGAACGCAAGGGGGGCCTCGGGTCATCCGCCATGCTGAGAAGTGTAGCGATTCCCCTCAGACCTCGAAAGGCTTGACTGACAGATCTATGTCCAGGTCGCTCCTAGTAACCCGAAGCGTCAGCGAGGAAAGGCATTCCGTCGTTCGCGTGGCGCGAACCTCGCTGACGCTTCGGGTTACTTTTTTCCGTCGTAATACTGGAGCCGGGCAAGCAGACTGAACACTGAACACCGAGGGCCCGGCGGCCTACTTGGTGATAAACGTGTACGTGCCGCCGTTGGCACCGGCCAAGGCGCGCAGGAAATTTTCCCGGAGCTGGTTCACGTCCAGGACGCCGATCGTGTTGATGGTGGCGCGCTGGTAGTTTTGCGCCGACACAGCGCCCAGGGTCTGCTGCAGGTATTGCGCTTCCTCGGCGTTGTTGCACGTGCCGCCCCCGTCCCCGACGTAGACGATCACCTTTCTGTTCGCGCTCGCCTGATTGGCCATGCGCAGGGCAGCGGTAAACCCTGCCTGGCAGCAGCTGCCATGCCCCCCCTTCATTGACTGAAGGAAGCTGATAGCAGATCCCTTCATGCCCGGGTTCGCATCGGCAGGCTGTCCACCGGCGGGAAACTTGGCGAGGCCCTCATCGATGAAGAAGATCCCGAACTGGACTCGTTCCGAAAACTCGGTGATGTTCTTGGTCACTTCCCGCTTCGCAATCTGAAGCTCTCCGGTATTTTGCATACTGCCGGAACGGTCGATAACGTAGAAGAAGCCGTCTCCCTCGAGCGTGGTTCCGTAAAAGGTGACGATTTCCGGCGCCTCCTCCTCGTCCTCTCCGTCACCGATCGCATCGTACGGCAGGTCGAGATTCTGCTTGGTCACAGCACCGCCGCCCGTCCCCACCTGAGCCAGCAGAGGAGCCGCGAGAAAAAGGGGAAGGACGATACCGCACAGAGAAGAACGTATATCACAACGCATGGAACACCTCGATTCTGGGGTAGAGTTTCGTTCGCGATCCCACTCCCGCACCTACAGGACGCGTGTTCCGGGCAGCATCTTGCAAAAAAATTTCATGCAGCTCCTGCCGAGATGCGCTAACGTATTCTATTGAAGGAGGTTACTACTCCAGCTTATAATGCCGCATGGCACGGCGCACGCCACAGCAACGGCGCACGCCACAGCAACGGCGCACGCCACAGCAACGGAGCGGATCGAAGTCGCGCGGATGCTAAACATAGTCAGCGAACAGGTTCACGGCGATTTTTGCGACCGCCTCTCGCGCCGGTCGTTTCTGAAGATCGGCGGCCTCGCGATGGGCGGGCTGGCGCTGCCGCAGATCCTCGAGGCCGAGTCGCTGGTGAGCCGGAGTGGCTTCCACGGCCACTCCCGCGGTCATTCCCAGAAAGCGATCATCATGATATTCCTGGCCGGCGGGCCGCCGCACCAGGACATGTACGACCTCAAGATGGACGCGCCGCTCGAGTACCGTGGCGAGTTCAAGCCCATCCAGACCAACGTCTCCGGGATCGAGATCTGCGAGCTCCTGCCGCGCATGGCGGGGATGATGGACAAGCTCACGGTCGTACGCAGCATCGTCGGCGCGACGGGTGCCCATTCCTCTTTCGGGTGCATGACGGGTCGACAGAAACTCAACCAGCCACCGGGTGGTTGGCCGTCCATCGGCTCCACCGTCTCGAAGCTCCAGGGTCCCACCAGCTCCTCGATCCCGCCCTTTGTCGGTCTGCAGCCCAAGATGGGTGAGATGAAATGGGCCGACCCCGGCCAGCCCGGCTTCCTCGGCGTCTCTCACGCGGCCTTCAAGACGATGAAGGATGGCCGCGACAACCTGGTGCTTCAGGGGCTCAGCCTCGAGCGACTTAGCGATCGCAGGCACCTTCTCGCGGGGTTCGACCGCTTCCGCCGCGAGGTCGATGCGAGCGGCGCCATGGACGGGATGGATGCGTTTCACAAGCAGGCGTTTGGCATCCTGACATCCTCCAAGCTCGCCGAGGCGCTCGATCTCGAGCGCGAGGACGTCCGCGTGCGGGATCGCTATGGCCGTGGCACGGAGCAGAACGTTGGCGACGGTGCTCCGAAGCTTCTCGACCAGTTCCTCCTGGCCCGCCGCCTGGTCGAGGCGGGCGTTCGCGTCGTCAGCCTCGCCTTCAGCCGCTGGGACTGGCACGGTGGTAACTTCCGGCGCGCCCGTCAGGACCTGCCACTGCTCGACCAGGGAGTCACGGCACTCGTGGAGGATCTGCACCAGCGTGGTCTCGATAAAGATGTGAGCGTCGTCGTCTGGGGCGAGTTCGGCCGCACCCCGAAAATCAACGAGAAGGCCGGGAGGGATCATTGGCCGGAAGTCTCCTGCGCGCTGCTCGCCGGGGGCGGCATGCAGAACGGGCAGGTCATCGGCGCGA
>Ga0315336_1003237_pt1 | contig 22293 bp, 30 predicted proteins | sample ASW5metaG_FD_204512 | JGI IMG/M metagenome (GOLD analysis project Ga0315336, IMG submission 204512) | Ammonia-oxidizing marine archaeal communities from Monterey Bay, California, United States - ASW #5 | ecosystem: Environmental > Aquatic > Marine > Intertidal zone | place: USA: California... | reverse complement strand
GTTGAGCATATATTCCCCTTGGCCGAAGCGTCGGAAGCCCACCGGCAGCTTGAGGGACGCAGCACCACTGGTAAGGTGTTGTTGATACCCTAGCCTCCCGTATAAGATAGAGATAGAAACCAGTAGTTGGAAGGGGCGATGTAGTCTTCTGTTCGAGATTCTTTTTGAGGAATCGAAGACCTGCCAGATTCTAACTTTTGGCTGACCCGAACGGCAAAAATATCAGCAAAGGGGGATTGTTGACCAAGTCGGTCGACTTTCCATATAATTAAGCCAGCCGGGTCCAGCCGGGTCCAGCCGGCATCTACGATGGAGGTAACGATGGCAGATGAACTTACAGCGGAAGCAGTCTTAGAAACCCTCAAGACCGTTTATGATCCGGAGATACCCGTAAATGTGGTGGACTTGGGACTAGTCTACGACGTACAGGTCAACGAAAAAGATGTCTACGTCCAAATGACCCTGACCTTCCCCGGCTGCGGCATGGGCCCTTTCATCGCCCAGCAAGCGGAGTGGGCGATTCAGGATCTTGAGGGCGTGGAAGAGGTCGAGATAGAGTTGGTATTCGACCCGCCATGGTCTCCTGACCTGATTAGTGAAGAGGCTAGGTCCCAGCTGGGCATCTAAGCTTCCATCCCTCTTCAGGGACCCTTTTCAACCTTAAGCTCATTCAACCCTGAATCCCGGCTGGAGGACCGTATGCCAACGCCCCAGGAAAACGCCCGGCTCGAACAGATAAAGCGTAGCTGGGAACAGAAACGCCAAATCACCGATCGCCTATCCAAGATTAAGACAAAGATTGGTGTGTACAGTGGAAAAGGCGGTGTGGGTAAGACGACCGTCGCCGTCAACCTGGCGGTCACCCTAGCGCAGCAAGGAAATAAAGTCGGCCTCCTAGACGTTGACATCGACTGTCCTAACGTGACCAAAGTTCTAGGGATCGAAGAAAAACCCGACTACGTCGACGGTCAGATCCACCCATCGGAAAAATGGGGCGTCCGGGTCGTTTCCATGGCCTTCTTTCAGGAAAACGAAGAGGAAGCGATAATCTGGCGTGGTCCGATGATTCACAACGCCATCAGCCAGTTCCTACAGTCTACCGAGTGGGGAGAACTGGACTACTTGGTAGTTGACCTTCCTCCGGGTACTTCGGACTCTCCGCTGACCATCATGCAGACTTTGCCCATGGACGGCTTTGTGGTTGTGAGCACCCCGCAGCAACTGGCCAACATCGACGCCCGGCGCTGCATCAACATGATTCGAAAGCTCAACCTCAACGTGCTGGGAATAGTGGAGAACTATACCGGAGACATCTTCGGGCAAGGGGGAGGGGAGAAACTGGCCGACGAGGTAGAAGCTCCTTTCCTGGGAAACCTAGCGCTACGGTCCACTTATCAGGACTCAAGCAAACCGACGTCATTGCTGGACAGTTCGGTGGGCGAAGAGTACGCCTATCTGGCAAAAGGTGTTAAGGATAGCCTGCTGGAACTTGGACGGGAAGCCGCTTAGCAGATAGCAGACTACTAATCGTCAGAAACGTTAGGGACCAGGGAAGATTCATCTTCCGGGGTCCTTTTCTTTTGGACGCGTCCGTTTCTACCCGGTGCCGGTTCTCCGGTAGATATTCCACGGAGTAGCTCCACTTCACGGTTCACCGCTTCGTGAGAATAGTTGCTCCGTTCACCCATCCGCCTGAATTTTTGATAACGCTGCTTGAGAAGCTTGCCCTGGGACAGCTTGGATAACCCGGCCAGTTCCTTAAGCAGAGAGGTCTGTAAAGCCAACGCCGCTTCTTTGGGATTGGTGTGGGATCCGCTTTGCGGTTCACGCACGATTCCGTCCACTATTCCCAATTCCACGCAGTCGCCAGCGGTCAACATCAATGCCTCGGCTGCTTCCCGGTCCAGCCTATGGTCGGGATAGGAGCCTCCCAGATTATTGTTCAACGTTATCGGCGAGTAGATCGCGAACTGTTGCATGAGGATTCGGTCGGAAAGTCCCAAAGCCAGAGCGCCCTCGCTACCACCTTCGCCAATGATGACGGAAACGATGGGTGTAGGAGCGTCAGCCATCATCGATAGAGTCTTGGCTATGGCGTTGCCGATGCCCTGCTCTTCTGCTTCCAGGCCCGGATCGGCCCCTTGAGTGTCTACCAGCGTCACGAGAGGTAGCTTGAAACGGGCCGATAATTCAATCATCCTCTGGGCCTTGCGCAGGCCGTCGGGATAGACATGGTTACGCTCTCCACCGACCGGGGAACGGCGCTGCTGACCGATGATTGCCACCGGCTCTCCGCAGAGAAACCCCACGCCACCAACGATCGACCGGTCGTCATTGTTTAGCCGGTCGCCATGAAGTTCTATGAAGGGTTCCAACATGGCCCGCATGTAGTTCAGCGCCAAGGGCCGTTCGACGTCCCGGGCGATAGTTACGGCCTCCCAGGCCTCTGCGCTTTCCGGAGTTTCAATCTCGATCTTGAGCAGTTCCTTTAAGTTACCGTTACTGTGTTTCTGGGCAGTGAGAATCTGTAGGAGTATGGACAACCTAGGCTGGAGAGCCTCCCGGTCTACGACGCTATCAAGCAGCCCGTGACCCAGATGGGCCTCGGCTGTATGGGCGTCTAGCGGGAGGGGCGTTTTAGATACTTCTCGCAGGGTTCGAAGGGGCGACAAGCCTATCAGCGAACCAGGTTCGGCGATGATTATGTCAGCTAGATTGGCGAAGCTGGCGTAGGCCTGGCCTGTTGACGGGTTGGCCAGTACAACAATAAAGGGTAATTCCTTCTCTCGGAGGCGGTTGGCCGCAGTCACGGTTTTCGCCATCTGCATGAGCGCCAGAACGCCCTCTTGCACCCGGGCGCCGCCGCCGGTTACCAGCGCAATCATCGGAAGGTCTCGGCGAGCCGCAGTCTCCAGGGCCGTAGCAACCTTTTCTCCGACCACGCTGCCCATACTTCCACCCATGAACCCAAAGTCCAGCACCACCAGCATCGTTTCGATACCGTCGACCTTGCAGCGGCCGGTTACCGCGGCTTCGGTCAAACCGGTGCGCTCCTGATCGTCAGAGATCGCTTTCCGGTAGCTTCCCTTTCCGGAGAAGGAAAGAGGCGCAACGGAACTGAGATATTTTTGAGACTCTTTGAAGGTTCCCTTATCCGCCAACAGCTCTATGCGTTCGCGAGCGGAAAGGGTGTAATGGAAGCGGCAATAGGGACAAACCCGGAAGGTAAGATAAGTAGTAGAGTCGCTGATCGGCTGTTCGCAAAGCAAGCACCGGTCGTATACCTTGGAGAAGGTTATACGCTCCTGTTCGCCTTCGCGCCCAAAGAGATGAACCAGGAAATTAGCGAGATTCCTCAATTGTTTGCCTCGGGACCGGCCTCCATGCAGCGGCCTATGCCTGGTTGTTGCAGGTCCGTTGCAGGTAGGTCCGTTGTAGGTCCTAGGTCCTTGTAGGTCCTAGGTCCGGGGAGTCTATTACGGAGTCTACTACAATGATACTACCAGCGCTCCTAAATTTAAATGCGAGAACATCATCAGAGCTTGGTTATACCGCGGATCTGAAAAGGACTTGAGGATTTACGACAAGATTAATCCAGGGTATTACTCGCCCCCAGTGGCGCCGGAGTTCTTCGGCCTATAAAAAGCACCGCTCCCCGAGGCCTCACCATCTCGATCGTGAAGGCGATGTTTGTCCCCAGGTCGGTCGTGAGCTGCGTGTCCATGTTTAAAAGCGTGACCTGGAAACTTCGCCGACCTCAAGCAGATAATCGCTGTCTCCAAAGGAAGCGATGTTACTCGCAGAAAATTCAGTGCTGGAGTTTAAAGGCAATGTTTGATTCTTGTCTTCGTAATTGAGAACCGTATTACCGGGAGTCATGTCTATGGCCTCACCGGCGGCATTGGAGAACTAGAACTTGATGCTTGTCATTACACAGATGGCGCCGGTGGTTCTGCTAACCTTGGCGACCACCGAACCTTTTAGTTCAAGTGTTCCGCTGGCCTCAGAAAGCCCAGCGGCATGAGTCTCTTTTGCTTTGTCGCTGGAGAACAGTCCCGTGGACAGCGCCACGAAAGCGAACACCGAAGAAACCACTACGAAGGCTATCAGCACGATGGCGGTTTCCAACCCGGTGATACCCCGTTGGTCGGACCAAGATTTGCCGACGGAACTGAAGGGTATCTGTTTTGTTTTCAGACATTCTCACTGGAATCATGGTTGTAAACGGAGATGCTCCTCGTTAATTTCTGATTCGCTTTAACAATCCGCTTTAACTTTGGACATGTGCCTGATCCACTGTATAAACCCTTAATTTGAATATGGAGTAATTACAATATTTCGCCCTTAGATTCACCTAAGCGCTCTGGGTGCCAGCACCTCGCCGGGCCACTCATGGCTGGCCCGGCTCGTTGCTTTCCAGATAGGCCTGGTTTACACTCTGCCCAGAATCACCCCCAATTCGGAGGCCGAGGCCATGGCGATTTCCAAAGACACCCTGAAAGCGATGATTCGAGACTTTCACGGATTTGAGCTTTCCGATAGTGAGATTGCTCTCATCGCACCGGAGCTAGACGCATATCTGTCCGAGTTAGAAAAGCTGCGGGAATTGGACTTATCTAAAGTGATGTCCAGCCGCTTGATCAAAGCCAACGAGGGAGGTCTAGCTGATGGCTAACCAGGACCTGCTCAAGTTGACTATCTCGGAGATAGCTCCAATGATTCGGACCGGAGAAGTTTCCCCGGTCGAACTTACTGAGGCGGCCATTGCCCAGGCAGACCGGCTGCAACCCACATTGAACTCCTTCATCACCATCCTCCGCGACCAGGCGATGGACCAAGCTAGGGAGCAGGAAGCGGCCTTGGCCCGGGGAGAGTATCTCGGTCCACTGCAAGGGATTCCCATCGGCATTAAGGACAACATCTCCACCGGGGGAATCCGCACAACGGTGGGAACCAAGGTGCTATCCGATAACGTTCCCGAAGAAGACGCCGAGGTTGTCCGGCGTTGCAAAGACGCCGGAGCCATCATCCTGGGCAAGGAGAATTTAGAAGAGTTCGCCGCTGGCGCAACCTCAAACAATCCCCACTATGGACCGGTGCACAACCCCTGGGGTCTGGAGCACATTCCCGGCGGGTCCAGCGGTGGGGGAGGCGCCAACGTGGCCAGCGGCGTTACCTTCGCCTCTCTCGGAACCGACTTGGGAGGCTCGGTCAGGCTACCGGGAACCTTCTGCGGCGTGGTCGGTCTCAAGCAGACCTACGGCCGAGTAAGCCAGCGCGGCTTGTTGGTAACCAGCTTCAACGGCGACCACATCGGTCCCATGACAAGATCTGTCAGCGACAGTGCTTTGGTTTTACAAGTCCTTGCTGGCTACGACCCTCTGGATCCAAGCACCGTGCCGGTACCGGTGCCCGACTACTCCGCTGCCTTGGTGCGGAACATCCAGGGAATGAAGATGGGGGTCCCATCCAACTACTTCTTTGAACTTGTGGATAGCGAGGTGGAAGCGGCGGTCCGCCTGGCGATCGAAGCATTGCAGGAATTAGGCGTGGAGACGCGTGAGGTCAGCCTGCCCAGCATGGAGTATTCCGGTGCCCTCCGCTTCGCAAGCATGGCGGACAATGTAGTAACCCACGAGCCGTACATCCAGGCGAATCGGGAAGACTACGGGCCGGACACCTTATACCGCACCTTGGCCGGGCAGTTCGTTCTGGGGAGAGACTACTCTAAAGCCCTGAAGGTACAGCGCATCATCCAAGAGGAACATGCCAGGGTGCTTCAGGAAGTAGACTTCCTGGTAACCCCCACCGCTCCCGTGCCAGCGCCCCGCATCGATGCCAAGTACATCACTCTGGGAGGTGAGGAACACCGGGTGCGCGGCCCCGGATCAGGCATAATCTCCCGGTTCACCAGCCCAGAAAATGCCACCGGGTTACCAGCAATCACTGTCCCCTGCGGATTCAGCCAAGCAGGACTCCCCATCGGCGTCCAATTCATCGGTCGCGCCTTTGACGAAAGCACCCTATTCTGTGTCGCCCAAAGCTACGGAGCCGTCTCCCCCAGCCGGGGGCTTTGGCCGGCGATGGTGAACTAAGGGATAACTTCAAGAGAAACATAACTAGGAGATAAATCCAATGCCTTTGCCACCAGACCGGGTGGACTACAGCCCTATAATTGACCGGCCCATTATCAAGTGGCCCAACGGTGCGCGGGTTGCACTTTGGATCTCGCCCAACGTTGAGCATTACGAGTACATGCCCGACGACGACACAGCCCGCACCCCCTGGCCTCGCACGCCCTTTCCCGACGTGCAGCAGTACTCCTATCGAGACTACGGCAACCGGGTGGGGTTCTGGCGTATGCTGGAGACCTTGGACAAGTACAACATCCGGAGCTGCGTCTCCTTGAACGTGGCAGTTCTGGAGCATTTCCCGGAGATCCGCGACGCCATGGTAGAACGGAATTACGACTACATGAGCCACGGTATCTACAACACCAGATACCTCTACACCTATACCGAAGAGCAGGAGCGGGAGTTCTACCGGGACACCATCGAAACCCTGAAGCTCCACACTGGCAAACAACTCAAAGGTATGTTAGGCCCAGCCATATCCGGCACCGAACGGACCCCGGATCTGATGGCCGACGCGGGCCTCATCTACCACACCGATTGGATGCACGACGATCAACCGGTCCCCATCAAAGTGAAGTCCGGAAAGCTAATCTCAGTGCCATACTCGATAGAGCTGAACGACTCTTCGTTGCTTCGGGACAACCATTACGAGGGCGACTACTTCGCCCGCATTTGCAAGGCCCAGTTCGACCAGCTATACAAAGAGGGTGCCGAGAGTGGGCAGGTCATGTGCATCGCCCTGCATCCCTTCCTCATCGGCCAGCCCCACCGCATAAAGTACCTGGACGAGATTCTGAGCCACATCATGTCCCATGAGGGGGTGTGGCAGACCACCGCCGATGAGATAGCCGAATACTACATCGAAAATCACTACGACGATGCCGTGGCCCACGCGGCAAAACTTAATTCGTAAGCAATCAGCCATCAGCGCCTCCTCCTCTTGGTTCTTAGTGAGTGCTGACTGATGGTAGCTAACAGCTAGGAGAGTTATGCCTGCAAACCGTCAATTTGGGATGGACCATCCGCACTACGATTGGTCTCCCATAACCACTAGGGGAGTTCTCCACTGGCCGGACAACGCCCGCATCGCTCTATGCGTCATCGTAAATCTGGAGCACATGGAATGGGAAACGCCCACCGGCAGCTTTCAGTCTCGCAGTCTGGCCGGTGGCTCCGTGGCCCGTCCCTTCCCCGACTACGCCCGCCTATCTCACCGGGAGTATGGACACCGTGTTGGGATATTTAGGGTGCTGGGAGTACTGGAAAAGCACGGCATCACAGCAACGGTCGCCTTGGACGCCTTGACCGCCGCCAACTACCCTTATTTGGTCCAGCATCTCCTTGGCCGGGGCTGCGAGATTATCGGCCACGGGGTTTCCGTTAGCCGAATGGTCAACAGCGGCATGTCTGAGGAACAGGAACGGGAATACATCAGCGAGTCTTTGACCGCCCTGACCACGGCCACCGGTTCCGCTCCTAAAGGCTGGCTTGGTCCGGAGTACGGCGAGTCATCCAGAACCCCCCAACTTCTAGCGGAAGCCGGAATATCGTATGTTTGCGATTGGACTAACGATGAACAGCCCTACCCGTTAAAAGCTCCCCAGAGCGAAATATTGGCATTGCCCACGATGCTGGAGCTGGACGACGTTCACGCCATGGCAGACCGCAAGGTGACCATGGACCGTTACTCCCTAATGCTCAGGGAAGGCTTCGACGCCATGTACGAGGACGGTGCGACGAACGGCCGGGTCATGGTCTTGCACCTGCATCCCTGGCTAATCGGCCAACCTTTCCGAATAGGCTGCCTGGACGAAGCACTGGCCCACATGGTCCGCCGACAAGGTGTTTGGGCGGCCACGGGCGGGGAAATCACCGACTGGTATAGCAAGAAACCCCCAGTCAAGTGAACTAGGTAGACGGCAGGTTCCGTCACGATGTTGTGATTGTAGTAAGGCTGGTTGTAAAGTACCAACAACATATGTAAATCGAGATGTTCCTCTGATGTGACCCGGCGATAGCTTGTTGGGTTAACGGTTGGGGGTATTAATGGGAGAGGATAAGGTTTGAGCAACGCAGATAGATTATTGGAAGGCGCCCTAGACATACACGTCCACTGCGCGCCTGACCCCAAGGTGGAACGCCGGGGTAGCGCCATCGAAATGGCCGAGCAGGCCAAAGCCATGGGGATGCAGGGTATGGTTCTGAAGAGCCACGAATACCCAACACATCCAGTAGCCTATACAGCCAGTCAGGCAGTGCCGGACATCACTTTAATTGGCGGCATCGCCTTGGACTATGAGGTTGGAGGCCTGAACGCAACGGCAGTGGAAAGCAGCGCCAAGATGGGCAGCCGCGTGGTCTGGATGCCAACTTACTCCGCCCGGGCCGACCGTGAGCATAAAGGATTAGAAGGCGGAATCTACCTACTAGACGATAGAGGGCATCTGGTCCCCGAAGTACACGCCATCCTAGAACAGATCAAGGCCCACGATATGGTGCTGGCCACAGGACACATCTCCACCAAGGAAAGCATGGTGTTGGTGGAAGAAGCCCGGAATATGGGTATCGGCAGAGTTGTCGTCACCCACGGCACCACGATGTCCTTTTGGACCGGAATGACTCTTGAAGACATGAAGACCCTGGCATCAATGGGGGCTTATATCGAGCACTGCCTGCACGTTATGATGCCGCTCACCTATCGCCTGGCGCCCCGGGAATTAGTGGAAATCATCATGGCCATCGGCACGGAAAACTGCATCGTCAGCACCGACTTCGGCCAAGACTACCACCCAATGCCGGCCGAAGGATTTCGGATGGGTATCGCCACTCTGCTGCAAGCCGGGATGGAAGAGGTAGAGGTGGGGATGCTGGTCAAAGACAACCCATCGCGACTAATGGGGCTGTAGACTTACTCGCCGACGGCACCGGTCAAGGCGATTACCAGATGGTCTGCACGGCAGCGCTATTCCGCAATGTCTCGCCTTTGGTTATGATAGCCGCGTCTTGGGCCAAGACCGCTGCGCAAATCAACCGGTCCTGCATCTCCGGTACATCGTTGACCTTTTCCAGACTCTCCAAATCAGCCTGCCCCAATTCTAAGAAGACAAACTACCAGCTGTTGTTGATACCTTCGAGAAGGTTGGAAGTCGATTGAACAGCTCCAATCTTCCGGGTCAGATAGTAGAGTTTCGCAATCACGATAGCGGGAACTAGGATGCAGGCTCCACCGACATACTCCAACCGAAACACGGCGTCCGCTGCCGGACTCAGTTGGCTGTGTTCTTGACGATACTAGAAAAGAGCATAGGTGTCCGTGACATAGACAGGAATCTCCGAATCATACATCGACCCGAGGTTCCCAAATCTTCTTGGCTTCCGCGAAATTCTCATCTGTGAGTTCATGCATATGAGCCCATGTACCGAGCAAGCTTATCCGATCCTCCCACGCCATGTCTTCCAAAGTTCCCTTCAGTGACACCAACTTGGCTGCGGGTTTTCCGTAGTGAGTAATTATGATTTCCAAACCGAGTGTTTCCTCTAGCATATGGATAAGTTCCGTTGGGTTGGCTTTCAGTTCTCGGACACCAACCTCTTCAGGGATAACTTTATAACCGAAATTACTCTGCATCATCGGTCCGAACGTTTCAGTGCAAGCCGGTCAACGTCTGTTGTAGGGTTTGTTAACCTTCGATTCAATCTCGATCCCGCAATCAACGCAGTTGAACTTTGCCATCAGTCCTCTCAAAAGGTTCGGTACGTCCAGTATTAAGATCATTTATTATCATTGATAATGTCTTAATACTATACATTTTGTAACACAATAAATGCTATACTGAGTCACAATAAGGAAGGCCAAAAGGCCAAGATTCCCGCCACTAATGTGACTTCATCTCTACCCAAACTACCGGTCGGCTTGCAACTTCTTCAGTCTTAATGGCCGCCCAATCGGCGATCCGGTGCCCTGCGACCCAAGCGATACCCCGCTCGGAAACCAGCAACGGCACCCGGTCGCGCCAGATTCGAGGTACTTTAGTGTCGGTGAAAAAGTCCTGAAGCTTCTTCTCCCGGCTCATACCCAGGGGCTGAAACCGGTCTCCGGGACGACGGGTACGCAGTGACAAAGCTCCCACCAGAGATTCCCGGTCGAGCCATGCGGACCAGACGATTACGGATTCCTGTTCAACGGTAAGTCCCATCGACCTCTCTGACTCCACGGACTGGTCCCAAAGGCTTCGATTACCAGCCCCGCCTCCGGAGGACGTTTCTGCCCACATAGTGACCAGCCATCCGTCGATTGACACAGCCACTTGCGGTCCTCCGTCCAATGGCAACTGCAAAGAATGCTCTCCTAGGAGATTCGGCAAGGGACAAGACAGTTCGGGCTCCCAGGACAATAAGAATCGATTGTAGGCCCGGTGGAGGCGAGCCCCTTGCGGCAACTCTACCGTCCCCACAGTCGAAGCGTCAGATATCAGGTCGGCCATGGCGTTCAAGTGGCTCTCGCGTAATCGCCGAGCGTCTCCGGTCAGTTCGGAATATCCCCGCCGCAATACCATCCGCTGCAAAGCAGGATGAAGGTCCGTCAGTCGGCTGATGTCAAACTTAACTGCATCGTCGGTCACCGTAGCCAACTCGGGCCACAAGCGTGACACTTCACCTTCGATGAAATCCAGGTCCGATGCCGCCGTTCTAGCCAAACGACCGAGAGCCTCCCTTACCCGAGGGTTGAACTCGTTGGCAAGCAGGGGCATCAACTGATGTCTGACCCGATTGCGGGTGAACCGTGGCAGGTAATTGCCGCTATCATCGCGGAAGTTCCGGCCCAACTCCCGGCAATAGGCAATCGTGTCCGCCTTGGTCACTCCCAACAGGGGGCGAAATATACGAAGGTTGGGATAACCCATCGGCCAAGGCCAAGGCGCCGATTCAGTCATGCCCTGCAATCCGTGGAGACCGGAGCCGCGCAGGACATGCTGCAGAACGGTTTCCGCTTGGTCATCGGCGGTGTGTCCTACCGCCACGGCGGCGGCGCCGAGTTCGTCAGCCAGCTTGGACATGAAAACGTAGCGCATCTCTCTGGCAAGTTGCTCAAACGACGAGATAGACCGGTCGTTCCGGTATTGGGTGGGGTCTTGTTTTACTACCGTAAAAGACAGGCTGAGTTCGTTCGCCAGATCTTCGGAAAAACAAGCGTCATCATCGGCCTCATCCCCACGGAAATTGTGGTTCAGATGGGCGACGTGGAGTCTTAGTTTATGGGCCTCTTGTAGGCGGTGCAGGCTATAGAGAAGGGCCGAGGAATCGGAGCCACCGGACACGCCCAGCACAATAAGGCTGTCGTTTCCGGAGAGACCCACCCGGCGCAACGCAGCGGCGACTTGCCTATCCAGGCTGGCAACATCCGCCATGGGCCCTCACTAACGGTTTTCCGGGGACAAGTGCCCGGTAGAGTTATAACAAGCCAGCCGTCGCCCCCTGGCGGTGTATTCTACGGTACAGATGGAGCCCAAGCTGAGGGAAAACCGGTGGAAATTAGCCAGTGGCAACCCCAGAATCTTGTGAATCATCGTTCGTATAGCAAAGTTATGGGAGACCAGTACAACAGCATCATCCCCGGAGTGGGCTTCCTCCAACGCCAGGAGAGACTGCCACGTCCGCTCTTGAAGTTGAGTTAATGACTCTCCCTTGGGCATCGTTAATGTGCCAGGGTCTTGGTCCCAAGCTGCATACACGTCGGGCCAGAGATTACGCATCTCTTCGCCGGTGACGCCCTCAAGTTCGCCCAGGTTCAGTTCTTTGACGCCGGGCACGTGGACTACAGGCACATCCTTCAGTAGGGCTATTTCGTTTGCAACCTGCATCGTCCGTTGCAGCGGGCTGGAGTAGAGGGTTATCTCCCCATACTGGGCTATCGCTCTAGCAGTTTCCTTGGCCTGGGCCAATCCGCGAGCGTTCAAAGCGATGTCCTTCTGGCCCTGAAACCTACCCAGTTTGTTCCACTCGGTTTCGCCATGACGAACCAGGTGCAACTTCACGAACCGGCCCCATCCGCCTCAAAGACCATCCGCCTCAGTTCAACCGTTTCAACCTTGACACCGTTCATCTCTTTGACTCTCATTCTCAGATTTTCGAACTCGACCATGTCGCCTTCCTCCGGGATGCGTCCCAGACTGTCCAGGATAAATCCGGCGACGGTCTGATAGTCTCTTTCAGGAAGACCTAGGTCCAACTCCTCATGTATCTCCAGGATTCCCGCGCCGGCATCAAGGCGGTAGGTATTTTCATCGACCGGGATGTAGGGCTCTTCAGAATCGTCGTCCTCCACTGTGACTTGACCGACGATGACCTCCAGAAGTTGCTTTACCGTTGCCAGACCGGCGATGCCTCCGAATTCATCGACCATCAATACGAGTCCATTGCCGCCTTGTTGCATCTCGTTAAACGTACTGCTGACGGTTTTGGTCTCGGGAACGAAAAATGCCGGCCGGAGCATATTTGTTACGCTATCCTGGGATTTGAGTGGGTTCTGACCCAGGGCCAGAAGCACGTCCTTGCTGGAAAGAACACCCACCACATTTTCCATCGAATCATCGTAGGCTGGGAATCGTGTATGGCTATGACCAGAGTACACGCGGAGAAACTCCTCCAAGGTCGTACTGAGTTCCACCATGACGAATTCCGGCCTTGGGGTCATGATTTCCCGCATCTGGCGGTCGCCAAATCTGAACACTTTCTCTAGCAGATCCGCCTCGTCCTCATCCACCGCGCCTACGGTCTTGCTGATATCTATGAGCATCCGCAACTCGCCCTCGGTGACCGACGAAGCCCATAGACCCTGCTCTCTCCCCATCAGTTTGACCATCAAACGAGGCATCAATGTAAAGAGGAAGATGACCGTTGTCTCCAGATACATGATTACACTGATGGGCCGGGCCACGAACAGCGACCATCGCTCGGCCGATCCAGCTGCCAATGTTTTGGGGTAATCTCTCCGAAGGCGACGATAACCACGGTCATCACTAATGGAGCCAGCAGAACCAGGGCAGCATTGCCATGAACCAAGGTGATGGCTACTGCGGTTCCCAGGGATGAGGCGAAAATTATGAAGGCGTTTTCGGTGAGGAGGATGGTAGCGAAGAACTTCGCGTGGTGCTCTAACACACGGGTGACAACCTGAGCTGATCTATTCCCCTGCTCCGCAAGGTACCTGATTCTGATCTTGTTGACGGGAATAAGGCTGGCCTCAGCGCTATTGAAGAACGCCACCAAGGTTATACAGACGACAATCGCGGTTATCTGTAGATACAGTCCGGAAATGCCCAGGCTACCACTTGCGCCCGACGCGGCTAATACAAAACCCCCGGATGAGCCCAGACCTAACGGTAGTTCTAGCATATGTTGACCGATTCCTCCGCTAGCTCACCAAGTGTCATAGAAAGCGATAGCTTGTATCACGATGATAGCATCGGCCCAAATACGTGTAAAGTTGACGGTGACGCGGCCCACCCCTATGATTGGCCTTGCGTAAAGGTAGCTGTCCAGGGGCATTTCTCGTGACATGCGCCGTATTTTTATCCACTCCTAGCCTCTTGTTGATGGGTTCTGAATAATGGGATTGAAAATCCTGGGAATAGAAACATCTTGCGATGAAACCGCTGCCGGAGTTGTCGAGGATGGCCGGTTGCTGCAATCCAACGTAATCTCGTCCCAAGTGGAGCTTCACTCGGTCCACGGTGGCGTGGTACCCGAAGTCGCCTCCCGCCAGCATGTCCGTGACATTGTCCCGGTGATTGAAAAAGCGGTAGCCGACTGCGGCGTGACATTGGACGAGGTAGACGTCATAGCCGTCACCCACGGCCCCGGACTAGGCGGCTCGCTGATAACCGGGTTGAACACCGCCAAGGCAATCTCCTATTCTCTCGACGTGCCGCTGATGGGCGTCAACCACCTTGAAGGCCACATATACGCCTCCTGGCTCACCCAGCACAACCCGGCAGAAGATCCCGGATTCCCCCTGCTCTGTTTAGTCGCGTCAGGAGGACACACCGACCTGCTTCTGATGGAAGATCACGGACGCTACAAACTGCTGGGAAGGACTCGGGACGATGCTGCCGGCGAGGCTTTCGACAAAGCAGCCCGAATCTTGGGATTGGGTTTCCCCGGAGGTCCCGAGATTCAGCGAATCGCCGAGGGGGCAGTCGGCGATGAACGGCTTCCCAGGGCTTGGATGAAAGGCACGCTGGATTTCAGCTTCAGCGGATTGAAGACCGCACTGCTTCACATGGCTCAAGCGAAAGGGGTCTATCCACCGGGTAGTGAGAACCTGTCCGAAGAGGCATTAGCGCGCTTGGTGCGGGAAATGGCGTCCGCTTTTCAGGAGTCGGTGGTTGATGTAATCACAGTCAAGTTTCTGGACGCCGCAAAGCGGTATCATGCCAAAGGGCTAATCTTGGGCGGGGGCGTCACCGCTAACTCTCGGCTGCGCCAGGAAATCACAAAGCGGTCTCCGTTGCCAGTGATTGTCCCTCCGCCTATATTGTGCACCGACAACGGAGCCATGATTGCCGCTTGCGCTTACTACCAGTACAAAATTGGGCACCAGTACGGCTTGGAACTGGACATCGACCCCGGTCTATCCTTGGGTTAATCTCAGTACCGGGCAACGTCTCCGTGGCACGTCTTCGTAAGCCGAATCACTCCATCGGCGCCGAGGAATAGCCCTTAACCGACCGCCGGGCAATGAACGCCGAATTCACCATTCGATAGACCTGATCCCTAACTCTTACAGTCTCGAATGGAAAGCTGAACACCCAGTTACTACCTTGGAAAGTGACTGAACCTGACTCATTGGTCCGGTAGTAATTCCAGATGAGCAGAATGCCGGAGAAGATGGCGAATAAGACACCAACGGCGCCGAGATCGATGTTTATTATCGGCACATTAGGCAATTCCATCTGCCCGGCCAACCAATAAGCGACGATTCCATAGACAAACAACCCACCCACCACCAGGAATATCCCTTGCACCAACGATCCTGTCTTGCGGGCTGCGGTTTTGACTACCACACCGCTCAGTTCATCCACTGGAACGATATGCGTCTCGTCCTTCCCTTCTTCTTCGGAGAAAGCCAGGATCCGTTGATTGGTGGTGACTAAAACGTGCCCGTCCACCGGAGGTTCTTGGGAAAAACCTTGGGACGGTGAGAGGATGTGAGTCAGCTTCTCGCCTGGCAACATGGCCACGTTTCGAACCCGGGTGATATAGCTATCTTGTACTAAGGATCCGTTCAACTCGCCACCTCCCCAAATCATACTACCATAACCTTATTTGGATGCAGCGAGCTCTCCCCGCTGATCTGGCATTCGACCTCTCCACATCCCCACATACCTGCGACGCGGCTTGACACAATAGGGCCAGGAAATAAGCTTGGCAACTAATAGTATGGGGCCGATGCTACCGGAACCGGCATGGTCTGAGCAGACCGTTAACCGGTCTTGGCATATGTGAATTGATATGGCTTGGATCGAAGAGTCTGACCTACCGGACGTACCCGCCATTTTTCAGGCGATGTCCATCAAGCCGGAAGCCCTGAATGTGGTGAAACGGTTGAACGAGGTCTTGTCCTTCCGTAATTCGGGTTTGAGCCGGATTCAAGAAGAGGGCATCGCCACCGTCGTATCTGTCGCCAACAGGTGCCGTTACGGGGCCATGACCCACGCTGGATTCCTGCGCCGCCATTCTCAAAATCTGGAGATTGCCAGCCAATTCCTCTGCGACTATACGCAAGCCCCCTTGTCTTCAACCGATCGCTGAATATTGGACTTCGCAGTGCAGGTTACCCAGGAGCCCAGTGCACTGACTAAAGACGACGTGGACCATCTTCGGGACGCCGGTCCCGACAAACCCCAGATCCTATCTGTTGTCTTGATCGCTTGCCTATCCAACTTCATGGACCGGTTGACCAACGGTTTGGGCGTCGACCTCGAACCCCGCCATCGCCGTGCGTTGGACAATTGGCTGACGCGGCCGCAAGCGGATACACAAAAAAAAAACTAAGCAAGGTCTCTTCGATGGAAAATACTCCTACAACGGACCATCGCGCTATGGAAACACGGCCTTGCCAGAGGAAGAACCCCTCGAGCCGGAACCGGACGACTCACTGAGCCAGGCGGACGAGTTTCTCAGTGACCTCGAGGCCATCATTAATTCCTGCTATCTCGCCAATGGGTCGGGTCCAACCGACAAGCTATATGATGAGTTAGAAGAAGATCTGGAAACCGACCTGGATGACGATTCGGAAGAAAATTTCTTGGGCGTCCCTACCCACGGATTAGAGGAACTTTACATTGGTAAAGAAACCAACTCTGAATCGGACTTTAACGGTCAATCTCCCAACGAAGTAGCTTACCCCGGCGGCCAGGACGATACCGCGGAAGAAGACGCGGTCCACCCAATTGCCAGCGAGAACTACCTGCCCAGCGACAAGGAAAATACCATGGCTGGAGGGCCGGGAAGTCAAACCGGTGATGTGAGCGAGACCCCCCCCGGCCAATCAGTTGAAGCTGGACCTTGGGAGCACGCAGGGGCCGCACCAAAGGCCAACTACGCGCCCATTACCGGCACCAAAGTGAGCCCTGAGGAGCAAAAGCCGGAGAAGACGCCGCCGTTGAACCGCAGCAAATACAAGAAACTGAAGAGGAAGAGGAAAAGGAACCTCCGATATACGTTAATCCTCTCATCCTCCGGTTCGTAGAAGAGTGTTGTAAAACCGGCGACGAGCGGTCCGCCACAGCCAAGGAACTGTACATCGCCTACTAGAGGTGGTGTGACGAGAACGACAAGGTGACCCTTCGCCAGCGGGACTGCGGCATGAATCTTTCGGGAATGGGCTTCCTCCGTCAGCGGAGGGCAGGAGGACGTCACTGGTGGATTGGAATCGGCATAACCGCTAAAAACGAGTGGAGTGATGAGGATCTCTAGACCATTACCATCTCGCGCCATAGGTTGGTTTGACAGCTAAGCCAGCACAATGGTACGATTTTCGATAATAGCTACGATGGAGACGAGTAGGTAAGGGTAGGTGAATAGCGAGCCTGGTACGGTGGAAGCAGGCGCATCGATCTTAGCTGAATATCCCTCCGGAGCTGCCAGCTGAATCCCTCGCATGGTAGTGAGAGAGCGTAAGCCAGGTCGGGTTCACCGTCCGTTAGAAGCGGTGGGGCATGTTAGTGTCCTTATTGAGAGGTCCCGGTTTTACCGGGTCAATTAGGGTGGTACCGCGGGCGAATCTACGTCCCGTCCCTATGAGGGCCGGGGCTTTTGTTATTTTAAAAAAGCAGCGTTCTCAATACCCGGCGAAACGAGTGCCCGTGAACCCGGGCAATGGACCCGATAGGGAGCTAAGCTATACCTGCCCCTGGCAGGAAATCCGTTGGAGGCCGCTGTGAAACTCAAGGGCGCGGAAATCATCTGCGAAAGCTTGCTCCGTGAAGGAGTTGACATATTATTCGGACACCCCGGTGGGGCCATCCTCCCCTTCTACGACGCTCTCTGGAGTTATCCCCAACTCCGCCACATATTGGTACGCCACGAGCAATCGGCAGCCCACGCCGCCGACGGTTATTCCCGGGTCACCGGTAAAGTCGGTGTCTGCGTGGCGACATCGGGCCCCGGCGCGACCAACTTAGTCACCGGAATCATGGCGGCCAAGGCCGACTCCGTCCCCATGGTGGCCATCACCGGGCAGGTGGCTCGGCCCGTATTGGGGTCAGAGGCCTTTCAAGAGTGCGACACTTGCGCCATCGTCTCTCCGTGCACAAAAGCCACTTTCATGGTTATGAACGCTCGTGACCTCCCAGGCATAGTGAGAGAGGCTTTCCAGGTTGCCCAGGAAGGCAGGCCGGGGCCAGTGTTGATTGACGTGCCAAGGGACGTTCAACTAGAGATTGCTGACGTAGAGTTTCCCGACGTTACAGATATCGGACGGCCTCACTTGTACGATGAAACTATGGAAAGCATCCGGAAAGCCTCCAAGCTGATAAACGAAGCGGAGAGACCGGTCATCATCAGCGGCCACGGCGTCATCGCCTCGGGGGCATCGCCGGAAGTTCAAGCGTTGGCAGAAACCACGGGCATCCCGGTGATAACCACTTTGTTGGGGCTCAGTGGCTTTCCAGGTAACCATCCGCTGAACCTGGGAATGTTGGGCATGCACGGCATGTACTGGGCCAATCTAGCCGTTGACCAAGCCGACGTCATCGTAGGTCTGGCCATGCGGTTCGACGACCGCGTCACCGGCAAAGCCGACACGTTCGCCCCCCATGCGCGCATCATTCACCTGGACATCGAGGCCACACAGGTAGGCCGCAATGTCCAGGTGGAAGTCCCGCTCGTGGGGGATGCTAAGACCATATTGCAAGCTCTTTTGCCCCTGGTGAAAGGCAAGGACCGGCCCGACTGGATGGAATACATCGAAAACTTGAGACGGGACCATCCCTCTTTGGCCATCCCCAACAGCGATAAGCTGCAACCCCAGCACATACTTCGAGACCTGAACGAATTGATACAGGAAACTCCTGACAGCGTGGTGGTCACGGGAGTGGGACAGCACCAGATGTGGGCGGCCCAATTCCTGTTTTTCGACCGCTGCAACTCCTTCGTATCTTCAGGCGGTCTGGGTACCATGGGATATGAACTACCCGCCGCCATGGGAGTGCAAACCGCCCAGCCTGGCTCGTCTGTCTGGACCATCGCCGGCGATGGCGGGTTTCAGATGACTCTGCAAGAGTTGGCAACGGTAAGAGAGGAAAACCTGCCGCTCAAGATAGCGGTTTTCAACAACGGTTACCTTGGCATGGTCCGCCAGTGGCAAGAGATGTTCTTCGACAATCACATCAAAGCGGTGCCCATACCCGGACCCGATTATGTAAAGCTGGCTGAAGCTTACGGACTTGAGGCGGTACGGGTCGAGGATAGGGAGGATGTAATGCCGGCGTTGCGCCGTGCTCAGAACCACGACGGTCCTTTCTTGATCGAGTTCGTCATCGAGCCCACCACCAACCTGTACCCGATGGTGCCTCCGGGTGCCTCATTAGGAGAAACATTAGAAGACCCACTAACGCAGATTGCCAGCCAATAATTAGCTGATGTCCCGTTCAGTAGACACAAGAAGGGCCGCTGATGAGTCGCCAGCAGCCGCTCAAAATCCGGTTGCTATGTAGTCCTGGGTTAAGTCCGGCTACTGCGTCGATTGACTCCAAAGAAACCTATCCACAGAATCACTCCCAGTGCCAACGCGCCGATGGGCGCAGCGATGGCCACCATCAACCCGATATTAACCGAGTTGGTGTTCTGAACGAACGTCAGGTCTATCCTGGCTCTGGGCTTTTCTTCCGGGTCATTCGCGCCATAGTTGGCCGGCTCTCCCTCTTCCAGGTCTTTGCTGTGAACTTTGTCTTGGTCCTCCAAGAAATCCACCGTTGCGTCAAAATCGTCCGAGAACACGTGGACAATCATAACGACGCTTCCTTTGCGTTCTCGCAACGACACCAGAACGGCATCCACGACACCATCGGATGAGGCAATCAGCGCTTTCACCGCCTCAACATGATTCGTTGCGCCGTTAACCTCTATCTTCAGCAATACCGAAGGCGGCTGCCCAGATGACCGATGGGAGGACGACAGGGGGACGGTGATGGTCGATAAATCGACCCTACGCTCTAAGAAATTCAACTGACCCTGGAACCGTTCGATATCCGACCTAACTCTAGTCAGTTCCGGCTCGATGGTCAGGACTTCGCTAACGGTGCTAGTAAAGATAAAAGGCTCTCCTCTTCTCGGAGAGAACTCTTCAAACAGGCTTACAGATCGATGAACCTTTCAGAAACGTCCTCGGACCCAAGATTCTTGCTCTGCACCTTGCCCACCAACTCGATCTGCTCCACTGCCGAAGAAAACTGGGCTTGAGGCACTCAAACCGTCATGTTCGCCTGTTGGCCCTCGTCAACACCGGAACTGTTGAGATTCTCTAGGGACCCGCGCAGATCTTCGGCTATATCCCGCACTTGGGTAGTCGCCGCATCTACCTGAGCGACTTCTATCGTCATGAACGCCGTGGATATGAATTTCCGTTCGGCGACGTCCAAGTCCCCGGAATAACCTTGTGATGATTCCGACTCTGTCTTGACCAATACCTGCATATCGGAGGCAAATGCTCCCGGCGCCCCGGGTGGAGCAGCCTCCATAGCGGCAGCCATCGGAGCGGCGGACGCTTGCTCCACTAAACGGGAGAACCCGCCGTCATCCTGACCCGCAGTCGGTTTTGACGCGAGGACATCTTCCGAGAAGCCATCGCCGGCGCTGCGCGCTAAAACGACCAAAAGGAGTGACATCTCCAGAAGTACCATTAGTTTCCGCATAACCTCACCTCAATGAACATGACATGATGCCCCAAAGCCAATGATCCCCTGTATGTTGACTCTACCTCCCAGTCAGAATAGCGATGTGCCTCCTTGCGGACCGGTCTGACTGGTGAGGCTGCCATTCCCGGACTCATCAGCCTACCACCTATCAGCCAATAAGGTTTAACGGCAAATGCCGTTTGGTATTTTCAGTGGAGCTAGGAGACCGGCAGGATGTGGAAGAAACCACCAAAGGCGGTCAAGAGCGGGAAAGTTGGAGTCGGTGGCTGGTTTAGGCCCGGTCTGAATAGCCGATGGCGACTACGTGGTTAGCCATGGATAGGTCGATGTCTAGACCTGCTACACAGAGGCTAAACACGCGCTCCGCATGTACGGCTGTGAATAGGTAGCCTGGCTATACAGTGTGTTCCACATGGGTGGCCTTGTTTAAGGTCATGGATTGGTTCGTTTCTATACAACGGGTACGACGTGGGTGCCGAAGGTTACTAACCGCCACGGGGTTGCCCCCACCGGGTTTTGAGTCGGATGCCATGCCTAGTCATAAATTAGCACTAGGTGGCATAAGTGCAAATATTGAACCTAGAACTTACTCATAATTAGTCATAGCATCAGGAAGTTGTCAGAAGTTTGTGTACTTCTTTGGGTACAAATTTGGGGCCGAAAGTGGCCAGGTTCTTAGGGCGAAGCCGTCAGCAGAAATGGCTGTCCAGGGAGCACGCTTTGGCTTTGTCAGCGACTATAAGTGTAGATTAAATCCTCGGCCACTATTCTACGTTCGGGGTCTTCTGTCATGAACTCAGCCATACCGGCCCAAACACCCGCAACTTGTTCTGATGCGGCATCCGCCAATCCTTTGCTGTCATACCCAGCGGTTACCGTTATTCGGTCTTCAGACTTGGACGGCGGAGGCGCTTTTACGGTTGCGACACGTATGCGCCGCAATCCGGATATTGATTTAACTGTGCCAACAATACTATCTGCGTAAGCTAGTAAGGCATCGAGCTTGGAAGGGTCAATTCTGACCGTGGTATGCCGGGAGTAGCCTGGCATTACAGGCTTGTCTGCCACTCCGTTAGCATCGAAAACCCATATTATCTCGCCTCCGCGTACAACAGGCTCTCCGACTACAAACTCACCCAACGTAGACAAGTCGTCTTTGCCGCTTTCCTACGCAGAATCCACTGCCTGTTTGTCATCGTAGAAACCGGCTACCACCAATCGGTTATCAGCGCCTTGACCGGTATCAAAATGGACGCGGATGGCTTTCAGACCAGAGATTTCTTTTATCCCATCCAATAAGGTCGTTAGTCGTGACACCATGGCATCTCTTTTTTCAGAATCAAAAGTAACGAGAATATGTCTAAGGTACGCCATAGCGTTCCTCCATTCGTGAAACGACATCAGGTTAGGAGGCTATATTAGCCACGTGCGTGTGAGTTGTCTAATCATCAAACCCCGCCCCCCCACCCCGCAATCACGTTCCAAAGTTCCAGGCTGAGTTCCAAGTCATCGAGCTGCTTACGGAACCGCGGCGATAGCTTCAATCTCCACTTTTACGTCAGGTCTGAACAATCCGGCAACATAAATCCAGCTCTTGGCAGGTGGCCCTGCGGGAAAATGCTTTTTGTCAACTTCTCGGGCGAAGGGTCTATCGGGCTTCTCCACAAGGAAAACGGTGATTCTGGCGATATCCTCTGAGGTGCCCCCCTCAGACGCAACAATCGTGTTGATGTTGACAA